>Ga0105047_10003158_pt1 | contig 29122 bp, 20 predicted proteins | sample MAT04_FD_78384 | JGI IMG/M metagenome (GOLD analysis project Ga0105047, IMG submission 78384) | Freshwater microbial communities from Lake Fryxell liftoff mats and glacier meltwater in Antarctica - MAT-04 (megahit assembly) | ecosystem: Environmental > Aquatic > Freshwater > Ice > Liftoff... | reverse complement strand
TTGCAAAGTCTTTGTGATTGGCCAGTGCGGTAGCCCCTGTTTTGCGAAGCAATTTCAATAGCTTGGGTTTGATCTGCAATCGCTTGCAAACCCGCATGTAGGCTAGTCGGATGTTGTCGCATCTCTTTAGTTCGCCATCAACAACAGTGGAGAACACAAGAGGTTTGCCATTTTCATTAATCAAAACTCGTTCTGGATCATTCGAACGGAATTTTTTTAATAGCTGAATCGTCTTCGGCCAAAGTTTCCAGCTAACAAGAGGAGTGCGTGGATTCTTTTTAGTCTTTGATCGCTTTCGAGTAATCCGCCCATTTTTCCAATCACATTCACAATGTTTTAAATTGGCAATGTCTGTCTGTAGCATTCCAGTGTTAGCCATCAATAACAAATATAATTGTGTTTTCTCGGCAGTCCCTTGCAAAAGGTTTATGAATTCTTCTGGGGTGAAAGTTTTAATTTCGGTGGGTGGAATTGTGAACCGCAGAGAAGACGATTGAAAATTCTTGGGGTAATTTTCCATAAACTCATTTTCAACAGCGAATTTTAAAAACTGTTTTGCTCCAATCTTCCACAGGTCAGCAGTCGCAATTGCAATTCCGCCAGCAATCTTTCCCTTTAAGTGAGTTACAAAATTAGTCCACAATATAGAATTAATTTCATCCATTGAGATGTCTGCCCCAACAAATTCAACAAACCTTTTTGTTTGTCGCTCGATATCTTTAAATCGGCTGGCGGACAACATGCCAGCTTTGTAACTGGCTTCAATCGTTTTAATAAAATGGCCAGCTACTTCGCCAACAGAATTTTTAATTGTCGGTTTTGCACTGCTAGTCCCAGAAGCAAATCTGGAAACCCTAATCCCTTTGGCCATTGCTTGGGCAACAGTGGCAGGCACAGGGGCATGGTCATATCCAGTGATTGGCGTAGCTTCTGCCAACGCTTGCTGTAGCTCATGCTTGCTGTTTTGCTCGTCCATCTCTGCGTTGTCGATGGCTACCTTGCGACGCTCCCAAGCATGTAGGGCAGACTTGTAATCAGACTTGGGAAAGAAGATCAATTTGCCGTGGTACATCTTTCTCCAACGGCCATCTTTCAACGCTGTGAGGGCTAATTTTTTGGGCATGGGTTTTTGCTCCTAACTGAATGGTGTTTGCCAGATTCAGCCATGCTACAAAAAATTGGTAGCCTAGTCTAGTATTTGCTGCTACAAATTTTGTCATTTTTGCCCTTTTGCCTCTTTGGAATTGTAGCAGAAGTGGCAAAATACTCGTGAAATACGATATATCGCTCTACCTGCGGTAGCACGAACGGAAAAGGAAAACTTAAACGATCAGGGCGTTCTGGCAAGACGGAACCGCGAGCACTGTCAGGAACGGGTCTCGACTGGCCGTTTGGACGCCGAAGCGCAAATTTGGCCGGCGCGATCGTCAGAATTGCTACGTTCGGCAGCCTGGCAAAGTTGCAAGTTCTGGGCGCCAGGGCTCCAAACCGTAACGCCAATTGCAATTGACCCCTTTGTGGGGCCAGTGGTACATATCTCCCCCGATCCTGTCGGCTTCTGTCCGCGCGCCTAGGATTGGCGTCGCTGGGACAGGCCGGGGCCGTTTTGATTTGCCATTTCTTTCGTGGAAGGACCCGACCATGAATTTTCGCGCGCTCGGTCTTGGCTTGAGTGTCGGCCTCGTGGCATTGTCCGCGATTCCAGCGATCGGTCAGGTTCACCCGAACCGTCTGCATCTGATGAATGACGCGCCGGCGCCTCCAACGCCCGAGCAAATCATTGTTTCGGACGGTCAGGCCCCCCTCCGAGCGCCGGCGCCGCTGCCGCCGCAGATCATCCACCACGCCGCTCCTCAGATGACGCCGCCGACGCATGTGTTTGTGCCGCATGACGGCATGGCGATGCGCGTCCACGCGATCGAGGAAGGAACCATCGTCTCGCATCCATTGCCACCGACGATCGTGGCCGCTCATGGCCCTTATGATCCTCGCCCAGTAGCGAGCCACGCTTCGCAAGCAGCACACTCGGCGCCATGCGTGTGCGCGCCCCAGGGCCACCCGTCGTGCAACACCGCGTCACACCCGCTGTGCCCGGTAGTTTATCCCTCTGCTTATCCGGCCACGTACGCTGCTCCGGCCTATGGGTATGTTGCCCCGCAATCGTCCAAGGTCGAGTTGCTCCGCTGCGCGCTCAATCAACTCGAAATGGCCGGCGCCGAAGAACTGGCGAAACAAGTAAAAACCGAAATCGCCGCCGAAGAGAAGCGCGAGTTGGTCGAAGAACTGTCACGCAAGGAAGCAGACCTCAAAAACCTGCAATCCGAAATTCAAACGCTACGAGAAAAGATCGGTGGCGACGCGCCGCAGGTCCTGTTGAAGCTGCAGGTCTTGGAACTCGATCTGGCGAAGGCCCGCGCACTGGGATTTGACTGCAAACAAGCGCTCGCCGGCCATGGGTCTTGCAACCTGAATTGCGTTCAGGGCCAGTGCTGCCAAGGTCAATCGTCTTGCCAAGGCCACGCGCCTTGCGTTGTCGAAGCGAACTGCGGCCTGATGGGTCTTTTGAACGCGATGAAGTCTGAGGGACTCGTCAGAGTCGTTAACGACCATAACGTGGTCGCTTCGAGCGGTCAGCCTGGCCATTTTGTCTGCGCAGTTGTTCATGAGGACGATGATACTTATGCCTGCAGCGAGCGCCCGTTCTTGGGAATCAAATTCGATTTCTCGACGACGATTCAGTCCGAAGATTGCATCCGCGCTGAGGTGAATGTGAGAATCGGCGAGGCGATCGAGTCGCCGGCGCCAACGACCGGACTTGAGGCGCTCCCGATTGTGGGAGGCGTCGCCTCGCGCGCCTTTCTCGCAATCGGTCGCCTGGCCGAAGAAATCACGGAAGAATCGATGCCGCCATCCATCCGCATGACCGGCCTCAACACCGGCTTTGAAGCCAAGCCAGGCCAGACGTTTATGGCTGCGCTGGTGCGCAAGGGCCATGGCGACAAAGCGTGTTGCGCGTCGAAGTGTAAACACAACAATCCGGACTGCACGGAGCAGTGTTGTAAGGAATCATGTTGCAAACAATCGTGTTGTAAAGAACTGGGTTGCGAGTGCAAGGGCACAGACGAAGGACGGGTCCTGCGCCTGGTATTGATTACGCCACAGATCGTAAACGCGGAGTTCAAGCCGGCCGCCAAGAGCTCCTGCGAAGGTTGCTCGGCAGTGAAGTACGAAGTCTCTTCGGCCAGCGCATTGCGTTTGAAGATGATGCGCGAGCCCTTCTTGACGAACGTCGACGCGCCGCTGGACATCTTAGGCATTGTCGACGTGGAGTTCCCCGGCGTAGAGCCGCAATTCCTGGACGAGTACGGCCACCAGCGGCAGTTGAACGAACTGGAGGCGCAGGAGTTCGAGCGCATGCGCGTTAAGATTCTGGGCGGAAACGCTGACCCAAATCGAGCGGATCGTTGGGAGGGTTCGGACAATACGGGCATCAAGGGCCACTCGTCGCAAGCGACTCCCAAGGCCACCAAAGGTAAACCCGCCGCGTCGGCATCCGAAAAGTTGCCGTCGGCATTGTTTTCGTTCTCCATCGGCTTGAGCCGGTAGACGCAGGCTCGAAGGAACGATTCTTCTCTCGACCTGTCGCGCGCTTTGACGGGGCGCAGTCACTCCGCCGCATTGCGAGGAGATACCAACTTCTCTGCAAAATATTTTCTTGACATCTTACGGCGGCTGCCGTAAGATCACCCTCGTTACGACGGATGCCGTAAGGCAATTCATCGCGAGGGGCGAAGATGGCCAAAGAAAACATTCCGCCTGCGGACGATCTCCCCACGCTGGGCGATCTCGAATTGCGGGTCATGCAATTGATCTGGGCCGAGCAACCCTGCACGGAACGCTCGATCTGGGACCTGTTACGGCAAGAGCGTGAAATCGGTCGCACGACCGTCCTGAAGACGATCCAGCGGCTCGAAGCGAAGGGCATGCTGGCCCGCGAGCCAGGGCCTGGTCCGGTGCAATTTCGGGCCGCTGTCGAACCGCAGCGATTGTTGCCTTCGCTCGTCGACCGTTTTGTAGCGAACACGTTGGCCGGTTCGCCGGCGGCGCTCGTTTCGTATCTGGCAGGGCAGGAAAAACTCTCGGCCAAGGATCTGGCCGCGCTGCGCGCGATCGCCAAAAAGCTCGACGCCGATGCGCCGGAGTAATTTGCGGAACGCCTCGGCGCCGCCATCCATTTCTATATGACCGAATAACGTCCTCCTTCGAACTGATCTCAGCACGGGCTCCTGACTTCTGAATCGATGCAAACGCTCATTCCAATCCTGAATGACTGGTCTGCCGGTTGGTCGCAATTTATGCTGGCCGTCCTCTGGCAGTCGACATTGCTGGCCGCAGTCGTGGCGGTGATCGCCTGGCTCGCGCGACGCACGGCGCCGTCCGTCCGCTACTGGCTCTGGCAGATCGTGGCGATCAAACTGCTGCTGGCGCCGCTCTGGACGCTGGGACTTCCCCTCTCCTGGTTGCCTTCGCCGGAGCCTGTCGGAACGGCGCGTATGGTTGCGTCCCAACCCGAAGGGGAAGTTCCGGTCGAGACGGCTGCGATGCCCGCTTCGCATGACGACGAGTTGGATCCACCGGCCACTGCGGCGACAGTCGACCAACCGTCGGCGCCGGCCTCCCGTGTTCCCCAATCTGCCGCACGGCCCCCAGCGCGCGACACGATCTCCTGGCAGGCGTGGTTGATGCTCGGCTGGGGTGGTGTGGTCGTTTGGCAAGGCCTGGCGATCGTGTGGTATCGGGCGCAGCTCCAACGTTTTCTCGCGCTGACGATCCCGGCGACAGAAGCAATCGAACAGATTGTTGTGCAAGTCGCCGCCGAGATGCAGCTGCGCCGCTCCCCGGCGGTCCGCGTCTCCGAGGTCGATTGTTCCCCCTTCGTCTGCGGAATGCTGAGACCGACGCTGGTGATTCCGCGCATGCTGGACTCGCTCCTGACCGATGGGCGACTGCGGCCGGTGATCGTCCACGAGCTGGCCCATCTAAAACGGCGAGACCTGTGGTTCGGCTGGCTGCCGCAGATGGCGCGAATCGTTTATTTCTTCCACCCTGTCGCCTATTGGGTGGCGTTCCGTGTTCGGCTCGAGGCAGAGTTGGCCTGCGACGGCTGGGCCATGAACGCCACCGGTCAGCGACCGGCCGACTACGCGCAGTTGTTAGTGGGCGTGGTGACGCGACTGTCCGAGCCGGCGCCGCTCCGCGCAACCTCGGCCAGTTTGGACGGCCAAACGACCATCGCGGCCCCCGTTTCAAAATCCTCGGACACCGAGCAAGGGTAGATCGAATGTCTGCACATTATGGGCCTTGGGCGAGGGAGTTTGTTTGTCCGCCAATGCGGCTGTCGACTTTTTGGCGCCGCCGAATCGCAATGCTTCCTGTTGCGGCGGCGAACCATGCGCGGCGCGCGCGGCAGTGGAACCTGATGGTAGGGGTACTGGCCGCGGCGACGCTTCTATCGCCAACGCTCTACCTCTCTGGCGCCCGCGCGGACGACGCAACCACAAAGCCAGCGCGGAAGCCAGCGCCGAAGGATGCTCCTTCCGCAGCGCTACGAGTCGAACTGCCTGGTGGCGCTGTGGCCGAGATTGTCGCCGTGGCCGAGCACCCATCGCGCGGTGGGCCCTGGTGGGGAGCGGATGGGGAATTGACCGCGGCCCCCTATCAAAAGATTCGCTCGAGCGTGACCGGCAATGGCAATGGAAACGAGCTCCTGAGGGAGATCTGCGTCCGCTGGATCCGACGTCCGGAGAAGGGCAAAGCCGCGTCGTGGAGCGTCGTCGGCGGTGGGTCGTCAGGCCGCGGCTCTCCGATCGACGCCGACGGACACAAGATCGACGATCTGGATGCGGTCGCCCGGGCATTTCCGTCGGATACGAAAGTCTGCTCGATTCGTTTTGAAACGTCGGAAGGACCGTGGCAGACGTTGGCGGACACCGATGGACGTAACGCGTCGGCGATGGGGGACGCCAGGCACTCGTACGCCTTTTCTCCGGCGACAGGGTACAAGGGAGATCGGGTGATTAGCGCAGCACACACTGTGCTGGACTCAGAAATCCGGATCGTCGCTATCGACCCTGACGGCAAGATATTTCAAGCCAGCGCGCAGACAACGGTGGGTGGACGTGGTTTTCGACAGACGACATGCACGTTCGCCGGCCTGACAGACAAGCCGCTCAAAGAATTTCAACTGCAAGCCCGCGGCAAGCAGATTGTCGAGGTTCATAACATCTCGCTGCTGCCTGGCGTGAACAAAGAGCCGAAGATTGTTCACGTCCCCAAGGTCGAAGCGACCCAAAAGTAAATCTCATTCCGCGTGATGACGAGACAAAGCTGACGAGCGAGAACCTTCCTATGCAAACCAATCACCAATTTGGCCCTTGGGCCACGATGTTCGAAACCGGGCCGCGCGCGCGGCTGAGCACCTTTTGGAAATGGAGAATGGCCATGTTGCCTTCGACTGCCAGTGCGAAACGCGTCTCTCGCTTCGGTGGGTTCTGCCTGTTGTCACTCATTTTGTGCGCCGTCGCCATGCCAACGGTTTACGTGTGGCGGGCGCCGATGGCCCGCGCGAATGACGATTCACAACCGAGCGCCTCTGTAAGCCCAGCGTCGCAAGCCCCGTCTCAGCCCACGACCCAAGCCCCGTCTCAGTCCGCGTCTCAGCCTACGCCGGCGGCCACCACGGAACTAGAAGAACGCATCACGACAGAACAAGTTCAGCTTGAGCCAGGCAAAGTCATTACTATCGAGCGTCATACCGGAAAGTCCGGTGAGACGGTGAGAGTCGTTGGAGGCGGCCCTAAAGCAGCCAAGACAGGCGCCAAAGCGGTCGAGTTTTTTCCGGAGCCATCTACGCAAGAAAAACAGATTCTGACAATGCTTACTGAGCCGGTCACTGTCGAAATCACTTCGATGCTCTTAACAGACGCAGCGGAGTATTTGCAAGATCTGCTCAGCATTGATATTCATGTCGACGCTTCGGCGTATGAGGAAACGGACGCCGGCTCCAAAACGGTCAAGGTTTCCGCGAAAGATCGCCCGCTGCGGTCCGTCTTGCGCCACATATTGCCCTCGGCTGAATTGACGTACTTCGTCGATGACGACGCCCTGCAGATCATGTCCGCAGAAAAGGCCAAAAGCACGTTGATCACGCGCACCTATCCGGTCGCGGATCTGTTGGAGTCCCCGTTACTGGCAAGACCTCTGGCTGCGGCGACGTACGAACGGGCAACTGCAGCGGCGCCATTGGGCGGAGCCGAAGATCCGAAGGCGGCGCCCAAACGCCACGCCACCAGCAATCCTACCAGCACTTACGAACGGTTGAGGGACACCATCACCAACACAGTAGCTCCGGAAAGCTGGGACGAAGTTGGCGGCAGTGGCAGTATCTCCATCGTGCCCGAGGCGCGAAGCCTGGTGATTTCGCAAACGCACGCCGCGCACGATGAAGTCTTAAAGTTGCTCAGAGCACTCCGTGGCGCCCGCGCGCTGGCCGATCAGCAGGCCGCGCAAGCGGAACCCTTGCTGCAGGCGCCACGAGCCGTTCTACCGACCCAGCATGCACCGACCGCGAATTCGGTTCCGGTCGTTCAGCCGTACCGTAGCCCTCCCCTGGCCACACCATCGCTGGCGCCATCGGCCGATCCGTTCGGCGCCGAACGAAAAGCGCAGCCGTAGACGGGTTCAAACTCAGTCGCGGCAGGCGGGCGAAAGGTTGCCGCCTGCCTGCCGCGACAGGTAGACTAAGAGCTATGCGCAAAGCCAATCCATTTCAATACAACCGCCGAGCATTCCTAGGCCGCTACGCCGGAGCGCTCGGTGGATTGGCGCTGGCCGATTTGCTCGGGGGCGCTAGCAGTAATCGAGCAGCCACCGCCGCCACCGGGACAAAAGTCCTCTCGGTGCCCAGGTCCGGCAAAGCCACCAACATCATCTGCTTGTTTCAGCACGGCGGTCCCAGCCAGATGGACCTGTTTGACGGCAAGCCGGAGTTGTCGCGCCTGCACGGGCAGCCCTATCCAGGCGAGCTCGAAACACACTTTCACGAGCAAAAGGGAAACCTGCTCGGTTCCCCCTTCACCTTTCACCAGGCAGGCCAAAGCGGGATGGCGCTCTCGGAGTTGTTGCCGAATACAGCCCGCGTGGCGGACGATCTGACGCTGGTCCGCTCGATGATGACTGAGAGTGTCGATCACGAGGCCGCGCTCCGTTTGATCCACAACGGCAAGATCCTGGCGGATCGGCCCGTGTTGGGTTCGTGGATTGTGTACGCGCTGGGGACAGAAAATCGCGACCTGCCGGCCTACGTTGTCCTTTCGGATCCCGGTGGACTGCCGATTGACGGCGTCCGCAACTGGTCCAGCGGTTGGCTCCCGGCAGTCTTCCAAGGAACGCCGTTCCGCGCAGGGGGCTCGCCTGTTTTGCATTTGAACACGCCCTCAGGCGTCACCGCCGACGCCCGTCGCGGTCAGTTGAAGCTGCTCGATGAATTGAATCGCGACCACCTCCTCCGCCATCAAGAGAACACGGAGCTCGAGGCGCGAATCGCCAACTTCGAAACCGCCGCCCGGATGCAGACCGCGGTCCCAGAGATTCTGGATATCTCGCGGGAGACGGAACATACGCGCCGCATGTACGGATTGGACAACGCCACCACGGCCGAATACGGCGGCCGCTGCCTGCTGGCCCGGCGACTGGTCGAGCAAGGCGTGCGCTTTGTGCAAGTCTTCATGAGTGGCCAACCCTGGGACACGCACGCCAAGAACGCCGAAAGCCTCAAGGGCCTGTGCGCCCGGACCGACCAACCGAGCGCGGCGCTGGTGCAAGATCTCAAGCAGCGCGGCTTGTTGGAATCGACCATCGTCCTTTGGACGGGCGAGTTTGGCCGCTTGCCTGTTTCGCAAAAAGAAGATGGCCGCGATCACAACCGCCACGCGTTCAGCCTCTGGCTGGCCGGCGGCGGCTTCAAGCCAGGCTACACGCACGGCGCGACCGACGATTTTGGCTACAAGTCTGTCGAAGACGTGGTGACCGTTCATGACCTGCACGCGACGATCCTCTCGGCCATGGGCCTATCGCACGCTCAGCTAACATTCCCCCACGACGGCCGCGACGACAGCCTGACCGACTACGACGTCACCAAGGCCAGCGTCGTAGAGAAGCTCCTCGCGTAAGCGATTGCATAGGCGAATCGCTATGTGCAGCTCACGGCAAGAAACACCGCGAAGCAAAGTCGCCATTGGATCGCCTGCGCAGCAATCTCCTTCCTCATAATCGCGCGTTCGTTCGCGTCCGGGCCATCGCTATTCGACGTTGACCCGGATCGAATGCGCGCCATGGAACGCATAGCCTGCCGGATTCCAATCCACCGCTGGCGTCATCGGCTGCGAACGACCCTGGGCGTCGGTCGCGCGGGCGAAAATCTGTTGCTCGCCGCGCGGCAGCTCCAATTCGGCCGTCCAATGCTGCCAGGCATACGGGCTGGTCGATGTTTCCAACTTGGCGGCAAACCAGGGGCCGTCGGGTGCCCGAGAAACGAGGACCGATTCAATTGCCGCGCTGCCGTCGTTATACGCGACTCCGCTCACCGTGACCTTGCCTGCTGGGACTTTGTCTCCATCGAGTGGCGAAAAGATCACGCTTTTGACGCGCATCCGCCAATTGGCGTCGCTGTTTTCAAGCGTTGAGGTAAAAGGGGCGCCGGGCTTGAGCTGTTCCTTCGGCGTGCGATAGCGCCCCACCTGGTGATAGTTCTTGGTCTCGCCTGCCTCGAGCCGTAGCCGGCTCAGCCATTTGACGTTCATCGTGGCGTAATAGCCAGGCGTGATCAGTCGCACCGGGCCACCATGGACGGCCGGAATCGGTTCGCCATTGAGACGCAGCGCTAGGAACGTGCGATCGAGCGCGTCGGCCAGCGGGATACTGTGTTCGAAGTCCGGGTCTTCGCGCTTGGCTGGCGCGTCGCGCCCTTCTGCCGTAAGAAACCGCGCCTGGTCGCCCGGCTGAATCTTCCAATGTTCGAAAACCTTGGACAGCAGCACGCCTGCGAAGCGAACATTCCCCATCGCGCCTGCCTGCCACTGCGCTCCCTTGGCGGGCGCCGCCTGCGAGAACATCGCCCGGCCATTGCCGGAACATTGCAGCACCAATTCGACTTCAATCTGGGGCAGTGCAGCCAAGTCGGCGGCGGCAATCTGGGCGGGGCCCGTCCGCAGCCCGGCGATCTCGATCTTCCAGTCCTTGGCCGCCATCGGTTCAATCGTTCCGGCGCCCTCCATCGGTTGATTCGTTCGAACAAACAAGAGCGAGACCGGCGTAATCCGCGACTCGCGCAATAGCGCCAGCGGCGTTTCGATCTCCGGGGGCGCGGGGACGTGCACAATCAACCGCGCGTCCTTGCCGGAAATCAACTTATCCGCGGTGGACTTGCCGGAGTCGTCCTCCGCCTCCGTAGCGCCGGACTCACGCGTGCCCAGCAAAGCGCTGACGGTTATCGCAGCGCCTGATTGCGCTAGAAATCTGCGGCGATTTAGATCGGGCTTGTTCACCAGGCGACTTTCTTCAAAGGGCATGCGATGCGCTGCAAGCGCGTTTCATCGCGGGGAAGTTTACAGGATGACTTCGCGAATGACGCGCCCAAAGACGTCAGTCAATCGCGTGTCTCTACCCTGATGAAAATACGTCAGCTTTTCATGGTCCATGCCCATCAGCGCCAGCAGCGTGGCGTGAATATCGTGCAAATGGACTTTGTCTTTGACTGCGGCGAATCCAAACTCGTCGGTCTCGCCGTAAGAAACGCCGCCGTGGACCCCGGCGCCAGACAGCCACATCGTAAAGCCGTACGGATTGTGGTTCCGGCCCGGCGCCCCTTCGCCTTCGGCAAAGGGCATCCGGCCGAACTCGCCTCCCCACAGGATCAGCGTGCTCTCGAGCAAACCACGGCGCTCCAGGTCTGTGAGCAAGCCGGCGATTGGCCGGTCGACCTCGGCCGCATGCTTGCCGTGATTTTTTTCGACGCTCTCATGCGCGTCCCAGGTTTCCTCCAGATGCCCGCCGCCGCTGTAGAGCTGCACAAAGCGAACGCCGCGTTCGACCAGCCGCCGCGCGACCAGGCAATTGCGGCCAAACTCATCGGTCGGTTGCTGGCCGACTCCGTACAGATCGAGCGTCTCCTGCGTTTCGCGCGTCAGATCAACCGCTTCCGGCGCCTCGGCCTGCATGCGGAAGGCGAGTTCATAGCTGGCGATCCGCGAAGCCAACTCCGCCGCGCCCGCCCTGGAGTCCAAGTGGCGCTGGTTGAGCTCGGCCATCAAGTCCAATTGATCGCGCTGCATCGCGCGATCCACATGTTGCGGACCACGGAGATCGAGCACCGGGTCACCCACCGGTCGAAACAGCGTCCCCTGGAACGAAGCCGGCATGAAGCCGCTCCCCCAGTTCGGTTGTCCGCTAATCGGGCCGCCCCGTTTATCGAGAATCACCACATACCCAGGCAGGTTCTGGTTCTCTGTCCCCAGGCCATACACGGCCCAACTCCCCAGCGACGGCTTTCCGATCAGCGTGCTACCGGTATTCATCGCCACCAGCGCCGAGCCATGGGCGTGACTATCGGTATGGCAACTCTTAAGCAGCGCGAGCTTATCCGCGTGCTCGCGCAGGAGCGGAAAATAGTCCGAAATCATCAGGCCACTCTGACCGCCGGGGCGAAACTCACGCCAGGCCGGCGTGAGGAAACCCATCTTTCGACCGCCGGAGTTTGTAAACGCCTTGTCGGGCGGAAGCGTCTTGCCGGCGTATTTTTTCAGCTCTGGCTTGTAGTCAAATGTGTCCACATGGCTCGGCCCGCCGTTCATCATCAAAAAGATGACGCTCTTCACCGGCGTCTTGAAGTGCGAAGGCTTCGGCGCCAACGGGCCTGCGGCCGGCGTATCGGCCGCGCGGCAATGCTTGGCAAAAAACGCGTCCCCCATCATACCGGCGAGCGCCACGCCAGCGAATCCGGCGCCCATCTCCCAGACGAATTCCCGCCGGGTTTGTCCGCAGGGGAACAGCCGCTGGGCGTTTGCGCCCACGTTAACGCCGCTGCTTTTGGGTTTGCGATCAGTCGACATAGATGAACTCGTTGAGATTGATGAGCACGTGGCAAAGCGAAACGAGCGAGCGGGCTTCGGCCGTCGCGGCGTCCACCGCGGCGTATCGCTCCCGTTGCCGCGCGACGTGGGCCGCGGCCGCCGTTTGTTCTTCCGCCGTCGGCGCGCGCGATAGGGCCAGCCACCAAGCGCGGTCGATCCGACTGGCAAGATCGCCCGACGTCTCGTCATTCGTCACCCGCCGGGCCAACGCCTCGCTCTGCTCGTGAACAAAATCATTGTTCAACAGCGCCAAGGCCTGCGGCGCCACGGTCGAAATATTGCGCTGCGCGCAGGGTTGTGTCGTATCGGCAAAGTCAAAAATCGTCATCAGCGGCAACAGCAGTGATCGCTTGGTGAACATGTAAATACTGCGGCGGCGCTGCTCTTCGGGCGGAGAGTCTTTCCACTCCTTCCCCTTCATCGACAGTCCTTCCAACGCGTCCTTATTCGCGCGAGGGTAAAACCCAGGCCCGCCCGCCTTGGGATTTAACTGGCCACTGACCAACAGCATGGCGTCGCGCAGCGATTCCGCGTCGATCCGGCGCCGCGTTGTTCGATACCAATGCTCATTGGGAAAATCACGCGTGGCGTACTCGGCGCCGCGTGGATGGGTGGAATCCATCTGATACGTGCTCGAAAGCATGATCAGCTTGTGCAACCGCTTCGCCTTCCAGCCGCCTTCGATAAAGTTGGCGGTCAGCCAATCCAGTAACTCCGGATGCGTTGGCGGCGTCCCCATCATGCCAAAGTTGTCTGGCGTGCGGCACAAGCCCTCGCCAAAGTGGTGCAACCAGATCCGGTTGACGGCGACACGCGGCGCCAAGGGATTCGCGGGATCGGCAATCCAGCGCGCCAGTTGCGTGCGGCGCTCGGTCGTCTTGGCCTGAGGCTTCGGCGGCGCGATCTCGCGTTTCAACTGTGAAACCATCGACAGGAAATTGACCGGCACAACGTCCGCTTCTCGCTTGGGATCGCCCCCTTCGAGCAACTTGACCGGCGGGGCGTCGCGGCCAGTGTCGGTGTAGCCCAGCACGGGTCCTTCGGCTGGCTTACCCGCGACAAAGAAGCTTAGATAGGCGTAGTAGTCCTTGTGCGAAATCGGATCGAACTTGTGGTCGTGGCAGCGAGCGCACTTAATGGTCAGCCCCAGGAACGCGGTCGCCGTGACGTGGACCTGGTCGTCTAGTTGCTCGAACTTGTACTGCAACGGATCGTTCGGCTCGTCGTCGAACGTGCCAACGCGCAACATGCCGGTCGCCGCCAAGGTTTGCTCGTTGGCGTCCGGCAATTCGTCCCCGGCCAACTGCTCCAGCACAAACCGGTCGTACGGCATGTCTTCGTTGAACGACCGAATCACCCAATCCCGATAGCCCCAGGCGCCTGGCTTCTCGGCGTCGCGCTCGTAACCGTTGGTGTCCGCATAACGGACGACATCCAACCAGTGGCGCCCCCAACGTTCGCCATAGCGAGTGTCCGCCAGCAGGCTATCGATCAGACGCTCATAAGCGTCCACGGAGTCGTCCGCCAGAAACGCCTGCACGGCGTCCGGAGTCGGCGGCAGTCCGAGAAGGTCAAAATAAACGCGGCGAATCAACCGGGCCTTGTCGAGCGGCGGCGCCGGCTCGAAATTATCCGCTTCTAACTGAGAGAGAATAAAGCGATCAATCGGCGTCCGGACCCAAGCCTCGTTCTTCACGGCCGGCGGCTCGCCAGTCTTCAGAGGTTGGACTGACCACAGATCGGTCACCGCGTCATCGGCTGTGGCTTCCGTAGCAAAACAACCGAGCGCGAATGCCGCCAGGCAAACGATCGCCAGCGCAATCACGCACAGGCGTTGATATCGAGCGCCGAGGACTTCAGTTGCGTTCCAGGTTGTGAGCAGGGCAGGGGAGGGGGCGGTGGTGTGCGACCGATTGGGCATAGGGTGCTCGCATCGATTGGATTGGGACCGATGTAGCGGCTGGGCTGCGGGGGCGAACCGAGCGTGGCGCGCGGCGCCGGAGCGTCCGAAACTACTCGAAAGTAGGCAGACGCTCGGCAGCGCCCAGTCTACCCGACCACTGCCAGACCAGCTACCAATTTCTCAGCGCGCAGGCGCCGGTTACAGCGGCGAATACGGCTGGATGACAGGCGATTTGCCCTTCATGCGAGCATTGACCCCGGTTGTTCGTTTTCCGCGTGGCATCTATTATGGCGCAGAGGTCCCTGTCGATGATTTCCGCGACTCCTACGCTGATCGTTTACGAACAAACGGGGCAATGGGCGAGCGCGATTCGTCGCGTCCTCTCGCCCCCCGCGGAACCGTCTGTTCGCCGGGCGCCGGAAGAAGCGGATTTGCTCGCCGAGCCGATTGAGTCTGGCGAGCGACGCCCTGCGGCGCGTGTCGAGAAAACCGGCGCTGCGCGTCGGGCCAGCGCGATGATTCCGAACGACGGTAAAGTCGCGCCCAAGCGCCAGATTGTGGAATGTCGCGCGGCGGATCATTGCTTGAGAGAGCTTGCGCAAGCGTCAGTGGCTCTGGTAGCGCTGGAACTTCGCGCGGAGAGTCGCGAGCGTTCGCTAGAATTGTTGGCGACGATTGCCGAGATATATCCGACGGTTCCAGTGGTGGTCCTGGCGGAGCGAAGGCTGCGTCGCTACGAGTGGCTGGCGCGAGAACTGGGCGCCGTCCATTTTATTGTCTCGCCGCAACGGCTGGGGCAACTGGCGACAATTGCCCATCGGCATTGGGAGCGAACCGGGAACATGGGCGAGGCCGACTCTGCCCAGAGCCCGGACTTGCCAGGCGTGATCGACGGGATTTGGGAGAGTCTGCCCTGAGGCTGAGCGGACAGCAACTGCTAGTCCCACCAACTGCACATTACATCTAGTGTTTTGAATCGTTCGTCACGACGGGAGCCAAAATGTCGTCCGCAGAAATGACACCGTCCGCGATCTTAGCCGCACTGAAAGACTTTGCCGACCCGGAGTCGGGCCGTGGCGCTGTCGAGATGGGCCAGATCCGCGACGTCAAAGTCGCCGACAACCGGATCTCGATCGTGCTGGCCCTGACGACGATGGCCTCGCCACTCTGGGAGGAAACCAGGCAAGAATGCGCCACGCTACTGCGACAAAAGTTCCCGTCGGCCGCGGACGTCAGCGTGCAGTTGGCGGTTCATGAGCGCAAGCCACTCCCGCTCGGCGAGATTGGCGTTACCGCCAAGTGCGTGATCGCCGTCGGCTCCGGCAAAGGGGGCGTCGGCAAGAGCACAATCGCCGCTTCGCTCGCCTACGGCCTTCACCTGGCCGGCGCTAAAGTCGGCCTGATGGACGCAGACGTCTACGGTCCCAGCGTGCCGCACCTGATTGGCGTCAATCACCGTCCGGAAGTACTCGACGGCAAGATCCAGCCGATCGACGTCGACGGAATGAAGGTCATGTCGATCGGATTTCTGGTCCCGGCGAACGAGGCCGTTGTCTGGCGAGGGCCGATGCTCCACGGCGCCATCCAGCAGTTCCTGCGAGACACCGCCTGGGGTGACCTGGATTACCTGATTATCGACATGCCCCCCGGGACGGGCGATATCGCCCTGACGTTGTCACAATTGTTGCCGCTGACCGGCGCCGTGATCGTCTGCACACCGCAAGATGTGGCGCTTTTGGACGCCGTTAAGGCAATTGCCATGTTCCGCAAGGTGAACATTCCGGTGCTCGGAATGGTCGAGAACATGAGCTACTTCATCTGCCCTGATAATGGCAAGCAATACGACATCTTCGGCCACGGCGGCGCCAAAAAGCGCGCCGGCGAGTTGGAGATCCCGTTCCTGGGCGAAGTGCCGATCAATATCCAACTACGGGTGCGCGGGGACGAAGGACGCATCGCCGGAAACTTCTCGGACGAGACGACCTCACCTTATTTAAAGACGCTCTGCCACAACCTGGTCAAAAACCTGGCCACCGCCCGCCGCGAACATCCCCCACTCCCTTCATTGTCGGTCTTGCGATAAACCGGCGCCATCGGTCCCTATGCCTGCTGCGGTACAAATTGCCCGTCTCGATGCCCGCCGCGACGATTTTCGCGCGGCCCTTTCCGCGCTGCGCGAACGACTCAGCCCTCGCGGCAACCTGGTCAGCGAGGCCGGCCGGCAAAAAACGCTGGCCGTCTTTGGCGAGGCCCTCACCCCGGCCCAAGTTGTTGAGCGGATCTGTCACGACGTCGCCTCCAAGGGGCTTGCCGCCGTGCTCGATTATTCCGCGCGGATCGATAACGCCCCACTGACCGGCGACGCGCTGCGCGTGCCCGAGAGCGAACTGGTGGCTGCGCACCGCAAGGCTGCGGCGGACTTTCTGACGACCATCGAACGAGTCCGCAGCAACATTCTCAAATTTCAGTCGGCGATCCTCCACCAAGACACCGTTGTCGAACGCTCTGCTGGCGTGCTACTTCGCCAGCGCTATTTGCCACTCAACCGAGTCGGCATCTGCGTCCCCGGCGGCGCGGCTGCGTATCCTTCGACCGTGCTGATGACCGCCGTCCCAGCCCAGGCGGCCGGCGTGCAAGAGTTGGCCGTCATCGCGCCTCCCACTCCGCTAGGCGCATACAACGCAGACCTATTGGCCACCTGCCACGCATTGGGCATTCGCGAGGTTTACCGTCTCGGCGGCGCACAGGGCGTGGCGGCGCTGGCGTATGGAATCCAGGGGCTGCCGAAGGTCGATAAGATCGTCGGCCCCGGCAACATGTTTGTCGCGCTGGCGAAAAAGTTCGTCTATGGCGAGGTCGATATCGATTCGATCGCCGGCCCTAGCGAGGTCGTAATTGTCGCCGATAGTTCGGCCCGCGCGGATTTTTTGGCCGCCGATCTGATCGCCCAGGCTGAACATTCGCCGGCCGCGAGTGTCCTGATCTCGTGGGACGAAGAACTGCTCGATCGCACGCGACAGGCATTGTCAGCGCAATTGGCGCGACTGCCGCGGGGTGAGCTGGCGCGACGCAGCCTGGAGGAATTCGGCGCGATGATCCTGGTAGGGAACGAAGACGAGGCCGCCAGGGTGGCGAACGAAATCGCGGCAGAGCACTTGCACCTGCAGACGAGCGATCCGGCCGGACTACTGAGCAAGATCCGCTGCGCCGGCGCGGCGTTCCTGGGGCATCACACGCCGGTGGCGCTGGGCGATTACGTCGCCGGCCCGTCGCACGTGTTGCCAACCGGTGGCACTGCGAGATTTGCCAGTGGGCTGTGCGCAAACGATTTTCTGCGGCGAACCAGCGTCATTGAATACACGCCCCAGGCCCTGGCGGCGGACGCCCAAGACGTTAAGAACCTGGCGGAGCGCGAAGGGCTGACCGCGCATTGGGCCAGTGTCGAAATCCGGCTGGGCGAGCAGGGTGGCGAGACGCCGAAAACCAAATAGTTCATCACACTCGGCGCGCCTCGTCCGACGTCGATTGCTTCATTCCACCACGTATCGCATGTTTGCTGTTGTCTTCCGCTAACCACCGGCGCCTGAGTTATGTCCTATTTTCGCCCCGAGATTGAAGCAATGCAGGGCTACGTGCCCGGCGAGCAGCCGCAGGTGGGCAAGTTCATCAAGCTGAACACTAACGAGAATCCCTACCCGCCATCGCCGGCGGTCACCCGCGCAGTCACGGCCACGCTGGAGCGCGGGCTGGCACGCTATCCGGACCCGCTGGCTGCCGGATTTTGTCAGCGAGCCGCGGAGTTGTACGGCGTCGATCCGGATTCGATTCTATGCGGCAACGGCAGCGATGAGATCCTAACGATCCTGACCCGCGCGCTGGTAGGGCAGGGGGAGCTGGTTCGGTTTCCCTATCCCAGTTACGTCCTCTACCGGACGTTGGCCGAGATTCAGGGCGCGCGGCACGAAGAAGTTCCGTTCGATGCGGATTGGTCATTGCCCAACGCCTTTGCCGCGCCGGCGCCGGGACTCAAACTTTCGATCGTGCCGAATCCTAATAGCCCAACCGGCACGATGATCCCGCCCGCTCGCCTACTCGAATTGGCCGAGCAATCTCCCTGTCCGCTGCTGGTCGATGAGGCCTACGCCGATTTCGCCGAGACGAATTGCGTTTCGCTCGTCGCTCAATGTGATCGATTGATGGTCTCGCGCACGCTGAGCAAATCCTACGGGCTGGCAGGGCTCCGCTTTGGGTTCTTGATCGCGCAGCCCCAGATCATCGAGCAATTGCGCAAGGTCAAAGACTCCTACAATTGCGACGCCCTCAGTATCGCGGCCGCCACGGCGGCCATCGACGATACCGCGTGGCTGGCCGATAACCGCGCCAAGATCGTCGCCACGCGCCAACGGCTTACCGACGGATTGCAGCGGCTTGGATTCAAGGTGATTCCGTCCCAGGCAAACTTTGTCTGGGCCCAGCATCCGCAGCATGAACCGCGGCCGATGTATGAGAATTTGAAGAAAAATCGAATCCTGATCCGCCCGATGAACTATCCGAATTGGGGGGAAGGCCTGCGAATCTCGGTCGGCACCGACGACCAGATCGACGCCTGCCTCGGCCTGCTCGAAGCTATGATTTAGTGGATTGGCCTGCGCGCCCGGCCGGTCTTTCAGTACGCTTCAGATCTCCGGCGTCTGCCTGACGAACGGCGGCGCGTCTGGTCCTGCCTCTCGTTGTTAACTCACCGTCTACCTCAAGCCTGCATGTCGCCACGCAAACGACGCACCGTTCAATCCGCGGAAGACGCGCGGGCGGCGCTGCGCCGACGGATCATCGCGAATCGTGCCGTGGCCGGTGGCGTGCTGCTGTTGGCGCTGCTGGCGACGTTCTTCTGGTTCCGCTCGACCGCCAAGCGAGAACACGCTCTGCGGATGACCGCCGGTGATCCGCTCAGCCACCGCCACCAGCTGGCCAAGATCCTCTGCGAAGAAGCCGAGGAACATGGGCTGCAGATCGAACTGGTCCCAACGTCCGGATCGCAAGCCGCGCTGGAGTTGATCGCCAGTGGTGATCTCGACATGGCGCTGGTCCTGGGTGACATGGATGTTCCGGACGAGATGATCCGCGAAGTCGCCGTTCTCTATAGCGAACCGTTGCACCTGTTCGTTAAGGCGGACCTGGTAGACGGTGGCCTGGAGGGCCTGCGCGGCAAGCGACTGAGCCTGGGCGCCAATGGCGCTACGTCGCAAAAGCTTGCCCGGCAGTTACTCAAGTTCGTCGGCCTGGAAGCGGGAACCGATTTTCAGGAAGACGATCTTACGTACTCGCAAATGGCAACGTTGCCGGCGGACCAGCTTCCGGACGGCATTTTTGCCATCACCGCGCTCCCTTGGGTGGAAGTCGGAGAACACCTGGTGCAAAAGAAGGGGTACCGGTTGATGGAAATCCCCTTTGCCGACGCCATCGCCCTGCGCGATCCTTCGCTGCACGACATGATCATTCCGGCCTATAGTTACGGCGTTACGCCGCCGGTTCCCCCTCGGCCGCTGCATACGCTGGGGCATCCGCTATTGATGGTCGCCAATCGGGACACGCCCGAGGCCGCGGTCGAAAGCCTGATGCGCGTTGTGTTCGAAGGGGACTTTGGCCGCCGCGCTAAATTGCCCGGCTTGGACCCCACCGGCATCGACCGGGCGCGAGACTTCCCACTGCACGCCGGCGCGCTGAAATATTTGCACCGTAACCGTCCGCTCATCACTTCCGAACTCATTAACCGTATAGAAAACATGCGGAGTTTTCTGGTTTCGGCGGTGCTGGCCATGTTTTTATTCTGGCGCTGGCAAAAACGGCGTCAGATGATCGGTTTCGAAGAGTACATTGACGCTGTGAGCGAAATCGAAATCGAGGCGCTGAACCTCGATCGCAACAATCAACTAGATCCGGCAGTTCTCCGCAGCATGCGGAATCGCCTTGTCGTCATCAAGAGCGAAGCGCTCGAACGGCACGCCGAAGGGCGTCTGAACGGCGAAGAACAAATGTCCGGATTCCTGACACACGTATCGGACGTCCGCGGCTATCTGGAATCGCTGTCGGCTAGCGCGCCCCACGCGCCGGCGGCGGAACATGCGTCGAACGGTTCGACGTCGACCGATGCCGCAACCCCAGAACATTCCTCTACAACCACGGAAAACCTGCTATGACCCATGCCTGGCACGATGTAACGCCTGGCTCGCCGCGCGAGTTTACTTCGATCATCGAAATCCCCAAGGGCTCCAGCCTGAAGTACGAGTTGGACAAACAGACCGGCTTGCTCAAGCTCGATCGCGTTTTGTATTCGGCCGTCTACTATCCGGCCAACTACGGATTCATCCCGCAGACGCTGGCCGAAGACGACGATCCGCTCGACGTGCTGGTCCTTTGCCAAGAGCCTGTCGCGCCGCTGACGCTCGTCCGCTCGCGCCCGATTGGCCTGATGACGATGATCGATACCGGCAAGCAAGATCATAAAGTGCTGGCCGTAGCGCTCGACGATCCGGAATACAATCCGTATCTGGAAGTCACGGAATTACCGGTTCACCACCGGGCGATGCTGCGGCGCTTCTTCCTGGACTACAAGACGCTCGAAGGCAAAACCGTTGAAGTCGAAGATTTCCAGCCGGCCGCCGCCACGGTGAGCGTCATCGAAGACGCCCTCAATCGTTACAGCACGCAACGTCGGCAAGGTTTCAATACTCCTTCCAAGTCCCACGGTTAGTGGGCAAAGCGTCGTCTAGCACGTGGTAGAATTCGGTATGACACGCAGCGCTAAAATCCACCGCAAAACGGCCGAAACCGAGATCGAGTTGGAGCTGAATCTCGACGGCGCCGGCACGGCCGACGTCGCCAGTGGCGTTGGCTTCTTCGACCACATGCTGACGCTCCTGGCACGGCACGGCGCGCTCGATCTGCGCCTGCGCGTCAACGGCGACCTGCACGTCGATCAGCATCACACCGTCGAAGATGTCGGCATTTGTTTTGGCCAGGCGCTCAAGCAGTGCCTGAGGGACAAGTCCGGCATCCGCCGTTACGGCCACTTCACGCTGCCCATGGACGAAACGCTGGTGACATCGGCCATCGATCTGGGTGGGCGCTATTGGTTTGTGTTTGGCGCAGAATTCAGCGCGGCCAAGATCGGCGAGTTCGATAGCGAACTGGTCCACGAGTTCTGGCAAGCCGTGGCGGCCAACTCGCTCGCCAACTTGCACATTGTGCTCCACCACGGTCGTAATAACCACCATATCGCCGAAGGCATCTTCAAGGCGACGGCCCGCGCGCTGCGCATGGCCGCCGAGACCGACCCACGGATGACAGGCGTCCCCAGCACCAAGGGAACGCTGTAGATCTTGTTGAGAACATCAACGAATCGCTAGCGCGCAGTAACGCCATCAGCTGTTCAGTGGCATCCGCCGGCATTGCACGTGGCTTGCGCGAGCTTGCAGCACCACGGCCAGCGCCTGGTAAGAGTCTTCCAGGTTGGACGTGTTGCGCACCAGGCTGGTGACGCTGCGATAGAACTGGCTGAGGAGTTGTTCGCCCACAGGGCGTTCGCTCTCCAGCGATTCTTGATGCCGGCCAAAATCATCGAACCAGATTAGCGTGGATGGCAGATCGATAAACGCAATCCCGCGCTCACAGCAGACTTGCAGCGCCGCCGGGGGCCGATACGTCAGGGCCTCGTGCCAGGCGCTCTGCATGTAGCGGCCGCAACTGATCTGCGCCGTCGCGCCCGCCCCAGGTCCGTCGGGACCGGAGAAGTCGAGGCTCATCATCTGATAGTCGTCTTCCAGAGATTGGTCGCTCCCCTTGTGCCGTAGACCAACGACCGAAGTCGGCGCATGACCAACGACATACGTGCACCAATCGACCAATTCAATCAGGTCGCTCGTCGGAGACCCGCCCGAGTGCGCCCGCAGGCCAACGCCCTGAACTTCCGAAGGGACGCGCGTATGGCAGAACAACAGCCGCGGCGCGCCCAGCCGGGTGGCAATCAGTTCTTTCAACCGGAGAGTGGCTGGCGATTGCCTGCGCGGAAACTCCGCCATGAAGGCGACGCCTGCGTGCTCGACGTATTCCTTCATCTGGCGAGCCTGCTCCAGATCCAGCTCCATGCTGAACGCGCAGTAAATCGCCTTGCCGGCATCGCACGCCGCCAACATGGGGATGCAGCCGTACCACTGCGGCGAAAGCATCAGTACCGCGTCAATGTCGTCGCGCGAGGCCAGTGCCCGAAAGCCATCCACCTGGCGCGCGCCAAACTCGCGGGCGGCCTGTTCCGCTCGCAGCGCCACCTGGTCGAACACCGCGCGCACCTCAAACCGGTCGCTCAGCGCCCGCAGCGCGGGTCGGTGTCGGACTTCCCATTGATTGCCCAATCCGACAAGGCCGACGCGAAGCTTCATTCCTGTTTCAATCAGTAAGCGGAAAGGGGACCGGCAGCGCCGGGGCGGACGCCTGACGTCTGGGAATTATAGCCACTCGCCACACATCGTCTCAACCGTCCGAAGCGAGATACGGTATGTTTAGCAAACGAACGGAAAATTCTCATCCGCGCGCCCCACACAGGTTCACAAGCGATGCGCACTCCGACCTGGCGAACTCTCAAACGCTTGCTGTTGTTGTTCTGGGCAGTCTGGCTGTCGCTGGTTGTCGCCGGCAACACGACAGACGCGCTCCGAGCGATGGGGACGCTGCCGGCCGATTTTTCGTTCGCGTCCGGCAATTACGAGGCCATTCTTGAAGTTGCCTCCCCGATGGAGTTGCCCAATTCCCTCTGCGCCTTCCTCTACGCCGGCGTGATCGCCTGGGAAACGCTTAGCATGGCGCTGTTTTGGATTGCAGCAGTGAAAATGCCGCGCGCCGGCGCCCGCAGCGCCATCCTGCCGCTGACTTTTATGGTTGGGTTGGGTTTATGGGCCGCCTTCCAGATTGCTTGCGAGGCGTTGCCGTCTCCCCTGGCCTACAACCTGGCCGGAACCCACCGGCTGCTCTTCACCGAACAGTTGGCGACGCTCTTGGCCGTGGTCCTATTGCCGGACGAATGAAGCGCTCACCATATCGACGTCCGCGTTCGGCAGAAGTGGCTTGAAAGTGGCGCCCCCACCAAGTTTCGGGCTTACGCGACATTTTGTTCACAACTAGGGCGCGCTATGACAACTAGTTGTCACTACCCCCCTCTAATCTGACCCCTGTCTGGTGATTTCGCTCGACCGGCGGCCCGTCGCACGGCTTGCCGGAAGACGAACTCGGGCGGGTCGCCACCCCACGGGCTTTTCGGGGCATCCTGGGCGTGGCGATCTATTTCTTCCATCATCGCGGCAGAGGGCCGGGGCAGGCCCTCCGTCCGCGATTCTTGCGCCTCTTCGCCTTCAGCCGCTCCGTGTTCGCGCGCGTTCCCATGCGCGGGACGCCTCCGCGCGAAAAGGTTTTGCTTCGCGCCCATTCAGGCATTAGGCTAACGGCCTGACCCCGGTCGAAACTTCGCCCTGACTGCTACTGACTCGCCCACCCCAATCGCTTCGTTCTCCCGCCCACTTCAATTGGAGCCCCCGCCATGTCGGACTCGCATCGCCGAGATTTCTTAAAGCACGCCGGAATCGGAGTCGTCGGAGCCGCGGCCGCCAATCTGGCCGGGTCGCTCCGCGCGAATGAGCCCAAGGAAGAAAAGAAAGCAGACGACAAACCGACGGACGCAGCAAGCAAAACCGTCATGGCGTGGATCGGCTGCGGAGGGCAGGCCACCAACTTATTGAAGGTCTTTGCAGCGCAGTCCGACGTCGCCATTGCGTATGTCTGCGATCCCGAGGCGCCCCGCGCCGCGGCCGCCGCGCAAACGGTCGAAAGCCTGGGAGGCAAAACACCCCAGATCGTGGCCGACATGCGCCGCGTGTTCGATGACAAATCCGTCGACGCCGTTTGCATCGCCACGCCAGATCATTGGCACGCGCCGGCGACGATCCTGGCGTGCGAGGCCGGCAAACACGTCTATGTCGAAAAGCCCTGCTCGCACAACATTCGCGAGGGGCGACTGATGGTCGAAGCGGCGCGTCGCAATAAGCGCGTTGTCCAGACCGGCACCCAGAGCCGCAGTTCACCGCCGATCATCGAAGCCATGAAACTAGTGCGCGAGGGCGCCATTGGCGAGATCCTGGTTGCCAAGGCCTGGAACAGCCAGCGCCGCGGAGACATTGGACACGGGTCGCCCGGCCCTCAGCCGGATGGGCTGGACTTTGACCTGTGGCTGGGCCCGGCGCCGGTCGTGCCGTTCCAGGCCAATCGGATCCATTACGGCTGGCATTGGTGGTTTGATTTCGGCACGGGCGACATGGGGAATGACGGAGTCCACGAAATCGATGTCGCCCGCTGGGGGCTTGGCATGGAAGAACACCCTTCGGTCATCTCGGCCGTAGGCGGCAAATATTACTTCGACGACGATCAGCAGTTCCCGGACACGCAGTACGTCTCGTTCGAGTGGCCCGGCGACGGCAAGGTTGGCCATCGCCGGCAGTTCATCTTCGAGCAGCGGATCTGGTCGCCGTATCGCCAGGAATCACTCGAGAACGGCTGCGCGTTCTACGGCACCGAGGGGATGCTGGTGCTGGGTAAGAACGATGGCTGGAAGCTATACGGTCCGCGCAACAAGCTGATCCAGCAAGCCGAACGATCCGGTATGGGCTTGCCCCACTATCGCGACTTTTTGGAAGCGATCCGCGAAGATCGCAAGCCAAACGCCGACATCGAAATAGGCCACCTCTCCGCGTCGCTCTGCCATCTGGGTAACATCGCCACGCGCCTGGGTCGCCGCCTGCAATTTGACTCCGCCCAGGAAAAGTTCGTCGGCGACGACGAAGCCAACGCCCTGATCTCGCGCAAATACCGCGACCACTGGGCCGTACCCAAGGGGGTCTGACGCCCAGGGAGCAGTGCAGTTGAACAATCGCTGTAGCTACACGTTCTGCTGCGCCGGCGAGCGCGCTCGGAGGGATTTTATCCCCCCACTGCGCCAAAAGCTTGACGCGCAGGACTTTGTCAGATAATTAGAATCACTGCTGACCACGGCGGCCGCGTTGAGGGCGACCGCCGCGCAATGCCCCCCGCCTTCGAATCCCTCCCAATACCGAAGCTCCCGCAGTAGCCGCCATGGTTAAACTCGCCGCGCCGTCACGCCCCAAGATCCGCGAACTGGTTGTCGAACGACTGAAGGAATTCATCGTTGACGAGCAGCTCCAGCCGGGGGATCGGCTGCCGACCGAGACGACCCTTGCCGCGCGGTTTGGCGTTAGTCGCCTCAGCCTCCGCGAAGCGACCAAGTCATTGGAATTGCTCGGCATTGTCACCAGCAAAGCCGGCGTCGGCCTGACCGTGGGCCAGTTGGAGATAGAACGGGTTACCAACCATCTGGGATTCCACCCTGCGCTCCACCGCTCGTCCCCGTTGCAACTGTTGGAGACGCGGATTGTCATCGAGATTGGCGCGCTCCCACACGCCGCGCGGCGGATGCAGGAAGACCCGTCGATTGGCGAGTCGCTCCAGCAACTGGTCGATGGCTTCCGCGGTGCCCGGACCTTGCAGGCCTGGATTGAGCAGGACATCGCCTTTCACCGAGCATTGCTCGACGCCAGCGGCCTGACGGCGCTGGTGGCGTTTCATGACTTGCTGCAGATTTTCTTTGTGCGGTTTCGCGCCAGCGTGAAAATGGCGGAATGGAAGCAAGGGATCGAATCGCACCAGCGCGTATTGAACCTACTGCAAGCGCAAGACATCGACGGGGCCGTAAACGAACTGCGACAGCACATCGAAAGCCACAAGCTGCGGATGCAAGTCGAAATCCAAGCAGACGCCCAAAACGAAATCGCATCATGAACAAATCAATTCACAACGCCCACGCGATCGACCGTGACTCCGCCATGAATCGCGGCCGCGTCAGCAAGCTGCAAAATCAGTTGCTCGCCTGGGGCACGCTGCTATTGCCGGTAGCGCTCGGTTGCGGCTTTGCCAAAGCCGACGAACCAGCGGCTAACAAGCCCGCTCCGGCCCAAGCGGCGCCTGCTGCGCCCGGCGCTACGGACCCCGCGGATGCCGCGCAAGAATTCTCAAAAGCTTTCGACCGCAAGATTCAGCCACTGCTCAAGCAGTTCTGCGTCGAATGCCATTCGGCCGATCACGCCGAGGCCGATCTGGATCTTTCGTCCTACGCCAGTCTCGCGGAAATTCGTAAACATCCGGAGCCCTGGCAAAAAGTGGGCGAAATGCTCGACAGCCAGCAGATGCCGCCGGTCGACGCCAAACAGCCAGGCGACGCCGAGCGCGCGGAGCTCACAGGCTGGGTCCGGCAGTTTCTCAAGCAAGAAGCCGGCCGGCACGCGGGCGATCCCGGTCCGGTAGTCCTACGTCGCTTGAGCAACGCCGAATACACGTACTTGATCCGCGATCTGACGGGCGTGGAATCGCTCGATCCGGCGAAAGAGTTTCCGGTCGACGGCGCCGCGGGCGAAGGTTTTACCAACGCTGGCAGTGGGCTCGTGATGTCGCCGGCCCTGTTGGCCAAATACCTGGACGCCGGCAAGCAAGTGGCGTCGCACGCCATGTTGCTTCCGGACGGAATTCAATTCGCCGCGGGAGACACGCCGCGCGATTGGACGGAACAGACCCTGGTCGATATCCGCGCGATCTACGCCAAGTACACGGACTGGCAAGGAAATTCGCAGATCACGCTGCAGGGCGTGCCGCTCGACACAAACGGTGGCGGCCGGTTGCCGACAGAGCGCTACTTTGCCGCGACCTTGACTGAACGAGACACCCTGAAGAGTGGCGCCAAGAGCATTGAGACGGTCGCCCGCGAGCAAGGGTTAAGCCCCAAGTATCTTGCGTCTGTCTGGAAGTTGATGACCGAACCTGTCAGCGAGGAAAACGCCCCCGGCGCAGATCTTTTACTGGCTCCACTCCGCGCCCGTTGGAAAGCAGCAACACCGAAGGACGCCACGGAATTGGCGGCAGACGTCGCGCGCTGGCAACAGTCTTTGTGGCGTTTTGCCAGCGTCGGTCATATCGGCAAGGTCGGCGGTCCCAAATCGTGGGCGGAGCCGATCTCGCCACTCACCTCGCGTCAAGAATTCCGAGTCCCACTCCCCGCCTCGGCCGATGGCAAAGACGTAGTGCTCTACATGTCCGCGTCGGACGCAGGCGATGGCAACGAGAAAGACTTTGTCGTCTGGGAACGCCCTCGCTTGGTCGCGCCGGGCCGTCCGGACCTGCTATTGCGAGACGCGCGCGGCGCTATTACGGAACTGACCAAACATCGGCAACAGGTGTTCAGCACCGCCGCAAAATGCCTGGCGGCCGTGGCCGAGGCCGGCGCCTCGAAGACGGAAGTCGACGCCCAAGCTCTGGCGGTAAAGCATGGCGTTGACGCGCTGACGTTGGCTTCGTGGATGGACTACCTGGGCGTTGGCGCCATCGGCCCGGCCAGGATTGGCCCGCCGCTGAAGGCCCAGACGAAGAACATCTCCGGATATGACTTCATCCAAGGTTGGTCCGGCGACGACGCGCTGAGCGTGGTCGGCAACTCTTCGGACCGGCTGGTTCGCATTCCTGGCAACATGCTAGCGCACAGCGTGGCCGTGCATCCCTCGCCCAGTCTGCAAATCGGCGTTGCGTGGCGCAGTCCGGTGGCGGGCGCCATCTCGGTCGAAGGCTCGGCGATCCACGCCCATCCGGAATGCGGTAACGGAGTGGAGTGGGTGCTGGAAGTGCGGCGCGGCAATACGCGGCAGAAACTGTCCAACGGCATTTCGCACGGCGCCACGCCTGTTCCGTTCGGTAATTTCAAGAGCATTGCCGTGCGGCCGGGCGACGTGATCTCGCTGCGCATTAGCCCTCGCGAGGGAAATCATTCCTGCGATCTCACCACGGTGGACCTGGCGATCGACGATGGTCAACACAAGTGGAAGTTGTCCTCGGACGTTTCGCCCGACGTGTTGGCCGGAAACCCTCATGCCGACTCGCTCGGCAACGCCGGCGTCTGGACGTTCTTTAGCGAGCCGATCGGCGCGGACACCGGACCGGCAATCCCGGCCAACTCGCTCTTGGCGCAGTGGCAAGCCGCCGACGGCGCGGAAGCCAAGGCCCCCATCGCCGAGAAGATTCAGGCGCTCTTGCAAAATGGCACCGCGGGGCTGCCCGCGGACTCGGCGGACATTGTTCTTTATCGCCAGTTAGCTTCGCTCAACGGCCCGCTCTTCTCGGCAGCGCTGCAAGCACAAATTGCCAAGCCGGTCGAAGCCAATAGCGCAGCGCCCGATCAGACGACATGGGGCGTGGATCCGCAACTCTTCGGCAAGCACCCCAATGGCGAGGCGGTGGAGCCGGCCAGTCTCTGCGTCCGGGCGCCGTCGGTCATTGAAGTCAGAATTCCGGCGGACCTGGTCGACGGCGCGTCGCTGATCGCCAGCGCCGTCATGCATCCAGGCAGCGGCGACGACGGCAGCGCTCAACTACGAATAACAACCGAAAAGCCCGAAGCGGCCACCGGGTTGCTGCCGAGCGTCGCCACGCAAACCAACGTCCCCGGCGCCTGGACGAGCGATAATCGACGTCTCTCGTACGGCACGCCCATTCTGGTGAACGATGGCAGCACGGCCCAACGTCGCTTTGAGACCGCGTTTGCGGAACATCGCCGCTGGTTCCCTTCGGCGCTGTGCTACGCCAAGATCGTCCCGGTGGATGAAGTTGTTACCCTCACGCTCTACCATCGCGAGGACGAAGCGCTGTGCCGTTTGATGCAGGACGACGCAGAGGCCGCGCGGCTCAACCGGCTGTGGGACCAGCTCCATTACATCAGTCGCGACGCATTGACGCTCGTCGACGCTTTTGAGCAATTGATGCAGTTTGCCACGCAAGACGCGGACCCAACCGTCTTCGCCCCAATGCGTGGGCCGATCAACGCCCGGGCCGCGGAGTTCCGCAAACGGCTGATCGACACGGAACCGAGCCACGTCGA
>Ga0105047_10003157_pt1 | contig 29127 bp, 30 predicted proteins | sample MAT04_FD_78384 | JGI IMG/M metagenome (GOLD analysis project Ga0105047, IMG submission 78384) | Freshwater microbial communities from Lake Fryxell liftoff mats and glacier meltwater in Antarctica - MAT-04 (megahit assembly) | ecosystem: Environmental > Aquatic > Freshwater > Ice > Liftoff... | reverse complement strand
CGGCACGTCCTTCCCGGAACTGATCACCTCGGCCGTCGCGGCCTATCGCAAGCAAGGGGACATTGCGCTGGGCAATGTGCTCGGGTCCAATATCTACAACATCCTGTTCATCGGCGGCGTCACCGGCGCCGTCGCTCCCACGGCCGTGCCCGCCAGCATCATGGCCTTCGACCTCTGGTTCCTCGTCGCCGTGTCTGTGGTTGTGATGCTTTTGGCCCTGTCCGGGAGACGGTTGAGCCGCCAGGAAGGCTTCTTCCTCGTCGCAGCCTACGTCGGCTACACCGCCTACACCATTGGCCTGTTCGGATAGCCGGGGTGTTGCGCTCTCGCTAAAAGGCTGCCCCGGGTCGAGCGGTCTTACGATCACTGCGCACTTGCGGACATTCCTCGCCGGGTTTTGGGAGCGAAGCCAGCGCAGCTTCGCTGGCAGGCAGTCTGATCAGCGACGGTGTTCCACGGTCCGCGCTCAAGCAGCGAGCCGCCGCGCGGCGAGCGATAGCGCCCCAACAATGAATGCAAAAAAGCCCGCCGCGGGGGATACATCGCGGCGGGCTTTCTTTCGCTCTTTGACGAGCGGACGTTTCCTCCCCGAAACGCCTCCGAGCCACTGCCGCGCCGAAACGCTGCGTTTCTCGAGTGCGTCAGAATGACGACATTTCATGGTTCAAGTCAATGAAGGCCTTGTGGAACCCTCGGGAATTTAAAGGTTATCATCGGTAACCTACGAACCTGTGGGCCCGCCCTCGACGATGGCCCGGACGATCGACACCAGGTCGCCGCGCGGCACCAGCCGCTGACCCGGACGTTCGGATTTCCAGGCCTCGTTGTCGGTCATACCGGCGGCCAGCGCCCGGCCCGCGTCGAGGTCCTTGACCGTGACCTGGCCCGCCGCGATCTCGTCTCCGCCCAGGATGACGGCGGCGGGCGCGCCGCGGCGGTCGGCGTATTTCATCTGCGCCTTCATGCCCGCCCGGCCCAGATAGATTTCCGCCGCGATCCCGGCGTTGCGCAGCTCGGACACGGCGTCGAGATAGTGCTGCATGTCGGCGTCCGAGAAGACGATGACCACGACCGGGCCCCGCACGGTATCGGCCGCCCCCCGGCCCGCAGCCTTCAGCGCCGAGGCCAGCCGCGACACCCCGAACGAAAAGCCCGTGGCCGGCAGGCGCTCGCCGGTGAAACGGGCCACCAGATCGTCATAGCGGCCGCCGCCGCCGATCGAGCCGAAGCGCACGACGCGGCCCTTGTCGTCGGTCGTGTCCAGCAGCAGTTCGGCCTCGAACACCGCCCCGGTATAATACTCCAGCCCGCGCACGATGGTGGGGTCGAAGCGCACGGTGCCTTCGCCCACCTTCATCGACGTCAGCGCCCGGTCGATGGCCGCAAGCTCCTCCAGCGCCGCCTCGCCGGTCGCGCCAAGCCCCCCGGCCCGCGCGACGGCCTCGAGGGTGGCTGCCCGCGACAGGTCCGCGTCGCCCGCCGAGGCGAGGAAGGCCTCGATGGTCGCGGCCACGCCGATCGGCAGGTTCGCCCCCTTGGTATAGTCGCCCGACTCGTCCAGCCGGCCTTCGCCGAGCAGGGCCGACACGCCCTCCCAGCCCAGCCGGTCGAATTTGTCGATGGCCCGCAGCGCGGTCAGGCGCTGGCGCGGATCGGTGACGTCGCCTGCGTCGAACAGGCCGTCGAACAGTTTGCGGTTCGACACCCGCACCACGGCCTGATCAGCGCCCAGACCGGCGGCGCGCAGGCCCTCGCAGGCCATGGCGATGATCTCGGCATCGGCCTCGGGCCGGTCCGAGCCCACGGTGTCGGCGTCGCACTGGACGAATTCGCGGAAGCGGCCGGGGCCCGGCTTTTCGTTGCGCCACACGGGGCCGAAAGCATAGCGACGGAACGGCTTGGGCAGGGTCTCCCACCCCTGCGCCGCGAACCGGGCCAGCGGCGCGGTCAGGTCGTAGCGCAGCGCCATCCACTGGTCGTCGTCGTCCTGCAGGGCGAAGACACCCTCGTTCGGACGGTCGGCGTCCGGCAGGAATTTGCCCAGGGCGTCGGCGTATTCAAAGGCCCCGGTCTCGAGCGGCTCGAAGCCCCAGCGCTCATAGACCCCGGACACGCGCGCCACCAGGCGACGCTCGGCGATCAGATCGGCCCCGCGGCGATCGGCGAACCCTCGCGGGCTGCGGGCTTCGGGGCGGGAAGAGGCGTCGGTCATGCGGAGCTTCTGGAGGCGTCGGGGTGAAAAGGGCTGGTGCTGGTGAGCAGGCGCGATCGGCTCACTGGCACTCTTCACTAGCACCACGCTTGTCTCAGGCGACAGCCGCCTTCCTCAACGGCACCATCCGCCCATAGGTCAGGCAACGCCAACCCCATTCCAGAGGCCCGAACCGGAACACCGACAGCCACAACGGCGACCAGATCAGCTGGGTGACCCACACGCCGCCGATCACCCACCACAGTTCGGGCCAGCCGATATGGCCGAACCAACCGAGGCCACGCCCGCCATAAAAGATCGTGGTCATGATCAGGGTCTGGGTCAGATAGTTGGTGAAGGCCATCCGCCCCGCGCACGCGAGGGGCGTCAGCAGGACCCGCAGACCCAGCCGCCCCATCAGGATCAACCCGCTGGCGTAGGCCAGCGAGGCGAACGGCGCGAGGAAGGTGTTGGCCGGTCGGGCCAAGGTCTGCACGAACGGAAAGTCCGCGGCGACGATCCGCGCGGTTTCCTCATGGATCAACCACAAGGCACCGGTGCCCAGAGCGATGAAAAGAGCATAGACCCAGGTGGGCGACCGACCCGCCAGGAAGCCGGCCTTGAACAGGCCCATGCCGATCAGCATCAGCGCCGCAGTCGCGGGCAGGACGGCGAACAGCATGATGGGCGTCATCGACACCCACTCCATCATCTGATGCAGGGTGACCTCGACGGCACCGCCCCGATACGGCTCGATCAGGGCCGCCAGCTTCACCGGATCGATCTGCCAGCCCGCACCGTCCATCGCCGATGCCATGGCTTCGGGCGGGGCGAAAGCCAGAATCGACACCAGCCCGACGTAGAGGGCCGAGCAGAGCAGATTCAGGCTCACGCCTACGATCAGCAGGCGCCGCGCGCTCCACGACCGGGCCATCATCACGAATACGCCGGTCCAAGCATAGAGCAGCAGTATGTCGCCGTACCAGAAGGCGGCACCGTGGATCAGACCGAAGACCGCCAGCCAGAACAGCCGACTCCGCAACAGCTTGCCGCGCGCCTCGTCGAATCGCTGTCCGCCGATCAGGAAGATCGACACGCCGAACAGCATCGAGAACAGGGTGCGCATCTTGTCCTGGAAGAAGACGTGCATCGCCTGCCAGCCGGCGGCCGCCCCGGCGTCGAAGTCCGGCTGTAGCGAGGGATTACCGTAAACCTCGGACGGCCAGGCGAATGTCACGGTGTTGACGGCCAGGATTCCCAGCACGGCCAGACCGCGGACGACATCGAGACTGAACAGCCGGTCGTTCGCCTCAAGCGGCGCGAGCTTGGTTCCTGTTGCTTCCGCTGTCATGGTGTCCCCCCCGGTCCCGGCTTCAGCTTCGCCGATGCATTGGGGAGGTCAAACTGAATTCGTCGTAAGGTTGGCGGCCTCAGTCGCGGTCGCGAAGGACGCCCAGCCGATTGCGGACCTCGGGCTGGGGCATGAAGGCGATGAAGGCGGCGCACAGGCCCGCCCACAGGGCATAGCTGACGCCCAGCAGCACGGCGATCGGCAGGCCGCCGACCCCATAGATCAACAAGGTCGTCTCGGTGGCGCCCGCGGCCTGGGCGACGTCGCCGGCCTCGAACCAGCCGACGACCGACACGATCAATGCCAGCACGGCCTGAAGGCCGGCCGCCAGAAGACCGCCGAAGAACATGAAGCGCCAAACCACGCCCAGCCGGGTCGACGGGCGGCCGGTCAGGTCCCGCTCGCGCGCCAGCAGCCAAAGCCCGCCCGGCACGGCGGCCAGACCGATGATCAATACCAGCAGCCGCCAGTCCGTCTCGAGGCTGGGCAGCCAGTTCTGTGGCGGCCAGATCATCAGGGTGACGACCAGCGGCGGCCACAGGCCGCCGGCGATCGCCGCGAGCACGATGCGTTGCGGATCGCGGCGCCAGGTGACGCGCTTCTGGCCCGGAAAATCCTCCGGCCGCTCAAGCGAGGGGATCATCGGGTCGGGACCGGCTCGGTGCCGGAATAGTCGTAGAAGCCGCGCCCGGACTTGCGCCCGAGCCATCCGGCCTCGACGTATTTCACCAGCAGCGGGCAAGGCCGGTATTTGCTGTCGGCCAGGCCGTCGTAGAGCACGTTCATGATAGCCAGGACGACGTCCAGACCCATGAAGTCGGCCAGCTCGAGCGGCCCCATCGGATGGTTGGCGCCCAGCTTCAGCGCCTTGTCGATCGAGGCGACGTTGCCGACGCCCTCGTACAGGACATAGACCGCCTCATTGATCATCGGCACCAGGATGCGGTTGACGATGAAGGCCGGAAAGTCCTCGGAATTGGTCGTGGTCTTGCCCAGGCTCTCGGCGAAGGCGACGGCCGTTTCATAGGTATCGGCCGAGGTGGCGATGCCGCGGATGATCTCGACCAGTTTCATCACCGGCGCCGGTTTCATGAAATGCAGACCGATGAAGCGCTCGGGCCGGTCGGTGGTCGAGGCCAGCCGGGTGATCGAGATCGACGAGGTGTTGGAGGCCAGCAGGGTGTTCTGGCCCAGGTGCGGGGTCAGGTCGGCGAGGATGGCTTTCTTGACCGCCTCATCCTCGAACGCGGCCTCGATCACCAGATCGGCCTTGGCGGCGGCGGCAAGCGACGACGCCGACCCGATACGCAACAGCGTGGCGTCGGCCTCGGCCTGGTCGATCAGGCCGCGCGCGACCTGGCGCGCCAGGCTGGCGGCGATCGCCCCCTGCGCCTCGGGCACGCGGTCGCCGGCGGCGTCGTACAGCAACACCTGATAGCCGCCCGCGGCCACGGCCTGGGCGATGCCTGCGCCCATCTGGCCTGCGCCGACGACGGCGACGGATCGGATCGTGGTCATGAAGTCCGGTTGGCTGGCAGGCACAGGGCCCGGTCGGAGCGGCACCTTAGGACCCTCGCCGGACGGCGCAAGGCCGGAAGCGCGGGACCATGGCGAAGGCGACAGGCCGTGTCGTCGCGGTCGCGCCTATCCCAGCATCTGGATCAGGAAGGGCGCGGTCAGGCGGTTGAACAGGATGCGCACGAAATTGAGCAACAGCAGCACCACGATCGGCGAGATGTCGATCCCCCCCAGCGGCGGAATGATCCGGCGGAACGGCTCCAGCAGCGGGGCGGTGATCCGGTCCAGCAGGTCGGCCACCTGGTTCACGAACCGGTTGCGCCGGTTGATGACGTCGAAGGCGAACAGCCAGCTGACGATGGCCGACAGAATGATCGACCAGGTCATGATCGACAGGATCGTATTGACCAGCCAGACGATGGCGTAACCCATGCAGGGGCTCCCGAAACAAAATCAGCTCCGCTTCTAGCGTGGCCGCGCCGCAGGTCCAGCGATTCCGGTGCCGCAGGTTCCTGCGCGGCCAAGCCCGTTGACCTCCGCCCCCGCCCCCCGTATGTCGCCCGCTCGCCTGCGCCCCACGAAACCGTGGGCAAGGGGGGCCGTAGCTCAGTTGGTAGAGCGCGTCGTTCGCAATGACGAGGTCAGCGGTTCGATTCCGCTCGGCTCCACCAGGGCACACGCCAGTGCCTCTTGAAAGCAGGGTACCAAGCCCAAGCGTCACCAGCTCAGTGAAACGCCGGCCCGCAGGGTTCGCGGAGGGCCGAAGCCGGCGACGCCGTCGGCGGTCTTGGACACCTCGACATCGCGGTCCAACAGATTGTCCGCCGCGGCGTACAGGACGACGTCGTGCCGCAGCCGCAGGTCCGCGCGCACATCCGAGGTGACGGCGGCGTCCAGCATGCGGCTGTTCAGATCGTCGTCGAACCGCCGGCTCTCATAACGGGTCCGGACACTCAGGGTCAGGCGATCGGTCGCGCGCCAGTCGACGCCCGCCGTGGCGCTCAGAACCGGGGCCTGGGCCGGCCGAAGCCCCGTCAGCTGCGGAGCCGCCGATCCGCCGTTCACCTCGGCGTCCGTGGCCGAAACGGCACCGATCAGAGTGACGGCCTCAAACCTATGCTCGGCCGTCAGCTCGAGCCCGGCGGCGTCAATGACGCCGGCGTTGCGCCGCTGTCTCAGCACCCCGCCGGCGGGAACAAAGCCGGCGCGCGGCAGGGCGGGAATGATCCCCGGCCCCTGACCGAGGGTGACGTTGACGATCGCATTGTCGAGACGGTTCCAGAACACGGTCGCGCCCACGGTGGTGCCGCCGTGGTGCCACGACAGGCCGGTTTCGACACCCCGCAACGTCTCTGGCTCCAGCGCCGCATTGGCCTCGGTCAGGTCGTTGCCGACCCGGAACGGGCGGTGAAGCTCATTCAGGGTCGCCGGACGAAAGCTGGAATAGGCCGCCGCGCGCGCCGCCAGACCCGTTCCGAGATCGCGACGCACGGCCAGCCGGGCGCTGACGACGTCTCCGGAACGATCCGGATAGGTTTCGTCCAGCGTCGGCAGACCTGTCGCCCTGTCCCGTTCAAGCCGGTGGCCCTCCGTCGTCTTCCAGCGGTCAAGCCGCACCCCGCCGGCGACCAGCCACGGGCCGCCGGTCCAGGAGCCTTCGCCATAGCCCCCGATGACCGCGGTTTCGCCGCCGGCGAACCGGTCCCGCGTGAACCGCCCGGCCATGAAGCGAAACCGTTCCTGCGTCTCCCCCTCGGCGAAACGGGCGTCGGCGCCGACCTCCCACTCCAGCCGTCCGCCGCCGACAATCAGGCCGGACCGGCGCAGGGCGAGGTTGCCACCCCAGCCGCTGGCGGGGGTGGCGTACTGATCGTTGGCGGGCGTCGTCCCGACCCGCCCGGGAGCCACGGCCACGGCGGTGTTGGCGAAATCGCTCTCGCGCCGCCAGACCTGGGCGCGCCAGCCGAGGCGGTTCGACTGCGACGTCCGCGCAAGGGCGGCGCTATAGCCCTGACCGCTGGCCGTCGATCGCGCCCCGGCCAGGCCCGAGCCGCGATCTTCCTGATAGGCCGACGCCCGCACGGACAGGGCCGTGGCGGAATCGATACCGATGTCCGAGCGCAGGGCGGCGCTGCGGGCCTTAAGGTCCAGCGGGGTATCGGCGGCACCCGCGGCGGCGGCACGCACCGGGACATAGCCGTCGGACCGGTCATACAGCGCCGATCCCGTGATCGAGAGGCGGCCATGGGTCAGGGTCGTCGCGGCCCCGACCCGACGCGCCCCGTAATCGCCCGCCGAAGCGTCGAACACGCCGCCCCGGCGATCGCGTTCCCGCAGGGTGATCACCCCGGTCAGGGCCCCCGCGCCATAGGGGCCCGCACCCGCCCCGCGGACGATGTCGACGCTTTCGAGAGCTTCGGGCGCGACCTGGGACCAGATCACCCAGCCGCCGAAGGGGTCGTTCAACGGTTCGCCGTCCAGGGTCACCAGAGTCCGACCCGCGCCGGACGGGGCGATGGCGCGCAGGCTGATGCCCTGGGTGGTCGGATTGGCACCGAGGCTGGAGGTGCGGCGGAACAGCGAAACCGCCGGCACCGTCGCCAGCGCCTCGTCCAGCCGCGTGGCGCGGTCCAGCACCTGTTGGTCGAGCCGGATCACGGAAAACGCCGCGTCGCCGGCGGTCGGCGGCAGGCGCGCGGCGGCAACGACGACCTCCGGAAGCTGGGCGGGAAGGTCCTGGATCATCTCATCCGCCCGATCGCCGCCCCGATGTGAGCCACGCCCCGGCGGGTCGCGATCTCGACCTGACGGGCCCGCTCCAGATAGCGCGCGCGGTCCGCCTCGGTGCGGACATCGGCGCAACGGTCGCAGCTGACTCCTTCGACATAACGGGGCGAGGCCCGACCGTCCTCGCTGACCGGCATCCGGCATCCCCGGCACAGGGAATGGCTGCCCGACGCCAAGCCGTGGCCGACCGCGACACGCTCGTCGAAGACGAAACATTCGCCCGCCCACAGGCTGTCTGCCTCCGGTGTCGTTTGCAGATAGCGCAATACCCCGCCCTGCAGATGGAACACGTCTTGTACACCCTCGGCTTTCAGAAAGGCGGTGGCCTTTTCGCAGCGGATGCCGCCGGTGCAGTACAGGGCAACCCGCCTGGCACCCGTCTGTTCCAGCAGGGCCCGTCCCTCGACGCGGAACCAGTCCGGAAAATCCCGAAAGCTGCCGGTGTTCGGCTGCACCGCCCCGACGAAGGCCCCGACCGCGCCTTCATAGTCGTTGCGCGTATCGATGACGATCGTGTCGGGATCGCGGATCAGGGCGTTCCAGTCCTGCGGCCCGACATGGGTCCCGGCGTCCGTAGCGGGATCGAGTTCCGGCAGACCCATGGTCACGATCTCGGGCTTGATGCGGACCTTCATCCGATGAAACGGCATGTCGCTCGCCGTGGCGCGCTTGATGTCCAGATCGGCGAAGCCGGGCAGGGCACGAATACCGTCGACCACCCGCCCAACCGCCGCTTCCGGGCCCGCGATCGTCCCGTTCAGGCCTTCATGGGCCACCAGCAGGGTCCCGCGCACATCGGGCGCGCACAGGACCTCGAGGCGATCGCGAACGGCCTGCCGATCCACGATCGCCGCGAACCGGTACAGGGCGAGGATGTGCACCGGGTCGGCTGTCGGATCGGGGGCTGGACGGTCGGCGGTCTGGGTCATGGCCATCGGGAGTGCATTGGCGCGTGAGCGGGGTCTACTGTTCTTCGTCGAACCGGCGTCCGACCAGATCGGCCAGGGCCGCGACGGCGGCCTCGGCTTCCGGACCTTCCCCGGCGATCTCGATACCGCAGCCGTTGCCGGCACCCAGCATCAGCAGGCCCATGATCGACAGGGCGTTGACCGTCACCCCGTCGCGGGTGACGTGGATCTCGGCGTCGAAGCTGGAGGCCAGTTTGACGAATTTGGCCGAGGCGCGGGCATGCAGGCCGCGGGTATTGCAGATGTCCGCTGTCGCGCGCGCCGTCATTTCTCGCCCTGGAGCACCCAGCTGGCCACCGAGATATATTTGCGGCCGGCATCCTGGGCATGGGCCACGCAGGCCTCCAGCGGCTCGCGACCGCGCACGCTGGCCAGCTTGATCAGCATCGGCAGGTTCAGCCCGGCGATGACCTCGGCCTGGGTCTCCTCCATCACCGAAATGGCCAGATTGGAGGGCGTGCCACCGAACATGTCGGTCAACAGTATGACGCCGTCGCCGTCGTTCACGGCGTTGGCGGCGTCGACGATGTCGCGCCGGCGGCGTTCCATGTCGTCGTCAGGGCCGATGCAGATGGCCGCGACCCCACGCTGGGGGCCAACGACGTGCTCCATGGCCGCCAGGAATTCCGAGGCCAGTCCCCCGTGGGTGACGATCACCAGCCCGATCATGAAGGCATTACCAAAGCTCGCGTCCCCAACCTCTCGCCGCCCCGTCCGACGGCCCTTGAGCGCGCCGCAAGCCGGGCGGAATAGCCCAAGTCCGCGTCGTGTTAAAGCGGGCTGGTCAGCCTTGTGACCTTTTCGACCGCGGACGGTTCGAATCCGCACAGCCGGACCAGCCGAAGACGGATGCCTGCGATCCCGGTATCCCCGGGCTCGGGCAGGCGTTCGATGGGGTCCGCCGACAGCTCGACCGCCAGTACCAGCCTGACCAGACCGAGGGCACAGGCGGCGACCACGCCGACCCCCCGGGCCTCGATCCGACCCGCGATCGTCGTCGGGCTTGTGGCATACAGGGCTCCACCCGAAGCGAAAACATGGGCATAGTCGTCGGCCACCAGCCGCCAGCCCGCTCCGATCAGGCGTAGCGCCAGATCGCTCTTGCCTGCGCCCGACGGACCGGTGATCAGGACGCCGCGCCAGCCCGCCGCCGGGGTCCAGCGCGCCGCGACCGTGCCGTGCAGCGGCGCGTCACTCATCCGCGCCGACCCGCGCCCGACAGCGGCAGGGCCACCTCGAAGCGCGCCCCTTCCGTCTCGCCGCCACCGCCCAGGCGATTCTCGGCCCGGATAACGCCGCCGTGGGCCTCGATGATCTGGCGCGCGATCGACAGGCCGAGGCCGGAGTTGGCTCCAAAGGCCGTGCCCCTGGGCCGAGCGGTGTAGAAGCGCTGGAACACGGTCTCGAGGTTTTCCGGCGGAATGCCCGGGCCGTCGTCGTCGATGCGCACACGGGCGGGACGCTCCGGGTCAACCGTGTCCCGCGCCAGGGTGATCCGGACATCGCCACCCGAAGGACTGAACGAGCGCGCGTTGTCGATCAGGTTCCGGAACACCTGCCCCAGCGGCCCGTCCCGTCCCGTGACCATGATGTGATCTCCGTCCGGCGTGGCGAACACGATGCGCGGTTCTCCGGCCTTCCGTCCCGCCTCGTACACCCCCACGATCTCGGTCAGCAGGGTGGTCAGGTCCAGCGTGCGGGGCCGGTCACGCGCCAGTTCGGCGTCGAGGCGCGAGGCGTTGGAGATGTCGGTGATCAGCCGGTCCAGTCGCCGAACGTCCTGCTGCAACAGGTCGGTCAGCCTTTCGCGCTGGGCCTCGGTCTTGACCAGCGGCAGGGTTTCCAGCGCCGAACGGATCGATGTCAGCGGGTTCTTGATCTCGTGCGAGACGTCGGCCGCGAACCGCTCGATGGCGTCCATGCGGTCGGACAGGGTCTCGGTCATGGTCTCCAGCGACCGCGCCAGATCGCCGATTTCATCCTTGCGGCCCTCCAGGTCTGGCAGGGAGATGGCGCGGGCGCGCTGCAGCCGGACCTCGTCCGCCGCCGCCGACAGCCGCATCACCGGCCGGGCCACGAACAGGTGCAGCAACAGCGACGACAGCAGCGACACCGCCAGCGCCACGAGGGCAAAGGGCATCAAGGCGCGGCGCTGGGCGGCCAGGGTCTTGTCGACGTCGCCCGCCTCAAGCGTCAACACGCCCAGCACCTGCTGTACGTGACGCACGGGAATGGAGACGGAGACCACGCGGTCGCCGCTTTCGGAGCGGCGCACGCCGGACTGCACCTTGCCGTCCAGGGCCGCCTCGACCTCGGCGGTGAGCGCGGCGCGGGCCCGCTGGACTTCCATCTCATTGCGGCGCTTCGCGACAGCGTCGGCTTTCACCGGGGGACTCCCTGCGGGCTGGGCCGGCTGCAAAGGCTGGCCGGGAATCGCCTCTGTCACCTCATAGCTGTCGGCAACCGGGATACCGTCGATGTCGAACAGCCGCGCGCGCTGACCCGCCGGAATGAAGTTGTCGCGTAGCCAACGGCTGGCTTCAACATAGTCAATATAAGGCGTGGGGGACCCACGGGTGACGCCGATTTGAGGCTCGCCCAGCACCCGCACCAGCAGTTCACCCTGGGCGACCAGTGTCTCCTGCCGCGCTTCGATCAGCCCGCGCTGCCACTCGTTTAGGGCCAGCGCCCCGACGAACAGGATCAGCAGGCTGAGCAGGTTCAGCGCCAGGATCAGGCCGCCGAGCCGCGACCCGCCGAAGCGTTTCAGCGGGCGGCGCGGTTCGTCGTCTCCCAAGGGGAGCGGATCAGCTTTCGCGATAGCGGTATCCGACGCCATACAGGGTCTCTATGGCGTCGAACTCGGGGTCGACCACCCGGAACTTCTTTCGCATCCGCTTGACGTGGCTGTCGATGGTGCGGTCATCGACATAGACCTGATCGTCGTAGGCGGCGTCCATCAGGTTGTCGCGGCTCTTTACGAACCCGGGGCGCTGGGCCAAGGCCTGAAGCAACAGGAACTCGGTCACGGTCAGCTTGACGGGCTTGCCCTCCCAGGTGCTTTCGTGCCGGGCGGGGTCCATCGACAGCTTGCCGCGCTTGATCGCCTTGGCCGAATTCTCGCCCGAGGGTTCGGGCTCGGCACCGTCGGCGCCGGTCCGGCGCAGCAGCGCCTTGACCCGCTCGATCAGCAATCGCTGGCTGAAGGGTTTATGGATGTAGTCGTCGGCGCCGAGGTTGAAGCCGAGGATTTCGTCGATCTCCTCGTCGCGCGAGGTCAGCATGATCACGGGGATCTGCGAGGTCTGGCGCAGGCGGCGCAGGACCTCCATCCCGTCCATCCGGGGCATCTTGACGTCCAGGATGGCCAGATCCGGCGGGCTGGCCTCCAGCGCCTCAAGCCCGGCGGCACCGTCGTGCCATGCCGTAACCTTGTGGCCATGGCTCTCCAGCGCCAGCGAGACGGAGGCGACGATGTTCTCGTCGTCGTCAACCAGGGTGATATTGGCCAATGGCTATCTCCTTGCAGACTGTTCGTTCGCTGTCACAACGCACGGCAAGCGGTACCGTTCTAATCCATCATTGTTCCGGGCCGGTCGACCAAAATCCCGGAACACCGCCCCAGGACGCAAAGATGGGACGCATCGTCATAATTCACAACGAAACCCCGCCTTAAAGCCTTGGTGCCATCATGGGGGCCAACCGTAAGAGCGTTTTGATGTCCGGCTCCGTCCATTACGAGGTCTTTATCCGCAAGACCGCCCCGGCACCCTGGACCCTCCAGATGGCGACGGAAGACCGCACGATCGCGGTCCAGACCGCCGAGGATATGCTGGCGGACAGCCGCGCCGCCGCCGTGCGGGTGACCAAGGAAACGCTTGACCCCGACACCATGGAATTCGCCAGTTCGACCCTGCTGACCCGCGGCGCGCCCGAGGTTCGGCACAAGCGGGTCGTGCCCGATGACCAGAGCGGGCCTCGCTGCATCGGCCCGCGGGACTTGTATGCCTCCCAGGCGCGCGAGACGATCGGCCGGGTGCTGGAGGACTGGCTGGCGAGACAGGGGGTGACGGCGTTCGAACTGTTGCACCGCCCCGATCTGGCCGAACGGCTGGAAGCCTCGGGTGTCGAACTTCAGCACGCCATCCAGAAGGTCGCGGTGCCTGAAAGTCAGGCCGTGGGACAGCCGGTGCACGATCTGTTGCGCCATTATCAGAAACTGGCGGACGCAGCGATCGAGCGCGTCATCGCCGCTGGCCGCCGAGGCCAGTTCCCCAGTCTTGAAAACTGTTCCATCGCCGATCTGGCTCACCGGATGGCGGGCCAGCCGGACCGCGGTTTCGTTATGGGCGGCGTGGTGTCCGGTGCCCTGAAAGGCGCATGCGGCAGTCGCGTCCGGCTGGATTGCCTGATGGATCTGGCCGACCGGGCGCCGATGGACGGCCCGCCGCGCGCCATGGTGCTGGTGCCGATCGAACAACTGCTTTGCGAGATGCTGGCGGCGCGCACCAGTCTGACGGACATCCTTGGACCGGCGCTGGATCAGGGGGCCTCGCTGGCCGCCGTCGTGCGCATGGTGGCTCCCAATGAGATTGCCGCCCTGATCGGGCAGGACAGCCGTATGGCACTGCATGTCCCGACCGTCGAAGGGCCGGCCGCCCGTCTCGGCGCAAGGCTTGAAGCCGGTGAATTCCCGCTGTTGTCGGCGGCCCTGGCGCGGATGGTTCTGCGCGAGTTGATGAGCCCCCGGCGATTGCGTCCCAACGACGCCGCCGGCGAGATCGACATCCTGCGTACCCTCGCCATGGCCCTGACCGTCACCGCCGGACGCCTGCTGACGCTCGAGGAGGTCCAGACCGCGTTCAACGAGCGGTCCAAATCCATCGTCACCGCTGACTTCGTCGCCGCCTACGCCAGGACGTGTGAAACCGTGCTGTGCGAGGCCGAGGCGCTGACACGGCTATGCGAGAATGTCACCGGCACAGGCAACAAGCGGTCGGCGGCTCGCTGGCTGTCGGCCTGCGTCGGCTCGCTGCGGTTCGAAACCGAAATGCGAACCGCCGCTCTCGGCCAGACCGCGGCGCAAAAGCTGGGCGTTCTGGCCAATCTGCAAAGGGCGGCCCATGGCTGTGGCCTGAACGAGCGTGACCAGGCCGATATTTCGGCTGCCATCGGCACGGTGGGCGGTGCGGTCGAGAGCGAGGCAAAGATCGTGATGATGCTGGCCCGTTCGCCCGCGCCGCTGATTCAGAAACTTTCGGTCCTGCTTCGACTTGCGGCCGGCGAGACGGCACCCCTGGGCCCGGCGGCCGACCGCGCCAAGGTCGAGGCGATCAAACTGTTCCGGGCCCCGGAATCGCGCGCGACCCTGTCGGCCACGCCGGAGGCGCTGGCACCGCTGAAGGGACTGATGAGGGCGGCCGGTCTGGCCGCCTGATCCGCCCAACGGCGCTGTGCGCCGTCAGTCGAAGATGTCGAAGATGCTGTCGCGCTTCTTTTTCTTGTAGCGATGGTCGTCATCGTCCCGGCCGCGATAGCGGTCGTCTCGATAGCCCTGCCCGCCTCCCCAAGGCTGGGGCTGCGCCTGCTGCGGGGGCTGCTGCGGCGAATAGGGTGCCGCCGCCGGCGCGGCCTGGGGCGCGGAAGCGCGACCGTCCTCGGTCGCGGTCGCCATCAATTTTTCAAGCTCGCCACGGTCCAGCCAGACGCCGCGACAGTCGGGGCACATGTCGAACTGCACGCCTCCCCGTTCCAGTGTCTGCATGGCGGCATTGTCGTTCGGGCACATCAGTAGCGGCATTGGAGGCTCCTTCCACGGGTAGACTGGCAAAGGCTAGGGGGCGCGGCGGGTTGCGCCAACGTGACGAAGGGCCGCGCCGCGGCGGCCGTTTTCGAGACCGTCCAGACCGTTTTTGTTTCAGGTCGAACCGACCTGAACCCAAAAAATGGTCCAGAATCAATCTGGAGCGAAATCTGTGCCTTGATGGACTGCGTCCATCAAGACCGATTTCGCTCTAGAACTGCCGCCAGCCGTCGCCGGGGTTGAGTTCGCCGGGATCGACGCTCTGCTGGCCTCAGGCGACGATCATCAACAGCTTGTGGCTGCGAATACGAAACTCGCCCGTCATCGGCACTTCGGCCCCCAGCGGAGCGCCGGTCTTCGGCTCATAGAGAAAACCGGAAAACCCGGCGACGCCGACCCGGTCGCGGCGGCTGTAGATCGACAATTCCGGAACTAGAGACGATGTTGAAGCTGTCGTTGATCGGCACCCGCACCTCGGGCAGGCCGAAGACCGGGCACATCTGCTCCAGCGACGGCGCCCCGGCGCGCAGTTCGAACACCGAGTCAGCCTCGGCTCTGGTCGAGGCCAGGGCATAGCCGGCCTCGGACAGGGCGGCGCGGATGGCGCGGAAAGCGTAGGCGGCGTTCTCGGCCTGGAAGAAGCCGGCGTCGACAAAGACCCGCAAACCCGACGGAATGGGCAGGGTACGGCGGGTCTGCTTTGGGAGGAAGACCTCGAGCGGTCGCGAACCTAAGGCCGTCTTACGACCCAGTCGTCCCCGACGCGGCGCGCTGTCCAGCGGACACCGTCCCAGTCCTCGAAATTGAGAATGGTGTCGGGGTGGCCCGATTGACCGTTGACCAGGGTGTGAAAGAACTGCCTCCGTGACGCGCGCCACGTCGCGTCCCAACCGCCGCCGCCCCAGGTGCGATAGCGGATGTTCTCGCTCTCATGCCGCTCGGCCTGGGTGTCCGGATCGCGGGGAAAATGCCAGAAGCGGTCGCCGTCCAGGATGGCCCGCCACTGCGATCCGGCGCAGGTGATATAGGGAATGGTCTCGACCGTTCGCTCCTGGGCGAGCACAGCGCCTGCGGATGCGGCCAGGGCGACGGCCGATGCCAGCACAACTTGCAGCGTTTTCATACAACCCTCCTTCGCTCGACCCGCAAGCTAGGCCAGCACGCCGATCAAAGGCTTCAAGATCACCAGACCCCGCTGTTGGGCATCGACAGCCAAGGCTCGGCGGGTGCCAACGCCTCGCCCTCCTGCAGCAGTTCGATCGAGATGCCGTCGGGCGAGCGGACAAAGGCCATGCGGCCGTCGCGCGGCGGACGGTTGATAACCACGCCGCCGTCCATCAGCCGCTGGCAGGCGGCGTGGATGTCATCGACCTTGTAGGCCAGATGGCCGAAATTTCGCCCGCCGTCATAGGGCTGGGGGTCCCAGTTGAAGGTCAGTTCGACCTCGGGCGACCGTTCGACCTCGGCGCGGGGCCTGTCGGAGGGCGCGGCGAGGAAGACCAGGGTGAAACGCCCGGCCTCGTTTTCCATCCGCCGTGTCTCCACCAGACCCAGCAGGTCGCAATAGAAATGCAGCGAAGCGTCGAGGTTTGTGACCCGGACCATGGTGTGCAGATAACGCATGGAAATCCGTCCTGCGGAGAGGGGGAGTCGAACTGTATAAAGACCCTGCGCCGCGACGGCGACTCAGGGACGGTTTCATCTGTCTCGCCTCCCGGGCTATTTCCCGCTAACGACGCGCTTCCCGCCCCGCAGCCGAGCTCATGACCCAGTCCGAGAACCTCCACACCGACGATCCCAAACAGGGATTTATTGCCTTGGTGGCCGATCTGGCGGCGATTAGTGGCCCCGACGGGCTGACACTGCGCGAAATCCGCGACCGCCTCGACGAACGCGCCTTCGGGCTGATGATCCTGATCCTCGCCATCCCCTGTCTGGTGCCCGCCCTGTATGGCGTGCCGCAGCTCGTCGGCATCCCCATCCTGCTGCTGGCGGGCCAGATGCTGGCCGGTCGGGTTGAACCTTGGCTGCCGGAAGCGGCGCTGAATCGCCGCGTGTCGAAGGCCTGGCTCGAACGCATGGCCGACTTCGCCACCAAGCGGATGCGTTGGTTCGAACGCCTGTCACGTCCGCGCCTGACCATGTTTGCTGAGGGCTGGGCCGAGCGCGCTGCGGCCGTGTTCATGATTCTGGCGACCCTGACCATCGTCTTGCCGATGACTAACACTGTGCCTTCGGTCGCCCTGACCCTGCTGGCGGTTGGCCTGATCCAGCGCGACGGCCTCTTCGTCGCGGCCGGGGCGGCGGTAGCGACCGGCTGGGCCACGGCCTTGGCGGTGATCGGGATCGGCTTTTATGTGGGTGCCGGCTGGGCCGTATCGCTGCTGTCCGGGCTTGCCGGTTAAGCTGCATCGACGCGGGGTTCCGGCCCGGCTATGAACATCATCCGATGAAAGGCCTTTATCGACTCCTGACGCGGTGGTGGACCGCCTTCGCCCTGGCCGCCTCCCTGGCGTTGCTGGGTGCCGCGCATGCGTTCGAGCGATTTGCCGGCCTGGCACCCTGCAACCTGTGTCTCAAGCAGCGCGAGGTCTACTGGGGCGCGGTCGCCATCGCCCTGATCGCCACACTCTGGCATTTGATCAGCCGCGGCAGCCGCGGCACGCCCCGGATCGCCGCCTTTCTGCTGGCCGTCGTGTTCACCACCGGGGCGGTCACCGCCGTCTTCCATTTCGGTGGCGAGATGAAGTGGTGGGACCTGCCCGCGACCTGTGCTGGCGCTGGTGAGGTCAATCTGGAAAGTCTGGCCGCCCTGGCGCTCGGCACCGGGCCGATCCAGACGCCGGTCTTCTGCGACACGGTGACATGGCGGTTCCTCGGCCTGTCGATGGCAGGATGGAATGCCCTGATAGCGGCGACCCTCGCCGTGTTCAGCCTGCTCGCCGCAAAGAGACCCAAGGATGCCAGAGCGCCTCGAACCTGAGCGCCCCACTGCTGACCCGACGCCCGACCGCCGCATTCCGCTGGCCCGGCCAGGACGGGGTGCCAGCCGGCGTCGCCGGGCCGAGATTCTGCGCGTCGATCACGCCGGCGAATACGCCGCCGTCCACATCTACCGCGCGCAGAAGGCGGTGTTCGAGGGCCGCGCCGGCAAATCGGCGATGGCCACCGACATGGGTGGGATGCAGGACCAGGAAGCTGTCCACCTGGCGCGGTTCGACGCCCTGCTGAACGCCGAACGCGTTCGCCCCACGATCATGGCACCCGTCTGGCGTCTGGCGGCCATGGCGCTGGGAACCGGCACGGCCCTGATGGGCGAGAAGGCCGCCCACGCCTGCACCGAGGCGGTGGAGAGCGTGATCGAGGCGCACTACGCCGACCAGATCACGGAATTGCGCGACCGGGACCCCGCTCTGGCCGCGGAACTTTCGGGCTTCCGCGATGAGGAGTTGTCCCACCATGACCATGCGGTCGAGCATGGGGCCCGCGAGGCCCCCGGCTACGGGCTGCTCAGCGCGGTGATCAAGGCCGGCTGCCGCGCCGCCATCAAGGTCAGCGAACGGGTCTGATCGCCCGTCCGGCTTGTGATCTGCCGCCCGGCTGGCATTATGGAGCCGGTATCCCACAGGAGAGCGTTGTGTTGTTCCCGGTCACCTTGTTCGCTGCGCTCGTTGTCATACAGCAGGCCCCATCCGCTGCCCAAGCCCCCACGCCCGCCGAGGCGACGGCTCCGGAGACCACGACCCTGCCCTTCGTGAAAGTCGCCGGCACAGCGTCCGAGCCGACCCTGGTCTGCCGGATGGAGCCCGTCACCGGTTCGCGCTTCGGTCGCCGCGTCTGCCGCAGCAGTGTCCAGACCGCCGAAGAAGCGGCAGAGAGCCGCGAGATGCTGCGTCGCATGCAGGGCACCCGCATGCCGGACAGCGGCGGCTGACATGTCAGGGTCTTCGCGTCTCGATGTCGAAGGCCAGTAACAGGGTCCGCTGCCGCGGATTGTCGTTGTCGTCCGACAGGATGTAGAGCCGCGTCCCCGACGCGCCCGCCACTGCGGCCACCCCCTCGAAATTGTCGGTCGTCGACGGCAGGCTGAGGGCCACCAGCACCGGGCCCAGCCGGCCTGACGGATCCATGCGGCGCAGGCGCGCGCGCGTGTCGAACGGTTCACGATAAAGGCGCTCGACCACGAACCAGCCGCCTCCGGTCGCATCGCGGTCCATGCTGGTGACGCGCCAGTCGGCGACTGCTGGCGGCGTCGCGGGCGGGGCCGAGACTTCGACGCACAGCAGAATGGCGCAGTCCCAGACCCCGCCGCCCTCCGCCGCCGCCCGAAGACCGTCCGGACCCGCGGCCAAAGCTTCCAGACCTGCATTGCCCGGCGGAACCGGCGGAACGGCGCGGGCGACCGGACGCAGGTTCAGCCTGTCCAGTGGACCGTAGGACCAGATCCGCGGCTGCTGCTCGAAGGCGACAACAAGGTCTCCATCGGCCGTGATCGCCAGGCTTTCTGCGTCGCCGTCCGACTTGGTCGGGAAGGCGCGCCCGTCCTCGTCCGTGAGACCGCGCAGTCGAAGATCCGACAGCCCTGCCAACCGCCCCCGTTGATCCAGCGCCAACCGCGCCCGCACCAGGTCGCCCGCGTCGGTCACCGCCACGATGTCATCGCCCGCCAGCTTCAGGTCGGACAATCCGTGCAGCCGGTCGCCGCGCGGCGCGATGATCTCAAGCCCACCGGCGAAACGGACGCCCGGTGCCAACCGGACCCCGCCGGGCAGGCCCAGCCCTACGGGACGGACCTCAGCGTTCGCCGCGATCCAGCCGTCGGTGGAGCCACGCCATGGCTCCTGAACAGTGACCGCGCCCGCGCAAGCGCCCAGCAGCAGGGTCAAGGCGGCGGCGGCGAACCGCCTCACGCGGCCTTCCGGCGTCGGCCTGTCGGCGCGGCCCTCGGCTCGGCTTCGAACAGGGCGGCCAGATTCTCGACCATGGCCCCGGCCAGTTGCTCGACGTCGACGATGGTGACGGCGCGACGGTACCAGCGGGTCACGTCGTGGCCGATGCCGATGGCCATCAGCTCGACCGGAGACCGGGTCTCGATCTCGGCGATGACCTGACGCAGATGTTTGTCCAGATACAGGGCGGCATTCGCCGACTGGGTTGAGTCATCAACGGGCGAGCCGTCCGAGATCACCATCAGGATGCGCCGCGCCTCGGTGCGGGCCAACAGCCGGTCGTGGGCCCAGCTCAGGGCCTCGCCATCGATGTTTTCCTTCAGCAGTCCCTCGCGCATCATCAGGCCGAGGCTCTTCTTCGCGCGGCGCCACGGCGCGTCGGCGGATTTGTAGATGATATGGCGCAGGTCGTTCAGCCGGCCCGGATTGGCGGGCTTGCCGGCGGAAATCCACGCCTCGCGCGACTGGCCACCCTTCCATGCCCGGGTAGTAAAGCCCAGGATCTCGACCTTGACGCCGCAGCGCTCCAGCGTCCGCGCCAGGATATCGGCGCACACCGCCGCGACCATGATCGGGCGGCCACGCATCGAGCCGGAGTTGTCCAGCAGCAGGGTCACCACCGTGTCGCGGAACGGGCTCTCGCTCTCGGCCTTGAAGGTCAGCGGACTGGTCGGATCGGTGATAATCCGGGTCAGGCGGGCGGTGTCCAGTACCCCCTCCTCCAGATCGAAATGCCAGCTGCGGTTCTGCTGCGCCATCAGGCGGCGTTGCAGCTTGTTGGCCAATCGCGCGACCACCGACGACAGCGCCGTCAGCTGCTGGTCCAGCAAGGCCCTCAGCCGTTCAAGCTCGCTGGGGTCGCACAGGTCGGCGGCGTCGATCACTTCGTCAAAGGCGCTGGTGAACACGCGATAGGCGTTGATGGCGCGGCCGTCGTCGGCGGTCTGCTGGCGGTTGGGTAGCGAGCCTTCGTTGACGTCGGGGCCGTCCTCAGAGGCCTCGCCATCGGGATCGCCGGGGGTGCCGTCGGGGCGGCTGTCTCGATCCTCGCCCTGATCCTTGTCGTCGGTCGAACCGTCCATTGACTGGCCCTCGCCGCCGCCGGCGTCGTCTTCCTCATCCTGATCGTCAGCGGCGTCCGGATCCTGCGGATCAGGCTCCTCGTCGCCCTGATCTTTCGAGGCGTCATCGCCGCGCCCGTCGCCCGGATCCATATCCAGCGCCCGCAGTACATCCTTCAGCCGTTCGGCGAAGGCGGTCTGGTCTCCGGCCACCTCGGCCAGGGCGTTCAGCTTGGTGCCGGCCTTGTCCTCGATGCTGGTGCGGACCAGATCGAGCATGGCCCCGGCCCCGTCCGGTGCCCGCTGACCCGTCAGCCGCTCGCGCACCAGCAGGGCCAACGCCTCGGCCATCGGCACCCGCCCGGCGTCGGCGATCCGCAGGGCACCCATCTTTTCCAGCCGGGTCAGCAGCGCCGCGTTCATGTTTGCCCGAACGCCGGCCAGCGAGGTCGAGCCGACCGCTTCGACCCGGGCCTGTTCGACGGCCTCGAACACCTCCGAGGCGCGGCTGTCGACGGGTCGCAGCCGGGCGTGCAGGCCCTCGTCGTGATTGGCCAGGCGCAACGCCAGCCGGTCGGCTTGACCCCGCAGGGTCGCGTTCCCGGACACGCCGGGCTCGCGCGGCGGATGCGGCAGGGTCAGAACCCCGTTCGACAGCTTTGGTCCGTCCGAGCCGAACACGACCTCAAGCTCGGACTGCTCCGCCAGCGCTCGCGCCGCATGAGCGAGCGCGCGTTTGAAGATGTCGGCGGGGGTATCGGCGGAGGCCATGGGCGACACATAGCGCAGCGGGCGGAGAGGGGAAGCGTTCTCCCTCCCCTTTATGGGGAGGACTTCGGCGCTCTAGCGACGACAGGGTGGGGAAAGTCCGGGCAGGTCCCCACCCGGTCGCGGCGCTACCACCCTCCCCACTTCGGGGGAGGGAGAAGGCGACTAAGCCGCGTTGGCCGCCTTGACCGCCGCTTTGATCTTGTCCTGGTGCGCGCGCATCCCGGTCGCGATCAGTTCGGCGGCCTCACCGGCGTCGCCCCAACCCTTGACGATGACCGACTTGTTCTTCTCCAGATCCTTGTAGCGGGTGAAGAAATGCTCGATCTGCTCGACCATGATGGTCGGCAGCTGCCGGTAGCTGGCGATGTCGGTATAATAGGGGTTCAGCTTGTCGACCGGCACGGCCAGGATCTTTTCATCGCCGCCGGCTTCGTCTTCCATCTTCAGCACGCCGATCGGGCGCGAGCGGATGATGCAGCCGGGCACGACCGGCGTCGGGTTCAGCACGATGACATCGCAGGGGTCGCCGTCATCCGACAGCGTGTGCGGGATAAAGCCGTAGTTGCCCGGATAGTACATGGCGGTGTGCAGGAAGCGGTCGACAAACAGGGCACCCGACGCCTTGTCCATCTCGTATTTCACCGGCAGACCGCCTTGCGGGATCTCGATGATCACATTGATGTCCCAAGGCGGGTTCGGACCCACGGGGATGGCGTCGATATTCATGGCGCGCTCGATTATGGTGCAGTGCGATACGAAGTGGCGGGCGTGATAGGCGCGCACGGCGCCCGAAGCAAGGCGACCATGAGTGAACAGTGCTAGTGAGCAAGGGGTGAGCCAGGAGAATCCAGGGCCCTGCACCATTTTTTGCTCACCCCTGGCTCTCTAGCACTGTTCACCCCCTGCCCCGCCGGAGGAAACGATGACCCTGTTCGACTGGCTGGCGCTGGGCCTCTTTATCCTGTGCTGGCTCGGCTATGGCCCGTTGCTCAGCCTGCTGGCGCGGCGCAGCGGCACGCTGAATGACGACATGCTGGTCATCCGCCGGGTCTGGATGACGGCCATGACCCACCGCGAGACCCGCCTCGTCGACGCCAATCTGATGGGCCACACCCTCAACTCGGGTGGTTTTTTCGCCTCGACCAACCTGCTGCTGATCGCGGCGGTGGCCAGCGTCCTGTTCGGCGGCGACCAGGCGCTCCAGGGATTTGCCTCGGTGGGCGCCGAGAATGTGCCCATGAAGCTGCTGGAGGCCAAGCTGGCGCTGGTGCTGGTCTGTCTGGCCCGCGGCCTGCTGGATTTCATCTGGTCGATCCGCCAGCTGAACTATTCGCTGGCCCTGATCGGAGCCGCGCCCGAGGTCCACACCGAAGCAGATCGCGTGGCGCTGGGCGATGCGGCGGCCGGCCTGATGAACCCGGCGCTCAGTGCTTTCAGCCAGGGGGTGAGAGGCTATTATTTCGCCTTGGCGGCGGCAGCCTGGCTGTTCGGCCCCCTGTGGCTGGCGCTCGGCGTCGTGGCGGCCTTCTGCCTGATGGCCTGGCGTCAGGCGGGGTCGCCGGCCGCCCGGGCCATCCGCAGCGCCCGGCGTCTGCTGGAGCCCTGAGCGCTAAAGTCAGACTGTTCGAAGACGCTTCAGTTCACGCAACATTTTACCGATACGCCGGCCTTCAGGCCGTCATGACAGACAGTTCATGCCGTAACACGGCGTGAACGCAGGTGCGAAGTACCTTCTTGACGATTTGTGCACCGCACACTAACTTGATCTCTGACGCCTCCGGGCGTCATGCCCTTCCTGGGCGTTTCCTCCCTATAGACTTCATGCCGCGCCTTCGGGCGCGGCTTTTTTTACGCCTGCTCGTCCAGCAGGGCGGCGATCACTCGCGCCGCGCCTTTTTGCGTACCGGACCAGCCGGCAGACGGAACGCGCGCGGCCTCGTCGAAATACAGGGCGCGGTTCAGTTCGACCTGTACGGCGTGGAACCCCTCCGCCGGCCGCCCCCAGGTCTGGGTGGTCCACCCGCCGGCATAGGGCTGGTTCAACGCCACCCGCCATCCCAATGCCTCGAACTCCAGTCGCAGTCGCCGCGTCAGCCCGGCGGCACAGGACGCGCCGTGCCGGTCGCCCAGCACCACGTCCGGACCGGGCGCTCCGCCCGACCCCCGGGTCGCCCGCGCCGGCATCGAATGCCAGTCCACCAGCACGGCCTCGCCATGCCGGTCCCGGGCCGCCCGCATCTGTTCGCCTAGGGCCGCGTGATAGGGAGCGTGCACCCGGGAAATCCGCTCGCGCGCCTCTTGCAGACCCAGTCGCCGCGCATACAGGGGCCGTCCGTCTCCGCTCAGGCGGGGGATGACGCCGTAGCCCGCCGCTGTCCGCGGGGAGCCCCCTGCGTCGCCCGTTCGATCGCCCAACCCCTCGATCAGGGTCGGATCGAGATCGGCGGGGTCCCGGTTCAGATCGACATAGGCCCGGCCCAGTCGGCCCAGCACCAGAACCGCGCCGCCCTCCGCGCCCGGCGCGATCAGCTGATCGACCAGGGCGTCCTCGGCGCTGCGCAGACTGGCCTCGGGAAGCGCGGGATCCGCTTCCATGTCAGCCGGATACAGTCCGCCGGAATGGGGCGAGGCGAAAACGAACCGCCCCGGCGCGGAAGGCCGGACCACGGCGAACGCCGTCGCACTGACCGTCTGCTCCTCGCCGCCGTTCCCTGAGCCCATGCCGAAGCCATAGCCTGTTTTCGCCGGTCATCCACAGATGCGGAGATCGCCGGACCGGTGATTTTCATGGCGGGTTTACCAGTGTGGGCTTAGCTTCGCGGAAAGAAGACCCGGGGCAAACACCAGATGGCGCGAATTCTACTGGCCGAAGACGACCATTCCCTGCGAGGGTTCCTCACCCGCGCGCTCGAGCGGGCCGGCCATTCCGTGGTCGATTGCGAGAACGGTGACGACGCCATCGATGCCCTCGACCAGGGGCCGTGGGACCTGCTGCTGACCGACATCGTCATGCCCGGGGCCGACGGCATCGAGGTTGCGCGGGTCGCCGCGGCCCGCCAGCCCGGCATCCGTATCATGTTCATCACCGGTTTCGCCGCCGTGGCCCTGTCGGCCGCCCAGGCCACGCCCCAGGCCAAGGTCCTGTCCAAGCCGGTGCATCTGCGCGACCTCGTCGGCGAGGTCGAACGGATGGTGGCGGCGGCCTAGATCAGGGCGCTATCGCTCGCCGCGCGGCGGCTCTCTGCTTGAGCGCGAAACGCGAAATACCAGGCCGCGCCGGGCCTTGCCTATGGCAAGCCCGAGGACAGGCTATTGGTCGGGAGGTGCCGCAGGGCCGACGACCGCGGCCAACCAGGAATGCCCTTGCGGTCAGCAGGCTCCCGGGGTTATAGACCGCTCCTTCCCGTTCCGGACCTGTCCGGAACCGTCTTGGCGGATGCGTAGCTCAGCGGGAGAGCACCTCGTTGACATCGAGGGGGTCACAGGTTCAATCCCTGTCGCGTCCACCATTCCTTTCTAAAATCAACCACTTGCCTGATATTCACGGAAAATGTGCGTTTTTGCGGGCTCCGGCGTGAAACGATCGCGACCGTGACGGCTTGTCACCCCATGGCCCTCGATCTCGACACCCTCCTTGAAGGTTCTCCGGTTTACGGTGTCATCGACGCCAAGGATGGTGTGGTGCTGTTCCGACGATCCGGACATCAGGCGGCGTTCGACGCCCTGGCCGCCGAGGTGCTGGACGCCGCGGGCTCGGAGTTTGAAGTCATCGCGCTGAGAGACGACACCGAGCTCTGCGACCGGTTGTTCGTCGCGCCTGTGCAAGAACACGGCTCGTTCGACCCGCGATAGGTTCAATCGACGTTGGCAGAACCGCCGACGTCCATCCGATCCCGTCCTTCCGGGTTCTGTTCCCGACCGCGACGGTCCCAGCCCCGGATCGACCGGGGAAGGGGCAGCAGGCCGACCGTGCTTAAAGCCGATTGAACCTGCAGTTCGCGGCAGGTTCGTTGACATCGGCACCGTCACGGGTTCAACCGCTGACCATGACCCGCCAGCCCAAGCTTCGACGCCTGCTCGACCTGCCCGGCGTCGCCGATCTGGAAATGAAGGCGCTGATGAAGCCGCGCCACACTGACCCGGACGCGCGCGCCGAGTTCCCTGATATCGATGAGACCGCCCGGTCCGCCCTCGGCCTGAGCGTCGAGGCGGCGGAAGCCTTCACCCTGCCCGCCGATTGGGACGGCATCGAGCGGCTGGACGGTTTCGACCTGACCGACGCCTTCGCCGCCGAGGGCTGGGACGTCACCGACGACCGCCGCAAACCGCTGCGGATGCTGGCCCATCTCGCCCTGCCGCTGGCCTTGGCCATGCGCGGCCTCGCCGGCGAACTGCCGTTCCAGCCCGAGGACACCACCCCCGAGCCCTGGGGCGCCGGCATGGCCGCCGACGCCAAACGCTTCCGCAAGCGCTAGACTGTTTTTGTTTCAGGTCGAATCGACCTGAATCCAAAAAATGGTCCAGACTCAATCTGGAGCGAAATCTGAGCCTTGATGGACTGCGTCCATCAAGGCCGATTTCGCTCCAGGGGCAATCGATATTCAGCAGACCCGTCCTTCCGGGGCCGCGCAGCGGAACCTGGAATCCAGGAGACTGGACTCCGCACTGGAGGAGGCGGGAGTCGGCGGCATCCAGACTCCTGGAGTCCGGGTTCCGTGTCCGGCTACGCCGTCCCCAGCCCCGGAAAGACGGTGGAAGGGAGCGCGGACACTGACACCCGAATGTCGATTGAACCGAGGGGCGGGGATGTTTGCAATCGCCGGGAAACGGACGTGCAGAGCCGCAACGGTATTAGTGGCAAATAATGAGGCGTCCGCATTTGACGTGACCGGCGGCTAAGCTGCGCTCTCGACCACAGGATTTCAGACGATTCAGACGATTCAGACCCGATTTTATTCCATTTGGAGTCTGAATCCGACGGTCGAGCAGCGATCTCCGGTCTGGACCGAACCGCAACGGAGACGCATTAAGCCGCCATGTCCGACCTGTTCCCCACCCCCTCTCCCGCAGACTGGCGCGGCCTCGCCGAAAAGGCGCTGAAGGACCGGCCGCTGGAAAGTCTGGTGCATCTGGACGCCGACGGTCTGGCGGTGCGGCCCCTGTATGCGGCAGCGACCGGCGGGGCCGCGATCTCGGCCCCCCGGCCCTCGGATGCTGACGGCCGGGCCTGGGACCTGCGGACCCTGATCGAGGGCGACGATGCGGGCGAGGTCAACGCCGCCGCCCTGGTCGATCTGGAAGGCGGCGCGGCCTCGATCCTGCTCAAGGGCGCGATGCTGGCCGATTCCGAGCCCCTGTCGCGGGCGCTGGACAGGGTGGCGCTGGAACTGGCGGCGGTCGGGCTCGACGCCGGACTCGAGGGACCCGAAGCGGCCAATGCGCTGGCCGTGACGGCCAAGGGGTCGCCGCGCGCGAAGCTGATGTTCCACATGGATCCGCTGTCCGCCTTCGCCGAGGCCGGCGCGGCACCGCGCACCGTCGAAGAGCATCTGACGCTGGCGGCCAACACGGCGGCGCGCCATGCCGGGGCCTATCCCGAGGCCTCGTTCTTCCTCGCAAGCGGACGGGTCGTGCATGAGGCAGGCGGCTCGATCGGCCAGGAGCTGGGCTTTGCCGCCGCCAACACCGTGGCGCTGGTCCGGGCCGCCGTCGCCGCCGGGATGGGCCTGGAGCCGACGCTGCGTGGCACGGTCCTGGGCGTCTCGGTGGATCAGGAATATTTCGACAGCCTGGCCAAGGTTCGCGCCCTGCGGCTGATCTGGCGCTCGATCAGCATGGCCTTCGGCGTCGAGACCCCGGCGGTCATCGAGGCCCGCTCGTCGCGCCGCATGCTGTCGGCGCGCGATCCGTGGCCCAATCTTTTGCGGCTGACGGCGGCGGGCTTCGCCGGCGCGGTCGGCGGAGCCGACGCCGTGGTGCTGGACGGCCTGTCGCGCGCCAATGGCCGCTCCGACGCCTTCGCCCGGCGGCAAGCGCGCAACACCCAGGCCGTGCTGATGGAAGAGGCCCATCTGGGCCGGGTCGACGATCCGGCGGCGGGATCGTGGTTCCTCGACGCCCGCACTCATGATCTGGCCGAGGCCGGCTGGGCCGAGTTCCAGCGCATCGAGGGCGAAGGCGGCCTGATCGCCTCGCTCCGCACCGACGGGGTGCAGGCGCGCGTCGCCTCGGCCCGCGCCGAACGCGAGGCCGCTCTCGCCGAAGGAAGCGCCGAGCTGGTCGGCGTCACGAAATTCGTTGATCACAACCCGCGGCCGGCGCCGTTCGAGACCGAGCCCGCCGCCGCCGCCCGGACCGGCGGCGACACCTGCGAGCCCCTGACCCCCGTCCGGTTCGCCGCGCCGTTCGAGACCCAGACCTGGGAGGCCGGCCGATGAGCACGCCCGACTTCGCCCACATCCCGCTGGTACTCGGCCCCACCGGCTCCGGCCCGACCCGCGACGCCTGGAGAACCCCCGAGGGCCTGACGCTCGAAACCGCCTATGGCCCCGACTCCACCGACGGTCTCGACTTCATCCACGGCCTGCCCGGCATCGCCCCCTATGTGCGGGGCCCCTATCCGACCATGTATGCGTCCAACCCCTGGACCATCCGCCAGTACGCCGGCTTCTCGACCGCCGGGGCGTCCAACGCCTTCTACCGCCGCAACCTCGCCGCCGGTCAGAAGGGGCTGTCGATCGCCTTCGATCTGGCCACCCACCGCGGCTATGACAGTGATCACCCCCGGGTAAAGGGCGACGTCGGCATGGCCGGCGTGGCCATCGACAGCGTCTACGACATGCGCACCCTGTTCGACGGCATCCCGCTGGATCAGATGTCGGTGTCGATGACCATGAACGGCGCGGTCCTGCCGATCCTGGCCCTCTATGTCGTCGCCGCCGAGGAACAGGGCGTCGCCCACAAGGACCTGACCGGGACCATCCAGAACGACATCCTCAAGGAGTTCATGGTCCGCAACACCTACATCTATCCGCCCGAGCCCTCGATGCGGATCGTCTCGGACATCTTCGCCTGGACCACCGAGCACACGCCGAAATTCAACTCCATCTCGATCAGCGGCTACCATATGCAGGAGGCCGGAGCCTCGGCTGATCAGGAGCTGGCCTATACGCTGGCCGACGGGGTCGAATATCTGAAGGCGGGCGTCGCGGCGGGCATGGACATCGACCGGTTCGCCCCGCGCCTGAGCTTCTTCTGGGCCATCGGCATGAACTATTTCATGGAGGTGGCCAAGCTGCGCGCGGGCCGCCTGCTGTGGGCCGAGGCGGTGTCGAAATTCGGCGCGAAGGATCCGAAGTCGCTGTCGCTGCGGGCCCACTGCCAGACCTCGGGCTGGAGCCTCGCCGCACAGGATGTGTTCAACAACGTCCCCCGCACCATGGTCGAGGCCATGGCTGCGGCGGGCGGCGGGACCCAGAGCCTGCACACCAATGCCCTTGATGAGGCGCTGGCCCTGCCCACCGACTTCTCGGCCCGGATCGCGCGCAACACCCAGCTGCTGCTGCAGATGGAAACCGGCCTGACCCGCGTCATCGACCCGTGGGGCGGCAGCTTCTACGTCGAGCGCCTGACGCACGAACTGGCGAACAAGGCCCGCGTCCTGATGGCCGAGGTCGAGGCGCTCGGCGGCATGGCCCGGGCCATCGAGGCCGGCGTGCCCAAGATGCG
>Ga0105047_10003156_pt1 | contig 29135 bp, 18 predicted proteins | sample MAT04_FD_78384 | JGI IMG/M metagenome (GOLD analysis project Ga0105047, IMG submission 78384) | Freshwater microbial communities from Lake Fryxell liftoff mats and glacier meltwater in Antarctica - MAT-04 (megahit assembly) | ecosystem: Environmental > Aquatic > Freshwater > Ice > Liftoff... | reverse complement strand
CGCAAGGCGCTTTTTGCTTTTGTGGACCCGTACCGGTGCCAAGGAGGTCTGTTTCTTCACACCGCGTAGGCACAAGGCGAGTTCCATCCCCGCCGCAGGGCTGGAACTGCCTCCCGGATGAGAAACATCCACAGGGTGAAAAGAGGCTTCGTGCATTTGGGCACTTCTGGGGACCCATTCTGATGAACATGACAAAGATCATGTTCCCGGATAAATGCTTTGGGCAACCGCGGTTCTGCAGCGGATCAAGCTGATCTTCCAAAGGATGATAAAGCCCTATATCCTGCGTCCAGCATAGGTTGCACGAGTCCAAAATAGGGAAGCCCGATGAGCATTTAACACCTGAAGCGCACAAGCTGGATCAAGGTCGCATGACGAAGATCAGGCGCCAGTCATGAGGGCTCCGTACCAAAGGAGCGGGGTGACCTAAAAGGATGCGCTGCACCCCTCATCATTGCTGGGGAAATCGGATGTGATACCCGGCCTTACAGTCCCAATTCTCAGGGATGGAAGATGGGGTCGATCATCAGCACTGCGCTTCTTTTCGGGGCTACTACGGATCGACTGGAACCCTTGTCCAGAAAGGCCCGCAGGCTAGGTGGATCCCCGATCGGAGCGGTCCGGAACTGATGCGTTACCGGACACCGGATTCCCCAAAACCAATAGTTGGGCACCCCGTTCAACCGCGAAATCACGATGCGTCCCAAATGAATTCCATTAAACACCTCCGCACTTTTAATAGTGTGCTGATCTCGATGATCATCAGCATGCTTGTTCCAGACCACGTTCTGTCTCAGGATACACCACGTGCGGGAGATGCACCTTTATCCGAGGCCGTTCAAGCCAAGACCAATGGTCCGGTCCGCCTACGCATCCGAAGCGCCATCAACCAGTTCAACGACGAGACCATGGTGGTTTTCAGCGCGGGTACATCCGGTATGGATGTGGAAGATGTTCCCAAGTTCGTCTTCGCCCACCCGGCGGCTCCACAGATCGCCACCACGACGGACGGCACAGTGATCTTGGTGATCAATGCGTTCGGCCCCTACACCACGGACATCAGCATTCCAGTGCTCGTGAACGTAGCGGTGACCGGTGACTATACCATCACGGCCACAGGGTTGAATACGATGGGGTTGAGTTGCCTTCGGTTGGAGGACTTGGCCACAGGCGTGATCACCCCGCTGCATGAAGGTGCCACCTACACATTCGCGGCGCTGGATACGGATGAATGGACAACACCTCGCATGTTGCTGCACGCCAGTGCTCCCTTGGTGCTGTCGAGCGTGGATCCCAGCTGCCACGGCCGTGATGACGGTTCTGCCAGTGTGCAGGTGATCACGGGCCCTGTTGATATACAGTGGATGGCTCAGGACGGAGTGGTACTTCTGGATCAGGTCAATACGCCAGCCGGGCCAAGCACCCTGGTGGCTGTTGAGGCCGGCGCTTACAGCGTGAGCATCACCAGCGCAACCGGCTGTGGTACCCTGATAGATGACATCACCATTGACGAACCCAGCGCCCTCGAACTTAGTGCGCACGTGAGCCCGACATCATGCCCGGAAAGCGTGGATGGCTTCATTCAACTTTCTACAGTGGGGGGTGAGGCACCCTACACATACCTCTGGAATACCGGTTCACAAGACCCCGCCCTAGAAGGTGCTGCTGGCACCTACAACGTAATGGTTTTCGATGCCAATGGCTGCGAATTGGCAAGTCAGGAGTACGTCGTCACTTCAGGAGAAGGGCCGGAGGCGGGCATTTCGGTAGAGACCAATAGTGTAGTCGTAGGGCAAGGGATCACCTTCTATAGCGCCAGTGATACTACATCCGCTCATCATTGGGATTTTGGTGACGGAAGCACCAGTGTAACGGTCGAACCGGTACACGTATTCGAATTGCCAGGGACTTATGTGGTCATTCTTGAAGTAGACAATGGCATCTGCACCACCACCAACAGTCTTACGATGATCGTGGAAAGCACCACCGGTATATCCACCATGGTCGGTGCAACCTGTAACGCATGGGTCAGTGGAGACCAGTTCGTTGTGGACCATGACTTCTCCGAGGCGGGACCGATCGATATCCGGATCTTGAGTACCAACGGTCAATTGCTCCAGCAACACCGATTTTCGCCTGCTCCATCCCGGATCACATTATCCAACGCCGCTTTGACCACCGGTATCTACTTGGTGCACATCGGTGGGGGCAGTAGAATACGCACGTTCGCATTGCCGGTCGTTCGGTAGCCCGCGTTCGTACTCCTTGGACCCAGCCCCCGGCAGCCCCGGGGGCTGCTGCATTTCCCCCGTGCCCTTTCAATAACGCGCCACCCATTGCATAAGGGCCGTCTGAATTTAGAGGTTCGGAACCATAACAATGCCGTTTATCGGGACGTTTTGCCACATCGTCGAAACCTGACGTTTGTCATGTCCGTAGAACGTCCCGCTCGGTGAAAACTCCGCTGGGCAAGGAACAAACGACAAGACCGATGAAAACGACAGGATACTCTCCCTCCTTAATGGGCCGCCTTGTGCGGCCGATGCTTACACTGACCTTGTTGCTGGTGTTGGTGGCCGATGCGCTACCACAGCTCGCGATCACCTACACGGCCTCGGGCACCTTTACGCCACCTGCGGGTGTTACTTCAGTTATCGTGGAGTGTTGGGGCGGAGGGGGAAGGGGAGGCAGCCGGACCTCTTCAGGCGGTGGCGGTGGCGGAGGCGGCGGTGCCTATTCGCGCAGCACCGTTACGGTGGTACCATCCACCTCTTACACGGTCACCGTGGGTACTGGTAGCACGAGTGCTCTAGCGGGCGGTGACAGTTGGTTCGGTGTCACAACGACCATTCTTGCCAAGGGCGGTTCCAGCTCAGCGAACAACAGCTCCACTGGGGGCGCTGGCGGCCTTGCCTCTGCAGGCGTTGGTTCCACAAAATACAACGGAGGCGATGGCTTCACGACGACGACCAATGGTGGAGGGGGCGGTTCTTCTGCCGGTAGCGCTGCGGTTGGAGCCAATGCCACGGGTTCTACCGGCGCTACCGCACCTGCTGATGGTGGTGATGGCGGCGATGGTCCTACCAGCGGTAATAACGCAGGGGGGGCAGCTTCCGATCCAGGCGGCGGTGGCGGTGGCGCTCGCCGTTCGTCCGGCGGTTCTTCAGCTGGGGGCGCAGGCGGCGATGGTCGTGTAGTGGTCACCTATAGCTACACCGCTGGTAACTGCCTCACAGCCAGCCCCACCATACCGGACGACGGCTGCGGGACCAGTACTACCTACTCTGTTACACTTCCCCAAACCGGGCTACCAACCGCACTCGGCTCCAGCCCTGGTAACGCACGTTTCGTAACCGTGGAACTCATCATTGCCCACGCCTTCAATAGGGACGTGGACGTAACCCTTACCTCCCCGAGCGGTGCAACACGTAACCTTATGTTGGACCGCTTTGGTACTGGGGTGAACATCGGAAACCCGACCACCTGTGTGGCCTTGGTGCTACAGGACGGTGGAACCGCGTTGCCTACGTCCAATATTTCCAATGCAACAGGTACTTACGCCCCAGAACAGACCCTGAGTGGATTCACGGGCGATCCGAACGGCAATTGGGTATTGTCGATATGTGATGATGCCGCGGTGGACATTGGAAGTTTCCGGTTAGGCCGTCTTAACTTCTGCACGGTTCCTTCCATTGCTTTGGCTGGGGCCGATATGTCTGTTTGTGCGAACAGTACAAGTGCCGCGTTAGGCGCCAACACCCCTGCATTTGGAACCGGCGCTTGGTCTGTTGTAAGCGGCGGAACGGGTACCTTCAGCAATGCAGCATCGCCCACCTCAACATTCACCCATACCGGTGGAGCAGGACCAGTGGTGCTGCGTTGGACGATCAGTAGCGGTGTTTGCACCGCAACCTCGGATAATATGATCATGACGGTGGTGCAACCACCCACCACGGCCACAGTTGGTGGTGCACAAACGATATGCGCAAGCGGAATAAGTGCTGGCCTTGGTGGCAACACACCAAGCGTTGGCACTGGTGCATGGAGCGTGGTAAGCGGTGGCACGGGGAACTTCAGCAATGCCAGCAGCCCGAACGCGACTTTCACCCATACGGGTGGTGCAGGTCCAGTGGTGGTGCGTTGGACGATCACCGGAAGCGCTCCTTGTCCCGCTTCTACGGCCAATGTTAGCATCAACATCAACCAGCCACCCACCACCTCCACCGTAGGCAGCGCGCAGATGATATGTGCGAGCGGTACCAGTGCTGCGTTGGGTGGTAATACACCAAGTGTTGGTACCGGCGCATGGAGCATCGTCAGCGGCGGTACCGGCACCTTCAGCAACCCGGCAAGCGGTTCTTCCACCTTCACACACACAGGCGGCGTTGGCCCCGTGGTAGTGCGTTGGACGATCAGCAACAGCCCTTGCACGGCATCCGGTGCCAACGTCAGCATCACCATCACGCAGCCACCTACCACCTCCAACGCCGGTAGCCCACTCTCCGCCTGCGTTTCTTCCGGCACGGCCACCATGGCGGCCAATACGCCTAGTGTTGGCACGGGTGCCTGGAGCTTTATCAGTGGTCCAGTTACCCCCGGTATCACCACGCCTGCTTCGCCCACGAGCAACATCACTGGTATGACCACCGCCGGTGCTTATGTATTCCGGTGGACGATCAGCAACAGCCCCTGCACAGCGAGCACCAGCGATGTCACCATCACATCCTTCGCGTTGCCCAGCTCGGCGAGCGCAGGTTCCAACCAGACCATCTGCATCTCCGCTGGCAGTGCCACCATGGCCGCCAACACACCCGGCATCGGCACAGGTGCCTGGAGCCAGATCAGTGGTCCGGTCAGCGCTTCCATTGCGAGCAACGCACCCAACACCACGATCACCGGCATGACCACCGCCGGTACGTACGGCTTCCGTTGGACGATCACCAATGGCTCCTGCGCGACGAGCACAAGCAACGTCTCCATCATTGCCAACGCGCCGCCCACAACGGCCAATGCCGGCCCGCCCCAATCCATCTGCACATCGGTGGGTACGGCCGTTATGGCCGCGAACACAGCAAGTGTGGGGGCCGGTTCCTGGTCACAGCAAAGCGGCCCAAGCGCTGCCAGCATCGTATCCGCCTCTTCCCCCACCACGACGATCAACGGGCTCACGACCGCTGGTAACTATGTATTCCGCTGGACCATCTCGAACAACCCCTGCACAGCCAGCACAAGTGATGTCACGATCTCCGTGGTCGGCGTACCCACTACGGCGAACGCCGGGTCACCTCAGACCATCTGCGCTTCCTCCGGATCAGTGACCATGAACGGCAATACGCCGACCGTGGGTACTGGCACTTGGAGCCAGATCAGCGGACCCGTTACCGGTACTATTGTCAGCGCGAATGCACCGGGCACATCCATAACCGGTCTTACCACCGCGGGCGGCTACGTATTCCGTTGGAGGATCACCAGCAGCCCTTGCACGGCCAGCAGCAGCAACGTCACCATCACGGTCGCACCGGCCCCTACCGTGGCCGATGCAGGCATGGATCAGGACATCTGCGTATCGCCGGGCATCGCCACCATGGCAGCCAATACGGCCCTTGTCGGCACAGGCACCTGGAGCCAGATCAGCGGACCTGCCACGGCTTCCATCGCCAATACCTCCGATGAGCTCACGGACATCAGCGGCTTCAACTTGGTGGGCGCTTACGTGTTCCGTTGGACCATCGACGGTACGGGCTGCCCATCGAGCACGGATGATATAACGGTGAACGTCTTTGGATCGCCCTCAACTTCTGATGCCGGTGCGGATCAACCGATCTGTTCCACCATCGGTGATGCGACACTGAACGGGAACTCCCCAGCGGTCGGCAACGGCGCTTGGACACAGGTGAGCGGTCCCGTTACGGCCACCATCGTGGACGACACCGATCCTGCTACCCAGATCACCGGCATGACCACAGTGGGCATCTACACCTTCCGTTGGTCCATCAGCAACGGCCCATGCTCCATCTCCATGGACGAGGTCGAGATCGTCTCCGGACCCTGCGCTTACTACAGCCGTGGAACGGGTGATGTGAACGATGCCGTCTGGAGCGATACGCCTGCCGGGGTTGCGGACTTCGCCAGCTTCTCTTCCATCACCAACATCGTGGTCCAAAGTGGCGACGTGGTCACCAATACGTCCGACATCAACGTGGGTGATCTGACGGTGGAAGCCGGCGCAACGCTGATCATCAATGGTGCCACCACGGTAGGCGCCCATGGAGATGTGGTCATCGACGGTACGCTCAGCGCAGCGGACAACAGCGGCTTCGCACTGCTGGGCAGCAGCGCCAACACGCTCACCACCACCGGAAGCCCGAGCTTCTATGACCTGACCGTGGACAATGCCGCAGGCGTCTCCCTGACCGGATCGGCCATTGTGCGCAACACCTTGTTGCTGGAAGATGGTGCCTTCGATGCCGGCACGGCACAACTGGTACTGCCCAGCACGGCCACCTACACCGGTCGCCTCGGCCCTGTGGGTGCTACCGCCAGTTATGTGGGTGATCTCGTCATGCAGCGTTACATCCCTGCGGGTGCCACCAACTGGCGCATCATGGGCAGCCCTGTAAGCGGCCAGACCGTGACCCAGTGGAAAGACGATTTCACTACGGCCGGCTTCCCTGGATCGCACTTCCCCGCCTTCGATAACCCCACTGGCAGCGGTATCCTGTGGCCAAGTATCCGTTGGTACGATGAGACCAATACTGGATCGGCCGTACTGGACGGCTTGACGGGAGCTGCCAACAGCATCCAATCGTTGGCCAGCGGCCAAGGGTTCGCGGCATGGTGCGGCACGGGCCTTACCACTACGTCGGCCTTCACAGTTGACGTGACGGGCAACCCCAACGTGGCCAACTCGCCGATCACACTGCCGATGACCTATACCAACACCGGCGCGGCAATAACCGACGGTTGGAACATGGTGAGCAACCCGCTGCCCAGCCCGATACTTTTCAGCAGCATTGACCGTGGGGCCGACGTAGCGGACTATGTGACCTACTACGATCCCGCATCGGGTAACAACGCCACGTATGATACCGGCTTGGGTATTGGAACGAACGGTGGTACCAACACCATCCAGAGCAGCCAAGGTTTCTGGCTGAAGGCTACTGGATCCGATGTTACCACAACGGTGGACGAGGCTGCCAAGATCGCCGGCAACGGCGGTGGCTTCTTCGGTGGTGATGAGGTGCTGGTGGCCAACATCGTACACCTCAACATCCACAGCGCCATCAACCAATACAGCGATGAGACCCTTGTGGTCTTCAGCCAAGGCAGCCCCGAGACCAACGACGAGGATGTGCCCAAGTTCGTGTTCTCGCACCCTTTGGCCCCACAAGTGGCCACCATGGCCGATGACGGTAGCATGATCGCGATCAACGCGTACGGACCGTACACCACCAACATCTCCATCCCAGTGCTGGTGAACGTAGCGGTGAACGGGAACTACAGCATCACCGTGACCGGCCTTGCCAACGTGGGCCTCAGCTGCCTGCGCATGGAAGACCTGAATACCGGAGTGATAACACCGCTTATGGAAGGTGCTTCGTACACCTTCACCGCCCTCGCCGATGATGATGAGACACAACCGCGCTTGCTGCTGCACGCCAGCGCACCATTGACCCTTGATCCGCTGGACGCAACCTGTGCCGGGCGTGATGACGGCAGCGCAACGGTAGATTTGGACGGTGCTACTGCGGATGTCCTCTGGTCGGACGCCGACAACGTGGTGGTCCTGGAACAGAACAACGTAGCCGAAGGTGCGATCATGGCTCTGGTAGCTGGCGAATACACCGTACAAGTGGCCAGCAACGTGGGTTGCGGTGCGTTGCACACGAACTTCACCATCGACGAGCCGAGCGCCATGGAAGCAACGGCCATCGCCGAGCCAACAAGCTGCCCGGTCAGCGAAGATGGCAGCATCGACCTGACCGTATTGGGCGGTATATCACCTTACACCTTCGTGTGGAACACCAACGCCACCAGCGAAGACCTCACGGTGCTCGCCGGTACGTACACGGTGGAGATCAGCGACGCCAACGGTTGCAATATGGCACCGCAGGAATACGTGGTGAGTGCAGGAGAGGGGCCTGAAGTGGGCATCTCTGTGGAAAGCAGCACCGTGATGGTGAACGATGCCATCACCTTCTACAGTGCCGCCGATGCCAGCATCACGCACAGCTGGGATTTCGGTGACGACAGCACCAGCGACGCGGCCCAACCTGAGCACACCTACAGCGAACCCGGCACCTACACCGTAACGCTGACCGTGGACGACGGCACCTGCACCACCACCACCACGATGGAACTGATAGTGGAAAGCACCACCGGCCTGCCCACCATCGTAGGCGCCACCCTCAATGCCTGGGTAAGTGGTGACTTCTTCGTGGTGGACCACAACTTCACCAATAGTGATCCGGTCCTGATCCGCATCCTCAGCACGAACGGCCAGCTGTTGCAACAGCACCGCTTCGCAGCCGCACCGGCCCGCCTCATGCTCTCCAATGCCGATCTAGCAACGGGCATCTACCTGCTGCGTATCAGCAACGGCAACAACGTACGCACCTTCTCTGTTCCTGTGACGCACTAAGCGACAACCACCTCCCGTAGGCAAGAACCCCGGCTGAAAAGCCGGGGTTCTTGCGTTGTGTTCCTAACGGGATCGATGGCGGGGCTGCGGGTGATCCCTTGGCGGAGACGACCGCCCAAGGGCGCCCATCAACGGTGTGCTATCCCGGTTACCTTCGCCATTCATCCAAAACCTTTTCCCGCAATTTGGGATGGAACACATGCGCAGATCCCTTTTTTCCCTTTTAGCGGCTTCCCTGATCACTGCTTGCGGTGGCAACGCCGACGGAGACCACGACACTGCTGCCGATAGCACCGCAGTGGCGGACAGTTTTCGGTGGGAGATCGATCAATTCGCCGATGTGCGGGTGTTGCGTTACCAAGTTCCGGGTTGGGACCAGTTGACCATCCAACAGAAGCAGCTATGCTACTACCTGAACATGGCGGGCCTTGCCGGTCGTGACATCATGTGGGACCAGAACTACAAGCATAACCTGAAGGTCCGTCGCGCGTTGGAGGCGATATTGAAGAACTACCAAGGCGAGCGCAGCGGTGCCGATTGGGGCAACTTCATGACCTATGCCAAGCAGGTGTTCTATAGCACCGGCATCCACCATCACTACAGCAACGACAAGCACACCCCCGCCTTTGCGCAGTCCTATTTCGAGAGGCTGCTGAAGGAGAGCGGTGCCACCTTGGTGCCTGCGGCGATGGACGCCATCTTCGACCCTTCCATCGATGCGAAGAAGGTGAGCTTGGATGCCGACAAGGATCTGGTGCTGTCCAGCGCGGTGAACTTCTATGGCGATGATATCAACGAGAAGGAAGTGGAAGCGTTCTATTCGGCGCTGGATGACACCACCGACCTTACCCCGTTGAGTTATGGCCTCAACAGCAAACTCGTACGCGGTAAGGATGGCAAGTTGATGGAGAACGTCTACAGGGTGGGCGGCCTCTATGGTGCAGCATTGGAAGAGAGCGTGAAGTGGTTGGAAAAGGCAGCGACCGTGGCGGAGTCCCCCGAGCAACGCACGGCCATCGAACTACTGATCAAGTACTACCGCACCGGAGATCTACGAACGTGGGACGATTTCAACGTGGCATGGGTACGCGACACCAAGAGCAGCGTGGACTTCATTCTCGGTTTCGTGGAGGTCTACAACGACCCGCTGGGAAAACGAGGTAGCTACGAGTCTTGCATCGAGGTGAACGATCCGGTAGCAACCAAGAATATGTCCATGATCATGGACAACGCGCAATGGTTCGAGGACAACTCTCCACTGTTGCCGCAGCACAAGAAGAAGAACGTTGTGGGCATCACCTACAGGTTCATCAACACCGTTGGCGAAGCAGGCGATGCGGCACCCAGCACACCGGTAGGCGTGAACTTGCCGAACGCGAACTGGATCCGCGACTCCATCGGCAGCAAGAGCGTGAGCTTGGGCAACATCAGCGACGCGTACGAAAAGAGCAGCGGCAGCAGTTCGCTAGGGATCTTCTGCCACGATGCCGAAGAGGTCGAACGCGCAAAGGTCCATGGTTCCTTGGCAGGCACCCTGCACACCGCACTCCATGAGGTGGTAGGGCATGCCAGTGGCCAGCTAGAGCCGGGCATCGGCGAAACGGACGCCACATTGAAGAGCTATGCAAGCACCTTGGAAGAAGGCCGTGCGGATCTGGTAGCGCTGTATTTCGTGATGGACCAGAAGCTCGTGGACCTTGGTGTGATGCCGAGCTTGGAAGTGGGCAGGACCGAATACGATTCCTACATCCGCAATGGCCTGATGGTACAATTGCGCCGCTTGAAAGAAGGCAAGAATATTGAAGAGGCGCACATGCGCAACCGCCAATGGGTGAGTGCATGGGCCTTCGAAAAAGGCAAGGCCGATAGCGTTATCGTGAAGGTTGACCGCGATGGCGACACCTATTATGACATCCGCAATTATGAGAAGCTGCGCACGCTGTTCGGTGATCTGCTGCGCGAAGTACAGCGCATCAAGAGCCAAGGCGATTATGCGGCAGGCAAAGCCTTGGTGGAGACCTACGGCGTGCGCGTGGATCCTGTACTGCACAAGCAAGTGCTCCTGCGTTCGGAGAAGATCAAGACCGCTCCTTACGCCGGTTTCATCCAGCCCGAGATGGTGCCTGTCATGGATGCCGATGGAAAGATCATCGACGTGAAGATGGAGTACCCCGAGGATTTCCTGAAGCAGATGCTGATGTACGGAGAGAAGCACAGCTTCCTGCCGGACGTGAACTGATCAGAACGCTTGTTCCATGGAAAGGGCGGCCTAGGGGTCGCCCTTTCCGTTTGGTCGCGGTCATCGGTATACACCTTGCGATGGGGGAGAAGAGGAAATTTCCAACGTGCTCGAAACCTTCTTCCGACCCCCGCGTTACAAAGGGTGTCCAAGTAGTTCAAAGGTCAATCTGAAGAGTCACGACTCCCCCGTCAGCCTATCGGCCGGCGGGGGTTTCGTGCTTTCGGCCGGTCCCGTTGCAGAGGATGTTGGCGGCCCAACTGGCGATCAAGAGCTCGGGTTTGGTATGTGGCTCGTAGCCATGGGAGCGGATGTAGCCCACGGCTGCGGCATGCAGCTTGTGCGATCCGAACCGGTCATCGCTGTTGAGGTCCATATCGATGTGCCGCACAGGTATACCACCCGCACTGCGCAACGCCGATGCTACGGCCAAGCTTCGCTCTACCTCACCCCAAAGGCGGGTCCACATGTCGGTGATCTTCGGTGCCCGCTCGCGGGTATAGAGCACTTGTGCGCCGTTCTTGTGATAGCGCAACACCACCGCAGTGCTATACACGGTATGGTTCGGACGGTTGTGGCTGTCACTGCCCACAAGGACCTCCACCTCGTTGGTTCGTGAAAGCACCTGCCGCACCAGCTCCAACAGGTCCACGGACCGCCCGTCGTACATGCTGCGGAATCCGATCAGGTCCTTTGTTCCCATCAGTGACAAGGTAATGGCATCAAGGAGGAACGATCCATGTCGAGGGACCCCATGATCCATTATATTTGCGCCCCCTGCGAAGAGAATTTACCACTACCGAAGTGGCGGAATTGGTAGACGCGCACGTTTCAGGGGCGTGTGACCGTAAGGTTGTGCGGGTTCGAGTCCCGCCTTCGGTACAAGTGGAGCGGCTTTTGGGCCGCTTCCTTATTCGTGGCCGGTACACGCCCCGGAGATCATGGTCTAAAGCATGGGTTCCAAACGCTTTCGCACTCTTCGCAGCTGGCATAACACGCGGCTGATGGTATGGACTGTGCCATTCCTGCTTTTCCCTGGCATCATCGTGGGGGCCTTCTCCGGTAGTTTCCAGTTGCTGGTGGTGGGTGCGGTACTCGCTTTGCTCGGGTTGGCGATTGCAGCACGGCGCGATACCAAGAAGGAATGTCACTACACCTTGGAGGGTGAGGAACTTTCCCTGTTCCGCGGAAAGGAGAAGCGCATCATTGCAGTGGAAGATGTGACCGATACCAGCTTGATCGATCGGAGTTCGGCACGGGGTTACATCCAGGAGTGGTCCAAAGCCCACCGCTCTGCGGAGGTCTCAGAGAAGGAATATGCAGAGCGGTTCATGCATTATTGCACGGTCGACATCGGCTTCACCAGCATTACACTGGGCCTTGGCAGGGTTTTGATCGATCGCTTGCCGGGTGCGAAACAGGACTTGGTATTGATCCGCTTGAAAGGCAAGGAATCATTGCTGCTTTCGCCCACCCATCCCCAAGATCTGGTGGATGGCATGAGCCAACGGAAGTTGCGGGCCTGAACTGGTCAGTTGTAGCGCAAGCGCTGCCCTAAGGACAAGGTGCTCCGTTCACGTATTCCGTTGATGCGGCATAGCTCACTCACTTTCACCCCATAACGGCGGGACAAAGCATAGAGCGTATCACCCCTGTGGATCACGTGGAACTTGCGGCCGATCGTGGCACTGGCCTTGGAATCCGCTTTGGCCGCCACGATCGTAGCGAAAATGCCCTTGTGTACATCGAACGTATGCGCCTTCAGTAGGCCTTGTGAAATATCGAACACCAACGAGGGGTCGATCGGTTGGTCCATGAAACGGACCTCAAAATGCAAGTGACTGCCGTAGCTTCTTCCGGTATTCCCGCCAAGGCCTAGTGTATCACCGGCCTCGATCAAGTAGCCAGGCTCCACCGACCGCTTGCTCAAGTGGGCATACACCGTTTCCAATCCATTGTAATGGCGCACCACCACTACATTGCCGAAGGTCTTGTTGTATTTGGAGATGCGCACCATACCCGAGAAAGCTGAAACGACCGGGTCACCCGTATCAAGGTCCAGGTCGACGCCATAGTGCATGCGTCCCTTACGCATGCCGTACGGTGAGGTAAGTCCACCGCTACAGGGCATGGAGTGATCGCAGTCATCGTAGCTCAACTGCAGATGCAATGTGTCATGCGCGAAGCGCAACGCACCACGGTCGAAAAGAACATCTGTATTCCAGTGACAGTACATATCGTATCCCGGAATGAACGTTAAGGAGTCGTTCACGTCCCAAGCGCTGGTGGGTACCCCTGAAACGGTCTCGCTTTCCGTCAGTTCCTCGAAAATGTCCATTCCCTCAGGACCACCGTATCCCGGAGCATCCGTGGTCTGAGCACCTGAGCGCACCCCATGCAGTACGGCCCCGAGAAGGCACGTCGTGAGCAAGAGGGAGCGGTTCATCGGGTGGCAAATCTATCCGTCGACTTCAGCGGGGCAAGTAGGAGGGTGCTAGTTCTTTCAACAACCCATGTCGAATTCTCGTTTGTCGGCACAAGGCGTAATTCCGACGGTGTGTAGGGGTGATTGGTCGTCAGAGTTAAAGTCTGTTAACCATCCCGTTCTTCTATTCGGGGACCGACCTTTGCCCAGTTGCTTGGTTCGTTCCGGTATTATGAACCAACAAGCGCGAAGGACGTATCAAGGAACAATGTCGGAACCGCAGACCCGAGAAGAGCACATCGTTCGCGCCGGCGACCGCTTTGCCCATGTGGTGATCATCTATCTGGTCGCCCTGCTCCTCACACTACCCTTGTTCATCATCCTATATCCCTTCGTTCCGGAAATGGTGCTGCCGTTCGGCGATGGGATCCGGGTTGACCACCTCTTGACCTTCGGCCTCATCATGACGGCCTTCATTGTTCTGGTGCGCAAGTTCCAGATGGTCGTCTATGTGTTCATGATAGCCGGTCTCGTGGGCCTTACAATCACCGGATTGTCGGGTCGGTATGGGTTCACGGACATGTATCGGGATTATGCCTCGCTGCTCAGCTCGTTACGTGAAACTGCCGTGAACACACCTTTGGCGGCGCGCAAACTGGCACCGTTCCACGATGCGGATAGGTTGAAGGCTTTGGTGAGCGATCCCGATGGCACGGTGCGTCGCGAGGCGGTCCGGATGGCCACGGCCAACTTCAGCGAAGTGTCCGTCGGGAACAATGAATTTACCATGGTGCAATCACTCTCCATCTTCAAGGAGATAAACACGAGATGGAAATACGTCTCCGATGTAAAGGGAGGGGAATACTTCGCCACACCTGCGGAAAGCCTCACGCTGATGGCCGGTGATTGCGATGATCATGCCCTGCTGATGGCGGCCTGCATCAAGGCCATCGGAGGGGAGGTGCGATTGGTGCGCACCGAGGGCCATGTATACCCCGAACTGCTGATCGGGGATGAAGCCAAGTTGGAGCGCGCGGGCTACCTCATTCGCAAGGTCCTGTTCACGGATGCCGTGGGTGATGACCCGCTGTACCACCATACAGATGCCGATGGTCGGCACTGGATCAACTTGGATTATACGCGCCCGTATCCGGGTGGCGAGCTCATGAACGAGCGCATCGTCGGCATACTACCCGTATAGCGGTCCCATAGGAGCGTGGCCGGACAAGGTGCGGTTGGGTACATTCGCCAAGCCCACCGAATGAAGAAGCTCGTACAACCCGCCGAACTGGCCAAGGCCAGTCACATGCGCCCGGGTGATCCACGGATAACGCTGCTCACAGAGGTCAGCGGCTTGAAGAAGCTGGAGCGGTTCTACAACGCCATCGACGATCTGCGCGATCTGGATTTCGTGTCGGCGGTGTTCAAGAATTTGGACCTGGAGGTCGAGGTCGGTGAAGCCGACCTTGCTCACATTCCCAAAGAAGGTGGATTGGTCTTCGTCTCCAACCATCCGTACGGTGCCATCGATGGTCTTGCCTTGGTGCATGTGCTGGGTCGTGTTCGCCCGGACCTGAAGGTGATGGCGAACTTCCTGCTGCAACAGCTGGAGCCATTGCGGGGGCGATTCATAGGCGTGAATCCCTTCGAACAACTCACCTCGTTGAGCAGTTTCCAAGGGATGCGCCAAGCAATGGAGCACGTGAAGGAAGGGGGGGCGCTGGCTGTGTTCCCTGCCGGTGAAGTGAGCAGTTGGCGCACCGAATTGAAGGCGGTGGCCGATCCGCGTTGGCGCACGCCTGTGATCAAGTTGGCACAGCACGTGGGCGCACCGGTGGTGCCTGTCTGGTTCGATGGAGCGAACAGCTTGGTATTCCAAATGCTCGGCATGATACACCCCAACTTACGCACATTGGCATTGCCGAATGAGATGCTGCGGATGCGCGGTCGCTCGGTACGCATGCGCATCGGTAAGCCTATCGCCTCGAAGGACATCGCGGCCTTCTCCTCCACGGAACAGCTTACCCGTTACCTACGGGCGAAGACATACTCGCTCGGCAGCGGGCTGCAAGTGAAACGGGAACTCTTCAGTCCGCTGCGATTTCCGAGCCGCCCGAAGGAAGTGGTGGATGCTGTTCCCAAGGAACGATTGAAGCAGGAAGTTGATGGGTTGGCCGACCTGAAGCTGAACTCGCAAGGTGAGTTCGATCTTTACCTGGCACCGAGTTCGCGCATACCGAATTTGTTGCGGGAGATCGGTCGCGTGCGGGAGGTCACGTTCCGCGAAGCAGGCGAGGGTACGAACAAGTCCATCGATCTGGACGAATTCGACCTGTACTACGACCATTTGTTCTTGTGGGACCGCGAAAAGCAGAAGCTCGCAGGCGCGTACCGCATCGGCGATGGCAAGCGCATCATGTCGCGCTATGGAAAGCGCGGATTCTACACGTACACGCTTTTCCGCATGGACCGGCCGATGGACCGTGTGCTTCGAAAGAGCTTCGAGCTGGGCCGTTCCTTCGTCGCCGCGGAGTACCAGCGGCAGCGCTTACCGCTGTTCATGTTGTGGCGTGGCTTGCTCCTGCACCTCACTGCGAACCCGGATCATCAGTACCTCATCGGTCCCGTCAGCATCAGTGGAAGTTACAGCCGCTTCTCGCGTGCGTTGATCATGGAGTTCGTGCAACAGCACCACTATGATCACGCCATGGCCGGTTCCGTACGGCCTCGCAATCGGTTCCGGATCAAGCCCGACAAGAGCGACAGCGAAGCATTGGTACAAGCCAGCATGGCCGATCTGAAGAAGATGGACAAGCTGATCGCCGAGATCGATCCGAACGAGACCGCGATGCCGGTGCTACTGAAGAAGTACCTCCTGCTGAATGCGCGCATCATCGGATTCAATCGCGATCCGCGGTTCAACGATGCGCTCGATGGCCTTATGGTATTGGACCTCACGAAGCTGCCGGAGCATACCGTGGAGGACCTTCGGAAAGGCATGGATTGAAGTGCTGTCACACCACGGCCTGCGATGGCTCGGTGATGTATACCTTTTCCCTTCGGGCCAACACTTGGGAAGGTGTGCTCTCGCCGTGGATGTAGAGGCTCCATTTCCCGTCCACGAGTTCCAACGCGCTCATGTGTTCGATCCAGTCACCGGAATTCATATAGTGTACCGACCCTTTATCGGTGGTGATGTGACGGATCTGCGGCTGGTGTATGTGGCCACACACCACATGGTCGAACCCGTCGTGGATCGCGAAGGTGGCTGCGGTCTCCTCAAAATCGCCGATGTAGGCTACAGCGCGTTTCACGCTCTGCTTCACGCGTTTGCTGAAGCTCATGCGCGGTCTGCCTGTGCGTACCAGGAACCAATTCACCAACGCGTTGATCCGGATCAATAGGTCGTATCCGGCACCGCCGAGCTTCGCCAACCATTTCGCATGCTTCATGCTGGCATCGAAGATGTCGCCGTGAAAGAACCAATACCGCTCACCATCCACGGTCAGTTCAAGCCGATCGCACAAGTGCAGCTTGCCGAGGTCGGCGGGGCTGTACCGTCGAAGGGCCTCGTCGTGATTGCCGGTTATATAGTAGACGGGCACTTTCGAGGCGAGCTTCAGCAAGCGCTTAAGTACCTTCATGTGGCTACTGGGGAAGTAGGATTTCTTGAATTGCCAGATGTCGATGATGTCGCCGTTCAGGATCACCATGGCAGGCTTGATGCTGCGGAGATATTCCACAAGCTCCTTTGCTCGGCAGCCGTATGTTCCGAGGTGCAGGTCCGAAAGGACGAGGATGTCCACGTTGCGTTTCATGGTCCGGTCCACCGGATGGTTCGCGGCTGGCCGTGCAAAGCTGCCCCGGCCATGTTGCGGGTATGGGTCGGGAAGGTTAAGTCCCGCAACACTTTCAACAGCCCTTGTTGGCGAAAGGCGATATTTGTACGGTGGCGAAGCGACGGACCTTGGTGCTCGGGGCAAGTCCCAACCCAGAGAGGTATGCCCATCGTGCGGCGATGAAGTTGATGGCGCATGGCCATGAAGTGGTCCCGGTCGGCCTTCGCAGCGGGATGATCGGCGATATGCCCATCTTGCACGAGATCCCCGTTGGTGGGCATGTCCACACCATCACGCTGTACTTGAACCCGATGGTACAGGAAGCGTGGCACGATCGGATCCTTGCCATGGCCCCGGAGCGCATCATTTTCAACCCGGGTACGGAGCACGCGGAATTTGCTGAGCGCGCCGCGGAACAAGGGATAGAGGTAGTGGAAGGCTGCACCTTGGTCATGCTCGGTACAGGCCAGTACTGAACCGGACCGATCTAGAATGAAGAAGCCCCCCGGAGTTCGGGGGGCTTCCATGTAATGGCGTTCGTTCTACTTGCTGATGATCAGCTTCTGTGTGCTGCTGCCCGCTTCATTGGAAGCACGGATCAGGTACACGCCTTGGGCCAAGCCCAATTGGCTTCCGCTGAACTCCATGCCTGCTTGGCCAGCAGGACGGTGGATGCTCCGGTAGATCTGTGCGCCGCGGATGTCCTGAACGATCACCTCGGTATCAAAGCGGTCCATGCCATAGACAGCAAGGGAGAACCGATCGTTCGAGGGGTTCGGGTACAGGCTCATGAAGTTCGCCAACGTCAGGTCCTCGATCCCGACCGGACCGCTGATGTTGATGTCATCGATGTAGAGGTTGTTGGAGAAAACGCTGCTGACGTAACGGAACCGGAAGCGAACGTTCGAGACCCGAACGGAGTTGGGCAGGTTGATCGTGCTCAACGCCCATGCCGGTGGCGGCAATTGTGGGTTGTTGCCATTGTTGATCAGGTCCTCTCCGCTGAGCTCATCACGGAAGATCCAGGTCTTGCCGCAATCAACGCTGGAGCTCACGATCAAGTTCTCGGTCACCAGACCCAAAGTCGAGGCACTCGTGGAATAGGCATATCGAAAACTCAGCTGCGCGCTCTGCAACCCGCTCAGATCCATGGTCGGGGAGATCAGGTCGTCGTAGTCCTCCTCATTCCCTTGGTCGATCAGGTCCAGCGCATTGCGGTATCCGCTGTTCAGCACGGCACAAGCGTTACCCGAGTAGTGGGCCGAAGTGGTGCGTTGGAACAGGGTTCCATTGTTCTCATAATTCACACCGATCCATGGGGACAGGTTGTCGTCGTCCTCGAAGCCCTCGGTGAACGCACCGGTAACATCGTTCGTTCCACCACCGATCAAGATCGCGTAATTATCCGTCTTTGTGTTGCTCCCTACGCCATTGCTCACCGTTAGCGTAACGGTCTTGTAGCCCGGTGTGTTGAAGCTTACGACAGGATTGCGGGCGGTCGATGTAGCCGGTTCGCCATCCTGGAAGGTCCACGACCAACCTGTAGGGATAGCGCCACCGGAATTGTCTATGAACTCAACATCGGTCCCCGTGCATACGGTGCGGCTGTATGGGATAGCTTGGCTCGCAGCCACCGACGTGAGAACTGTACGCGCATAGAAATCAGCGGTCGGTGGGCATTGGGCTTGGAAGCCATCTGCTACACCAACGGCTTGCAGGTTCGCATCGCTCCATGTGCTGCTGCGGTCGCCGGTGGAGGAGTTTGCAGCAGCACGCATGCGCGCCACTTGACCTACCGTGTACATTTTGGAGCAATAGGAGTACTCCATATAATTCTCCACGTTCTCTATCAGGCCGGAGGTCCCGAACACACGCACATCGTCCACTTCGAACGTACCGGAGACCGCATTAAGTACGCTGCTTTCCGTCACAGTCACGATCGCAGAATCATTCGGGCAGGGAGCCGTTCCCGACACCAACCACTCGTAATCACCGGGTTCCATGGTGGCGGGGTCATAGAGCCCATCGGTCACTGCGCTCGGGCCCGACCATGTGCCAATGCCATCGGGCGTTCCCTCAAGACTGGGGAACAACGAGAAGGCACCGCCATCGGGGCAAGCCGTCACAGTTCCGTTCCGGCCAGCTGTGGACCGCGTCGTTGTTACAACGGCAAAAGGTTCGCTGGTCGAAGAACATGCGCCGGCGGTCGAGGTCACGGCGTAAATGCCTGCTGCGCCTACGGAAATGGCTTGGGTCGTTTGGCCACCTGGACTCCAGGCATAGGCTGTGGCACTGCTACTCGTGAGCGTGATACTGCCACCCGCACAAAGCGTGGTCGGACCAGTGATGGTCGGTTGCGCCGGAGCACTGGTCTCCACAACGATCACCGTTGCAGTGGATTCACCGCACAAGGCAGCCACTGTATCAGCGTTGTATGTATAGGTGCCTGCGGACATGGTAACAGGGTCGAACAATCCGGTGGTCGGGCTGGGGCCGGTCCATACGCCACCGGACTGCGGCGCACCGCCCAACCGGTCGAAGAGGTCGACAGGGATAGCGTTGTTGCAGATCGTGAGGGTACCGTTGGTACCTGCCGTGGCCGTTGGGGACAGGGTAACGGTAACGATGGAGGTGTCATTCGCACACGGAGCGTTCCCTTGCACCACGTACTGATACGCACCGGCCAACATGGTGGCAGGGTCGAACAAGCCATCCACGACGAGGCTCGGACCAACATCCCATGAGCCACCTTCTTGAGGTGTTCCCGTAAGGCTGTTGAACAGTGGAACTGCCGCACCTACCTCGCATACGGTGAGGGCATCATTACCCCCCGCATTGGCCTGCGGCACGGATGTCACAACAAAAGGACCGCTCGTTGCACTGCACCCCCCGGCAGAGACCGAGACCGAATACGTACCCGCCGTTGAAACGGATCTGGTAGCCGTGGTTTGGCCACCGGGGGTCCAAAGGTTACCGGTCGTGCTGCTGCTGGTCAGGATCGTAGCGGATCCAGCGCAAATGGCAGAAGCGCCGGTGATCGTCGGCGTTGCTGGTGGGTCTATCAGCGATACGGTGACGGTTGCGCTATACGCTGCACATGCACCAGCAGCGGGTAGGCTATAGGTGTAATCACCGGCCAACATGGTCGCAGGGTCGAAGGTCCCATCAGTAGTGCTTGGGCCGGACCACGTACCACCTGCCTGAGGTGCCCCGCCGAGCTTATCGAACAGGTCCACAGGAATGCCATTGCTGCAGACGCGGACGGTTCCATTCGCATCTTCCGCGTTCCATGCATAGAGACGGAAGGTTATCGGAGCGATCAGATTGAGGTATCCAACGGCACCCGGGTCAACGACCATGGTCGCCACCTCCGTGGTGACGTCGGTGTTGTAGAAGGCGATGTTACCCGGCTTGATGGAGATGTTGGGGTTGCCACCGGAACGGATGGGGAGGTTCGTTGCGAAGTTGTCCGCGCTGGAGCGTACGGCGAAGGTGCGGATGCCAGTAGCATTGCGTTTCACGCGGAACCCGATCGAATCCACGGTCAGAAGGTCCGTGATGCTGGGGTCCATGCGGAAGGAGTAGTACTTCGTTCCGTTGAGCGATCCCGGCAGAAAGGCGAAATCCACTTCCCCATCCACCGGACCTTGGTCCCAACCGGAGAAGGCAAAGCGCTCGGCAGCGGTGGAATTTGTCGAGACGCCTGTAGCGGAGAAGGCTCTCATTTGCGTACGAATGCGAGCAACGTCGGCAACGGTATCCGTGGCGTTCACCAATACGGTAGGGTCGTTGGTCCCCGAGGTGGTGGTCACCGCATCGAAATCATAGACCAACGTGCTCAACTGGATATTATCGCAATCAGCCCAATCGAATACCGGGTCATTATACGCCGGGCAGATATTCCAACCACGGGTCACAGGAGTGTCCTCCACCAGATCATCCCCGCAGTCCGGTACCATATGGCCGGTCGGGGCCTGAGGTGCGTCGGGCTCCACACCATTGTTGTTGCCCCACACGTGGTCGAGGTTCAAATAGTGGCCGATCTCGTGCGTTAGTGCAGTTGATCGGAAAGGCGTACCGGAACCGATCTCGCCGATATAGTCCTGAAGGATGAGGATACCATCCAATAGACGAAAGATCTGGTCGGTGCTGCTGGTCGGTTTATAGGCATAACCAGCTGTTCCCTCATCGCCGATGAAGAGGGTTATCCACACGTTCAAGTATTTGTCGCGGGGCCAGCCGTTGAGCTTCGACCCATCATCGCCCACGAGGGTCTCGGTGGAAAAGATTCGATCGATACCGTTGGTACAGTTGCCGTTCGGGTCCAACGTGGGAAGTGCGAATTGTATCTCGGCATCGCCCACTAGGTCCAAGAAGGCGGGGTGTACGTTATCGGCATCAGCGTTCAATGCCCGGTAATCCTCGTTAAGCAGGTCCACAGCGTTGAGGATCTGCTCGTTCGTGATGTTCTCATCGCCTCCCAAATGAAGGATGTGGAACACGATGGGAATCGTGATGATCACGTCGCGCTCACCCCGGTCCGCATTATTGAGGATCAACCGTTGGATCTCCTCCTCGTATTCGGCTTCGCGTATCAGATAGGTGGGATCAGCGGCGATGCGCTTGGCGCGCATCTGGTCGGTCCCGCACTTGAATTGCTGGGCCGAAGCCGTCTGGAGTAAAAGGCAAGCGCTAAGGCCGAGTAGCACGTGTTTCATGAAGTTCACGGGTGCTTAGGGGGTTGTAGTTCTGAAAGCGGGCCTAAAGTACAACTGTAAGTCGACCGTTCAAGCGCCACAAGGCGCATGGGCAGGAACGGTCCGGGCATCGGGGGTGTCCGGACCGGGAACGGTTGTTCACCAACGGACCAACTGTCAGGCGCGGGCTAGCGGCGGTGTGCAGGACGGAATGGGTTGGGCGGCGGTGTAGAGGACCGATCGAAATTGGTGGTTATTGTTGGCCTTCGGTGCCGAGGATAGCAGCCAGGATGACCTCGCAAGCGGCCCGGGTCTGGGCTTCTGAAATGGTGAGGGGTGGGGCAATGCGGAACGCTGTGGGGCAGGACAAGAACCAAAAGCCAAGAACGCCATTCTTCAAGCAGGCATGTACCACTCGCTGCACACGGTTGGCGTCGCCGAGGTCCACGGCCAGCATCAGCCCCTCGCCACGGACCTCTTGTATGGTACGGTGAACGAGCAGTTCCTTGAACAAGGACCCCATCCGCTCCGCGTTGCCGGATAAGTCATCCTTCAACAGGACCTCCAAGGCCGCACGTCCGGCCACGCAGGGTAACGGATGCCCACCGAACGTTGTGATGTGGCCAAGGACCGGGTCGTGGGTGAGCAGGTGCATGCGCTCCCGCGAAGCCACGAAAGCGCCCATTGGCAGGCCACCACCAAGTGCTTTTCCCAGAACAAGGATATCAGGGATGACCCCTGACCGCTCAAAGGCGAAGGTCCGCCCGGTTCGACCGAAGCCGGTCTGCACCTCATCGAACACGAGCATGGCCCCGGTCGTGGAGCAGCGTTCGCGGAGGGCCTTCAACCATACGGGATCCGGCACCCGAACGCCCGCATCACCTTGGACCGGTTCCACAACGACCGCGGCCGTTGCTTCCGTGATCAACTCCAGATCCGCTAATGCCCCGAATGTCATGAACTGCACATCAGGCAATAGGGGGCGGTAGCGGTACTTCTTCGTTTCGTTTCCGGTGATGCTCAGCGAGCCATGTGTGCTACCGTGGTAGCTTTTGTGGCAGGCGACAAGTCCGGTACGTCCGGTGATGCGTTTGGCAAGTTTCAACGCAGCTTCGATAGCCTCGGTTCCGCTGTTCACGAAGTAGACGTTGTCCAATCCTGAGGGTAGGATGGAGGTCAACCGCTCAGCGAAGCGCACCTGTGGTTCCTGAATGAACTCCCCGTACGGGATCACGTGCAAGTAGTGATCGCATTGTTCTTTGATCGCGGCAATGACCGCTGGATGCCGATGGCCGACGTTATTCACGGCCAGACCGGCGACAAGATCCAAATACTGCTTACCGGCCCGGTCGGTAAGTAAACATCCCTCGGCGTGGACGATGTCCAAAGCCAAGGGATGCGGGCTCGTTTGTGCAAGATGATCCAGGAACGAACGGTGCAGTGCCTCCATCGGCTGCAAAGGTCGCACGCACGGGACTAACGACGGGGAGGTTCGTCGCCATCACCATTCCCATGTCCACCACCACCGCGCTTGTCTTCCATACGCTCGCGGAATTTCTTCAGCACTTCGCGGTGGAAATCGCGCTCGGCCTGTCTCAACTGCACGGTCTTCACAGCACCGATGGACGTCTTGAATTTCTCGGCGTAAGCCTTCTCCAGGTCGAGTTCCTTCTGGCGGCTGGCGAGTCCTTTGTCCAACAGTTGTGCGGCTTCGGCTTCGGTCATCTCTACGCCTTCCTTCTTTTGGCCCTTGTGGAGCTCGCGCATATCTTTTCGGATCGCATCCTGTTTCTCGTCCATCTCGTTGTAGATGGGCCAGAACTTCTGGGCTTCGCCCGGAGTAAGACCGAGCTTGCTGGTGATGTAGGCGCTCTTTTGAGCCTTGACCTCCTTCATCCGTTCATTGGACAACGGTGGTAGGCCTTCTTCTTGGGCGTGAAGGAAAGGCGCGCTGGTAAAAACCATGGCGGCGAGCAGCAGGGAACGGTTCATGCGGTACTTCATAGTTCTTCGATCAAAAGGTCCAAGGGCAATTCCTCGTTCTCCAAGTATGCTTGCAACTCGGTGTCGCTAAGCGCGAGATCCACAGCATCCAGAAGGGGTTGGTCGCTTGCCAGTGCAGCGAAGAGAAGTTCATCATCCAGGTCCGTGCTCAATACTTCCTCGGGTTCCACGGCCGCACCCAGCGCAACGGTTCCTGCGGGTGCTATCGACGGCCAGAGCGTCCATGTGGTCGCTAGAACGGCAAGAAAAGCAAGACCGCCGACCACAACGCGCGGACGGAGCAATGCGGCGATGCGGTCACTCCAGGCTTTCGGTTGTTGCGCAGCGATCCGCGCTTGTACCGTCTGCGGGAAGCGGTCGAAGAAACCGTTCGGGACCACGAACGGATCATGCTCCGGAATACCGCGCAGCAGCGGGGCATCCTTCAGTTCATCCTTATTATTCGGGTCGATCATCGCTCTTGGGGATAGGACGCTGGGACGTTCATTTGGTTTGATCGATGGTGAGCCATCCTTCTATCTTTTTCACGGCAATGTGGTAGCTGCTTTTCAGGGCGCCCACGCTGGTGCCGGTGACGCCGCTCATGGCCTCGTACTTCATGCCATCGAAGTATTTCATGTTGAACACCGCCCGTTGTTTATCAGGCAGGCGCATGACAGCCTTTTGGAGCTTCTTCTGGATCTCGTCACCGGAGAAATGTTCACTGCTGTCCAACGTGGTGGAAAGCTGTTCGATCACGATATCGTTGTTCACGAAGAGACCGCGCTTCATTTTCCGTAAATGGTTCAGGCACTCATTGTGTGCGATCCGGTATAGCCAGCTGTAGAGTTGCGAATCGGCGCGGAAGGAATCCAGGCCCGTCCAAGCCTTGATGAACGTGTTCTGCAGCACATCCTGGGCCTCGTCATGATCGGTCACCATCCGGCGCACGAAGGTGTACAATCGCCGCTGATACTGGCGCACGAGCAGGTTGAAGGCGTAGTGCTTGGTGTCCTCCTTGCGGAAGAGCGTGAGCAGTTCGGTATCTGAAAGGTCGCTCATGCTACCTCGTGGCCGACCTGCATACCGGGAAACAAGCGGTAAGGCTCTACTTCCTCGCTACGGCGCGCATTGCCGCCGCCACGATGTACGGCGTATCGAGGCCGTACTTGGTCATGAGTTGGTCGGGTGTGCCGCTCTCGCCGAAGCTGTCGTTCACCGCAACGTATTCCTGCGGGGCAGGGGCGTGCGTGGCAAGCACCTGAGCGATCATATCGCCCAAGCCACCAAGCCGGTTGTGTTCCTCGCAGGTCACCGCACATTTGGTCTTCGCTACGGAAGTAAGGACGGCCTCAATATCCAAAGGTTTGATCGTATGCACGTTGATCACCTCTGCTTTCACGCCTTGCTTAGCCAACTCATCTGCTGCTTGCAACGCACGCCAAACCAAATGACCGCAGGCGAAAATGCTCACGTCGTTTCCTTCGATCAGGTGTTGTGCCTTACCGATCTCGAACGGCATATCGGCGGGGATGAACACGGGCCATTTCGGGCGACCGAAACGCAGGTACACAGGTCCGTCATGATCGGCGATCGCGATGGTGGCCTGTTTCGTCTGGTTGTAGTCACAGGGCACGATCACCGTCATGCCAGGCAGCATGCGCATCAGGCCGATGTCCTCCAGGATCTGGTGGGTCGCACCGTCCTCGCCGAGGGTGAGGCCGGCATGGCTGGCGCAGATCTTCACGTTCTTGCCAGCATACGCAACGCTCTGGCGGATCTGGTCGTACACCCGCCCCGTGCTGAAGTTGGCGAAGGTGCCCGTGTACGGGATCTTGCCGCCGATCGTGAGACCTGCGGCGATGCCCATCATGTTCGCCTCGGCGATCCCCACTTGGATGAAGCGATCAGGAAAGTCCTTCTTGAAAGCGTCCATCTTCAACGATCCGGTTAGGTCGGCGCAAAGGGCTACCACGTTGGGGTTCTTCTTGCCGAGTTCGTGCAGCCCTGCGCCGAATCCGCTGCGAGTGTCCTTCTGGTCGAGTACGGGATAGTTGCTCATCGTGTTGTGGTGCTTGCCTCAGCGAAGGGTAAGGCTAAAAGTTGATGGTGGCCGAGCGACCGCTTTCAATGGTGACGTCCTTTTTCAAGGTCAGTTCCGTGCGGCTTGCGCTGCGACTGCGGTAGATCACTTGGTAAGAGCCGGGAAGTAGCCGCAACTGGGCGCGGGCGGCGGTAGGGTCCAGATCGGCGACCCATTCCAGTTGCTCATCCTTTTTGGCGAAGATCGCCCCCGGCCCCGGTGTTGAAGGAAGGATGTTGAGCACGCCGGAACGTGGTACCGCGATGTCCGTCGTGCGCCCCTGTTCGATGCGCACATCGGGGATCAACAGGCGGGGCAGGGTCAATACTTCGAGGTCGTATACACCGGTGCGGTAGCGTTGCGTAGTGCCGAGTTCCTGCACGTGCAGCGTGGCCATTTCGTCGCTGCGCCGAACGATGGCGTTGATCATTGTGCCATCCGATGGACCGTTGCCGGTCTTCAAATTCAGCGTGCCCGTTCCCGCGTCCACCGCAATGATGTTGTGGATGCCGGGCTTCAGCACCACATGTTCACGTATGGAAGGTGGTACGGTATGGGCCACCACTTTGTAGGTATAGATCGGGTCGATGTGCAAGGTGTCCGGAATGCCACGGTCGTTCATCGTGTGCATGAGATGGTCGCGGATCTGGCCGGTGCGTTCATCGTACAAGGTCACTGGCACATCCGTCTCCGTGGGCTTGCCGTCGGCGGTCATCAAGCTGATCTGGGCGGTGGTGCTGTTCAACGCCTGTGTCACCACCACTTTCAGCACATGCTCGAAAAGTTCGGGTGTGCTTGCGTCGAAGTAGTTGCCCACGCATTGGAGCGAATACTTCTGCGATTCATCGAGTCCCACACCGATCACGAACGGCTTCAACACAATACCTTTCGATCGCAGCGCACGGCTCACCGCACAAGGATCCTCATCGCATGCTTCGATGCCATCGGTGATCAGGATGACCACGTTCCGGACCTTGCGCGTGCTATTGAAGAGCAGCGGTGGGAAATCCTCGGCCGACCTCTCCAAAGAACGCGCGATCGGTGTGGTGCCCAGGCACCGTACCGACTGCAACGTGGAGCGCATCGCCGGAATACTGTTATCGCTGAACGGGACCTCCAACTTGGTGTCGTCGCAGTCCTGCTTGCCGGGTTGGATCGGTGTTTGATGTCCGTAAAGGCGCAAGGCGAGTTCGAGATCGGGCTGGCCTTCCAGTTCCTTCAACGACTTCAAGAGCAGTTCACGCGCCGTGTTGATCTTGGGTTGGTTACCCCAGAAGGCGTTCATGCTGTTGCTCGCGTCCATCACGAACAGCATACGCGTGAGCGGTGGCTGTGGGACGGCTTCTTGCGCGGAAAGGGTCGAAGCCGGACAAAGGCACAGAGCGCCGAGCCGGAGCAGCAGTGAAAAGTCGGTGAAGGGTCTACGCATGGCGTGGCAATTCCTCCGTAGAACGGTGAAAAGCGTGCCGATCGCCTTCATGCGCTCAATAATCGCCGAGGGTCTCCTCCAGTTGGCCCAACGCTACAGCGAGCTGCTGGTCGTTGGGCGATATACCGTGCCACTCGTGGCTGTGCATCATAAAGTCCACGCCCTGGCCCATTTCGGTGCGCATCAGGATCATCACCGGTTTGCCTTTGCCTGTGCGGGTCTTCGCCTCGGCCATGGTCTTCAGCAAGGCGGCCATGTCGTTACCGTTGGTCTCTAGCACGTCCCAGCCGAAAGCGATCCACTTTCCTTTTAGATCGCCCAAGGGAAGCACATCGTCCACGTCGCCATCGATCTGGCGGCCGTTGTAATCCACCGTGCTGATCAGGTTATCCACCCTTTTGCCCGCGGCGAACATCGCAGCCTCCCAGATCTGTCCTTCTTGCAGTTCGCCATCACCATGCAGGGTATAGACCAAGCGAGCATCACCATTCATCTTCTTGGCCAGCGCCGCGCCTATCGCCACGCTAAGGCCTTGGCCGAGGGATCCGCTCGCCATGCGCACACCGGGCAGTCCTTCGTGGGTGGTAGGGTGACCTTGCAACCGACTATTGATCTTCCGGAACGTGGTCAGTTCGCTTACGGGGAAGTATCCGCTACGGGCCAGCACGCTGTAGAAGACCGGGCTGATGTGGCCGTTGCTCAGGAAGAAGAGGTCCTGGTCGCGTCCATCCATATCCCACGGCGTGGGAGAATGGTGCAGGATGTTGAAGTAGAGGGCGGTGAAAAAGTCGGCACAGCCGAGCGAGCCACCGGGATGGCCACTTTGCACGCCATGCACTTGCCGAACGATATCGCGCCGCACCTGACTGGCGATGCGTTGCAAGATGGCGATATCCGCTGTTCGCGGAACAGCTGTTACCGCAGCGGAATTTTCGGTGGTTGGGGCGTGCATGCCCGTCAAAAGTAGCGGCACCTCGAAGACTCGGACCGCACGTGTGTAGAACTTTTGAAAAGAGGCTGGCGATGGGCAATGGCGGATCGTTCCTTAAAGCAGTGCTCTTATGACAATGGTGGTCCTATGCGTGCTGGGGTCTTGGGATCGGGTGTTTCTTCTTTGCATGGGTCCACACGATGATGAATATCCACTTCGGCCTTGGAAGAAGAGCCACACCTTGCACTGAATACCTGCCTGAGTTCCGGGAGCCGCCATTTTCTAGGCGCAATGGCAATTCCAGCGAACAACACCATACTCTCTGAGCGTTCCACGGTCGATGTTCCTTCGCACACTACCCCTGCTCATGCTCGCCGCTCTCGCGAATGGTTGTGCTGAAGCCCAAGTCCACCGCGGAGCGCCCAGCTACACCTACGACACGATCGGGCGTGCAGGAGGCTTTAGCGATGGTATCGGCAAGTTCTATATGGGACGGGAGATCGCTTCTACCATGAGCGCGGTGCATGCCGATTGGTTGGACCGCCCAGAGCGAGAGCAGGAAGAGCGACCGGAGAAGCTGATGGACCAGATGGATATCCGACCCACCGATGCGGTAGCCGATATTGGTTGTGGCACAGGGCATCATAGTCTACTGATCGCTGCAAAGGCCAAACATGGGAAGGTATATGCCGTGGACATTCAACGGGCCATGTTGGATAGTGTGTTCGTGCGTTCCACTTCGCTGGGTCTTGCAAACGTTGACCCCGTGTTGGGCACCGAACAAAGCCCTGGTCTGCGGGCCAACAGTGTGGATAAGGTGTTGATGGTGGATGTCTACCACGAATTGGCCTATCCCAAAGAGATGATG
>Ga0105047_10003155_pt1 | contig 29138 bp, 22 predicted proteins | sample MAT04_FD_78384 | JGI IMG/M metagenome (GOLD analysis project Ga0105047, IMG submission 78384) | Freshwater microbial communities from Lake Fryxell liftoff mats and glacier meltwater in Antarctica - MAT-04 (megahit assembly) | ecosystem: Environmental > Aquatic > Freshwater > Ice > Liftoff... | reverse complement strand
GCCGCGATTGGTTTATTCTGGTCGTCGACTAAGCGGCTGTAAAGTGCAGATTGTTATTGCGCTACGCGCATCTATTTATTGCGCTACGCGCATCTATTTACTGCGCTTCGCGCTTAGGGTTACTGCGCTACGCGCTTAGGGTTACTGCGCTACGCGCTTATGGTTACTGGGCTGCGCCGGGGGCGCGATCTTCCGGCAAGTACAGCAGCCGGCCGCAACTTCCTTGGCAGAACGTAATCCGGCCCATCAACAGCGCGTTGTGCATGTTGTTGGTGATCTGCTGGTAACAACCGGTGCAGGTGCCGTTTTCGACCTGGGCCATGGCGTCCGAGCCCTTGCCACGGACGATTCGCACATAGGCGTCGCGGAAATCGGGTGGCAGCGTGGACTCGGCCTCTTTCAACTCACCCTCTAAACGAGCGACGTCGGCACGGAGTCGATCGTCTTGCTCGGCCATTTGCTTTTGCGCTTTGACTAACTCTTCCTTGGCTTTGACTACATTCTGTTCCGCTTCGGCAACGTTCTTGGCAAAGGTGTCCAGTCGATCGAACGCTTCGAGGATTTCATCGGCCAGCACGCTGTTGGCCATTTCGTCCGCGGCGATCTGATCCTTCAGCGCCTGATACTCGCGGTTGCTGTTAGCCTGGTTGAGCTTGGTCTTCAAGTCGCCAATCTTGCCTTCGCCACTCTTGAGCGAGAGTTGCTTGGCGTCCGCGCCAGCGCGGGCCGTCTTGGAGTTGGTCTTGGTTTGGGTTAGCTCCGCTTCGAGTCGTACGACATTGGCCTCGCGGGCCTTGATCTGCTTGGGCCCTCGATCCAACCGCTCGCGGAGGTCGCCCAATTGTTGATGAATTCTGTGTAGATCGCGTAGCACGTTCGTGGTAGCTGGCATTGGCCGCGGCACTCCATCCTGCTTGGCGTCTAGTGACATATAACCTTAGTGTATAAAAAAACCGCCGGTCTTTCGACCGGCGGTTCCAAGTTGCTTCATTTTTCAGCTTCTAGGGGCGTCCGCAGACGCTCTTAGGCCTGTTTGGGCGGGCAATCAGCTCGCGATCCCTTCCAGGAAGCCTTCCAGCTGCTTGCTACGCACCGGGTGCTGCAGCTTCCGGACGGCCTTGGCCTCGATCTGCCGGACGCGTTCGCGGGTGACCTTGAAGATCCGGCCCACCTCTTCCAGGGTATAGGTGTAGCCGTCTCCCAGGCCATATCGTAGGCGGATGATCTCCCGCTCGCGATAAGTCAGCGTCTTCAGCAGGTTCTCAATCCGGTCGCGGAGCATGCTCTGGGCGGCCGTGGTCATCGGGCTCTGCGAGGAGTTGTCCTCGATGAACTCGCCAAACGAGCTGTCCTCGCTCTCCCCAACCGGCCGATCCAGACTGATCGGGTGCCGGCCGATGTTCATCACGCGGCGAGTCTCCTCGACCGTGATGTCCGCGGCGCGGGCCGTTTCCTCCGTCGTCGGCTCCCGGCCCAACTCCTGCACCAGCCGCTTGGTCACGTTCCGCAATTTCGACAAGACGTCGATCATGTGGACCGGGATGCGGATCGTGCGTGCCTGGTCGGCAATCGCCCGGGTGATGGCCTGGCGAATCCACCAGGTGGCGTAGGTCGAGAACTTATAGCCGCGGCGATACTCGTACTTATCGACCGCGCGCATCAGGCCGGTGTTCCCCTCCTGGATCAAGTCCAGGAAGCTCAGACCCCGGTTGCGATACTTCTTGGCAATCGAGACGACCAGCCGCAGGTTGCCGCCGGAGAGTTCGCGCTTGGCGTTCTCATAGTCGCGGTACTGCGTCCGCATCAGCTCGCAGCGGCGCCGCAAGCTGGCCGGACCTTCGAGCGTGATCTGCATCAGATCGCGGAGTTCTTTCCGCAGGTTGGCCCGTTCGTCCTTGGCGGCGCCGGCGGAATCCAAATGGGCAATCCGCTTTTGCAGCGTGTCCATCCGGCGAGAGATCTCGTTGAGCTGCTTGAGCAGCGGCTGCACGCGCCGCGTCCGCAAGCTGAGCTCCTCGACCAGCGTTAGCGCCTTGTGGCGACGCGACAAAAACCGCCGCCGCGCGGCAATCCGGTCGGGCCGATCCACCTTGCGGCTGATGATGATCCGGAAGTCCTCGCGGTTTTCCTTGAGCAGGTGACCGAGAGTCTTCAGGTTGTGCGGCATCCGCGACATGATCTGCTCTTTGGTCAATCGCTCCGTCAAAGAGACTTTGATCGTGCGGTCAAAAGGCAGGCTGCCATCGTGCACGCTGGCGAGCGTGTTGATCGTGGCTTGCATCGCGTAGTCGCAACCCAGCACCGTGCGGCGGAACCGTTTGCGGGTGACTTCGATCTTTTTGGCCAGCGAAATTTCCTGCTCGCGGGTGAGCAGCGGAATTTCCGCCATCTGCGTCAGGTACATCCGCACTGGATCTTCGTTCCAGCGCGAGACGTCATCCGACGAAACGATCCGCACCGCCTGCTTGGACGGTTTGGGAATGAACGCCTGCTCCAACAGCATTGGCTCTTCGGGCGCCTGCACTGCGGTCGGCTCCACTATGTCCACGTCCAACTCCGGGGGCTCGCTATAGAGCGAGATTCCCTGTTCGTCGAGCGCAACGAGCAGACTGTCTAGTTTGTCGGGGTTGACTGCCTCGTCCGGCAGGTATTCGTTGACCTGGTCATAGGTCAAAAATCCCTGCGTTTTGCCAAGGGCAATCAGTTCCTCGAGGTCGATGTCGATGTCGATTGGGTCCACATGATCCTCCCGCGCGATTTTCCGCGCGCTTCGGACAACGATTATGGCTGTCGTGTTCTGGTCGAAGCAAGGGTCGCATCGTCCGTAACATCTTCAGCCAAGCGACAGGGCTCCGACCCATCCGTGGGAACGGAAATGCCTTGCCGGCTCCTCTCTCCAGCGATGATCTTTTTGAGTATTTCCAATTGCGAAAGCTCGTCGAGCGGTTGCGCGTTCAATTGCGTTGTCTGCTGACGCTGTTCTGCCTGCAGACACCGACCTCGCCAACTTCCTAACATTGACTCGAACCGCACGGTGATATCGGCGGTAGTTCCCTTGGCGCGACCGCGCTCGTCGAGATCGACCAACAGGCTTTTCATTTCCGGCTCGTCGAATTCCGTGAGCAGTCTGTCGAACAGCGTCATGCCATCCCCCGACCACTCAAAGCATTTCCTCAGGATCGCATGCGCCTGCGGCGAACTCAACTGTTCGGGCGAAATTTCTTCGCGCAATTTTTCCAAGTGGTCGGGCGCTTGCAAAACCACCTCTAGCAATTCCCGTTCCCAAGGGTCGAGCGATACCGGCGCCTGCGCTACATCTTGGGGACCATCGATCCGTTTGCCGCCTGGCGTCTCGGTGGATCCGAAACGCGGTCGCGGCGCGGCGGTGGAACGCCGAAGCGACGTCAGACGCGCGCGGATACGCTCCTCGCCCAGGCCAAACTTCATCGCCAGGCGGTTTAGCACCTGGTCTTCTTTTAATTGGGCCGCGGCGGCCGCTTCGCCCATGGGACGGGCAGCGCGGGCTAGCGTGGCCAGGACTTCTTCCAGTGCCCGGTTGGACTCATGCACGCCGCTGGTGGCGGTGATATTGCCGGTCGCGGAGCGGAACTTGTGTTCGAGCGCATCGTTTGCCCCGGCCAGCAGTTGCTCGAATTCGGCGGCGCCACGCGAGAGCAAAAAGTCACAGGGGTCCAGTTCGTCAGGCAGAGTCAGAATTCTCAGATCGACCGGCTGGCCGATGAACAACTCCAGCAACTGATCCGTCCGCTTCCGACCCGCTTCGTCCCCGTCCAGAACGAGTACCACGCGGTCTGCATAGCGGCGCAGGAGTTGCATATGACGTTCGCCAAAGGCGACGCCCAGTGCCGCCACGGCGTTGGCAATGCCGCACTGCTGAGCCGTCAGGCAGTCTGTGTAGCCCTCCATGACGACCGCCGTGCGCGATCTGGAGATCGCGTCCCGCGCCAGGTCCAAGCCATAGAGCAGGCTACTCTTTGAGAAAATCGGCGTCTCGCGAGAATTCAAATACTTGGCGCCCCGAGTGTCGTCCGACCCAGGCAGAATCCGGCCCCCCAGGGCGACCGGGCGGCCTTGCGTGTCTCGGATTGGGAACAGCACCCGACCGCGGAAGCGATCGTAGTAGCCAGGGCCGTTGCTCCGCCGAGCGACGACGTCGATTGCTTCGAGCGTCTGCACGGAGTAGCGCGTGCCACTAGCTTGTTGCGCGATCCACTCCCACTCTTCCGGGGCGAACCCAAGATGAAAGCGCTCGATGCTCTCTGCGGTCACGCCGCGGCCGGCCAGGTACTTGCGCGCCGGCTCAGCCCTGTCCGCTTTGAGCAGATATTGGTGATATTGTTCTTCCGCCCAGGCCATGGCCTGAAAGAGAAGCTTCTTTTCGTCTGCGGCGCCCGGCCTTCCGCCGGTTTCGAGCGTGACGCCGGCCTTTTCGGCCAGCATCTTCAACGCCTCGGGGAACGAAAGCCCTTCGATCTTCATTACGAAGCTGAAGATGTCGCCGCCGACGTCGCACGGATAGCACTTCCAGGACTGCCGTTCGACATTTACCTGGAGACTGGGGCGGCTGTCGTCGTGCCAAGGGCAGAGCGCCTTGTAAGCACGGCCCTCGCGGCGGAGCTGTAGATAATCGCCGACAAGATCAACGATGTTGATCGCCCGCTTGACCTGTTCCTTGGCGTCATTCGACGTTCCGGAAAGCACGGGCAAACTCCACGGCATACAGGGCAACAGGGTCCACTCAATGCGAACGACTTCCATGTCGAGCGCAGTGCGTTACGCGTGCGTTCAACCTACCTGTTAACCACGGGTAGTGCACGGCGCAAAATTATGATCCGAAGCGCATTTGCGGGATGGCTTCGGGTCAAAAGCGGGGGGATTATAGCCCTGGTGAAAATAGGGGTCAAGCGAACCCTGAGCCGACCGCAAAGATGCGGTTTTTACGGTGAATTGCGGGGTATCTGGCCCGCGCGGCGCGATTAAAATCCGCGCGGCGCATGGTTTGCTCTTGCGGCTTTTTGGACGCTAGCAATGCAAAACGCGAAGCGCAGTGGCGATGCTGGCGGAACAGCCGGCGGTCTATCGCCGCAAGTCGCGTTGCTCTGGCCGCTGTCCGACATTGACCTCGAGCGTCTTGCGTTCGCCGTTTCGCCAAACAGTGAGCTTGGCGGTCGTGCCGATCTCGGTCGCCGCCACGGCGAGCGCCAGGTCCGTTGGATCGACAACGTCACGGTCGTTCCAGCCGAGGATCACGTCGCGGGGACGAACGCCGGCAGCCTGGGCGGGCGAGCCGGGCAGGACTTCGCGGATCATCGCGCCGTGTTCGTTCGGCAGTCCCAGCTTGGTGGCGATTGTCTCGTTGAGCGGTCGGAATTCCACGCCCAACCAGCCACGCGGCACGCGGCCATGTTGGATGATCTGCTCGTAGCTCTTACGGGCGATGTCGCTGGGAATTGCAAAGCTGATTCCCTGATACGATTTGCCGACAATCGCCGTGTTGACGCCCACTACCTGGCCGCGCGTGTTGACCAGTGGCCCGCCGCTATTGCCGGGATTCACTGCGGCGTCTGTCTGCATGAAGTTTTGATACGAGCTATTGCTGGAAATGTGCCGGCGCTCTTTAGCGCTGACAATGCCAGAGGTGACCGTGCGTTCGAGCCCAAACGGACTGCCGATCGCCAGCACCCAATCGCCCACTTCCAACTCCTCGCTATCTCCCCACTCGGTGGCGACCAGGTGCGAGGCGTCGATCTTCAACACGGCTAGGTCCGTAAGTTCGTCATCGCCAATCCGCTCGACTTCGCTCACGGTGCGGCCATCTGAAAGGTGGACGCGAATCTCTGTGGCGTTTTCGATGACGTGTCGATTTGTGAGGATGTAACCTGCTTCGTTGACGATAAAGCCGGAACCTTGCCCATGAATCGACTGCCCATCTTGCGGCAGGAGAATGACATCGTCCTCGATCATGCCACCGGTGGCGGCTTGCTCAACGTCAATATGGACGACGCTGGGTTCAATCTTCTGGGCGACGAGTTTGAAAATTCGCGACGTGTCCGAAAGGCTGACCAGTCCGGCAGTCTCGGAGAGATCCCGCAGTTCTTCATTCGCCTGATCCGCGCGGGCTCGCATTTTACCGCGCGTTGCCGCGTACTGGATCCGCTCGACCAGGTAGGGCGCCGCAATCATTCCGCAGAGAACGATCAGTACCAGGAATAAGAACGCAGGTCGCCGCGGCGGGGCCGGTTTGGTCGGAGGCGGGGGCGGGGGATAAACTGGCTCATACATCAGACGGCGACTCCGAAATCGGTGGTCGACACTTGGGCCACGGACGCGCATCACACGGACGCTCGCAAGCGTGGTAGAGAACGGCCCGCTTCATTATAGCGCACCAGAGGACCGCGGACAGCAGGCGCCAGCGGTTTACTTGTTGCGATTGGGGCTGCTTGCTATATAGACAGCATGTCGCGCCCTGCCGCAGCGCGCACGGTGGTAGACCGTTCGCTTTACCCATCGTCTATACGCTGCTTGTAGGCTTTGAGCCTACAAGAAAGACGATTTTCCGAATCAGGTTTCCGCGCAGCTAGGAATTGGGATGCTCGGCCAAAACAAACTGGCCCACGCGCAGGCCCACGCAACTGCGCCCCAACATTTTCCCCGTCCGGAATTGACGGACGCGGCGGGCCTGATCGGCATTGGCGGCGAACTCAGCACGGACTGGCTGGTGGACGCCTACACGCACGGCATTTTTCCCTGGCCTCTGTCCGATGGTTTACTGGCCTGGTGGTCCCCCGATCCGCGCGCCATCTTTGAGTTCGATCAGTTTCAACCGTCGCGCCGATTGCAGCGGACGGTTCGGAGCGACCAGTTTCAGATCGTCCAAGACCAAAACTTTACGGGCGTGTTGCGCGGCTGCGCTACAGCGCAACATCGCGAAGGGCACACCTGGCTGACCGAGGACATGCAGGCGGCCTACACAAGTCTGCATCAACTGGGGATAGCGCACAGCGTCGAAGCGTGGCACGAGGGGGAACTGGCCGGCGGCGTCTATGGTCTGGGGATCGGCGGCTATTTTGCGGCCGAGAGCATGTTCTACCGCGTGCGCGACGCCTCGAAGGTGGCGCTCGTGGCCCTGGTGCGGCATCTGGTCGATCGCGGCTACCAACTTCTCGACATCCAACAGCTTACGCCCCACACACAGCGGTTAGGGGCAAGCGAAATCCCGCGGGCGCAGTTTCTGGAGCGATTACGCGCGGCGCTGCCGGCGCCGGTGACGTTTAACCCTCAGCAGAGTTCGTGAGCCCCGCGCGCAAAAAAAACGGGCGGGCCCGTGAAGGCTCGCCCGTTATGCCCTGTCGATAGTCGGTCTTCGTCGCTTGTTCTCCCCGCAAGCGACGCCGGCCAACTACGACATGACGACCGTAGGTATCATGGAAATATGGGGTCTGTGTTTTATACGGACGGTGGTTTCTGGCCGTCTGAGTTTATTACGTGCCGCGTTTTTTATAGTTCGCGCTCGGACGTCGTGATCAGCGATGGGCCTTCGTGGTTGTCCGCCGGAACGGCGAGAACTCCGGGCTCAAGGTTGTCGATCCCCAGTTCACTGCGACTGAGTTCGCTGGCTTCTTCCGCCGGCGATCGGTCGGCGCTGGCTTGCGGAAGATCGTTCACCGGGGCTTGGAGCTTGAACTCGATCTGGGGCCGGATCTCTTCGGCGGGCGAGCTCTCGATACCATCGATTCCTTCGATGCTCTCTTCGAGGCCTTCTTGCTGCATGGCTTCGTCTTCGAGGAGGCCTTCGTAGCAGTCGAGCAGAGGAACTGGCGTGGGCAGAAAAACCCAGTTCAGTTGTGCCATGGCGCCGCAAAAGTGCCGCATGTAGCGACGATACTGGCGTGGCGTGAGCGCGGGGCTCTCCGCGTAAGGCGTGGCCAAACCCTCGGCCGGTCCATACGCCGCTTCGTACGGCGTGGGCGCGGTTCCGATCGCCAGGTTGGCCGTGTAACCACCGCCGCCGTATCCGCCGGGCAGGCCAACGGCCATCGTCGGCATGTAACCGACCGCGCCAAAGCCATCGTACGCGGCAGGCAGATACTGGTTGTAGCCGTACAGCGGGTAGCCGCCGTAGTTGTAACCGCCGAAGCCAAAGCCCACCGGGTTGTAACCGCTCCCCGGGGCGACAGCGCACGACCGATCGTACGCCACGACATCGTACCCAGCGACCGAGCCGTGCGCGATCCTTCCGCGTCGGTGGATGGCGGTCGCCGTGTCTGCAATCAACATGGCAAGCAGTAGCGCGGCCACTCCGCACGCGCCGGCTACCAGATTCGACTGCTTTATGACAACGGACATCGCGCGCTCCTGACGAACTGCAAAGGACTCAACAATCGGACGCGCTTTGCGTTTTTGACCAGGGTGGAAACGTGATCCACATTGCTCGCGGGTTGATTACCGCGGCGGCCGTTCGCTTGCGCGTTCGCTTAACGAAACATGGCTCGCAATTTCGGTAGAGCAAACGCAACCGTTGATTTTTCGCCAACCAGCAAGGGCTATTGGAGCGACTTTCCGGCCTCCGGACGAAGCCTATCTCTCAACGGCAGGCCAGGTTGCTGCTAAAATAGTGGCTCTCGCTGGGGGTGGTGTTTTTTTACCACGTCCCCGGGTGGGCCTTCGGTATGCGCGGGTTGTGACGGTCGAAGCGGCGAAACGATTTAGCGCCTGCGCGGACAACTTTGCACACGATTCAACCACTTACTAACGCTTACCGGCCTTCCGTTGGTTGGAAAGTCGCTTTGCACATGGACGTAGTAGGCGAACTCATGGAGACAACCTGGGAACTGATCGCAGGCGGCATCTGGCTGTTAGCGATAATCTGCGTTGTGGCGTCGCTGGTCCGACTGGGGCTTCGCTCGCGCGGCGGAACCTTGTTGGCGCCGGTGATCTGGGCTGTGGTGGCGACGATGTTCGTCTGCGGCGTAGAGCTTGTTGGGCTGACGAACGGCGGCTCGGACGCGGCATGGCTGCCGGCTGTGCGTTTCATTGCCGCGGTGAGCACACTCTGCCCGGCGATTGCGCTCTTGGGCGCCAAGCGTCCTCAATCGCGCGCTTGGCAGTTTATCGTGCTGACGCTGTTCGGAATTTTAGTACAGCCGGCGATCGTTGCGCTGTTGTTGCACTACGGCGAGCCGGTGACTTTGCACGCCGCGCGGCAATGGTTTCTGGCGGTGCTGATGTTGATTGGCGTGATCAACTACCTGCCAACGCGGTATGCGCTTTCGGGAGTGCTGGTGTGCGCCGCGCAGATCTTGCTGCTGTGGGGGCATTTGCCGTTCACGGAATTTGCCGATGGCCGCGCCCTGGCCGGAGTTGAACGCGTTGGCGCCGAGTCGTGGCGCGAGTGGCTTCCCGGGCTGCTGCTCATCGCCGCCGTCGCGATTCCTCAGCTTGGGTGGCCGAGGGGGAAATCGAGCGTGGCCCCTTGGGACCAGCTATGGATCGACTTTCGCAACGCCTACGGAATCGTTTGGGCGCTGCGATTGGGAGAACGCCTGAATGCCACTCTGGCGGCGAGCGGCCAGAGTGCGCGGCTGGGATGGCATGGGTTCGAGTGCGCGGCGCTCGCGTCGTCTTCGGAGAAGATCGAATCGACGGCGAAGAGCTCGCCGCCAGAGTCCGCTGCCGCGGCCCCCGATGAGGCCGCGCGCCGTGCGCTAGTTGCGCTCTTACGGCGATTCGTTTCGAAAGAATGGATTGCTGCCCGGGCCGACGCGTGACTTAACTGGCCGCGACTATTACGGCGCCGCGGCTGGTGGCGCCGCCGATGGCGGAGTCACGGGTGTCATGCCGGCCGGCGCTGTTTCGAGCGGCACGGCTGCTGCGCTGGTCGGGCTGGGCGTGGCGGCTGGTGGCGCCGCCGGGATGTCGTAAGTCGCTGGTCGGACTCCGCCGCCGGTCGTGCCGTAGTTGGGTGGCGTGGCGTTCCCTGGCGAAGCGGGCAAGTAGTCGCCGGTTCCGCCTGGGCGATATTGCTGCGGAGGCGCGGCAGCCGCTGGTGGGCCATAGCCGGCGTTTGGTTCGGTCGCATAGCGGTTGTCGATCGGAGCCGCGGCCGCTGGATACTGCGGTTCCGACGTGGCTGGCGGGTAGGCCGAGCCGGCTGCTGGCGAATCGTAGCGCGAGTTACCGTAGCGATTGTCCGCGGTGCGCGCTCCTGGAGCCGCGGCCTCGGGAGGCGCAGCAGTTGTCGAGTCGTAAGGAACGCCTGCTGGAGGGTAAGCGCCTCCTGGAGGGGGAGTCGATCCGGCGTTGTACGGAGGTGGTCCGCCAGCGGTGTATGGCGCTGGCGAGCCTGGCTGTTCATACACAGGCGGCGCGGCGTATGGACCTTCTTGCGGCGTGATTGCCGGGCCGGCGTTCGCATAGCCTGTCGAAGGATAGGCGCCAGCCGGGGCTGCGCCGTACGTACTGGCGGTGTTGTATCCGGCCGGGGCGCCGGTGCTCGGATATGGGCTTTGCGGATTGCCGCTCGCTTCTGGATACGAACCGGCGTAACTGCCGGCGGGCGCTCCGGTCGGCGTGTAAGCGTTGCCGACGTTGTACGGCGCGGCGCCGTTCGAAGGCAACTGATTGTTCTGCGCGACTTGCTGTTGGTAAGCGCCAGCGGCGGCCGCTGCGCCGGCGAGCGCCGGATCAGTCGAGGCTGGAGTTACCGCCGCGGTTTTCTTAGCCCACGGCCAGCTAAGGCCGGACGAGCAACCGCAAAGCGTCATTGCCGCCAGGCTGAGGATCGTTGCCTGCACAACTTGCAGTTGCATGGCTCACGCGCCCTGTTTACGAGATTCGGCACGAGAGAAGAGCGAGGCGCGCGACTTACCTGCCGCGCCTTGGTACCGGGCTCATCCCTGAGATCGTGCGTGTTGAAATGATTCAGATGTGCTTGCCGACGGAGGCCCGCCTTGGCGACCGGGGCACGATGTGATTCTTATCGGACAACTTGGGAGCGATCGGCCACTACAACTGGACAAGATTGCCCAGGCCGTAGGACTGGCGCCCGCAGAAATTTGCCGGGCGGGGATTATAGAAGGCGTCGGGGACCAGTCAACGCCAAAATCTCTGGGGGTATTACTGCGTTCGACGCGAGAATGCACTGCGCGCAAAACGGTACGGCGTGCCGACGCTAGCAGCGCCTGCGCAGAGGTTTAGAAGCTGCCCAAGATCCAAGAGGCGCAGCGACCCATGCCACGTTCATCGCCGTTGCGTAAATAGTAAAGCGCGGGCACTAAAAAATGCCGGCGCCAAACCCACCGCGATCGACAGGGCTGGCGTCGTGCGAACGCGGCGGCAGACTGTGGGGCGCGTGGGCGCCATTTTGCGATGGGAGTATCGCCGGGGTTGGCGCCTTGTGAGGTGGGCGCGGTTCCGTGGCGGCGGGTTCCAGCTTGGTTTGTTCGCCGCTGACGTGCTGCGATGGCGCCCTGGAGGGAGCGATGCGTTCCGGCGCGTGGTCCACGCGGCGCGTGGCGGCCGGGCGCTGCGGCGCGTGGTTGTGACTGTCGCGCGCGGCTGGGCGGGCCGCTGGTCGCGAAAAATCATCGTCAAAGTCGTCATAGCTGGAGACGTAGCCAGGCAGCTGCGACTGACGCAATTCTTCTTGAAACGCCTGAATTACGCGGTCCTGGATCATTTCTCGGCAGCGCGAGTTGATCGGGTGCGCGATGTCAGCGTAGAGCTTGGCGCGGCCGTCTTCGTCCTTCATCGCGCGATCTTCTTTTTGCCGTCCGCCGCATTGATTGCAGTACACGGCGCGCAGATGATTTTTGTAACCGCAACTGGTGCAGTGCGAAGTGAGTTTGCGGCTGGGCATGGCCACGAACGGACCGTTGGTCCCTTCGATGATCTTCAAGTCGCGAATGACAAAGCAGTCATCGAACGTGATCGAGCAGAAGGCGTGCAACCGTTCGCCAGCGTCTTCCATGAGCTTAATCCGAACTTCAGTGATCTCCACGGCTGTTCTCCTTCAGGATGGGCCGAAGAAAGTCTTCTACAGTCATCTACCCAGGCGATTGGCCTGCTGTGTTATGACATCGAAGGAAATCTTTCCTTGTTCTTTCTGCGGCGGTTCCAGATCCTCAGGTCCTGCTTACGTTACTCCAGGCACGGCCAGCGCCGTTGTGAACCCACGATTGCGCAGCGCGCCGGCCAAGCGCCGAGCGTGCTTTGCTGAATGGCAGAGGCCAAAGTAGGCGCTGCCACTACCGGTTAATTGATGTCCTAGGAAGTCGTATCGGTTGAATTCATCTCGAAGCCGCGCTACCCAGGGAGAAATTTGTTCAGCGGCCGCCTCCAAGCGATTAAATAGCTGTTTTCCCAGCTCCGACAGGCGGCCGGCGCGCCAGGCGGACAGCAGCGGCTCGACCGATCGCGGCGCGACCGCCGGCCGGCAGTGCCGGTAGACCTCGGCCGTCGAAAGTCCAGCGGGTGGCTGAACTATCACAAAGTTGAGCGGCGCCAGGCCAGCTTGCGGCGCAACGTGTTCGCCACGCCCACTGCACAACGCTGGTTGTTGCGAAAGGAAGTACGGAACGTCGCTCCCGAGTTGACCGGCGATCTCGGCCAATCGTTCGCGCGACCAGTTCAATCCCCAGCCGATGTTGGCGGCGACGAGCGCCGCGGCGCAATCGCTCGAGCCACCGGCCATGCCGGCTGCCATCGGGATCCGCTTGATCAATTCCATGTGCGCGCCCGAGCGAACGCCTGCCGCTTCGCGCAGCGCCAGCGCCGCGCGCACGGCAAGATTGTTCGACTCCGCAGGGAGCGCTTGGGCGGCGTGACTCGACGGTTCTATCGCCTGTCCGGCGACAATTGCCGGCGAAACGCGGGCGACGGGCCAATGACATTCGCAGCGCACGGAAGGGGAATCGGTAGGCTGGAAACGTAGAGTGTCCCACTGCGCGATCGGAGCCATGAGAGTTTGAATCTCATGAAATCCGTCTTCGCGTTTGCGTAGGATTTCCAGAAAGAGGTTCAGCTTCGCTGGCGTCAAGACTGTGACGACCGGCTTGGCCCAGTGAACGTGCATCCTGCGCGTTCCCGATTAACGACCGAGCATTAGTTTCCGACGCACGCTATTCGAAAGGCAGAAGAAATTATGAATTAAGACGGGCGCGGCGTGCGACTCCCCCAATTGCGCCGGGATTCTACTCCTACCCAATGCCAGAGGTCAACCTGAACATCTTAGCTCCCCCAACGAGCTCAAATGCTCGTCAGGGGAGTGGATGATTGCATTGCGCGCAGCGGCTGCGAATAAATCGAAGCAAAGCTTGGCGCGAGACGCATCCGCGATTGCTCAGCGCAGAATGAGACGTCGTTACATTAAGACACTGAGACTGAGCGAATGACGTTATTTGTGGAAGCGCTCGCCGCTCTCTGCTTTGCGCTTGAGGAACGCGCAGGGCTCGTAGACAGGTCCATGGGCCTTGGCCCAGTTGGCCAGGCGATCGTGGATGTACTTGGGTCCGAGCGTATCAGCCCAGTGCATTAGACCGCCGCGATAGATCGGGAAGCCCATGCCCATCACGCAGGCGACGTCAATATCCGACGCCCGGATAGCGATTTTTTCGTCCAGGCAGCGGCAGGCTTCGTTGATCACGCCGAACAGAACGCGCTCGACGATCTCGCTATCGTCCAGCGTCAGCGAGGGCGGATTGCCGGCGTCTGCCCTGGCCTGCGCGATGTACTTCGCTAGCTCCGGATCCTGCTCGGCCGTTTTGCCGGAGTACTTGTAGTAGCCGCTGCCGGTCTTCTCGCCAAATCGCTTGGCGTTGAACAGGTGATCGACCAGCGTTGAGATGTATGTCCGGTCCTTGTAGGCGTCTGCCAGGATGCCGCCGGCGAACTTGGCGACGTCGACACCGGCCAGGTCCGACATGCGGAACGGCCCCATCGGCATGCCGAAATCGAACAATGCCTGATCGACCCGGTAAGGATCAATCCCCTGGTCGACCAACAGCAGCGCCGTCTGACCGTAGGGAAAGAAAATCCGGTTGATCAAAAAGCCAACGCAGTTCCCCACGGTGACCGGCGTCTTCTTGATCTGCTTGGCCAGAGCGATCGCCGAGTTCAAAGTCTCGGGGCTGGTGTGCTTGCTACGGACCAGTTCCACCAGCGGCATCACGTGCGCCGGTGAGAAGAAGTGTGTGCCGACAACGCGATCTTGCGCCTTGGTTTTGGCGCTGATTACGTCGAGATCGATCGTTGACGTGTTGGACGCCAGGATGCAGTCCGGCCGGGTGGCTTTTTCCAGTTCGACGAAAACGCCTTGCTTGAGTTCGATATTCTCGATCACGGCCTCGATCACCATGTCGACCGAATCAAACCCAGCGAAGTCAATCTGCGGGTGGAGCCGAGCCAGCGTCTGGTCGAACTTTTGCTGCGTCAACTTCCCCTTCTTCAGTCGCGATTCCAGATTCTTGCGAATGCGGCCAACGCCAGCGTCCGCGAACTGCTGATTCACTTCCTTCAGCACTACGTCAACGCCGGATTGAATCAGGGCCGTGGCGATGCCGCTGCCCATGGTTCCGCCACCGAGCACCGCTACACGGCGGATTGCCTTGGGAGTGAGCTTTTGATCGGTCACGCCTGGTACCTTGGGCGCTGCGCGCGTGGCGAAGAAGATATGAATCATCCCGACCGCCTGAGGGCTGGCCAGGCACTTGGCAAAGTTTTCGGCCTCGCGCTGGATGCCGGCGGTGTAGCCTTGCTCGACGCCGCAGACGATGGCGTCCATGCACTGGTCCGGGTGGATCAGGTTACGGAGTTTGTCGCCACCCATCATTCGCGCGGCTTCCATGATCATTTTCGCGACGTCGGCCGTTCCGATTTTGTCGGTCCTTTGCGAAGGGCGAACCGGTTGCAACGTTCCGTCGGCCAGTTTGCGCGCCGTGGCAATGGCGGCGTCGAGCAGTTGGTCCGGCTCGACTACTTCTTGCAGGATGCCTAGCTCAAAAGCCTCTTTCCCTTGAACTGGGGCCGAGGTGAGCATCATCTCAGTGGCTTTTTGCACGCCGACCATGCGCGGTAGGCGTTGCGTTCCGCCGGCGCCGGGAATGATGCCCAGCGTCAGTTCCGGGAGGCCGCAGCGGCAGCGCGTGGTTCCTGTGCGCCAATGTCCGGCCATGGCAACTTCGAGCCCGCCGCCCAGGGCGAACCCATCGATCGCAATCACGACGGGCTTGGCGTTGGCTTCCAGCTCATCCAGCTTGCGGGTTAGTTGGCCAATGTTTTGCGAATCGAGCTTGGCGCCGCTGCCGCTAATGTTCTTCAGCTCGCCGATATCGGCGCCGGCGATGAAGTTTTCATGCGCTCCGGTCAGCACCATCGCGCGCACAGCGCTGTCGGCGTTGGCTTCAGCGACGCGCTCGAAGATCCCTTGCACGACAGGCTGGCTGAGCGAGTTGACCGGAGGCGAATCGATAGTAATCAGGGCAACATCGCCCCGCCGCTCGATACGAACAACTTCACTCGGCATGGTGGTGGCTCTCAGCAGAAAAGGGCGATGGGACGGGCGATTGCGACGGGCATGCGCCGCATGAACGGGGTGCCAGCAACGATTATTAGCGAGTCATGTTACGGCTGCGCGGCGCGGTGTTCAATCCCCTGGTTTTCCGTGTAAATATGCGAGGACGGAGCGCGTAGAGCGCGCTCCTAGCGCGAAACGGAGCGCGCACGCGGCAAGTTCGTGCGCAAGCGACAAAAAGCCACGCGGTAGATCGCAATGTTGTCGAGCGTGCAGTTTCTATTCGTCCGTCACGCAGCCTTCGCTGGCGCTCTTGACGTTTTTGATGTACTTGTAGAGCGTGCCGCGCGTTGCCTTGTAGGGCGGGGCTTTAAATTGATCGCGGCGCTTCTTCAGCTCTGCGTCTGAGAGATCGACGCTGATCTCGTTCTTGTCCGCGTCGAGCGTGATCTTGTCGCCCGAGCGGATCAGGCCGATTGGGCCTCCCTCTTGCGCCTCGGGCGTGACGTGACCCACGATAAAGCCGTGCGAGCCGCCGGAGAAGCGGCCGTCGGTAATCAGCGCCACGTCTTTACCGAGTCCTGCGCCCATGATGGCCGAGGTGGGCGTCAGCATCTCTGGCATGCCGGGGCCCCCCTTGGGACCTTCGTAGCGAATGACCACGACGTCACCCTTGGCGATCTCCTTGCGCTCCAGCGCCGCGAGCATGGCTTCTTCACCGTCGTACACCTTGGCCGGGCCGCAGAACCGCGCGCCTTCTTTACCGGTGATCTTAGCCACCGCGCCACCAGGGGCCAGGTTGCCTTTGAGGATCTGGATATGTCCTGAAGGTTTGATCGGGTCTTCGATCGTGTGCATGATCTGTTGCCCCGCTTTCAGGCCGGGGAGGCCGCTAAGATTTTCCGCGACGGTCTTACCGGTGCAGGTGAGGCAATCGCCATCGAGCAGGCCTTTTTCCAACAGGTACTTCATCACGGCCGGGGTGCCGCCGATGGCGTGCAGGTCTTCTTGCACGTAGCGACCGCTTGGCTTGAGGTCCGCGATGTAGGGGACGCGATCGCTGACGCGCTGGAAGTCGTCGATCGTCAGTTCCACGTCCACCGCCCGGGCCATGGCGATCAAATGGAGCACGGCGTTGGTCGATCCGCCGACGGCCATGATGACGACCATCGCGTTTTCGAACGCGCGGCGGGTCATGATGTCGCGCGGCTTAATGTCGCGCTCCAGCAGAAGCTTGATTGCCGCGCCGGCCGCAAAACATTCGTCCATCTTCGCCGGGTCTTCCGCCGGGATCGACGAACTATAAGGAAGCGACATGCCCATCGCTTCGATCGCCGATGCCATGGTGTTGGCCGTGTACATGCCGCCGCAGGCTCCGGCGCCCGGGCAGGCGTGCCGCACGATCTGCTGCCGGCTGGCGTCGTCGATCGTTCCGCTGAGGTACTGCCCATAACATTGAAAGGCAGAGACGATATCGAGAGCTTCGTCCTTCCAGTGGCCGGCGCGAATCGTTCCGCCGTAGACCATCAGCGACGGGCGGTTGAGCCGGCCCATGGCGATCAGGCAGCCGGGCATGTTCTTATCGCAGCCGGGCAGCGAGATGTTGGCGTCGTACCACTGGGCGCCCATCACGGTCTCAATGGAGTCTGCGATCAAATCGCGAGATTGCAACGAGAAGCTCATGCCTTCGGTGCCCATCGAGATGCCGTCGCTGACGCCGATGGTGTTGAAGCGCATGCCAACCAGGCCTGACGCCACCACGCCTTCTTTCACCCGGGCCGAAAGGTGATTGAGATGCATGTTGCAGGTATTGCCCTCGTACCAGACGCTGGCGATGCCGACTTGCGCCTTTTGCATATCGGCCTCGGTCATGCCGGTCCCATAAAGCATGGCCTGACTGGCGCCCTGGCTGCGGGGTTGCGTGACGCGAGAGCTGTACTTGTTCAGCGGGGCGGACATGCGGGCTTCTCCGGAAAACGATCGAGATTGAGCGATGCGGGGCGGGGTTAGGACTAATCGCGGCGACACGAGGATTGCTCCGTCGCGCGTTCCTGGGCGCACTGACAACCAGCGCTAATCGTAGGTTCGCGCGGTTGGGGCCACCTGGCCTGGCCGTACGCCGTGGAAGTGGGACATTTTCCCTGCCGGCACGGTCAGTGTCCAGTGGGGCGAGTCTTTGCCGCCGCCCGTTGTGGAATCTGTGACGGACTCAGCGGCGCCAGAGGAGCTGCGCGTTCAGGCCAACGCCCGGATCGAAGCGCAATACGTCCTGACGATCCGACGAGAAATTGACGCCCTGGAAGATCTGCCGATCGAACATATAGAGCGCCGCAAAGTCAATCGCCAATCCATAGGCCAGCGCGCGTTCCACGCCAATGCTGACGCGCTGATCGAAGATGTAAAACCGCTCTCGCGTGTTCACCCGGTCTGCCAGGAAGTAGGTGTCGTCGTAAACCTGGTAGGCGCTGTAGAGGGACCAGCCGCTTTTGAATTCGTGTTGCGCCCTGGCAGAGAAGTTGGTCAGCGGAATGTAGGACAACGACAACGTGAATTGTTCTGTCGGTCGATATTTAAGCGAGGCCGGCACGCCGATTGATGCCTCGAACTTGGGCGAAGGCCGCCAGATGTACGACAAACCCGGCAGAGGGTAGGGCAACTGCGACGTGGGCGAATAGAACAGACTGTAATTCCAGGAATCTCGTTGGTTGCGCGCAGGCCGATTGGCAAACAACGCCGCCGTCAGCGTCATATCGCGCAGCGCCGCAAATGGCCGATCGCTGGCGGAGCCGAACATGAACATGCCGCCGGCGGTCCAGCCGTTATCGAACTGGCGGGTGTGCATCGTCCCCACCTGCAGGGCCCACAATTGATTGGGGACGTCCAGGTTGGCGCCCGGCAGCACCGCGCTCGTCGAGAGCTCCAGCCGAGAGAAGTTGGCCAGCCCCAGCCACATGCCGCGCCCCGGCTTGGGACGCAGGAGTGGAAAGCCAACGTTCACGGATTCCATATTCATGCCGAGCGTGGTGTTTTGTCCGTCGACGTAAGTCGGCGGCGCCCAAAACCCGCGCATGGTAAAAGGCGCCTTGCCGGCCATCGGGCCGCCCATTCCGCCTGGGCCGCCGGGTCGGCGCGGCGCTACCGGTTCGTCGGCCGCCGCGGCCTCGCCGGGGGGAATTGCCTCGAGCGCTTCGATATCGAGTGCCGGCAATCGCTGGCTGGGACCGTACCCATCGTCTTCCCAACCGAACGCGTCCGAGGCGGTCGCGCCGATCTCAGTCTCCGCGACGGGCGGCAACCGCTCGGCGGGACTGAAGGGCCCGGACTTCCAAGCAGACGACGTGAAGAGCGGGCCAGGTTGCGGCCGACTTGCGCCGACGGGCGCGGGCGCTGGAGCGGGACCCACAGGCGCGCTTGCCTGCGAAACCTGGGAACTCTGAGGCGCTGGACCGTCCGTGGCGGTTGCCGCTGAAATGCGCAGCGGTGAGAGCAAGAGGGCGGCGCACGCCAGGCGGATTGCCCAGCGTGCTGGGCGCCGGATCGTTCGATCTGCTACCGAGCCGCTTCCGCGCATCGCGACCCACCACAGAGAGACGTCCGCCCGAAAATAACACCGACGCACTATCACGCCAGCGCCGGGGGGGATTTGCCCCAGGTAGCGGCGTCCCTTGGGACGTCGGCACAGCGCCGGCGCGGCTCGGGAGAATAACGACCGAAGCGGAATGGGCCAAGATCAGTCTTTCCTGGACGCCATCGGAATGAACCCCCGGCGCGGAAATGGGGCGATCTTGCTAATATGGCGCCTTCACAAGTCTGGTCCGGCTCTTCAAGCCGCCCGCGAAGGCTGGTCCGCTCGGGCAAAGCCAGGGCAACTCAAGCCGACGCCACTGGTGTGCGTAGACTCATTATTCCTTTGTTCGTCGGAGCGCTCAGTATGAATAAGTACATCGTCGAGTTCATTGGCACGTTTTTCCTGGTTGCCACCATCGGGTTTTGTGTTCTGGAGCCGGGCGCCGGCAATCTGGCGCCAATTGCGATTGGTTCCGCGCTGATGGTCATGATCTTTGCCGGCGGACACATCTCCGGCGGGCATTACAACCCAGCCGTGACGTTGGCCGTCTTTTTGCGCGGCAAGTGTCCCATGAGCGACGTCCTCCCGTACTGGGGCGCGCAGGTTGCTGGCGCCGCTGCCGCCGCGTTCACCGTGCTGTTTATGAAGAACAATCCGACCGTCGCCGCGGGGACGCCCGACGTCGCCAGGGCTTTGCTCGCGGAGTTCCTGTTCACGTTTGCGCTCTGCTACGTGGTGCTAAACGTCGCCACCGCCAAGGGGACTTCCGGGAACTCGTTCTACGGGTTGGCGATTGGCTTTACCGTGTTGACGGGCGCGTTTGCTGTTGGCAGCGTCTCGGGCGGCGCGTTCAATCCGGCCGTGGCCGTGGGCGTGACGCTGATGGGGCTCTCGACGTGGGCCAACATCTGGATCTTCCTGGTCGCCAACTTCGGCGGCGCCGCCGTGGCCGCGACGGTCTTCAAGATTGTCAACGGCAAAGACTGAAGTACGAGCCTTTGATTGCGGATCGCGAATGGCGCAGGGCGCAGCAGTTGCCATTCCAATTTCTGCCATCACAACTTTGCTGATAACGCATGTCCTGAGTCCCGAAACGGGACGGTCAAGCCATAGCCCGGGGTCAGCCGGCGTTTTGCCGGCGCAGCCCCGGGTTTGCGGCCCCGTGATGAATTGTCGTCAGTGAGCGCGACTCGGCCGTTGAGAGGCAAGCCTCTTACAACCGCTCGTAAGGCAGCTCAAACAGGTCTTCCATCCCGCGCAGGTTGCCTGTCTCCAGGCCGCGACGGAACCATTTGACGCGCTGAGCCGACGTGCCATGCGTGTAATTCTCCGGCGAAACAAATCCAGTGGAGCGGCGCTGGAGGCGGTCGTCGCCGATAGCGCGGGCCGATTGCAGGGCGGCTTCCGTGTCGCCTGGCTCAATGAATTGGAACTTCTGCTGGCCGTAGTACGCCCAGACTCCGGCCAGATAGTCTGCCTGTAATTCCAAGCGGACGGACCACTCGTTGAATTCTTCCTTGGAGAGCGAGCGGCGTTTCTCGTCGACAAGTCGCGTGTAGCCCAGTAGGTTTTGCACATGATGTCCGACTTCGTGTGCAATCACATAGGCTTGCGAGAACTCGGCCTTCGATCCGCCCAGCGACTCTTCCAACTCATCAAAAAACGTTGGATCGAGATAAACCGTCTTATCGGCAGGGCAATAGAAAGGCCCGACGGCCGCCGGAGCTACGCCGCAGCCGGTCTGCACGCTTTCGGAGAACAGAACCATGCGCGGTTTTTCGTAGCGCTTGCCCACCTTGCTGAACTGTTCGCCCCACACGTCTTCAGTAAAGCCCAGAATGGCGCCGGCAAATTGGCGCGTTCGTTCTTCCTCAGGCGAGAGAGGTCGGTCGTCTGCCTGGCCCTGTGCGCCAGGTTGGTTTTTCGCAATGTCGCCGACCAATTGATTGAGTTGGGCTGGATCAATTCCGAACATGTAGCCCAAGAGCATCAACAGCAGCAATCCGCCGCCGCCAATGGCGAGCCCTTGCGGTTTGATGCGACGGCGATCCTCAAGATTCGAACTTTGTTCGCGGCCTTGCCAGCGCATGGCGTGTGACTCCGAGAGTGAGAAGAAAGCTTGCTGTATTGTCGGATCGTTGACCGTTGGCATAGGCCAACCGAAGCGGGCCACTCCAATCATAACGTCCGTTTCGACGCACGCGCTGCCGGAACTTGACTCCCTCATGGCGGCGCTCAAAGATGTGCGCAGCTTGGGGGCCCGAAAACGCAACCATTACTCTCCGGCGCCCCGCTCTGCCCGGCCCGCTGTCATTATTATCTGGGGACTAACGACCATGATGTTTCGCATGCTTGTTCTGGCGGTTGTCTTATTGATTCCATCCATGGCGCTGGCGCAAGCCAAGGCCAAGAAGGCTCCGCCCAAGCGGCCAGAACCGACCGCGGCAGACTTTGTCTACGGCACGGATTCCGAGCGGCAGAAGTTTGACTTCTGGCAAGCCAAGAGCGACAAGCCAACGCCGGTGCTGCTGTTGATCCATGGCGGCGGCTGGATGGGTGGCGACAAGAGCGGTTATGGAACGGGCGCCATTCAGCCTTACTTGGACGCCGGGATCTCGGCCGCGGCGATCAACTATCGTTTTATTCCGCAGGCGATGGAGCAGAAGGTGGAATCGCCGGTCAAAGCGCCGCTGCATGACGCCGCCCGCGCGCTGCAAACGATTCGCTCGAAAGCCAAGGAGTGGAACATTGATCCCACCCGGATCGGATCGACAGGCAGCTCGGCCGGCGCTTGCACGTCGCTCTACCTGGCGCTGCACGACGATCTGGCGGACCCAAAAAGCAGCGATCCCGTTGCACGGCAATCGTCCAGACTGACGTGCGCCGCAGTCGTTGGCGCGCAGACGTCGCTCGATCCTAAGGAGTTGCGCGAGTGGATACCCAACGCCATCTACGGCGGACATGCGTTTGGCTTTGCCGGCAAAGATCGCAAACGGCCCGAGGAGTTTGAGTTGCTGATGGCGAATCGCGAGAAGGTGTTGCCATGGATCAAGGAATACTCGCCAATCGAACTGGTGAGCAAGGACGATCCGGCGATCTATCTCGATTATCCCAAGCAAAAGACTCCGCCCAAAGCCGGGCAAGTCGAGTCTGACCCCACGCACTCGGCAATGTACGGCGTGCCGCTGGCGGAGAAGTTGGAAGGCGTAGGCGTCGAAGCGATCTTGTCCTACCCAACGCACAAGGACGAGAAGTACGGCTCGCCAGAAAAGTTCCTGATCAAGAAGCTGACGAAGTAAAGGTCGCCGGCGGATTGCAATGATTGTTCGGGGGGCCTATTGGTTGGGCGCGCCGCTCCGTACTGCCGTAGAGTTCCACCTAGTTGCGGTTTATCCGCTATAGTTTCAAGGATGAACACCACCGTTAGTACAAATCGGCGTGACATCGCTCCCGTTTTTCGCTGGCTGGCGTTGGCGGGTTTCTTTGCGATTTGTTTTGCCGCGGCGGCCGTCGGCGTTTGGCTTACGGGGGATGCCATCGAAACCTGGTATCGCCCGCTCCAGAAGCCGAGCTTCAATCCACCGAACTGGGTTTTCGGCCCGGCGTGGACGGTGCTGTACTCGATGATGGCCGTGGCCGCGTGGCTGGTTTGGAACGAGCGCGATCGGCGCGATGTCGCCTTGCCGCTGGCGCTGTTCGGCGTGCAGTTAGTGCTCAACGCCGCCTGGTCGGGGATCTTCTTTGGAATGCACAATCCGGCGGCGGCGCTGGTGGAGATTGCCGTGCTGTGGCTGACGATCCTGGCGACGCTGATTGCGTTCGGCCGGGTCAAGCGATTGGCCGGCGCGCTGCTCGCGCCTTATCTGGCGTGGGTGACGTTTGCCACGGTGCTGAACTTTGCGATCTGGCGATTGAATTAATCGCTATCGCCACCTGGCGGTCAAATGCATAGCGCCGACGATTGAAACGCTTCGCGGTTCAGATCAAGTCCAGCCGGCGGGTCGCTCGTTTCGGTCGGCTGCAATCCGCGCAGACGCCGCTGATGATCAAGCGGTGACCCAGCACGCGAAACTGATGTTCGCGGGCGACGGCGTCACGGATCTCCTTGACCTCATCGCTGGAGAACTCGATCAACTTGTCGCACTTTTCGCAGTGCAGATGATCGTGCTGGGGATAGCCGTAGTCGTGCTCGTAGACGCTCCGCTCGTGCAGCATCATCTTGCGCAGCAGGCCGGCGTCGACTAATTCCGCGAGCGTGCGGTAGACCGTGGGGCGGCTGACCGAGCGATCCGCCGTGTATTGGCGAAGCTGCTCCAGCAGGTCGTCCGCGTCAAAATGGTCGTGATGGCTGAAAACCCGCTCGACGATGATCCGCCGCTGCTGCGTGACGCGCTTGCCACGGCTTTGCAGAAACTCCTCGAACCGCGCAAGCGGCGTCAGATTGACGTCGACACTGCCGAGTGAGAAGTCACGTTCCATAGCCAAACAGCTCGCGAAAATGCCGACAAGTCAGGGCAAACAAGGGCCGTGGCACAGGCCGCCCTCGCCTGATCTTCCAGGCGTCCGGCGTCCCACGGCGGACAGCACTTCAATTCTAGGCCGTTTAAGCGAACGTACAACCTCCGGTTTCCCCCCGTCCGGCAGGGCGGAAGAAGGAAATCTGCCTGGCTGAACGTGACGTGTCGGTTTGAACGCTGCCCCGGTCGGGTCCCTTGGCGAAGTTGGCCCAATAAAACAATGGACCAATAAAAACGCCCCGCCGAAATGTCGGCAGGGCGTGATTGGTTTGCAAGGACGGGCGAAGCAAGTCGCCCTATCACGATCGAACTAGGCGATTTCGTCCAGCAGGCGTTCGATGGCCGTATCGAGCTTGGCCGACGATTCGTAGGCGCCACCGGCGATCTCAGCGCGAAGCTGCTGCACGCGGTCCATCCGCATTTCGGGCAATTGAGCCGCCATTTCCAACAGGCGGCCAGCCGGCGAAATATCGACGCTGTCCGAGACAGCAGGCGCCGGAGACGCGGTCCGCGTCGAATCAATCCGGGCGGCGTGAGGAGCGCTGACTTGTTGAGCGCCGTGAACTTGCGATGTGCCGTAGATATGCATGGTTTTCTCCCTCAAGGTTTGTCGCGCTGTCCTATTGGCCTCCGCAGGCTGTCCCAACTGGGACGCCGTACGGCTAAGCATAGACGGAGCGCATTGCCACTCGTGTTCGGTCGGAAAAGATTCGCCAGCTCAATGTGAACCTAAAGGACGGCTTGCGACTTAGCTCATCTGTTCCCGCGGTCCAAAGTCCGAATGGACTTGCAAGTCATTTGCGATGGACCGTCTGAACCTCTTTGAGCTAACACTCTCCGCAATCGTCGTTCAGTTCAAAAGCAACTCTTGCCGGCGCCGCATTCCCTGTCACGTTGGCCTGACCTCGCGGGCACCAAAACTCTGTACCCGTATCATCGACCAACATGGGCCTGTCCGTTGAACGAATCCTCCTTGATGGCTGTTGTGCCGCGATCGCGGCAATTTGCACGTATGACGACTATGAGGAACCCGTCGCCGCTGTGGATTCCCCGCAACCTTCCGCGCTCGCTGTTTCTCGGGCATGTTGCCTGGCCGCCACAGTCGTTGCCGCGTGACCACGTAAAACCGGGTCGGCGGACCGCGTCCTTTAGGGCCGTATCGCGCCTGTGGGGTACTATGAGTCGGGCAAAATTGGTGGGGCGGATTCTAGGGAATCGGACCATTTCGGACAATATCGCTCCTAAACGCTATCCCCCAAGCGCGAATGCCGCAGCTGGGCGATCGGCAAAATCCGCTGGGACCCGGCCGCTGGGGCAATTGGGGCGACTTTGGGGGCCTATCTTGGTCCGGGCCGCGGAACATTCCCCCGCGGCCGTGGTTTGATTGAGTATCGGCGGCGGCTGATAGTAGAGCGTATAGGGCGACCGCCGGCCGGGTCACGCAGTCGCCGGCCGAAGGATGCTGGCATGGACCGTTTGTGCTGTGTCCGGAAATCGCAGTCTGAAACCTGTCTGGGAGAATGAATATGTCGCGCTGGATCTGTCCTCTCTTGGCGTCGGCCGCGTTGGCCTGCGTCTCGCACACGCTGCTGGCGGACGATGCTCCGGCAGCTTCGGACACGGCCGCATTGTTCACCCAACTGGACGCCGACAAAGATGGCTTTGTGGTTGCCAGCGAGGCGCCGACTGAAAAGCAGGCGCTCCTGGCGCGCTTGATGCGATCCGCGGACAAAAACAACGACGGTAAACTGAGCAAGGACGAATTCGTCGCAGGGCTCAAACCAGACGCCAAGACAGACGTCAAGTCCGCGGCCGACGATACATCCGAACCGACAAAAAAACGCCCGCGGCCAGACGGCGCCAAGGGGAAGCCAGCCCGCGAAGGCGCAGGTTTGGCGGCGATGCTGGTGGGCATGGACAAAAACGGCGACGGCAAACTGACCCCGGACGAAGTGCCGGAAGAACGCCGCGAACGTTTCACCAACTTGCTGAAGCGGCTCGACGCCAACGGCGACGGCGCGCTGACCAAAGACGAGTTCCCCAAGGGGCCGGCTGGTCAGTCAGGCGATCAACCTGACGGCGAAAAGAAACCTGGTGGACTGCGCGACGGCGCGCGACCAGCCACTGGTCCGGTTCTCAAGTCGCTCGACACCGACGGCGACGGCAAACTCTCGAAGGAAGAAATCGCCAAGGCCAGCACATCGCTCGGCGCGCTCGATAAAGATGGCGACGGAACGATCACGCCGCGTGAACTTGGCGCCGGTCCGGGCGGGCCGCAAGTGGGGAGCCTTGGCGGCGCCAAGCCCAAGGGGGATGAGGCGAAGCGCCCTGGTCAGAATCCAGAGGCGATCCGTCAGCGTTTCAAAGAAGCGGACAAGAATAACGACGGCAAGCTCAGCAAGGACGAAATGCCGGAGCGGATGGCGCCACTCTTCGAGCGGCTCGACCAGAACAACGACTCTCAGGTCGACAGCGATGAGCTCCGCGCCGGTCTGGAGAAAATGCGCGAGCGCGCCGCAAAGCAAAACCCAGGCGCCAACAAGCCGAACCCGAATCAGAAAAAAGCGCAAAAGAAAAAGATGCAGCAACGCAAAAACCAGCAGGGCAAAAAGCAGTCGAAGAAGGCCGGTAAGAAAGGCGCTAACAAGCCGGACGGCGATAAAAAGCCAGCGGACGCCACGCCATAAAGGAAACCCGGAACAAGGTGCGTTGAGGCTGCTTAAGAGCCAGTTCTCGGCGCCAGCACGCTTGTTTTCCTCGCCGGAACGGTCGATAAGGATACCAATCAACCCTTGCGTTCATAGGCAGGCAAACACCGGACTTTTCGCCCCGGCGGGCGAAAAACGTCCTATGCTTGGGTGGACGATCCCCTTGCACCTCCCGTAGCGCCAGCGCACAATACCGACATGAACCTGCAGACGGCCCGTTATTTTTGGCGCAGCTTTTTTACCCCGACGGGTCGCGGGGCCGGAGGAGATATCTAAACCTCACGCGACAACTGCAATGCAGCCAAAGCCCCGCGACCAACCTGGTCGGACGGGGCTTTTTTATTGTCCAAACCAAAGTTTTCACCATTTTTTTCGCCCTGTTTGCTCGCTTGTCGAGCATGTCCTGACTCAGCGACTTGACATTTTGAGCGGATGCGAACATCCCTCACGCCAGCCGAACTCATTACACAGACGCACACGCGTCCGCACGAACAAGGGAGCCTAGAGGTGATTGTTGTCATGAATAAAAACGCCACCGCCGAACAAGTCGATCACATGGTCCAGCGCGTCACCAGCCTGGGCCTCAAACCCCACGTGCTCAAAGGCGTAGAGCGAACCGTTGTCGCCGCCATTGGGGCCGAGATCGACGGTCTGAAAGAATCGCTCGAAGCCGGGCCGGGCGTGTCGCAGGTCTTGCCGATCCTGGCGCCGTACAAGATCGCCAGCCTCGAAACCAAGTCCGATCCAACGGTCGTCCGCGTCGGCAGCCTGACTGTGGGCGGCAAGAATATCGGCGTGATCGCCGGGCCTTGCTCTGTCGAGACGGAAGAGCAGTTGGTCGCCACCGCCATCGCTTGCAAAAAGGCGGGCGCCACGGCGCTCCGAGGCGGCGCCTTCAAGCCGCGCACCAGTCCTTACAGCTTCCAAGGGCTGAAGGAAGATGGGCTGAAGATCCTCGCAACCGCGCGAGAAGAAACCGGCCTGGCCGTGGTGACCGAAGTCATGGCGACCGAGGACGTGGATCTGGTGGCGCGTTACGCCGACGTGTTGCAGGTGGGCGCTCGCAATATGCAGAACTATCGCCTGCTGGAAGCGGTCGGCAAGACCGATCGTCCGGTGCTGCTCAAGCGCGGACCAAGCGCCACGATGGAAGAGTTGCTGTTGGCAGCCGAGTACATCCTGGACGCCGGCAATCCCAACGTGATGCTCTGCGAGCGCGGGATTCGCACCTTCGAATCGCACACGCGCTTCACTTTGCCGCTGGCGAGCGTCGCCTACCTGCACGCCAAAACGCATCTGCCGGTGGTCGTCGATCCGAGCCACGGAACGGGGCACACCTACCTGGTGCCGCAGATGGCCTGCGCCAGCGTGGCGGCCGGCGCAGATGGCCTGATCCTGGAAGTTCATCCGAGCCCGGAGACGTCGCTGAGCGATGGTTACCAATCGTTAACCTTCAAGCAGTTCGAAGACACGATGGCGCTCTGCCGCCGCGTAGCAACGGCGCTCGATCGGACGATGTAGAGCGAGCCGCGACGTCCCTGACGTGGCTCGTTCTAGAACTGGCGACAGTGTAAAGAGGTCTCGAACAGTTGCATTGTCAGCTTTGGTATTTCAAAATCATCCTTTTACCGTGATAAGCTACGGCCAATAAAATTATTTCTGTACTCACGAAACCCATGCCAACCACTATTTACGTTTCTCTGCCCGTCAAAGACCTGAAGAAGTCGAAGGCATTTTACGAGGCGCTCGGCTACAAGAGTAACCCCCAGATGTCGGATGAATCAGCAGCGGGCATCATCATCAGCGACACGATTTCGGTGATGCTGGCCACGCACGCAAAGTTCCAGGAGATCTCACCCAAGCCACTCTCCGATGCGAAGCAATTTTGCCAAGTCTTGCTGAGTCTCACGTGCGAGAGCCGTGAAGAAGTTGATTCGTTGGTGTCGAAGGCAGTTGCCGCCGGAGGATCCAAAGCGCATGAGCCCGAGGACTACGGCTTCATGTACCAGTGCGGTTTCTACGACCCCGATGGTCATGGGTGGGGGCTCACGTGGATGGACCAGAGTAAAATCCAATGAGACTGGAGATAGCTCCTTCTCGTCGCTGAGAATCTTGAACCCATTGAATTTTTATAGATTGAAGGCGGTGATTGTGCGAGGATTTGCGGCGCCCCAGCGGTACTGCCCCAACGATCGGCAAAGTCATTGATCCGCGAGAACTGCGCGGTAGAGTGCCGGCACTGCGGTGGTTCCTGCCCTACCACCGTAGAGAGTCCACTCAGCGAAAGCCGGGTGGCCTGCTTTTTTGAAGGACGGATTTGAGCGTGATACGGAATGGCTGGAACACGGTGGAAAATACCGTAGAATAGCGTGATTATCGCAAACCGAAATTGCGGGCATCACTTATCGCAAGTTCTGTGCTGAAAACGATTTTGTCCCCGTAGCTCAACTGGATAGAGCGTCGGCCTCCGAAGCTTCTGAATTCAGATGCCAACGACATAAGTGATTTGGAATCATTGACTTATGTCGACCAGTTTTAAACCCGTCTGGTTTTAAACCCGAAGACCGTTTTCCGAGTGTTCCGTAAAGTGAAATATCTTGCCGCACTCCTGGTGATCCGTTCGTTTAGCCGGCTGAAAAGATCGCAGTTTAGCGTACGACTCAACGAGCTTTGATCGACGACGACGTGACGTACGACGGTGAGCCACACCTCAAGCTCGGACATCAATCAAATTGTCGTCCGACTCGCCGCGATCGCCAACGTTCGTCCTGGCAAGCGCCTGTTCACTGGATTCAATGATCAGTTCTTCGCTTGTC
>Ga0105047_10003154_pt1 | contig 29140 bp, 16 predicted proteins | sample MAT04_FD_78384 | JGI IMG/M metagenome (GOLD analysis project Ga0105047, IMG submission 78384) | Freshwater microbial communities from Lake Fryxell liftoff mats and glacier meltwater in Antarctica - MAT-04 (megahit assembly) | ecosystem: Environmental > Aquatic > Freshwater > Ice > Liftoff... | reverse complement strand
CGTTGGACTATCGACACAGCTCGCAGAGAAGATCCCGCGCGGCCATCGAAGCGTCGCCGACCACCTGCTCCGCGCCGCCTCCAATACGGAGCTGTACTAAGCGGTCTGTCCGGATGGCGCTACGGCGTGAGCACCGAAGGCAGCGCGAATACGAAATTGTTCGCGTACGGCCGCATCCCCGGCACCTGGCGCACCGCCGCGTCGAACTGCGCCACCGGCAGCAGCGCGTCGCCCCAGAAGAACGAGCCCGCGTAGCCGAGCTCCGACAGCGACGCGAACACGTCGTTCATCCGCGAACCGTGGCGCGCCTCGCACTCGAACAGCACGATCGGCTTGGCCTCGGTGAGCACCCGCCGCGCGCCGGCGAAGACCGACAGCTCGTGGCCCTCGACGTCGCACTTCACCAGGCGCACCGCCGCGCCCGGCGCGATCACCGCGTCGAGCGTCGTGACCTCCACCTCCACCGCCACGTCGCCCGCGCGCGCCGCCCGCGACTCCAGCGTCGCGCCCGGCGAAGGCGCGCCGCCGTCGGGCACCATCAAGGACAGCGTCCCCGGCGCCGAGGAGAGCGCCCGCGGGTGCACCGTGACGTTGTCCCAGCGACGATCCGCGACCGCGCGCGCGAGGCGAGCGGCGAGCTTTGGCTGCGGCTCGAACGCGATCACCGCGCCGGTGGGGCCGACCGCCTTGCGCATCCAGTACGTGAACGCGCCCTTGTGCGCGCCGATGTCGACCGCGCGATCGCCCGGACGCAGCACGCGACGCACGAAGGCGATCTCGCGGGGCTCGACGCGGAGGCGGTAGCGCCAGGCGCGGTAGTCTTGGTCGAGGTGCAACATCAGAAGACGTAGCGCCGCATGGCCACATTCATCACCACACCCATCGCCACCATCGCGCTCAGCATGAACGAGCCGCCGTAGCTCCAGAACGGCAGCGGCACGCCGACCACCGGCGCGAGGTGCAGCACCATCAGCATGTTGATCACGGCGTGCCAGAAGATCATCGAGGTCATGCCGAGCGCGAGGAGCGTGCCGAAGCGGTCCTTCGCCAGCGTCGCGACGCGGAAGCAGGACATCGTCAGGATCGCGAACAGCACCACCACCAGCGCGCATCCGAGGAAGCCGTGCTCTTCCGACCAGACCGAGAAGATGAAGTCGGTCTGCTGCTCCGGCAGGAACGACAGCTGCGTCTGGGTGCCCTGCCCGTGCCCTTTTCCGCTCGCCCCGCCGCTGCCGATCGCGATCAGCGACTGGTTCTGGTGGTAGCCGGCGCCGGAGAGATCGGCCTCCGGATCCAGGAACGTGAGCACGCGCTGCTTCTGGTACGGCTTGAGCACGAACTGCCACGCGATGCCCGCCGCCGCCACCGAGCCGCCAGCGAGCGCGATGAGCGAGACCGTCTCGACGCCGACATAGAGGATCACGGTGAACGCGACGAGCACGATGATCGACGCGGTCCCGAGGTCCGGCTGTACCAGCACCAGCACCGCTGGCAGGATCACGCCGTCGATCGGCGCCACCAGATCGCGACCGCTCACCGAGCCCTTCCGGAACTGCAGGATCACCGCGACCAGCAGCCAGAGCGTGCCCACGACCGCCAGCAACGTGCGCACCGGCCGCAGCTTCTCGAGCGGCGCGTTGAACGTGACCTCCGAGCGCGGCGAGAGGCCGAAGCGCAGCACGTCACCGTGGTGGAGCGCGACCTGCTCGAACACCCGCTGGCCGTTCACGTAGACGCCCGGCGCGGTCCCGAGATCCTTCACCGCGTACTCGCCGTCCTCCAGGCGGATGAGCTCGGCGTGGGCCGGCTCGAGGTTGGCGCCCGAGATCTGCAGCTTCGCAGTGGTCGCGCGGCCGACCGTCAGCAGCGGCTCGCCGGCGGTGAGCTTGGCCAGCGTGCGCGTGCGCAAGCCAACTTGCGCTTTGACGACCGGCGACGCGAGCCGATCACCCAGCACCGTCACCAGCAGCACGCCCGCCACCACCAGCAGCGGCCGCGAGATGTTCATCGGCCGGAAGATCTCCCGCAGCGTGAGCCTCCGTTTTTCGAGGTGGAACGTCTTTGCGACGATCAGCACCACCCCCAGCTTCGCGAGATCCGAGGTCTGGAGCGCGACCGGCCCCGCGCCGAGCCAGCGCCGCGAGCCCTTCACCACCTTCCCCGCGACCAGCGTGAGCAGGAGGAGGAAGACGACCACGCTGTAGATGGGGATCGCGAGCCCCTCGAAGTTGCGATAGTCGATCGCCGCCGCGAGGGCCGCGAGCGCGAGGCCGAAGCCCATGTACGCGCCCTGCTTCAGGTACAGCGTGTCGTCGACGGCGCGCCCGGCCGACGAGAGGTTGTAGAGCCCGAGGATGCAGATCGTCGCCAGCACGAAGAACAGCGGCCGATCGAGGCGGCTCATCGAGCGCGATCTCACTGGGGCCCATCGGTGGATGAGCGGGTCATCCGAGGCGGTCGAGGCGCTCGCCTGGCAAGGCGCGTCGTCCGAAGAAATACTCCTCGTCTTGCGAGGCGGCGCAACGCCGCCAGGCGAGATGCATCGGCCGCCGCAGGGACCCGATCATTCATGGATGGGCCCCGGCTCCGAGCAAAGCTGTCTTCGCGAGCTTCTTGTCGTACCAGGCGCGCGCGATCTTCATCGCGATCGGCGCGGCGACGCCGGAGCCACCGCCACCGTGCTCGGCCATCACGACGATCGCGATCTCCGGCGCCTCCGCCGGCACGTAGGAGGCGAACCAGGCGTGGTCGCGCAGCTTGTACGGGACCTCGGAGGCCTTGGTGCGCTTGCCCATGTGCGCGACCTGCGCGGTGCCGGTCTTGCCCGCGACCTGCACGTCCTTGAGGCGCTTGGCGTAGGTGGTGCCGGCCGGATCGTTGACCACGCGACGCAGACCCTCGTGCACGAGATCGAGCGCGCCGGGCGGGACGTCGAGCGCGCTGCGGCTGATCGGCGGGAACTCGCGCACCGCGCTCCCGTCGAACGCCTCGATGCGCAGCGCGATCTGCGGCTCGTAGACCGTGCCGCCGTTGGCGATCGCCGCGTACGCCACCGCGAGCTGGATCGGCGTCACCGTCACCGCGCCCTGCCCGATCGACGCGTTCACGGCTGCGCCGCGCGTGTAGCCCTCGGCGAGCTTGGCGCGGTACCAGGCCTCGTTGGGCATGATACCGTCGGACTCGCCGTCGAGCGGGATGCCGGTCTTGTGGCCGAAGCCGAGCTGGTTCCCCATCTCGGCGATCGGGTTCAGGCCCATGCGATTTCCGAGCTGGTAGAAGAACACGTCACAGGAACGCGCGAGCGCGGTGACCGCGTCGACCGAGCCGTGGCCGGCGTCCTTCCAGCAGCGAAACCGCGTGCTGCCGAGCGTGAACGCGCCGTGGCAGACGGCGGTGTCGCGATCGCTGCTCTGGTGCGTATGGAGCCCGGCGAGCAGCGTGACGACCTTGAACGTGGAGCCCGGCGCGAAGTGATCCTGGATCGCGCGGAAGCGCCACGGCCGGAGCTCGTTCATCGAATCGAGGCGCTTTTTCTCGCGCGGATCGAAGTAGCCCGACACGAGGTTGGGGTTGAACGTCGGCGTCGACGTCATCGCCAGCACCTGGCCGCTGTGCACGTCGAGCACCACCACTGCGCCCGCCGTGCTGGTGAAGGCGTGCTCGGCGGCGCGCTGCAGATCGAGATCGAGCGACAGCACCACGCGGTTACCGGCGCGCGGCGGGGCGCGCTCGCCGAACTGGCCCTTCAGCTCGCGGGCCAGGCGGCCCTCTTGCGGGCGGCCCTTCGAGTCGACCACCACCGTCTCGGTGCCGTCGACGCCGCGCAGATCTTCCTCGAACGTGCGCTCGACCCCGCGCCGGCCGGTGATGTCGCCGAGGCGATAGCCGTCTTCCTTCTTGGTCTCGAGCTCGGCGGGCGTCAGCTCGTTCACGTAGCCGAGCAAGTGCGCGGCGATCACGCCGCCCGGATAGTAGCGGGCCTTCGACGAGCGCACGTTGATGCCCGGCAGCTCGCCCAGCTCGATCTCGTGGAAGAGCCGCTCGCCCATCGCGCGCGTGACGTCGGCGCGCACCAGGATCTCGCGGTAGCGCTCGAGACCGAACGCCGATCCGGCGCGCCGCGCGAACAGGTCGTACTCCTTCGGGCTCATGTCGAGCACCGTCTTCAGGCGGTGGAAGATGCGCGCCTCGGACGGCAGGTGCACCGGATCGAGGTACACCGAGAGCGTGCCGTCGGAGGCCTCGATCACCGGCAAGCTCTGGCGCGGCAGCTCGAGCTCACGGGCCCGCGCGAGGACGCTCGCGACGTCGTTCTTGTCGAGGCCGTCGGCCAGCAAGATCGGAGGGCCGCCCTCGGCGGCGGTGCGCACGAACGCGCTGGCCACCGCGGCGCGCGCGGTCTTGTCGAGGCCGGCCGCAGCGCCGAGGCGCTCGACCGTGGTGCGCGCCGGCGGGAGGAACGCGGGCGTCACGTACACGTCGAGCGAGGGACGGTTCGCGACGAGCACCCGCCCCTCGCGATCGACCACCTCGCCGCGATCGTGCGGCAGGCGCTGCAGCTGGAAGAAGTTTTCGCGGGATTTTTGCCGGTATTCGTCGCCGCTGATGATCTGGACGTCGTACAGCCGCCAGATAATCGCGACGAACGCGATCACCATCGCGGTACCAAACACGAGGTCTCGCCTCTGTATCCGGCGCTCGTCGGTCATCTCAGTACGAACTCCTCCTCGCCATGACCGAGCTTCTCGTCGATCCGCGCCAGGAGCCGGTGCACAGGATAGCAGAGCACGATCGAGGTGAGCGCGATCGTCGGGAGCGCGGGCATCATCGCGCGCACGTGCGAGGTGCCGGGCCCGAGGAAGGCGTCGATCGCCAGCGCGAACCCGATGGTGAGCCAGGTGGCGAGGACCCCCAGGACCCCCTGGATCACCGGGCCGCTCGCGCGCACCTTGGCCACCGCGACGCGCCCGACCAGAAACGCCATCACCGACGCCGCGGCGTGGAGCCCGGTCGGCCCCCCGGAACCGAGATCTTGCAGGTATCCGACCACCAGGGCCGTGGCGGCGCCGGTGATCACCGGCCGCTCCAGCACCAGGTACGCGATCACCAGGGCCGCCACGTCCACGTGCAAGCCCGGCATCTTATGCAGCACGCCCTGGAGCGCGAGGAGCAGCCCGGTGGCGATGATGACCGCGATGCTGCGGATCAAGGGCCCGCCCGCGTGGAGGTGCTGGAGGTTCTCGACGCCTGAAGCTCGATCGGGAGGAGGTTCTCCGGCGTGATCATCGGCTCGTCGGCGGCGTTCGGTCCCACCACGACCGCCACCTCGTCCACCCGCTCGAGATCGACCAGCGGCTCGGCTTCGATCAGGAGCTGGCCCCCGCCGGGCACCGCGTCGACCTTGGTCACCAGCGCGACCGGGATCCCCGGTGGAAACACGCCCGCCAGGCCGCTGGTGCTGATGACGTCGCCGACGCGCACGTCGTCGGTGCGCAAGACGTCGAGGATCTCCACCCGCCCCGAGGGCCAGAGCCCCGATCCGTGCATGCGGCCGCGCACCCGGGTCCGCCCGAACGCGACGTCGAGCGACATCTTCTCGTCGGCGATCAGCACCACGTCGGCCCAGCTGTAGCCGGCGCGCTGGACCCGGCCGACCAGTCCGCGATCGGAGAGAACCGTCATGCCGCGCGCGACCTTGCTGGTGAGGCCGCGATCGACGCGGACGGTGCGCTCGAAGGGCGACGTCGACACCGCGATGACCCGCGCCGCGACCATCTCCAGCTTGGGGTTCCGCTCCGACAGGCCGAGGATCGTGCGCAGCCGCCCGTTCTCCTCGACCAGGCCGGCCAGGGCGTCCATCTCGCGCTGGTTCCGCAGCTGCTCGCGGCGCAGCTCGATGTTCTCGGCCCGCGCCCCGCGGACGTCCACGTAGCTCGACCAGACATCGGAGACGCTGGCGACGGTCCAGGAGAGCGCAGCCTCGAGGGGCGACGTGACGAAGAGGACCAGCCGATCGAGAGGCGGCCGGCGGGTGGGATCGGAGGCGTTGGCGCGATACACGACCAGCGGGACGATGATCAGCGCGAGCGCGCCGAGCAGCGTCTTTTGCCGCTTCAGAGCCTCGAACATCGGGGGACTAGCTCACCGCGATCGTGCTGAGGAGATCGATGTTGTCGAGGACCGCGCCGCTGCCGCGCACGACCGCGGAGACCGGGTCCTCGCAGACGATCACCGGCAGGCCGGTCTCCTCGCGCAGGAGGAGATCGAGGTTCCGGAGCAGCGCGCCGCCGCCGGCCAGGACCAGGCCGCGATCGACGATGTCGGCGGCCAATTCGGGGGGCGTGCGCTCGAGCGCGTAGCGGACCGCCTCGACGATGGAGTTCACGCCGTCGGCCAGCGCCTCGCGGATCTCGTCGGAGTTGAGGACGACAGTCTTCGGGACGCCGCCGACCAGGTCGCGGCCCTTCACCTCCATCTCCTCGATGGTGCCGGTGGGGGCGGCGGTGCCGATCCGCTTCTTCACGTCCTCGGCGGTCTGCTCGCCGAGCAGGAGGTTGTAGCGGCGCTTGGCGTACTGGACGATCGCCTCGTCCATCTTCTCGCCACCGACGCGGATTGATCGAGAAAACACGATGCCTTTGAGGCTGATGACGGCCACCTCGGTGACGCCACCACCGATGTCGACGATCATGTTGCCGCTCGGCTCGGCGACCGGCAGGCCCGCGCCGATCGCGGCCGCCATGGGCTCCTCGATGAGGAACACCTCGCGGGCGCCGGCGGTCAGCGCGGCCTCGCGGACGGCGCGCTTCTCGACCTCGGTGATCCCGACCGGGACGCAGATGATGATGCGGGGCGCGGCCAGGGCCCGGTTGGTGGGGGCGTTCTTGATGAAGTAGCGGAGCATGGCGCTCACCGACTCGAAGTCGGCGATGACGCCGTTCTTCACGGGGCGGATCGCCTCCAGGCCATCAGGCGTTCGCCCGACCATCTCCTTGGCGGCCCGGCCGACCGCGACCAGCTTTCGGGCCCCGGATCGGTCCCTTTGCACCGCCACGACGGTGGGCTCGTTGGTGATGACACCCAAGCCCTTCGCATAGATGAGCGTGTTCGACGTCCCGAGGTCGATGGAGAGATCGTTGGAGAATAGCCCCTGAACCCATTTGAACATCTGATGTTGGCCCTAACGGTCGCTACGCGACCTGGCACGATCGTCGGCTCGCCGCTCACATTTCGCGGCTCGCCTCCTACTTGGCCTGAGCGGAGGTACCAAAAGCCCTTGGAAACCACAAACACTTCCGTTAGGACGCTCCCGTGCTCACAACCCTGCGCGAGAAGAAGAACAGCCCGATCATCGCGGTGTTCCTCGGTCTCATCATCCTGACCTTCATATTCTTGTTCGGTCAGTCCGGTTCCAGCGGCGCCGCGACCCGCGACTGGGCCGCCAAGATCAACGGCGAGACCGTGACGGATCGGGACTTCAGCCAGCGCTACGCCACGGTCTACCGCAGCTACCAGCAGCAGTACGGCCAGTTCGATCGCAAGGCGGCCGAGAGCATGGATCTACGGCGAAAGGTGCTGGATCAGATGATCCAGACGACGCTGCTCGGGCAGGTGGCGCGCGAGCGTGGCCTGGCGGTGGACGACGAGGCCCTCAAGCTATCGATCCTCGGCGACGACAACTTCAAGGTCGAAGGGCGCTTCGACAAGCAGCAGTACGAGCGGGTCCTCAACAGCAACGGCATCGCCCCGGCCGAGTACGAGAACTACCGCCGCCAGCTGCTCTTGGCCGAGAAGCTGGCCTCCGTCGTCCAGGGCTCGACCTACGTGTCGGACGCCGAGATCAAGCAGATGTTCGAGACCGAGAAGACCTCGATCGACGTCGAGTTCGTCAAGATCGCCCCCGCCGCCGTCGGCGCCACCGCCCCGCTGCCCAGCGCGGACGACGCCAAGGCCTGGCTCACGGCGACCGCCGACTCCGAGGAGCAGGTCACGAAGTACTACACCAAGCACAAGCGCGCGAAGTACGACGTGCCCAAGAAGCTGCGCGCCCGCCACGTGCTGATCCGCAGCGAAAAGGGCCTCCCGCCCGACATGCGCCAGCAGAACCTCGAGAAGCTCAAGAAGATCGAAGCCGACATCAAGTCCGGCAAGCTGACGATCGAGCAGGCCGCGACCCAGTTCTCCGAGGACTCGACCAAGGAGAAGGGCGGCGATCTCGGCTTCTTCAGCGCAGGCCAGATGGTCGGCCCCTTCGAGGAGGCGGTCTTCGCGCTCAAGGTCGGCGAGACCTCCGGCATCGTCGAGACGCCGTTCGGCTTCCACATCATCAAGCTGGAAGAGATCCAGGAGCCGATCGTGAAGAAGCTCGAGGACGTGAAGGTGGAGATCGCGCAGGAGCTGCTCCGCGAGGAGAAGGGCACCAAGGTCGCCGAGGAGAAGGCGAAGACGCTCGATGCGGCGCTGCGCAGCGGTAAGACGCTCGCCGAGCTGGTCCCGGAGAACAACGCCGAGGGCCTCAAGGTCGACAGCACCGGCTCGTTCGGCCCCGGCCGCGATTACGTGCCGAAGCTCGGCGTCGACAAGGCCCTCTCACAGGCGCTCTGGAAGCTGACCACCGCCAGCCCGTACCTGGCCGGCCCGATGAAGATCGAGGGCGCCTGGGTCGTGGCGCGGCTCAAGGCGCGCGAGACGCCGTCGATGAGCGAGCTCGACGCCGCCAAGGCCGAGCTCCGCCCGCGGCTCCTGTTCGAGAAGCGCACCCAGGTGATGGAGCAGTGGTCCGCGGCGCTGAAGAAGACCGCCCGCATCGAGACCAACCCGCTCGTCCTGTCGTACGACGACTCGGGCCGCCCGCAGGGTCAGACCGGCTTCGACGGGATGTAATCGGCCCACGTGTTCACGTCGGCGACGCGGATCGCCGGCAGCTCGAGCACGCGCAGCCGCGCCACCACCTGCTTGAGCGCGGCGTCATCCTCCACCTCCAGATCGCGGACCGCCTGCGCTCGGTACAGGCCGGGGAGCGGTCGATCACGCGCCGGGACGATCGCGTCGAGGTCCGGCGTGAGCGCGGCGCGCATCGTCGCGACCAGCGCGGCGTCGATGATCTGATCGCCGCCCACCAGCAGGATCCACGGGGCGCGCACGCCGTCGGCCGCCGCTCGCAGCGCGCGCGCCGGGCCCCGCCCCGGATCGAGGATCTGAGGCACGCAGAAGGCCTTGGCGTACGTGGCGCTCCACGCCTCGGTGGTGGAGAGCCAGAGCTCACCTCGACCGATCTCGGACAGCGTTTGCGCGAGGAAGAGGAGCGGCTTCGGAACGCCGCCCATCCGGGACCCGGCGCCGCCGCAAAGAATGACCGTGGCGAGATCTAGGGGCAGTTGTTGTTGTTCCACATGCCGAGGTCGGCGTTCTTCGCCGCGGTCTCGAGCATGTTGTACTCGGCGGTGTCGCGGTGCGGAAAGGCGCGGAACGAGCGGGCGTTGCCCTGGCTCAGCTGGATCTCGTTCGCGACCCGGCCGTCGCTCAGGATGACGTACGCGAGCAGGCGCCCGAACGCGTCGCGCAGGTGGCAGGCCTCCGCGCGATTCATCGGGATCGGCAGGCTGCAACTCGGCTCGAGGTCGAAGCCGAGGGTGATCGTCTTGCCCTGGAGCAACGCCTGCGCGGCCGCGGCCGACTCCGGTCCCCAGCAGTCGGCGGGCGCCGGCGGGTGCGCGATCTCCGGCGCATCGATGCCGAGGAAGCGGATGTGCTCGCCGGACATCGGCTTGTTGTCGGGCGTGAAGAGCGAGAACGAGGCGGAGACCGCGATGGTGTCGCCGTCGAACACCGACTGCACCTGGATCAGCTGCACCTGGGCGCCGCCGTCGCGGCGCGGGCCCGCGTCGCCGCTCTGGTTGGGGACGCCGGTGTCGCGCGTGAACACCAGGCCGGTGTCCGGGTCGCCGCCGCCGTCCCCGCACGCCGCGGCGGTGATCAGCGCGGCGCAGGCCACGAAACGCATCATCGGGTGGAACCTAGTCCTTTTGCGCGGGCGAATCATCCGATCTTGCGCTCCATCACCAGCGCGTCCTCGCCGGTGTCCTTGTAATAGCCGCGCCGGCGCGCGATCTCGGCGAACCCTTGGGCTTCGTACAGCGCGATCGCCGGGTCGTTCGAGGCCCGCACCTCGAGCAGCACCCGCAGCACCCCGCGCTCGGCCAGCGCACCCTCCACCGCTCGCCAGAGCGCGCTCGCGTGGCCGCGCCGCCGGAGCGACGGGGCGACGCCGAGGAGCATCAGCTCCGCCTCGTCGATCACCACCCGCAGCAGCGCGAAGCCGGCCAGCACCTCGCCCTCGAACACGCCCCACGGGAGCGCGCCCTCGCGGGTCACCTCGTCTGCCAGCGCGGCGTCGGCCCAGGCGCCCGGCAGCACGTCCCGCCCGAGCGCGACGACGTGCGCCACGTCGGCGGCGGTCAGCGGTCGGATCACGTCTTCGGCTCGGGACAGACCAGGCCGACCGAGGGGGCGGAGGCGCCGGCGATCGGGCCGAGCTCCAGGCCGCGCGCGGTCCGCACCGGGGTCTTCTTTTCGAGCTGGGTGAGGATGGCGGTCAGCGCGCGATCGCTGGCCGCCTCACGCAGCGTCGCCTCGATCGTGCGCCGCGCCTCCTCGAGTGGGATGGCGCCGAAGCGCGCGCGGTTGACGGTGTAGCAAGCCTCGACGTCCGACGGCTTCACGATCACCGAGGGCCGCACCCGCAGCTCGACGAAACGGATGACCTGCACCTCGGCCCGCACCTGATCGACCAGGCCCGGTGGCGCGCGCCCTGGTTCGAGCTCGGGCGGGACCGAGAAGCCGACCCGCTCGAAAAATCGCAGCGCGTCCGATCGGGAAGAAAAGGCCGCAAAAAGAGCCTGGACCCGCTGATCGACCTCCTCCTGGCTGGCCTCGCGGATAGACAGCCGCCGCGCCTCCGCCAGCAGCAGCTCGCGCTGGGCCATCGACTTCAGCACCGATCGGAGGAGCGGCTCACCGAGCGCCACGGTCCGCGCCACCTGCGGCCCGCGCGCGCGCAGCAGCGCCAGCCGCGCCTCGCTCTCCAGCTCAGAGCGCGTGACCACCGCCTGCCCGACCTCCGCGACCACGTGATCGACGCGACGCCACGGCTGCTCTTCCGCGAACGCGGGCGGCGCCGCCCAGACCAGGCACAACGCGATCGCGTGTGCTAGCCTCGACCCCCGAGTGAAGGTCTCGCTCACCACCAAGATCTTCCTCGCGTTCAGCTTCCTCTTGTCCACGTTTGCCTTGCTCGCCTTTTACTCCGTGAAGGAGTTTCACGACATCGGAGAAGATCTCCGGCGCATCAACGAGGGCCACCTGGTGCTGGCCCGCGCCGCCGGTTCGCTCGAGACGCTCCAGCAGAACCGCTTCCGCGATCTGCTCAAGTCGCAGACCGAGGCCGACCCCGCCGGCCGCGAGGTCATCCTGCGCGTCGCCAACGCCTACTTCCCGGAGGTGGTGCGCGGGCGCGTCGAGGAGGTGCGCCAGCTCTGCGAACGCCAGCTCGGGAGCATCGATCCGCGCGGCCGTTACGCCGAGCGCAGCCGGGCTTTTTATCGAGAGATCCTCGCCCACGTGGACAGGATCGGGAGCGGGCACGCGGAGGTGGACGAGCTGTCCGAGGTCCTGCATGCGCACGTCGTGACCACCACGGTGGCGGCCGCCGCGCACTTCACGGCGGACATCGAGCGGCTCGAGTCCACCTTGCGCGGCGAGGTCTCCGACCTCAACGGAACGATCACCGACGAGACCCAGGCCGCGGTCCAAGACGCCGAGCGCGACGAGCGCGACGCGATCTGGCGCGTCGTCGTCATGACCCTCATCGCGATCCTGGTCGGCGTGCTGATCACGGTGCTCTCGGCGCGGTCGCTGGCCCCGATGCGCGCGCTGGTCGACTTCGCGCGCGCGATCTCGCGCGGGGACTACTCCCGGGAGGTGATCGCCACCGGTGACGACGAGCTCTCCCAGCTCGCCGACGAGCTGGCGGCGATGGCCAAGAACCGCAAGGAGCGCGAGGACGAGCTCGATCGCCAGCAAGGCGAGCTGGAGCAGGCGTACCACCGGGTCGCCGAGCTCAAGCGCTACCACGAGAGCGTCGTGCAGAGCCTCGAGACCGCGGTGATCGTCACCGATCGCGACCTCGTCGTGACCAGCGCAAACCGCGCCGCCGAGAGCCGCTTCGGTCTGGCCGATCTGCGCGGTCAATCCCTGGCCGCTCTCCCGTTTGCCCGCGCGATCGGCCCGCTCGAGCCGCTCCTGGCGCGCGGCGCCGAGCTCCGTCTGTCGGCGATCGCGCTCGGCGAGCTGCGCGTGGACGCGGTGGTGACGCCGTTCGAGAGCGACCAGGGCAAGGTGCTCGGCCTCGTTCTGGCGATGGAGGACGTGACCGAGGGCGTGCGCACGAAGGAGGCGCTCATCCGCAGCGAGCGCCTGGCGGCGATCGGCCGCATGAGCGCCCACGTCACGCACGAGGTGAGGAATCCGTTGGCCTCGATCGGCCTCAACGCCGAGCTGCTCGAGGCGCTGATCAGCGAGAGCGGCGCGGCGGGACCGCAGGCCGACGAGGCCCACACGCTGGCGCGCGCGATCGGCCGCGAGGTCGATCGGCTCACCGCGATCACCGAGGAATATCTGCGCTTTGCGCGGCTGCCGCGCCCCGAGCTCGCGTCGGAGGACGTCGGCGCGCTGCTCGGAAGCATCGCCCAGTTCGTGCGCCGCGATCTCGAGAACGCCAAGGTGTCGCTGGTGTTCGCGCTCGCCCCTGACCTGCGTCCCGTCGAGCTCGACCGCGATCAGATCCGCCAGGCGGTGCTCAACCTGGTGCGCAACGCGAAGGAGTCGATGCCCGAGGGCGGCGTCGTCGAGCTCGGCGCCGAGATCGAAGGGGATCGCGTCGCCATCGTCGTGCGTGACCACGGCGTCGGCATCGCGCCCGAGAACGTCGAGCGCATCTTCGATCCGTTCTTCTCCACCAAGCTCACCGGCACCGGCCTCGGTCTCGCGCTGTGTCACCAGATCGTGGTCGAGCATGGGGGTGAGCTGGCGGTCCGATCCGAGGTCGGAAAGGGGTCCGAGTTCCGCCTCCTCCTGGGCGGGATCCGGGGGTCGGTGGCCCGCGACGCGGTGATCGAGGTGTTCCCCGCGGACGATGTCGTGGGCGGCGCCTCACCCCGCTTCAAGCGCTCGAAATAGCGGCGTTTTTTGGTCTTTTTGCCGACCCTGATTCGAGGGTTAGCTCCGGGTCGAGCGAGATCTGGCGACGCGCGTCATGCCGACCGACTCAGACCGTTTCCCGAATCGCTGCGCCAGGTTGGATCGCGAGCGCCAAGAAACCAAAGAAAATCAAGAATTTCAGTCATTTGGCGCCCGATGTTGACTCACTGACGAGGCCGGGTTGCTCTCGTCCTCGTGCTCACGGTGGTGCGTCGGCGGCTCACGAACGGGCTTCGTACAATCGTCATCCCGTTACCTCATCTGCACGCCGTCTCGATGGCGCTGATGGTGAAGGCGGGACCGCGCTACGAGACGCTCACTACCAACGGACTCTCCCATCTCGTCGAGCACATGGTCTTCCGCGGCACGCGACGCCACCGGAGCAGCACCGCGATCAACGCTGCCATCGAGAGCCTCGGCGGCGAGGTCAACGGCCTCACCCAGCGCGACGCCACCACCATCCACCTCACCGTGCCGCCCGCGGGCGCCGAAGCCGGCCTGTCGCTGCTCGGCGAGATCTGCATCGAGCCGCGGCTCGAGGGCCTCGAGATCGAGCGCGAGGTGGTGATCGAGGAGATCCTCGACACCATCGACGCCGCCGGCTTCGAGAATGATCTCGATACCCTGTCGCGCCAGCGCTTGTGGACCGGTCACCCGCTCGGCATGCCGGTCGCGGGCCCCGTCAGCAACGTCGAGAAGTTCACTGCGCGTCAGGTGAAGGCGCAGTTCGCGCGCACCTTCGTCGTCGAGAACGCGGTCCTGGTGGTCGCGGGCCCGGTGGACGAGACCCGGATGTTCGCCGCCGCCGAGCGCGCGTTCGGCCGGATGCCGCGCGGCAAGGCGCTGCTCGATGGCCCTGCCCCTCGCGTCCGCGAGCGCGCGCCCATCCAGGTCATCGACACGGAGGGCTCGCAGGTCTCGGTGCTGGTGAGCTTCCCTGCCCCACACGAGAACCATCCCGACTTCGCGGCGTTGCTCCTGCTGCGCCGGGTGCTCGACGACGGCCTCTCGTCTCGCCTCCGCCAGGCGGTGTGCGAGCAGCGTGGCCTCGCGTACTCGGTGTCGGCGTCGGTCGATGTCTACGGCGACGCCGGGGCGATGGATCTCGACGCCACCTGCGCGCCCAAGAAGCTGGTCGTGACCGTCGCGCAGATGCTCTCGACGCTGAAGCTGCTCGTCGAGGAGGGCGTGTCGGAGGGCGAGCTGACGCGCGCCAAGATCCGCCAGAAGGCCGAGCTCGAGTTCGGGCTCGACGACCCGGGCGAGATGGCGGCCTGGCACGGCTCGTCCACGCTCATGGGATCGCCCTCGAGCTACGGCGAGCGGCTCACCCAGGCCCAGGCGGTGAAGGCCGCCGATCTCGACTCCATGGCGTCGAGCATCTTCGATCCCGCGCTGGCGGTGCTGACGGTCGTAGGCCCGGCCCACCCGACCGCGGTCGCCAAGCTCGAGCACATGCTCGGCCGCCCCGCGGGCAGCACCGTCTGGCTCAATGCGGACGAGGCCTCGACGCCTTCCAAGGAAGACGAGGTCGAGCCGCTCGAGATGCTCGATCTGGCCCACTGGGCCGCCGGCAAGCAGCCCGGCTCGGGTCGCGCACAGAAGAAGCGCGCCACGGCCGCCAAGCGCCGCGTCCGCTAGCCGTACGTCGCCTCGTCCGCGAGGCGCATCAGTTGGGCAGGTCGCTGCCGTCGTCCTTGTCCTTGCCGCCCTCGATCAAGCGCAGCTCGTGCTCGATCTTCTTCTTCTTCCGCTCCAGGCCGGAGCGCTTGAAGGACGGGAGCTTGAACGGGTCGGCGTGCAGCTGGCCCAGCACCTGGTAGCTCGAGAACGCGAGCACCGCGAACAGGATCGCCATCAGCGTCTGGCCGAGAAAGAGGCCGATCAGCGCGAGGACCACCGCGACGAGGAACGACGTTCGCGCCGAGTTCTCGCGGCCGTGGGCGGCGTCCCGACGAAAGAAGGCGTGGTAGGCGATCGTGCTGCCGTCGAGCGGGACCACCGGTGCGAGGTTCACGAGGCCCCAGAGGAAGTTGATCGCGAGCAGATCGTTGACCAGCAGCCGGAGCGGCAGGCTCTCGATCGTCGCGCCATCGAGCAGCGCGAAGCCGAGGACGTCGACCCGGTATCCGAGGCCCGCGACCACCGCGACCACGATCCCGCCGAGCACGAAGCCGGCGAGCGGGCCGGCGGCCGAGACGAAGATCTGCTGCCCCGAGGCGAGGCCGCGCCCGCCGTCATCGGCGATCGCGAGCCCACCCATGCCGTAGACGGTGATGCGCGAGCGGCGCCCGTAGCGGCGGAAGGCCAGGACGTGACCGAGCTCGTGGACGAGGATCGAGAGGAACACCGCCGGCAGCCAGATCGCGATCGACAGCACCGTCGAGCCGGGCTGCAGCGACAGGAGCAGCGTGCCGATCCAGAACATCGGATGGACCCGCACCGGGATGCCCAGGACGGCAAAGCGCAGATCGAATCGCGTGCGCGCGGGCTCGGCTAGAATCTCCACCGCACTCTCGTTCTATCACGCCGCCGGGCCCCGAGCCTCGCCTCAGGCCGCGCGTCGACGCGCGAAGTGGCTGTCAGCGTCGGTGGCTCACCCCAGGTCTGATGGCTCGGGGTCGGGCGCGGTCACGCTCGAGGACGGTCGGGTCGACTGGGCGCGCAGCGGCCGGCGGCCGCGCTCCAGGCGGTGGCGGACCTGGATCTTCTGGCGTCCCTTGTACATCGAGTGGCGGTTCTCGCCGGTCTCGTTGAGCTCGGCGGTGCGTCGGTCGACCATCTGGAACTCGACCGCGCCGAACACGATCGGGCCCAGCTCGCGCGCGTCCACGTCGTTCGGGGCAAGCACGCGATCGACGCGCAGCGGTACGTCCGCAACGAAGTTCACCACCCGGTAGTCGGGGCCGGAGAACTCGTTCTTGCGGTCGCCGCTGACATCCGTGCTCAGCGGCTCGTTGAGCGACACGTCGCCGTCATGCTCGGTGCGGAGCACGCTGACGTTCCCGCCGCGCACCAGCATCCGGTACAGGTCCACGAGCGAGTTGTGGGTCTGACCGGGCACCACGTAGTTGAACGGGAACAGCTCGCGCGTGAGCGCCAGCAGGAGCGAGGGGATGTCGTCGAGCCGCTCCGTGACGAAGCGGAAGCGCAGCTTGTCGAAGATGAGGGTCGACTGGGCGTCCTTCTTGGCGAGCAGCTTCGAGAAGATCGAGTACGACGTCTTGAGGTTCCCGGAGAACTCGCCGACCGGGAACCCGCGCTCCAGGAACCCGCGCACGGTCTGCTCGATCTTGGCGTGGAGCAGCACCGCCAGCTCGGCCTGCGACACCTGGAGCATCGACAGGCGCTCGTGCGCGTCGGCGTGGTGGATGATGTGCATGACCTTCAGGGTGATGCAGGCGAAGAAGCGGTGCGCCCGGCGGCCCTTCTTCTGGGACGCGGTGCGGAAGAGATCGCGGATGTCCGAGACGTCTTTCACCTCGTCGGGCACGCGGTAATTGAGGTGCTCCTCGAGATAGACCACGGCGCGCCGCTTGAGCTCGACCATGCGCAGCCGATCGCGCGGGTCGTCGGCGTCGAAGCCGTTCACGCGGATGAACGAGTCGATGTTCGAGTCGCTGGCGAAGTGGAGGCTGACCCAGTCGACGACCGAGCTGCCGCGCAAGAGGAGGCGGATGCTCTCGATGTCGTGCAGATCGAAGCGGCCGAGCGGGACCACCTCGGCCTGCGGGTGGATCGGCCGCACGCTCCGCATGAGTTCAGCCGCGGCCGCGGACCGGCACCGGGAAGTCGATCGGCATCGGACGCCCCGTGAACTGCGGGAACTTCCAACCCTTTACCGAGTTGAGCACGCACTTGCCGACCGCCGAGGTGCGGAACTTGTCGGGCGCCACCACCGGCTGCGAGGTGCGGCCCGACTTGAGGACGACCATGTTCACCGTCATCACGCCCTCCAGTGACGGGTCGTCCTTGGCCTGCTTCTCCTTGCAGGCGTTGATCTCGCCCTTGTATTTGCGAAGCACGCGCAGGATGTCGGTCTCGTCGAGCTGATCCGGGAGGTCCTCGCCACCACCCTCGGTCGCCGCAGCCACCGGCGTGGGACGGCCCTTGGGCTTGCTGTCGCCCTCGGCCAGAAGATCATCGGCCTCGACGCGCTCGTTGCGCACGGGCTTCACGGGCTCGGGCGCGACGACCTCGAGCGGGTCCTTCTCCTTCTTGCCACGCGCCTCGCGCGGCTCGCGAACCGGCGCTCCGGCCTCGCGATCCTTCGTCAGGCGACGGCCCTTCTCGCGGCGATCGCCAGGCAAGGCGCGGGGGTCGGCCGCCGCGATCGGCGCCGGCGTCGCGCTCGCGACGGGCACGGGCGGCGCCGAGGCGATGGCGGTGGAAGCGGTCGGGACCGGAGGCACCGTGGCCGGCGCGGTCGTCGGCTCGGGGCGCAGCGACGGCGACACGACCACCGTCGCGGGCGTCGGCGTCGGCGCGGCAACCACGGGGACAGGGTCCTTGCGCAGCGAGAACACGACGCCCAGCACCACGACCGCCAGGATGACCGAGCCTCCGAGCACCGCGACGGGCATCGAGAGCTTGGGACCACCGTGACCCGAGACCGGATCGCGCAGCGAGACCGAGCTCGCGAGATCGCCCGACTTCGGCAGGTTGCCCGAGCGGGTGGATGTCTGCTCGCCCGCACCGAACGAAGCGGCCGAGAGCGGCGCGTACGAGGGGCGACCGGAGGGGAGCGCCGGCGAGGCGCCTTCCTTGCCGATCCTCGCGCTCGAGCTCTCGAGCTCGGCCTGCGCGAGCGACGCCAGCGCGCTGGCCGCCGACGGACGCCACGAGGGCTCCGAAGGCTCGGTCGGCTCGCGCGGATCTCCGGGCACGTTGGCCAGCACCGCGGCCGGGCGGGGCTGCTCCTTGGTCTCGTCGTGGGTCGGCAGCGACAGCGACGACGCGCCGAAGCTCGGCCGACCGATCCCAGAGAGCGAAGACGCAGCGGACGACAAGGAGACGGCCGCCGCTGCCGGGCTCGAGGCCGCGGGCGACGCCGCCATCGCGACGACGTGCGCGCGGGTCGGGGGCTCGTTGCTGAGATCGGCCTTCTGGACCTTCGCGTTGGTGGGCTCGCTGCCCTGCGTCAGCGCCTCGAGCTCGCGCACGAAGCGGATGGCGATCCAGTCGCCCATGCCCTGCTTCCAGCTCAGCGAGTTCGCGTCGACGTCGCCCTTGTCCCAGCGACCCTGCAGCTCGAGGAGCGAGAGCGGCCCGACCTGCTCGTCGGAGATCGCGACGTACCACTCCTTGGCGTTCGAGAGCGCGCGATCCGGAGGCGGAGGCGGCTGCGGCGCAAACGGGGTCTCCGCGCGGTGCTGCGCGAGGCTCTGCTCGCTCGAGAGGCGCTTGAGCGCGTCGCTGTCGAACGCGCGCGTCTCCTTGCGCTCCTCCTCGGGCGGCGGCTGCGAAGGCGCGCCGTAGCCGTCGGTCTCGTCGAGCCCGGCGCCGGCGCCGAACACCGACTCGAACGCGTGCCCGATCTCCTCTTCCAGGTTCTCGCCGCCGAGCGACGCCCCTTCCGCGGCCGAGAGGCGACCGCCGTTGGGGGCGATCGATCCGCGCGAGGGCGCCGACGGCGCGGGCCGCGGGACCGAAGGCGCGGCGGGCGTGGGCGAGCGCGGCTTCGGCGCATGGCCGTTCACGGGCAAGGTCGACTCGAAGTTGCGATCGATCTCGCCCTGCTCCAGATCGCCGAAGCCACCGCGCGCGGGCCGCGCTCCGTCGTCGAGATCGGAGACCAGGCGGCGCGGCGGATCGAGCGGGAGCTTGTCGAGGTGGGCCTGACCGACGCGGGTGTCGATATCCTCCTCGAACTGGCCGGGCTGCGGCACGGCCGCACCGCGCGCGGTCGCCGGACCTTCGCCGCCGAGGCCGAGATCGTGCTCGTCATCGGCGAGGATCCGCGGCTTGAGCTCGGGGCCCTGATCGACGCTCGTCTTGATGTCGACGTCGTGGGTCGGGCCCTCCGAGCCGAGGCCGGCGCGCGCCGAGAGCGGCGAGGCCGGGTGCGGCGTGGGGGTGTGCTCCTCGGACGCCAGGCTGCCGAGCGATCCGCCCATCGAGAGGCCAGAGAACGGCGAGCCCTGCGACGGCGCGGGGCGCGCATCGACGTCCGCATTCAGGCTCTGCGCGCGCACGTCGGCCAGCACCTTGGGCTTCTCGCGCTCGCCGTTGGAGGGCGGATCGAAGCCCTTGGCGGCGAACTCCTGCGAGAGGCCGAGATCGGAAGAGACCCCGATCCCCTCGGATGCCAGCGAGGCCATCGTGGAGGGGGCGCGGCTCTTCGCGGCGAACGCGATCGTCGCCTCGTCCTCGTCCTCGTCGGAGTCGGGCGGGGGCGGCGGCTGGGCGGTCTTGCGGGCGCGGGGGGCCTCGAACGGGGGCAGCGGCCCGCTGCTCGAGCGCGGCGCGGGGAACGGCATCGCGGCCATCGGGATCGCCTTCTCGGAGCGCTCGGCCGGGGGCGCCGGCGGCGGCGCGACGCTGGACGGCGGCGGCGCGGGCGGCGCGACACTGGCCGGGGCCCCGTTGGGCCGCAGCACGATGACGTTAGCGCACTTCTTGCAGCGCACCTTCACGCCGCGCGGGCCGATCTTGTCGTCGGCGATCATGTACTGAGCGCCGCAGTCGTCGCAGGAGAACTTCATCGTCGCTCGAGCCTCTCCCGCCGAAGCGAGCGTGCTCCGGTGCATCCTAGGAAGGGGCCCGATGGCCCGTCAAGCTTATGGATGACGATGGTCACGTTCACCTCGCGGTGGAAACGGCCGACTCGGCCGTGCGATCTGTCGAGGGCGCGATCCGAACGCCGCTCTTGCGTGGCGCGGCGGGTGTCCGCGAAGCGGACGGGTCCCGCTCAGGGAGAGAGCCCAATTCACCGACGAGCATAGCGGTCCAGGTCCTCTAGAAGCGGTGCTAGCGGCCTGCGTCATTTCGCAGGCGCCAGAGCCAGGCCGAGCTGCGTTCGCAGGCTGAAGAAGTCCTCGCTCATCGAGAACAGCATCAGCTCGCGCGCGCGTCGGCGATCCGAGACGTCGTCTATGATGCGGTCCGGCTCCCCGATGAAGCGGTCCGCGACGCGCGCGTCGCCCGCGAAAAGCAGCGCCGCACGCGACACGGTGTGGTCCACACCGCGCAAATACTGGGGGAGGGTCTTCATGTCCCCGCGCTCGAGGGCCGCCTGCACCGGCGTCCGCAGCGCCTTCAGCGCCCGCTCACCCAGGCTGCGCTGGAGGTTCTTGGTCCATTGCGCGATCAGCCGGGGATCGACCCCCAGGTTCACGCCGCTGCCCTCCGGCAAAAACAGCCGGATGGCCCCCTCAGCCGCCGCTCCGACCTCCTCGGGTGAAAGGGCGCGGACCGGCGCCAGCTCGGGTCGCAGGCAGGCCACCTGCCGCGAGATCACCCAGGCCAGCTGCTTGGGCGGCATCTCGCGGAACACCTCGTGGTTCTCGCCCGCGAACAGCACCGGGATCGGCCCGGGGTAGAGCCGCGGCGGCGTCCCCAGGCCAGGCCGGTGGTAGTGGTCCATCTCGGTCAGGCCCATGGCCGTCGAGACGATGCGCCAGACGTTGAAGTAGAGGAGCCCTCCCCTGCCCTTCGCCCCGACCTCGATCTTCTCCTTCTTTTTGAGCGCCAGCTGGTTCTGCGGCTCGGCGAACAGATCCGGCGCGCCGCGATAGAGCACGCTGAGCAGGTCGGCGAGCGTCGTCCGGTTGTCCGGATGGAACAGCTGCAGGCGCCAGGCCTTCTCGTCGAGCACCTTGGTCGGCACCGTCGGCGCGGCCTTCAGGAGGATCTCGTAGATGCGCTGCTCGTTCGGCTGCGCCACCCGCATCAACAGCACTGCGCCGAGCGCGCACAGCACGCGATCGCGCTGCCCGAGCGCCTCGTACAGCGGATAGACCTCGCGGATCGGCACCGACGGGTCGTCCACCGCGCTCATCAGCCGGTGATAGATCTTGATCGCCTCGCCCGCCGTGTCGCGCTTCTGCGCGAGCAGCTGCGCGAGCGTGGTCGCCACCGCGTGATCCTCGGGCTTGAGCTTGAGCACCACCTCGTACGCGGTCCGCGCGCCGTCGTGGCTCTTCAGCTTCATGCGATACAGATCGCCGAGCGCCTTCCACAGCACCGCGCGCGCGATGCGCTGGCTCGAGTCCTTGGGCAGGCGCTCGATCATCTTCCGGTAGTTCTCTTCGAGCTGCTGCCACTTTCCGTGCTGCGCGAGCAAGGTCTCGAGCCGCTCGAACGCCTTCACGTAGAGCGGGTCCGCGTCGAGCGCGATGTTCAGCGCGTCGACCGCCTTGTTCCAGTTGTTCTGCGCCTCCTCGACGTTGGCGATCTGGAGGCCGAGGTCGCGCCGCTTCACCGGCACCTTGGTCACCGCCAGCAGATCGTTGAGCACGTCGACCGCCTTCGCGTGCTGGCTGGTCTCCTGGTACAGCTCCGAGAGCTGCGACAGCACACCGACGTCGTCGGTCTTCAGCCGGCGCGCCTCGGACAAGGCGTCGACCGCGCGATACGGGTCGCTGATCTTCTCGCGGCACAGCTTGGCCTGGAGCATGAGCGCGTCGAACCGCTCGTCCTCCGCGAGCAGATCGATCAGCCGGGCGCGGTGATCGTAGGCCTCTTCCCACTCCTCGAGCTGCTCGGTCAGCGTGGCGTAGCCGCGCAGCGTGAGCACGTGGTTCGGATCGAGCTCGAGCGCGCGATCGAAGCTCCTCCGCGCGCGATCGTGATCGTTCAGCCGTGCGGCGAGATCGCCGAGCTGGAAGTACAGATCCACGACCTCGGCGTCGGTGAGCGACTCGCGGTGGTGGACCAGGATCGTCTGGTAGATGCGCTGCGCGTCCTGCCATCGCTCGGCGCGCAACAGCGCTGCGGCCAGACCCTCCAACGTGGGGAGGTAGGTCGAGTCGATCTCGTAGCTCTCGAGGTAGCGCGTGAGCGCGTGCTCGTCGTCGCCGAGCTTCTCGGAGATGTACGCGAGCCGGTAGTACTGCCGGCACATCTCGTCCTTGGCCTGATCGCGATCGAGCAGCGAGACCAGCTTCTCCAGCAGCTGCTCGGCCCGCTCGTAGCTCTCGTCGATGAAGCAGAGATCGGCCAGCGCGCGCAGCGACGGCACATGATCCTCATCGGCTTCGAGCGCCCGCTCGTAGAGGCGCTTGGCCTCCTCCGGCTTCTCCAGCCGATCGAACGCAGTCTCCGCGGCGCGCTGCCAGCGGGTCGCGCGCTCGTGATCGTCGTCGGTGGCCTCGGCCTCCTGGATCTCCAGGCCGAGCACGTCGTCCCAGCGACCCTCGTCGCGGAAAAGCTCGGCCAGCGCGCGGATCGCCTTCAGCGAGCCGGTGTCGATCTCGATGGCGCGCTTGAACGCCACCTTCGCGCCGGGGATGTCGCCCAGCATGTCGGCGTTGATCTTGCCGACGCGATAGTTGAGCTCGACCGCCTCGGGGCCGGCGCCGACCAGGCGGGCCTCCTTGCCGAGCATCTCGAGCGCGTTGAACCAGCTGCCCTGGCGCTCGAACAGATCGCCGAGCCGGTGGATGGCCTCCTTGTGCGAGGGATCCTTGGCCAGCGCGTTCTGGTAGGTCTTTTCCGCGAGATCGCGCCGCTCGAGGCGCAGGTCCTGCACCTCACCGAGCGCGAGCAAAAGCTCGATCGAGCGATCGCGGTGGGTCACCTCCGCGAGGTGCCGCTCGTAGATGTCGACCAGCCGGCTCCACACGCCCAATCGCGCGAGGATCGCCTCCAGGGCCTCCATCGTCGGGACGTGCCGCGGCTGCGTCTCGAGCGCGCGCTCGAGCGTGATCGCCGCGCGCTCCGGCTCGTTGAACTGCGCGTCCTGCAGCTTCGCGATGCTCGCCAGGAAGGACACGGCCTTGTCCGGTGAGCTCGCCAGCTCGACCTGACGCTCGTAGACCTCGACCAGGTCCTCGAAGCGCTTCTCCTTGGTGTAGAGCCGCTCCAGCGCGAACAGCGCGCCGTCGTGCGCCGGATCGAGCAGGAGCACGTCGCGATAGGCCTCGATGGCCCGCGACGGCTCGCCCAGCTGCTCTTCCCACAGCTCGGCGATCTTGTGGCGGACCTCGGCGCGCTCGCCGTCGTCGTCCTTGCGCGCGGCCTTGCCCTCGAGGGCCTCGATCAGCGCGCGCGCGTCGTTCTGCGCCTCGAGCAGGCGGATGATCTCGTCGAGCGCGGCCTCGTCGCCCGCGTCATTGGTGAGGATGCGGCGGTACGTGCGCACCGCCGCGTCGAGCAGCTCGAGCTTGGTCTCCTCAACGTGCGCGATGTCGCGCAGCAGGACGGCCTGCGACTGGACGTTCCCCGCCATCGTCAGCTCGACGCGGTCGAGCGTGAGGTTGATGAAGTCGCGCCAGCGCTCGCCCTTGAGGTAGATCTGGCCCAGCGCGGCCCGCGCCTGGTCGTCGTCGGGGCGGACCGAGATGACGAGATCGAGCTGCTTTTCCGCGCGCCCCAGGTCATCGAGCTCCTCGACGCAGATCTCCGCCAGGCGCTTCCTGAGCTCGACCGCGCGCGGGACCGGGACCTCGTCGACCTGACCGTCGATGACCTCGGCGAGGATCTCCCAGCCGTCGGTCTCCGCCGCGAGCCGCTCGGCGATCGCCTGCGCGCGCGGATCGGCGCCCTCTTCTCCGAACGCCCGGCACGCCGAGCTGAACGCCAGATCCTTGTGACCGAGGCGCTTCTCCTGCACCTCGATGATCGCGAAGAGCAGCGTGCGACGGGCCTCGGGGTCCTGCACCTCTTCGAGCCGGCGGCTCATGATCTCGACCAGCTTGCGGTAGTCGCCGGCCTGCTCGTAGAGCGCCGCGAGGGCCTCGTACGCGCGGGTATTGTCCGCCTGGATCTGGAGGATCCGCTCGTAGCTCGACGCCGCGCCCTGCCGGCGCGCCAGCTTGAGCTCGTAGATCTGCGCGATGGTGAAGAGGACGTCGACCTTCTCGCCCGGGTCCTCGCTCTGATCCACGCGCAGGGTCATCACGCGCACGGCGTCGTGGTGCGCGCCGGCGCTGACGAAGATCTCTTCCAGGCGCAGGAGCTGCGCCATCGTGTGCGGCTCGACGTCGAGCACGCGCTTGGCCGCCTCGATCGCCTCGTCGCGCTTGGCCAGGTGCTGGAGGAAGACCTCCGCCAGCTCGAAGCGGATGCTCTTCACCCCGTCCGCGTTGGTCTGGAGCGGCACCAGCTTGCGCAGCACGCCCACCAGCTCGTCCCACCGACCGCCGCTGCGGTAGATCTTGCGGAGCGCGTCGAGCGCTTCCACGTCGCTCGGGTTCTTGCGCAGGATCCCGGTCCACGACTCGATCGCATCGTCGACGTTGCCCAGCTTGGTGCCGCGGATCAGCGCCAGCCGCCGCGAGACCCGGCTGACCTCGCGCTCGTCCTTCGCCGCCTTGAGCTGCCGCTCGAGCAGCGCGACGAGGTCGGTCCACTTCTCGTCGAGCTCGTAGAGCCGATCGAGCTCGCTGTTGGCCAGCGCGTTGGTCGGCTCGATCTCGACCAGCCGCTTCCACAGCTCGACCGACTGCGGCCGATCGCCGAAGTGCTCGGACGCGAGCTGCGCCAAACGCGGATAGATCTCCTTGAGCTCCTGCGGCTCGGCCTTCTCGGCGAGCGACTGCAGCACCGCAAACAGCTCGTCCGGTGAGGCCTTTGCGTCGAGCAATCGCGCCAGTGCTCGCAGCACCCGCGGCTCGCGCGGGCGGATGGCGCGCGCGCGACGATAGGTGGCGATCGCCTCGTCCTTCTCGTCGAGCCGCTCCTCCCAGACCGTGCCGAGGCGGACCAGCACGTCGTAGGCGTTGGCTTCGTCCTCTTCCGCGAGCTCGAGGCGCTTCTCGAGCACGTCGGTGAGCGCGCCCCAGCGACCGAGCGCGGAGTTGAGGCGATCGAGCGCCTCCAGCGCGATGGGATCCATCGGCCGGCGCTTGAGCACCGACTCCCAGGACGCGAGCGCCTTGTCGCGGTTTCCGATCGAGTTCTCGTAGAGCTCGGCGATGCGCGCACCGAGGCCGGTCCGCGCGTCGGGATCGAGCCGCGGCAGCGCCTCCTCGTAGGCCTCGACCAGCTCCTCCACGAGCAACAGCTCGCGGGCCAGCGCCTCCATCTCGCCGCGCAGCGCGTCGTGGTCGGGCGCGTCGCGGAAGGCCTGGGTGAGCGCGCCGAACGCCAGCTCGGGCTGCTTCAGCACGTCGCGATACAGCGACGCGATCTCGCGGTGCAGCTCCACTCGCGCGTCCTTGTCGGCGGTGAGGCCGGCGCGCACGCGCAGCACCTCGATCAGCGGCTGGGCCTCCCCGGCCTGGCGATGGGCGTTCGCGAGCAGATCGGCGACCTGCATCGCCTGGCGCGGATCGTCTTCCGAGACCGCGTCTTCGAGGCGCTCCTTGAGGTACGCCTTGGCGGGCCCGTTGTGCGGGTCGCGCGTCAGGATGTCGCGGATCAGCGCGTCACCGCCGACACGGTCCTCGAGCTTTTCCACGCGCAGCTTCGCCAGCTGCAAGCGGTGATTGTCGGCCGGGGCCTCACGCGTCTCGGACGCCGCGATCAAGCGCTCCAGCGCGTCGGCCAGCTCGGACGGACGGTTCTCTCGCGCGCACAGCGCGACCAGGCGCTCGAGCGCCTCGAGATCGTCCGGCACCAGCTCGAGCAAGCGGCGCAACGTGGCGATCGCCGCCGGGCTCTCCTTCAGGAACTCCGCCTGCACGCGCGCCAGCTCGCGCATCAGCGCCGCGCGCGCGCCGACTTCCTCGGCCTGCGCGATGCGGCGGCGATAGACCTCGGCCAGCGACTGGAACTGTCCGCCGACCTTGTAGAGGCGCTCCAGCGCCTGAAGCGTCGACGGATCTCCGGGCAGGAGCTCGAGCACGCGGGTGTGCTCGGTGATCGCCCGCGCGGTGTCGTCGAGATCCTTCTCGTAGATGTCCGCGGCCTTCTTGCGCAGCGTGACCGCCAGCTCGTGATCGAGCGCCTGATCGACCTCGTCGAGATAGAACGCGGCGAGATCCTCGAGGAGGCCGTTCTCGCGCGCGACCCGCTCGACGCGCCCGCGCAGGGCCTCGTCGGCGAGGTCCTCGTGGAGCGCACGGCAGACCGCGTGGAACGCGTGCTCGGCCTTGCCCAGGTTGTCCTCGTAGATGTCGGCGATCTGCACCAGCAGCGCCTTTTTGGCAGCCGGATCGGCGCCTTCCAGGCGCGCTTCGAGCACGGTGATGAGATCGGCGTACGCCCCGCTCTCCTCGAGCACCGGCGCCAGCACCTCGGCCGCGCGCACGCGGGCTGGCCCGCCCTCCTTGAAGATCGCGCCGAGCTCGGCCATCGCGCCGGGCACGCCCTTCTTGACCTTGAGCGCCTCGGCGAACGCGTCGACCGCGCTCACCGGATCGCGCAGCCCGTCCTTTCGCGTCTTGCCCAGGCGGATCAAGATCGCCGCCTTTTCGTCGGCCTTTTCTGCGATCTCGGCCAGCCGCGCCAGCGCGTCGGCCAGCACCGTGGCGCGCCCCTCGCGCGCCGCCAGCTCCGCCACCGCGATCAGCGCTGCGCGATCCTTGGGATCGACCACCAGTCGCGCGCGGTACGCCTCGAACGCGCCCTCGACGTCGCCGAGATCCGATTCGAGGATCCTCGCCAGCTCGTCGGCGATCGATCGCCGCTCATGCGCGCTGGTCGAAGCCAGCTCGAGCCGTCGGCGCAACACGCGCACCACGCCCCGCGCGTCCTTGCCCGCGCGGTGCAGGCGCTCCAGCGCATCGAGGAGGCTCTTGTCGTCGGGCGCGCTGCTGAGGATCCGCTCGTAGAACGGGATCGCGTCGCTGCCGCGGTTGACCTCTTTGTCGTAGATCTCGGCGATGGTCCGGGCCATCACCAGCACCTGGCTCTCGTCGGTGACGTCGCCGATCGCGCCGGCGTAGACGTCGGCCAGCTCCTCGCGCGTCTCCGCGATCTTCGCCAGCCGCTCGAGCTCGCTGCCGAGCGCGGGATCGCCGGGGTGCTCTTCGTACAGGCGGGTGAGCGTGAGGAACGCCATCTCCGGCTGCGAGAGATCCTTCTCGTAGAGCGATGACACCTCGAGCGTGAGGCGCCGCTTCTCGCCGACATCGGTCGACGCTTCGGCCTGGGCCTTCTTGGCCTCGACCAGCTTCCCGGGCAGGCCCTTTTGCCGCCAGATCGGCTCGACGATGTTGGCCGCCTTGGCCGCGAGCGCGGGGCGCGTCGACTTGGCCGACTCGATCACCGCCTCGACGCCGGCCACCGCCGCGTCGAGCAACGACTCCTGTCCACCCGCGCGATCCTCGATCACCGAGGCGAAGATGCCGAGCGCCGCCTCGGGGTCCTCGAGCTTGCCCGCCAGCAGTCGACCGAGGCGCAAGCGCAGGTTCACCTGCTGCGCGCCGGCCGGAGCGCGCGTCGAAGCTTCGGTGAGGACCCGCTCGAGATCGCGGAAGCGACCGGTCTGCTGGTAGAGCGTCTCGAGCCGCAGCAGCGACTCCTGATCGCCCGGCGTGATCGAGAGGATGCGCTCGTGCACGCGCACGATGCGCGCCGGATCACCGGCCTGGATCTCCAGGATGCGCGCCGCCGATCGCAGCTTCTCGATCTGGAGCGCCGGTCCTTCCAGCACCGTCGAGAGCGCTTCGAGCGCCTGGACGACGATGTCGAAGTCGCCCATGTCCGTGCCGAGGCGGACGATCGCCTCGAGCGCGACGGTCTCGCGCGGCCGCTCCGACACCACGCGGCGCCAGGTGGTCATCACGTGCTTGCGATCGACCCGCAGCGACTCGAGGAAGCGCGCCAGGCGAATCAGCAGGATCGCGCGACCATCGGAGCCCGCAGGAAGCGCGTCCGCGCCGTCCTCGTACAAGCCGACCAGGTCCTCGTGCGCGCGCGCCGGCTTCGCCAGCCGCTCCAGGCTGGCCAGCACGTCGTCGTTGGTGGGCGCGTCGCGGAAGGCGCGCGAGGCCGCCTGGAACGCCCGCTCGGGGTTCTTGAGGCGCTCTTCCCACAGCGTGCGGATCGCCAGCAGGCGCTCGACCCGCTCCGCCGGATCGGTCGACACCGTCGCCAGGCTCTCGTAGACCTCGACCAGCTTCGGCCAGTCGGCGCTCTTCCGGTAGATCGGCTCGAGCGCGAGCGCGGCCTTCTTCTTGGCCGGTGTGTCGAGCATCGACTCGAGGCCTTCCTTCACCATCGCGGCCCGATCAGGGGCCAGCTCGCTCACCTTCTGGTACGCGTCGATGGCCTCGTCGTAGCGATCTTGATCGGCCAGCGCGCCGGCCAGGCGCACCCAGACATCGGCGCGCTCCTTCGGATCGAGCGCCAGTTCGGCCTCGGCCTGGCGAAGGGCTATCACCGCCGCGCCGTCGCCGAGCTTCTGCGCGAGGCGCTGGAGCTCGGTCAGCGTGTTGCGATCTTCGGGCGCCATCTTCCGCGCCTCTTCCATCGCCGCACGGGCGCGCGGGAGATCTTCGACCGCCTCCTCGTAGATCGCCGCAGCGCGCTTGAGCAGCGCCACCGCGTCCGGGCCCTGTGTCGCGCGGGCGCGGCGCAGGAGCACCTCGGCCAGCGCCGCCGGATCATCGCCCGAGGCGTGCAGCCGCTCGAGCGCGCCGAGCGCCTCGCTGTCACCGGGCACCTTCGCGAGCACGCGGTTCCACGCCTTTGCGGCCCGCTCCGGGCTGAGCACCGCGCCCTCGTAGAGGCGCGAGAGCGCGCGGAGCAGCTCGAGATCCTCGGGGCTCTCGGTGACCTTCTTCTCGAACAGCTCCGCCAGCGCCGGGCCCTGGTTCGCCGCGAGCGCGACGCG
>Ga0105047_10003153_pt1 | contig 29144 bp, 20 predicted proteins | sample MAT04_FD_78384 | JGI IMG/M metagenome (GOLD analysis project Ga0105047, IMG submission 78384) | Freshwater microbial communities from Lake Fryxell liftoff mats and glacier meltwater in Antarctica - MAT-04 (megahit assembly) | ecosystem: Environmental > Aquatic > Freshwater > Ice > Liftoff... | reverse complement strand
GGGCCGGGGGCGCTCATGCCGCAGATGAAGGCCGCTCGCCCACCGCGTCCCGGTGCGGGTGCGAAGGGGATTCCGGGGCCAGGCGGAATTGGAGCGGGTGGCATTGGCGCGGCCGGGGGTGGCGGTGCGATACCGATCATTGATGACGAACCGATGGAAGCGACGACCGCGATTCGAATTCCGCAACAGGATTTCACAATTCAATTCGTCTGGGTGCCAACACCGGTTGCCGAACGGAAAACGGAAGACCCGCTGGCTCCGCCGAAACCCGATCCCGCCGCCGGCACAGACCCTGCCGCGGCGGCAGCAGCCACAGCACCCCCTGCGGAAGCGCCGAAAGCCGCGGGGCCTTAAGCGTTTAGCATCCTAAGTTCGAGTACATATCGATTGATCTGTTGAGTCTGAGTGATCGAGTTCCAGTGGGTGGCAGGCGGAAGTGCCCGCCTGGCCCAGCAGTCGATTTTCGAGGAGTGAATCCATGAAAGCGTTGGCACCGGTTCTGAAGTTTCACTTCTGGATTCTGCTCGGCTTCGGGTTAATTCTGGCCATTGCCGGTTGGTGGATGACGACCACTCAGATGCAGGCCGCGACCGCGACCCGTCGCGACGCCATTCAGAAGGCAACCGAGAAGCTCCCCAAAGGTGATGTCCCCAGCAAAGACTGGGCGGACAAGTTGCAGGCGATCAATGCGGACCAGGAAGTTCTGCTCAGCCGGTCGCGCGATTTTCTGTATTCGCGGCAGAAGGAACGGATGGTCTGGCCCGAAGTCTTGTCGGATGCCGCCGCGAAGTTGAAATATCGCGCCGACTTCAACGACCCGATTCTGCAAATCAATTATCGGGACAACTACTACAAAGAAGTCGATCGTGTTTACAAGATTCCACGGCCAATCGATTCGCTGGACGACTCCGGCGTGGTGGTCTTTCCCTTCACTTTGATGCCGCATAAAGAATGGGGTGACATCACGCCCACCTCGCAGCAGATGTGGGATTCCATGGAAGACTTGTGGCTCCTCGAACCGATTCTGCAGGCAATTCTGGAAACGAACGGCGGCGAAACGGCCACCCGCCATGATGCTCTGATTGTCGCGATCGAGTATCTCAGGCTGAAAGGAGGCGACCGCAGCAAGATCGGGCAAGTCGCGGACGCGGGTGGTGGAGCCGGTGCGGGTGGTGCGGGCGGCATGCCAGGGATGCCCGCCGGCGGGGGTGGACCTGCCGGTGCATTTGGTGACGCGAAAGCGGGTGGAGGCGATGGGGCGACCGGTGTGCCCGGCGGCGGCAACACAACCATCAGCACAGACATTCCAGACACCGAGGAGTTAGGCGATCCAGGACAGCCGGCGCAAGACGCCGGTGGCGGCGGGGCTGGCATGCCGGGAGGCGCTGGCGGAGCCATGCCGATGGGCGATATGCCGATGGGGGGCGGTCGCGGCAAGACGACGGACGAAGATGTTGGACGACGTTACATCGACGATGACCCGGCGTTGCCCTATCGGACACGCGGGTTCAAATTGACCGTGGTCATGGATCATCGCAAAGTTCCGGAATTGTACGCTCAGCTGACCAGCAGCGAACGTTCGCCGTGGCCAATTCAGATTCTCCGCTTGAATATCGCCCGATTCAGCGATTCCGGAGCCGTCATGGGCGATGTGGCGGGTGGCGGCATGGGAGCCGGGGCAGGCGCTGGTTTTGGGGGTGGTGCGCGCGCCGGATTTGGGGGCCCGCCCATGGGTGCCGGTCTCGGCGGGGCCATGCCGCGCGGTAAAAACATGCGAGAACGTCGTCGCGGCGGTGACGAGGACGAAATGAACTTCAACGGCACGACCGGCAGTCTTGGTGCCGCGAATGATCAGATGGCGAACCCCTTCCTTTCGCGTGTGACCCTGATCGGTCTGATCACACTATATAACGAACCGCCGCCGTCGGAATCCGCCGCCGGGACAACGGCCGCGCCAATCGCGGAGAGTGCTGGCGAAGCACTTCCCGGAGCCACGCCGACGAGTGACGAACCGACCTCAAATGGTCTGCCAGATTCCGCGACGCTGGATGGCATTAGCGCGACAGAGACTCCCGAGGGTGAAGCTAAGCCTTCCGCCGCTGGAGATGATGCCGCAGCGGCGGAAATGCAGGCTGACGACACGGACAAGCCGACAGCGTCGCCCGATGATCCGTCTGCGGAAGGTGAGGCGAGTCCGGAAAAGCCGGCGAGTGAGAGCGAACCTGGGGATGCTAAACCGGAAACAGAGACCCCCTCGGAAGACACACCGGCTGGTACCGAGCCGAGGAAGACAGAGACGACAACTGAGGAGTAGGTCAGCCGGTTGATCAAGAGTCAGCCGTTGATCTTGGAAATCGTGACGAAAGACTTTCGATAACCCGTTGCCGACCGTGACGCGGAGAATGACCATGAAGGGTTTGAACATCAAGGCGTTGTTTGTCAACCATCTGGAGAAGATGGGCTTCGCCATCATTTTGCTGTCGGTCGTCCTCATTTGGGCCAAGGAATACTTCGGCGGTGCCTGGGCACGCGAACGCCGGAATCCGGTGATCTTGCTGCAAGACATCGAGAAGAAAAAACAGGAAATCGACCGCGGCGTCTGGCCCGAAGACAAGCGCAAGGACTTCGCGCTGGTCGATTTCTCGGAGCGTGCGGCGACCTTGCTGCGGCCCATCGACAGCTCGCAGTATGAATTGTCGACGGAATACTTTGTGCCGCTCAACCGCCCGAAAGAGAAAGCCCGCGAGCCGGATTACCTCGCCGTGGAATCTCTCGATGCGTTGGCCGGCCACGTCATTTTGGCACTCCCTTCGTTGGACGAGATTCAGGAAGGGGAAGAGGGAGAGATGCCGGTTGCTGAGGCGACGACCGATGAGGACGATGGCGAGGGGCGGTTCGTGCCGCGCACCGGGACAGGTTCCGGTGAGGATGGCCTGGGAGCGGGTGGAGTTGGCGGCCCGGCCGGCGGTGGGCCACTGTTGGCAGGTCGCATGAAAGCTGGCGGGATTGGGGCCGGTGGGATCGGTGCCAAGGCAATCGGAGCCGGACCAATGGGAGCGGGATCCATGGGCGGCGGGGAGATGCGGATGACATCCGGTCAACGTCCGCAGGGACGATTCTATGTCGCGGTCCGGGGCGTTTGGCCGATTCGTCAACAATTGGAGAAGATTCAGAAGGCGATGCATTTGCCGACGACATCCTCCGCCCTCGACCATCTCGAAATTCTCGACTTTGACTTAGAGCGGCAGGTGGCCACGTCAGGCGATGACCCGTGGTCCAAAGAGTGGGAAAAACTTGATATTCAATACGCGCATCAAATTCTGGATGAAGTCGCCGGGTTCGATGATGAGCCGCTCGAGATGCAGGTGTTCGACACGGTGATGACCATGCCGTTACCCGCGCTGATGTTCGGCGTCTGGCGCGAGCATGGCACGCATCCGCGGGTGAAGAACTATATTCTCACCCCCGAAGGGCAGCAGCGTGAGAAAGTCCTGCAAGCGCGATTGGCCGAGGAACATGCGCGTTTGCAAAGTGAAGAGGGAAAGATGCAGGGACCGACGCGCGGCGGATTTAACCGTCAATCCAACGATTTCCGTCAGATGGGTAATTCCATGATGCGTGGGAATACCCGAGGTGCCGTCGAGGCGTTGAACGAGATGACTCAAGACATGCGGAAAATGCAACCCGGCGGGGCGGGCAACATGACCCCCGCCGATCTGAATGCGCAAATCACGGCGGTTGGCCGATTGCTGCTCTTCCGGTATTTCGATTTCGATGTGCAGCCGGGATATGCCTATCGGTATCGCGTGAAATTGAAAGTAAAAAATCCCAATTTCGAGCGAGATCCCGCGGAAGTGATCGATCCGAGTGTGGCGGAAGGCGCGTTTCGGATGACGCCCGAAAGCAACATTTCCACCGTCGCCGTATTGCCCAGTTCACCTTCCTATTTTCTGAAAGAGGTCGAACGCAATCCGTTGGCGGACGAGAACCGCCGCGGTCGATCGGTGGCTTCTGTCTCGATTTACGAATGGCACAAGAAGATGGGCACCCAGGTGTATGCGACGATCCCGCTCAACGCGTTGGGACAGTTCCTGGGGGGGACGTTGCAGACAGATGTCCTGGACGTCGCCGCACCGGCCCTCGATCAGGAAGAATATGCTTTTACCACGGATGACGCGCTCCTCGATGTGAACTCGGATACGGATCTCAACCCGGCCAATCATCCCGATCTGATTTTGCCTGCGAAAAGCAAAGGGGCCAAGACGGTCCCCGCCGGGTTTGCACCGGAAGCCTTGGTTGTCGGCGGCGGCGGAGACTTGAAGGTTCTCGCCTTCGTCGGTGAGACAGAGAAGGAAAAGTCGTTGCGGACCTACGCCGAACGAGAGCGGAAGCCGTTCAAAGGGATGACGCGTCAAAGCGAGGATCTCCAGAACCCCCTTGATATGTCGCCTGCCGATTTCAAGGCGGGCGGCGGGCGGGGTGCCAAGGGGGCTAAAGGCATGCCCCCGGGCATGGCGGGGGGCGCGATGCCAGCCGGAAATCCGCGGCGCAAAGGGGGCCGCGATCGAGGAGCGGGAGCCGGTGCGATGATGCCCGGCATGCTTCCCGGGATGGGCGCTGGTGCCGGAGCCGGCCCGGCGGGTGCGGGCCGCGCGAAATCCAAACCCTGATCGCTGCGACGACCAATCGTCTCGTTAAATTCTGAGCACGCCGCTGGGTTCCCCGCGGCGTGCTTTACGTTGATACCTCTCCTTCAGCCAACCGCCCGCGCACGATGTCGAGCATCAGCGGATGCAGTCCCAGATGCGGACACAGCCGGAACTCGACCGTGGGAAATTCCAATCCCAGTTCAGCGCGGTGCCGTTCCAGATCGGCCGTGACGTGTGTTCCCGCCGAAAGAAAATAGGGCAGCATCAGCACGCGCGCGGCCCCCTGCTCCACACAGGCCCGTCCTCCCGCAGGAATCGTCGGCTCGGCCAGTTCCAGGTAGCTGACTTCGACGAGGGAATAGGGCGTCGCGGCACGCAACTGGTTCGCCAATTCGACCAGATCACGATTGGCATCGGCACGCCGGCTGCCATGTGCGATCAACAGGACGGCTGTTGTTGAATGATCGTCGGACATGAGGTTCTTTGTTTTCCTGGGGGCCATTGCCGAGCCGCAGGGTGGGTCGAGTGCTTTGACGAGGCCCACCGTCATGGGCATTGTGTTGAAATCGATGGGCCTCACAAAGCCTCGACCGCACCCTACACGAAAAGGCGATCGCGTCATGGCGGGGTGTCTGGTTGCCGCATTGGCCGCATGGCATGATAGCGGTTCCACTGCCCGTCTGTCAGCCCGCGCTTCCCGAATCGACAGGATCGCCGCTTATGCATCCCGATCGTATTGGTCCGTATCACATCGAGAAAAAAATCGGCGCGGGCGGCATGGGGAATGTCTATCTCGGCCGGCACGAAACCACCGGCGAGGAAGCGGCCATCAAAGTGCTCCCAGCGTCGCTCGCCCGGGAAGAAGGATTCGTGCTGCGATTCAACCGCGAGATCGAGGCGCTGCGGAAGCTCAAGCATCCGAACATCGTCGCCTTATTCGACAGCGGGGTCGACGGCGAAACGTATTTCTATGCGATGGAGTATGTCGCCGGCGAAACGCTGACCAATCGCATTCGCCAGCAGAAGCGGATTCCGTGGCGGGAAGCCGTCGACTACGCGATTCAGATTTGCGGTGCGCTGAAGGCCGCCCATGATGCCGGGGTGATTCATCGCGATTTGAAACCGTCCAATCTCATGCTGGCCCCGGATGGGCAGATTAAATTGACCGATTTTGGCGTCGCCCAGGTGTTTGCCTCGACTCGGCTGACGATCACCGGCGGCGTCATCGGCACAGCGGAATATATGTCGCCGGAACAGTCACAGGGGCAGCGGGCCAATAAACGCAGTGATCTCTATTCTCTGGGAGCCGTCCTTTACGTCATGCTCACGGGCCGGCCCCCCTTCACCGGCAGCACAACCGTCGAGATCATGCAGAAGCAGCGCTTCGGCCGGTTCGATCGTGCGAAAATGTACATCCCCGATCTACCGTCCTGGCTCGACGACCTGGTATCAAACTTACTCGAAAAAGACCCAGACTTGCGCCCGCCGGATGCGTATGTCCTCTCGCGAAAATTGCAGGAAGTTGTGGCGAAAGTCGACCTGAGCCAGAAAGACGAGCGGGCGACGGTGGTGGAGGGGCATGTTCGCCTGGAAGACACGACGCCCAGCGGACATCTGATTGATGCCGGCGTGGGGGCCACCTTTATGAGGGATCTGGTTCGGGATGAACTGGTCCGGCAGCAGACGCCGACCGGCGTGCAATCATTCTTCAACAACACCTGGGTCCTGGCCGGGCTGCTGGCGGTCGTCATCACCACCATCGCCTGGTTCTCGCTGGGAAGGAAGATGACACCTGACGAGCAATTTCAGGCTGGTGCCGAGTTGATGCAGCGCGCTCCCGGGCAAGATTGGCTGCTCGCGCGAGATCGCTATTTTTTGCCGCTGATGCAAGCCGATCCTGAGCAATGGAAAGAGGACGTGCAGCCGTACCTCGATGAGATCGAGGCGTTTGAATTGGAATCGTCGTTAACGCCGCCGCGAACTCGGGGCAAGGTCCGACAACTGCGCAGCGAACCGGAGCGGATGCTGGCACTCGTGCGTGCGGACTGGGAGCGTGGCGATTACGCCGCCGCCGACCGTCGACTGACTGCGTTAAGCAACGTGCTCGATGGACACGAAACCGACAAAGCGCTGCGGACCGTGGTGGAATCGTGGCAGGCCGCGCTGCGTGATCAGCAAGGGACTTCGCCCGACCGCCGGGCCTATGTCGAATCGCTGGTCACACAGGCGGAATCGATTCAACACGCTGATCCCGCAGCGGCCCGTCGCATCGCCGCAGGAGTCATCGAGTTGTACGCTCACGACGCGACGGTGGACGATCTCGTGACGCGCGCTCGACAGATCAGTGATGCGACAGCGAAATCCGCGCCGTGACTCTTGCCGCATCCCGGCATGCAGGGTAATCTGACTCTTTCGAGCGGGGGGCGTCAGCCCCCTGAATGTGGCAGCCATGTAAACTGAAATCGCATTCAGGGGGCTGACGCCCCCCGCTCACAGAAATTCCACAGAGAACGAACCTGGAGCCAGTCACCGGCATGAGCGCAGCGATCGACCTCAAGCAGCATATTCGCAGCATTAAAGATTTTCCCAAGCCAGGAATCATGTTCCGCGATATTACACCCTTGCTCGGAAATGCCGCCGTGTTTCGCGAAGTGATTCGCCGGTTCGCGGACAAGTATCGGGATTTGAAGCCGACGGCCATTCTGGCGGCGGAATCGCGCGGATTCATCTTCGCCGCGCCGCTGGCATTGGAACTCGGCGCTGCGTTCGTGCCGGTACGCAAACCGGGTAAGCTGCCGTTCAAGACGCGGAAGTTTCATTACGAACTCGAATACGGAACCGACGCACTGGAGATGCACGTCGACGCGGTCGCACCCGGCAGCCGCTGTCTCCTGGTCGATGATCTGCTCGCCACCGGCGGAACAATCGAGGCATGTATCAAGCTGGCTCAGGAAAGCCAGGCCGAAGTGATTGGCTGCGCGTTCCTCATCGAGCTGGCATTTCTGAACGGCCGGCAGCGTCTGGCCCCGCATGATATCTTCAGCCTGGTCTCCTATGACGATGAAAACTGAACGGGCGTTACAGTTTGCTTGTGCGCTGGCCATGCTGCTTGTCGGAAGCATGGGACGGGCAACGGCCGATGATGCGGCCGCCGTCACTTTGCCTCGGATCCCGCCGCTGGAACCAGCCGCAGCGTTGGAATCGTTCGCCCTGCGGGACGGTTTCACGTTGCAACTGCTCGCTACCGAACCCTTGGTGACCGACCCGGTGGCCGGCGCTTATGACGAGAACGGCCGGTTGTTCATCGTCGAAATGAACGACTACCCCTTCACCGATAAAACGACCGACAAACCGAATCAGGAACGGACGGCCGACCTGCCCATCGGCAAGGTTCGCTTGTTGGAAGACCTCGACGATGATGGTGTATTCGATTCCAGCACCATCTTCGCCCGCGATTTGTCCTGGCCGACCGGGATCGCGATTTTCGATGGCGGAGTCTTCGTCGCCGCGACACCCGATGTCTGGTATCTGAAAGACACCGACGGCGACAACGTCGCCGATATTCGCCGTAAAGTGTTCACCGGCTTCCGCAAGTTCAACGTGCAAGCTGTGATGAACAATCTTGTCTGGGGTCTGGATCACCGAATTTACGGGGCGGGCGGGACGAATGGCGGCACAATCACATCGCCGAACGACAAACAGATCGTCATCACGCGTAACGATTTCCGATTTGATCCGCGTCGCCCGGAGTTGGAGCTTCTGTCAGGGGGCGCACGATTCGGGAATTGCTTCGACGATGAGGGGCACCGCTTCATCTGCAACATTCGCAATCCGATTCAGCATGTCTTACTGCCGCAACATTATCTGACCCGAAATCCACTGTTGCCGGTCAGCAGTGTGGTCCACGATGTCGCCGCGGCGGGGGATCAGATTCGGGTGTATCGGTCGAGTCCGCCGGAACCGTGGCGAGTTGTCAATGCGGCCCGGCTCATGTCGCAGGGTGATCCGCGCATGCCGCGCAGTGAGAAGAATGCCGCCGGGTTCATGACCTCAGCGTGCGGCGTGACAATCTATCGTGGCGATGCGTATCCCGCCGAATTTCGCGAGCAGGCGTTTCTTGCGGAGCCGTCGGGCAATCTCGTGCATCGGCAACAACTCGCTCGCACCGGCGTGACGTTCACATCACAGCGCATCGACGCGGAGTCCGAATTTCTGGCCTCGGTCGACAACTGGTTTCGGCCGGTGAATTTTATTTCCGCCCCCGATGGCACGTTGCATCTGTGCGACATGTATCGCGAAACCATTGAACACCCGTGGTCGATGCCCGATGATCTGAAAGCGATGCTCGATCTGGAAAGCGGCCGGGATCGCGGACGCCTGTATCGGGTCGCCCCGCCGAATTTTGTCCGCCGGCCGACGCCGAAGCTGGGTTCCGCATCAATTACGGAACTGGTCGCGCTGCTGGAACATCCGAACGTCTGGCACCGCGATACCGCGATTCGTCTGCTGTTCGAGCGCCAAGATCAGTCGGCTACGGAGTTGTTGCGGGACTTGCGAAGCCGGACGCAACACCCCGTCGCGAGGTTGCACATCCTCTGGAGTTTGCACGGTCTAGATACGCTCACCGTCTCGGATTTAACAATCGCACTTCGAGATGAGGCCGCATCTGTCCGCGCACAAGCCGTGTTGCTCGCTGAAGAATGGTTGTTGCAAGGGGATGTGCCTGAACTGCGTGAGCGGATTGTCGCGCTGGCGGATGATGCCGAACCGGCAGTGCGATTTCAGGTGGCGTTCACTTTGGGATCGATCGCGGAGCCACGGCGGGCGGCGGCGTTGGAGGCGATTGCACGCCGCGATGCGGATGATCCGTGGATCATCGCCGCCGTGCTGAGCTCTGCTGCCGAACTGGCCCCGGCAATGTTGACCACGCTGCTGGCCGATCAGGAATTCGTGGCCGATGCGCGGCGGTTGCCGCTGTTGCGTCAATTGGCACAGATCGCCGGGGCACGCAATCAACCGGAGGAATTGGTGTCACTCGGAGAAATGCTGGCGGCATTCCCTGAAAAAGCCACGGCTGTTCAAACGCAGCTTGTCCTTGCTCTGAGCGACGGACTGCGCCGAAGTGGAAAACGCCTGGACGATGCCTGGAGAATCAGCCCGCAGGCCACGACGTTGCTTCATAACCAACTCCAAGCAGCGCGGCAGACCGTCTTGAATGCGGACGTGGATCTTGCTGTCCGCCTGCAAGCGTTGCCCCTGCTCGCGTGCGGATCGTTCTCGGAGATTGAAGAGTCGCTGTGGTCTCTACTCGATTTGCGGCAACCGCAAGAACTGCAAATCGCCGCGATTCGTACGCTGGCCGGTTATCATTCCGACGACTTGGCAGCCCGTTTATTGGCCGGCTTTCCCGGTTCAACGCCCCTCGTACAATATGAAATCATTGAAGCGCTGGCTAATCACCCGCGCCGCTTGCCTGTGCTGCTCGACGCGTTAGCCGAACAACGGATTGCCGCCGCGCAGATCACGCCGATCCGCAAGATGCTGCTGCTCAATCATGCGGATGACGCGATTCGTCAGCGTGCGGCGAAGCTCATCGGCAACGAACGGGCGACGCCCCGCCAGGCCGTGATTCGTGACTATCAGCCTGCTTTGGAGATGCAGGGCGATGCTGCGCGGGGCGGTAAAATCTTCCAGCGTGAATGCCTCACATGCCATCGCGCGGGGACCGTGGGGCACGATGTCGGTCCAAATCTGGCGACCGTGCGGCATCGCCGGGCCGATGAGATTCTCACGGCGATACTCGACCCAAATCGCGAAGTGGGGCCGAACTTCATGCAGTTCGCCGTGGCATTGGATGACGGCCAGGTTCTCACCGGAATGATCGCGGAAGAGTCGGCCGTCAGCCTGACACTGAAACGCGCGGAGAATAAGCAAGATATCGTGTTGCGGCAGAACATCGCGGAGATCGCCGGCACGGGCCTGAGCCTGATGCCGGAAGGTTTGGAGAAGAAGATTACCGTCGAAGAGATGATTGACCTGTTGGCATTCTTGCGCGGGAAGTAAACGAGATCACAGCGGAAGGCGCGCTCCGCTCGGAAGCCCTCGCGTCGCGGCTAACCCTCTAACCCTCTATCCAAACATGATCTGGGACCTCCACTGTCACCTGTCGGGCGTTGAAGGCCGCACGCCGCATGAGCAGATGGCGCGGTTGATGGAGTACGCCGATCGCATGGAGATCGAGCGGCTCGTGGTGTTTATGGGGCAGCAATTCCTCACCGATCCCACGCCGGATCAGTTCCGCCAGCAGAATGACGAGGTGCTGGAAGCGCTCAGCCATTGGCATCATCGGGCGTTCGGATTCGTGTATCTTAATCCTAAGTACGAGGAGGAGTCGCTGGCTGAACTGGAGCGTTGTGTGAAAGACGGGCCGATGGTCGGCGTGAAACTGTGGGTCGCCGTGCGGTGTACCGATCCGCGTGTCGATGCGATTGTGCGCCGCGCGACGGACTTGCAAGCCGTCGTCTTTCAGCACACGTGGCAAAAAACAACGGGCAACCTGGCCGGCGAAAGCACGCCGGAAGAACTGGCGGAACTGGCAGCGAAGCATCCCGATGCGAAGCTCATCTGCGGTCACACGGGGGGCAATTGGGAAATCGGCATTCGCGCGATGCGTGCTCTGCCTCATGTCACCGTCGATCTTGGCGGTTCCGACCCGACGGCGGGATTCGTGGAAATGGCGGTGCGTGAACTGGGTGCGGAGCGTGTGCTCTATGGCAGCGACATCGGCGGTCGCAGCGTTTCATCGCAACTTGCGAAAGTTCTGGGAGCACAGATCACCCCGCAGGCACGCCGGTTAATTCTCGGCGAAAACCTGAAACGCCTGCTGTTACCGATTCTCAAGTCGAAGGGAGTTCGACTGTGACGATCGACGTGAATGTGTCGCTGTTCCGCTTTCCATCGCGGCGTTTGCCGTACGATGACACGTCGGCAATGGTGGCGTTCCTGAAATCACAAGGGGTGACGCAGGCCTGGGTGGGCAGCTATGAAGGGCTGCTGCATCACGATCTAGCGGGCGTGAATCAGCGATTGGCCGCGGAATGCGCGGCTCAGCCTGCCGGATTTCTGCTCCCCTTCGGCACCATCAACCCGCTGCTCCCCGATTGGGAAGAGGATCTGCGACGATGTGCTGGCGAGTGGAAAATGCCCGGCGTGCGGCTGTCTCCGAATTATCACGGTTACGGGCTGGATGTCCCGCAATTCGACCGGTTGCTGACCGTGGCGGGTGAGCGAAAACTGATCGTCCAGATCGCAGTCCGACAGGAAGACCCGCGCACGCAGCACCGCCTGCTGAGTGTGCCCGATGTCGATGTGCAGCCGTTGACGAAACTCGCAGCTCGACATCCGGCGACGCGCATCATCCTATTGAATGCCTTGATGAGCACCTCCGCCGAGACACAGGCCGCGCTTGTTCAAGCGGGCCAGGTCTCGCTGGAAATCGCCACGCTCGAAGGTGTCGGCGGGATCACGCGGCTGCTGAAATCGGTCCCGGCCAATCGAGTGCTCTTCGGCTCGCACGCCCCGTTTTTCATCTGGCAATCGGCCGACTTGAAGCTCAAAGAGTCGGAACTACCGCAACCAGTGGTTGACCAAATACGCCGCGAGAACGCGTCGCAATTGCTCATCCATAACGGTTCGTGACGAACGGACAGCCGTAGGGTGGGTCGAGTGCTTTGGCGAGGCCCACCGCCTTGGTAATGGTGGCCACAATGGGTGGGCCTCACAAGGCCTCGACCGCACCCTACACATCGAATTGCATTATTCCGGCAGCCGTAGGGTGGGTCGAGTGCTTTGACGAGGCCCACCGTCCTGGTGATGGCGGCCACAATTGGTGGGCCTCGCAGGGCCTCGACCGCACCCTACACATCGAATTGCATTATTCCGGCAGTGGCGGCAGCCACGAGCAAAAGTAGAAAGCCCGCGGCACGCTCGACTCCAGCAGCACCTGCCAGGGCGAGGCTTTGGAATACGTGCTGCCGAGTAGTACATCGGCGAGTGATGGTGGCGATTCGTACTTGACAACGCGGACTTTGCTCAGAGTGAGATGAGTCTTGAGTGCTGCAATCGAATCCTCTTCATAGCCGATTTCGTCAATCATGCCGTTCGCCTTGGCGTCTTTCGCGGTGAAAATCTGCCCCGTAGCGAGAGCTTTCACCTGCTCGACCGTAAGCGTGTCGCGATTTTCATCAATGATTTCCATGAACCGCTCATACGATTGATTGAGGATGTTTCCCCACAACTCACGGTCACGTTCGGTAAGGGGTTTGAACGGGCTGAGCGAGTCTTTGAACTCGCCGGTGGTCAGCGGTTCAGATTTCACGCCCACTTTTCCCGCCAGTTCGCTGACATCATAGCGGGGCATGATCACGCCGATGGAACCGGTCCAGGTGGTTTCCTCGGCGTAAATCTTCGCCTGCGGCCCGCCTCCCATCGCGATGTAGTATCCGCCGGACGCCGCGATCCGTTTCATCTGTACATAAACCGGTTTGCTCTTTTCGCCGGTGAGCTTTTTCAGGCGGTGATAGATTTCGTGACTGTCGGCTACCAAGCCGCCGGGACTGTCGACAACTAGCAGCACCCCTTTGACGTTATTATCTTTCTCGGCTTTTTCGATCTGCTTCAGAATCCGCTCGGTGAACGGCGGCATGATGGTGCCGGACATCTCGATGACCGCGATTTTGTCAGAGGCGGCCAAGTCACCGGAATGGAACTTCTCCTGCGGGCCATCGGTCCCGCCGAGGTAGTCGAAGAACGCCGCGACCAGGCCGAAGTTGATCATGATCGAGATGCCGAGCGCGAGCAGGGCCAGTCGCAAACCCCAACTGCGCAGCAACCCGCCGTTGTTCGGAGCCTGAATGATGATGGTGGAATTCGGAGGAATAGTCACGGTCTTCTGTGCGTCAACGGTTTTCTGCGTCGTCTTTGTGGGGCGAAACGGGTCGGGTTCATTGAAGATCGGGGCATCGGCCATGGCAAGCACCTCTTGTGCGAAATCATCGAAAGTTCAAGGCAGGCTGTATCTTGCACAGTCTGCCGTGGGGAAACAACCGAAGCCTCGCAGCGGCAAATCGTCTCCTTGATAGATCAGCGACCAGCGAATGTGAAACTGTAACGATTCCAACGGATGTGCCGAAGGTTCGGATCGCGCCGTCTGCATCCTCGAACCAGACCGATTTCGAGCTGCAATCTGGAGAACCGACACACATCCGATAACCGGCACGTCGATGGTATTCCTACGCGGAGTTTTCGGCGACGGCGCTGAACCCACCGCAAGGACTGCTCAGCAAGCTCTCCGACCGGTCCTACGGTCGGTTGACAGGAATTTCGAGGAGACGGTCAACATGGACAGTTGTGCCAAGGGGACGATGCGGGCCTGGATCATTGGTGCCGCCGCCGCGGGGATGGTTAGTCCCGGGCTGCTGGTCGCCCAGACGTACCAACCAGCGACGAAACCGGTTTCGCAACTCGCGAAGCCGCCCCGTAGTTCCACGGTGCCGCCGCGCTTGTTGCCGACAGGCGAACCGATCCGTCAGACGGCCTACAACCCTGAGGCTGGCGACGCGCAGCTCGCGCAGTCCGAAGTCCAGCAGCGGCTCAAAGAACTCTACGAGCGAGACGGTCGCGAAATGCCTGAGTTGAACATGGCGACCTCGCCTGCTCAGCGACAGGCTGTCCCCGTCTCGCAGCCGACCACATCTGCGTCGACTCCGCCGAACGCGCTGCCCCGTTATGCATCGCCGCCGCAGGTCGCCCCCACGGCTGCGAAGCCGAGTCCCAATAAGGTGACCTCGTTTTTCAAGAAACTGGTCCCCGGTGGCAACAAAAAGTCGCAGGCTTCGGCCCCGCCGCGGCAACTTCCCGCGCCCGCCTATCAACAGCCGATCATCCAGGCAACTCCGCAAAACGTTCTTCCGCCGCCGCAATCATTCGCCCAGCCTCAGACAACAACTCCCTTGCCGACAATTTCGCAACCGCAGCCAATTCCTCTGCCACCACCGGCGGCCGCGCAACTTCCGTCTAGTCCCGTGACGCGACCGGCGGGCGGCATTCCAGCTGAGACCGACCCGTGGGAAACACCGGATATCACAACTCCGGCGGAAGAGAACGAAGTGTTGGATTTGCCGGAACTCCCCGGCGAGTTCCGCGTGGTTCCGCAAACCGCGAACGACGATTCCGATCTCGACGACGATGACGATGACGAAGCCGTGGAAGCCGCTCCAGCATTGCCGGAATCGCCCGCCGCGCCGACCGCACCGGCCGAATTCAGCGAGGATTTCCCTGATCCATTCGCATCTCCCGCGACGACTCAGGCAACCACCGACTCAACGCCAGAATCCGAACAGCCCGCTGAAGAATCGGGAGAAGTGACCAACCCCTACACCGGCATGACGCTGGAAGAAGAAGCCCCGGCGACCATTCCCGAATTGGCCCCCGCGGGTGACAACTCAGTCCCCGCCGATAATACCACCAAAGGCCCGAATTCCACCGCCGCCAAAATGCATCGCATCATTCAACGGACGGATATGAAAGGTCTGAAAGGCTTCTGCCCCGTGACGCTCCGCGATCAACGTGAACTGGCCGATTCGCGGCCGGAATTCTCGGGATCGTATCGCGGTCAGAAGTTCTTCTTCGCCTCGAAAGTGGCCCAGGCGAAGTTCGAGCAAGAACCGGCCCGCTACGCACCTGCGGCATACGGTGCCGACGTGGTTGTCCTCACCGACAATCAGGATGTCGCCGAAGGCACGTTGGACTACGCGGCCTGGTACAAAGGCCGGCTGTATCTCTTCGGCACGCAGGAGACGCACGACAAGTTCGTCAATCAGCCCGAACTGTACGCCTCGCCGCCGGGAATCGAATAGTCAATGGTGCAGCTTGATTTCGAGCCACGTCCACGCCATTCGCGCGGACGTGGCTCGTGTCATTTGATAGAGTTGTCTTGGGTGGCACGACCCTGAGTCTTCGAAGGGCGTGGCGAATGTGCGTAAAGACCACGCCCTTCCCAAAACCTCAGGGACGTGCCCCCCCAGGCTTTCAACGTGCCCTATTTTTGAGCGGATTCATGCGGTCCACATCGCGCGGCCGGCGATCCACAGCTTCTTCCAGGTGGGTAAACGAACTCTGCGGGTGAAGACATCAAACTGTTGCCGCTCGATTTGTCGCAACAGTCCGCCGTAAATCTCCAGCATCGCTCGCAGCACTGGTTGCCCGGCCCGCTCCAGATCGTTGTGCAGTAATTCCGCCTGACGATAGTAGCTCCAGGCCCGCTCGGTCTCGAAGGCCATCAGCCGCCGGAATTCCGGCCCTACCTGCTGATGGCGTAAATCATCCGCGGAGTAGCCGAAGCGGGCGAGATCTTCCGCAGGCAGATAGATTCTTCCACGGGCGGCATCCTCTCCCAGATCACGCAGGATGTTCGTCAGTTGAAACGCCAGCCCGCAACTGACGGCTCGGGCTTCCGCCTCAGCACCGTGGTAGCCCCAAATGCGGATGCAACATAAGCCGACAGCTCCTGCGACGTGATAACAGTAGGTCTTCAACTCCTCGAACGTGTGAATCGTACGGGGCGTCAGATCGAATTCGATTCCGTCGATCACATCGGTCAATAGTTGTGCGGGGATCTCATAACGCCTCACGATCTGCACGACAGCGGGCCAAACGGGGTGATCAGGCAGTTCGTCGCGCAGCGCGAGTTCCAGATCATTTCGCCATAGTCTTAACTGCGCGGAGCGCTCGGCCACATCATGGCCCGGTTCGTCACCGATGTCGTCCGTGATCCGCATGAAGGCGTACAAGGCCTGCATGGCTCGGCGTTGTTCCGCGGGGAGCGACCAGAAGGCATACCCGAAATTCCCCGCCGTACGCCGCGTCAGCCTGCGGCAAAACTCGAAAGACTCGGTGACCCGATCCGTCATGGTCGCATGCCCTTCGTGAGGGATGTCGCGGAATCGTGACCTTTCCAACCCAGTTTTCGACCGCCATGCCGCATCAGGCCGGCCAAGACCAGGCGCAATGCATCGAACTTGGTGACGGTCGGTCGCCGATCCCACACGCGATAGTCCATCCGTTCGATCTTGTCGAGAATTCGCATGCCGCCCCGCGCGAACAGGTCAATCGCGATTTGAAGCCGGTCTGGCAGGCGATTCACCAACGGCAGTCCGTTGATCAAGAACCGGCGCGCGCGACCGACTTCAAACTGCATCAAAGCGAGGAACGCCGGATTCGTGTGGTGCTGCTCGAAATCCGCGCGGCGGTAACCGAACCGCTCGTAATCTTCTCGCGGCAGGTAGATGCGGCCGATGGCCAAATCCCGCGCGACATCCTGCCAGAAGTTCGCCAACTGCAACCCCGTGCAGATCGAATCCGACCAGGCGATGTTCTCCAATGTCGATTGCCGGCATAACAACAGCACCAACCGGCCGACCGGATTGGCACTGCGACGACAGTAATCGTGCAATTGGTCGAAGGTCTCATATTCCCGCACCGTCTGATCCTGCTCGAACGCGGAGATCAGATCGAGCAGCGGGTCCATCGGAATTTGATACGACTGGATCGTCGGCAGCAGTGCGACGAAAACAGGATGCGTCGCTTCGCCCTGGTAACATTTTTCCACCAGCCCACGCCACCAGGCGAGCAGCGTTAACGCCCGCTGAGGATCGCCGGCTTCATCCCCCAGATCGTCGGCCCACCGGCAGAACGCATAAACATTGCAGAACTGCTGCCGCAATTCGCGTGGTAGTAGCCCCGAGACCACCGGGAAATTCTCGTAATGCGCTGTCGCCAACCGCCGGCAGTACGCCTCCGCATCGGTCAGCGCGGGCACATCCGCCTGGGCAAGCGTTTCCGGTCCCCAGTGTGATAAGTCGTCGATAATCATGCGGAACGGGGCCAGAATGCCTTGAATGGTGAGTACGACGGCAGGGGATGCCACATTCAGGGGACTTACGTCCCCCGCTCGGAAATACGCGCGTGCTTCGATCTTTGCGGCCGGACAGAGTATGATGTTTCTCCGCACACGAAAAAAGGCTCTTGCATGTCGATTCCCCGCGTCGCGATCGTCGGCCGACCCAATGTCGGTAAAAGTTCGCTGCTCAACTGGCTGGCCCACAAACGCATCTCCGTCGTCGACCCCACGGCCGGCGTCACGCGCGATCGCGTCACCTATTTGATGCACGCCGAGAATCGGTATTTTGAACTGATCGACACCGGCGGCATCGGCATCGTCGACCGCGATGATCTTTCCGAAGACATCGACCGGCAGATTCAGATCGCGCTCGATGATGCTGATCTGATCATCTTCGTCGTCGATGGCACCACCGGCATCACCGATCTCGATCAAAAAGTCGCGACACGTTTACGGCGGATTCCTAAGCCGAAGGTGATCGTCGTCAACAAATGCGATTCGCCAAAACTGGATGAGGAAGCGACCCGTTTTTACGGGTTGGCCGACGCACCACTGGTCGTGACGAGCGTGATCGGCAATCGCAATCAGCAGAAGCTGATGGAGACCATCGTCGAGCATCTGCCGGCCGCCGTCGATTTGGAAGACGAAGTCGGTGCCGCGCAAGCCGCCGAGCCGGAATTGAAGATGGCGATTGTCGGCCGCCGCAACGTTGGGAAAAGCACGTTCATCAATCAACTTGCTGAGACGGAACGGATGATCGTCAGCGAGATCCCCGGCACGACGCGAGACAGCGTGGATGTGCGGTTCGATCTCGATGGCAAGTCGTTCGTCGCGATTGATACGCCGGGCGTGCGGAAGCGCAAAAGTCTGGCGAACAACATCGAATGGTACGGGCTGACGCGCGCGAAGCGGAGTATCCGCCGGGCGAATGTCGTCCTCATGTTTTTCGATGCGACACAGCGCGTTTCACGGGTCGACAAACAACTGGTGTCGGAAATTCTCGCCGAAGTGAAACCGTGCATCTTCGTGATGAATAAGTGGGATCTTGTCGAAGAGAAGACGACCGAAGCGTGGTCGGAATACTTGTTCAAGCTGTTCAGCGATATGCGGCATGTGCCGGTGGCGTTTTTGACTGCGAAATCGGGCAAGAACGTGCAGAAGGTGATTAACCTCGCCCAATCGATTTTCAAGCAGGCGCGATTCCGCGTGCCGACGGGGGAACTGAACCGGCTCGTGAAGGAGGCGATGCAAAACTGGCATCCGCCGATGCGTCAGAACCGGACTCCGCGCATCAAGTACGCCGTGCAAGTCGGCGTCGAACCGCCGACAATCGTGCTCAAATGCAACGACGCCGTTTTGTTCGACGAATCGTGGAAGCGGTACATGCTCGGCTTTTTGCGGGAAAAGCTCCCTTTTAAGGAAGTCCCCCTGAAAGTTTACTATCGTTCGCAAGGTTCCGAGGTGCAGGGCAAAGAGACCAAGGAAGAAGCGAGCGTCATCGCGGAAATGGATGACGATCTCGACTTTGAAGATGATCTGGAATCGGAAGATCAGGACTGATCGCACGTGCCGCGGCGATGAAACCGCTACGGCACGTTGACCGGTTCCGTTGTCTGCAAGACGAAGAGCAGGCGAATGGTTTCAAGCGGAGCCTGTTCCGCGAAATCGTGCAGTGGATTCAGTTGCAGATCAGGCTTCGCTGGTTCCGCCGCAGCTTTCATCTTGTCCGCGACGACTCGTTTCGATCCATTCATTTTCCGTTGTGCGACCGCGACCGAATTGTTCTGGACTTCGCCGCTGCCCGCATCCAACTGCAAGGCCACCGCCGCATTCTGCTTGCGGGCGACACCCACATTCTGCGTTCGCAAGCCCAGCGTCGCCGTGGCGTCCGCGGGAGAATCATCGACGACGGCGTTATTCTCCACACGATGCTTCATCATCCGGCCCGCGGGCTTTGGCGAATTTCCCGACAACCGTTGCTGGTCGGTATTCTGACCGTCCTGCGGCATCGCTCCTCGCCGCAGCGCTTCCTTCGCCTCGGGCTGCTGGCTCATATTCCGGGCGCGGGAATAGTTCGCGACAACTTCCACCGCGTCGTTGACCAGCAACTGTTCTTCCAGCCCCTCAGCCTGTTGTTCCTGAACTGATTCTGTACTCGCCGCCGCACTTTCCGACGGCGTTGCGGCGAGGTTCGCCAGTTCCGGCCCATCCACCGGCGGCTGCAAGCGGGCACGCGAAAAGAGTTGCTCCCGCACCATCTCATCCATTACCTGCGCGATCGTGTCTCGCGAGGCATCGACATAAATGGTCAGCAATTGCTGCTCGCCGTCGCCGGGCTTCCCGTTACGCTGCTGGAAACGGGGAGACTTGCGGGCAAGTTGCTTTTCGCCTGCCACGGCATCGTTCGCTTCGTCAGCCGGCGCTTCGGGCAAAACATCGAGGCCGTGTCGTCCCAGGAGAACCGCCAAACGATCGCCGGCTGCTTCGATATCAACAACCGTCAGTTCCACCACGGCCACCCCCTGCCCGTCACGCTCGACGTAAGGCAGCACATCGCCGATGCGGACGGAATCGCGATACACATCGTCCACACTGGCCAGATCGCTGAACGCCGGCGCGGCATTCATGAGGGGATCCCGATCCGCATCGCTCGTCACGGATTGATCCTTGCCGGCAAGAAGGGGTTCTGCCGCCGGTGCCTTCGCGGAAATCGCTGCGGACATTGGTGGCGGGGCCAACATCGCGGACTTCGCCATCGCCTCCGCCGGTAGAGCGGCGAACTCGCGTTCAGCCAGGTTCATCTGCCGTTCCCCGTCGGTACCGTCATGCACCGCGAAGGCTTCGCTTTTCTCCATTGTCGCCAAAGCGGGCGTGTTCGCCTGTTGCTCTGGCTGCTCCACCAGCGATGTCATCAGAACCATCCCCGCCACTGTCACGGCCATCCCGGCGATGGCGGAGAGCCATTCCCGCCGAAGCGAGCGACGAGGCATGGCCGGCTCGGGGCCAAGCAGCGATTTCCGCTCGGCTTCGTGTCGAATCGCCGCCGACAATTCCACCGGTGCGGATTCGCGCGGCAAGGCTCGCAGCAGGTCCGTCAATCGTGCGAAGTCGTTCAACTCTTCGCGCAGTTCCGGCGCGGTTTCCAGCAGGCGTTCCACGTCGGATCGCTCCTGCGGAGAAACTTCTCCATCCAGGTAAGCCGACAGGAGTTCTGATCGACGATCACGGTCCATGGCATGTCATCCGTTGGCGATGCGGTTGAGTCCCGCCGCTCGCCAGTCACATAAGGTCATTCACAATTCCACTCGACTACAAGCTCCCTGGAAATCCGTTTTATTCCTCGGCTCGCAGCAATACCGTCAATTTTCCCCGCAGTTCCAGTCGCGCCCGATGCAGCCGGCTGCGCACCGTCCCGACCGGGCACTCGCAAATCTCCGCGATCTGTTCGTAAGGCATGCCGTCCATCTCTTTGAGAACCAGAACGGTGCGAAATTCTTCCGGCAGTTCACCCAGTGCCTGCCGCACCAGCCGTTGCCGCTCGGAGACATCTAGTGCGTGTGTCGGCTCGGACGACGGACGAGGATCGGCCGGTTCGATTCCGGTTTGTTCACGGACGGCATCTACCGAGGTCGACATGCGTCGCGTCTTTCGCCGAAAACTGACCGCCCCATTCATCGCAATGCGGAACAACCAGGAGTAAAACGCCGACTGCCCGCGAAACGTGCTTAATTTTTCCAATGCCTGAATAAACGCATCCTGGGCAATATCCTGAGCATCGGCCGAGGAACCAAGGATATGGACCAACGCGTGATACAACCGGTGCTGATACCGTTCGACCAACAAGCCGTAACAGTCCCGTTGCCCGGACAGGCAGCGCTGAATCAGCTCTTGGTCGCTGGTGCCATTCACGATGTTCGTCAATCAGACGTACCGGGGTCCGGAAAAGTTCCGTAAAACCCCTCGTCGCCCAAGAAATAGGCGGAACATCAATCGCGGAAGAGCTTTACGGCAGCGATATCTTGCCGTGCGGCGGGGAAACCGTCAATTGAGAACGGTCTTCGCGGACGTATGGCGGCTGGAAGATTCCACCACCACCGCTTATTCCACCAGTTCCGCCACGGTCGTCCCGGCGGAGGAATCGGCCGCGAAATCCCGGCTGCTCAAGCGGCGGTTGAACCGGACATCCTCGTACACATAATGTTCGAGCAAACCTTCCCGATTCGTCGCGTTGGTTTCCCAACCGGTGTTCGTCACGGCCAGCGGGATCGACCACTCTTGATCCAGCCAGACTGTCGAAGAGCGATATTCGGGATTGTCTTCAGGACTGGCGGAAGACACGGTAAACACCCGGCATGGTCGCTCACCGATCATTTCGTCGGGCAACCACGCGCATTCCACGCCTTCGGTCGCATCAGCATAAGGACGATACCGTTCAATCAATTGCTCCGTGAGCCGCAGTAATCCCAGATCGGTGATGGGATACCGCGACTCCTGCATGGCGATGGACGAATGGGGGTCGAGGTTCATCCAGCCGAGACGCTTCTTCCATCCGCCGAGTTTCACCGCGAGTCGGTTGTCATTCGCCCCGTCGCAATAGACCGCTGTTTGTCCGTCTGGCGATCTCATGGTGACACTGAACGGATCATGGCGAAGCTTTAGCTCAGTGGTAGTCGCTTCACGCAATTCACCCTGAACCAGTTCCTGTCGATGGAATGTCGCGGTGTAATCGGGCATGGTTTGCAGCCAACTACGGCCTTTTTCCAGCAGGGAGATGCATTGGCGGACTGTGAGAGATTCGGTGGATTCCTCTGTGGATTCCACATTTTGTTGCGACTCAGGCTTCGGCTGCCGCACGCGGGCGGGCATCCCTCGAGCTGGCTCGGCCGAGGGATCTTTGACCACTTCTAAAGCCGCGTACGACAGCAACATCCCGCCCGTTAGTAACGCTGCAATTTTCATGATTGCACCAATCTCCACGGCTCATCCGTGGAGTCCAAAGGTAAAGTCTCATGCTCTCTGGGGGAAACTGTTCTCCCAGACCAGTTAAGGAACTGACTAACGCAAACTCCGTTCCAAAGTGCTAACTCTCGTCATCACCGGCACTTCCTTGTGCTGCCGGCTGGCAACCCGCTTGGCCGTCGACTATGGTGAACGTCTCGCGACCGACCAGCGTTCGGTAAAGGACAGGCTAATGAAAGTCACGTTTTTCGGTGCCGCCGGAGAAGTCACCGGCAGCCAGCATCTCATCGAGACGGACAAGCTGCGCGTGCTGCTCGATTGCGGCCTGTTCCAAGGCCGCCGCGCCGAATCCCGGCTCAAAAATGAAACGTTCCGCTGCCAGCCGAAAGAACTCGATGGCGTAATCCTATCGCATGCCCACATCGACCATTGCGGCAATCTGCCACGGCTGTACCGCGCGGGTTATCGCGGTCCGATTTTCTGCACCCCGGCGACCGCCGACATCGCGAAGATCATGCTGGCCGACTCCGCCCGCATTCAAGTCGAAGACGCCAAGTACCTCGCCAAAAAACTGGAACCGGGTCACCCTTCGCTGGAACCGCTTTACAACGAACAGGATGCCGCGGAGACGGTGAAGTTATTTGAAACCCTGCCCTACGGCCAATGGCATGAACTCGCCGAGCATTTCCGCGTCCGCTTCGCCGAAGCCGGGCATATCCTCGGTTCCGCCATCGTCGAAATGGAGATTCGCGAACGGGGTGTCTGGCGGCGAGTCGTCTTCACCGGCGATCTCGGTCGACGCAACATCCCCCTGCTCCGCGACCCCCAACTGGTCGATGGCTGCGATGTCCTGATCACCGAATCGACCTACGGCAACCGCATTCACCCCGCGACATCGAATCTGCAGGCGGAATTGCTGGAAGTGATGCGGCGGACCATCGAGCGCAAGGGAAAGATCATCATCCCCGCGTTCAGTCTCGGCCGCACGCAGACCATCGTCTATTTTCTGAACAGGCTGTATAACGACGGCCTGCTGCCCAAGTTGCAGGTCTTTGTCGACAGTCCGCTCTCACGTCGGCTGACCGATGTACACCGCGAGAATATGGGCACGATGGATGCGGATGTACGAGGCGTGTTGCGCACCGATCCCGATCCGTTCGCCTTCGGCGGATTGACTTATGTCGCCTCGCAGCAGGAGAGCATGGCCCTGAACCATCGACCGGGACCATTCGCCATCATCGCGGCGAGCGGCATGTGTGAGAACGGCCGCGTGGTCCATCATCTGCGGCACGCTGTCGATGATGACCGCAACGCCGTGGTGATCATCGGCTTTCAGGCGGAACACACGCTAGGTCGTCAGTTGCAGGAACGCCGGCCAACAGTCCGGATTTTTGACCGGCACATTCCGTTACGCGCCGAAGTCGCCGTGCTGCAAGGCCTGTCGGCTCACGCGGACGCTGAAGATTTTCGCTGGTGGTTCAGCAATCTGTCGAAGAGCGGCCGGGGGGTGGGCCGGGCCTTCATCGTGCATGGCGAAGCCGCCGGTGCCCAAGGCGTGGCGAAACTGCTGGACGATGTCTGCGACGAACCGCCCACGATTCCCAAGCTGTTTGAATCGTTCGAGGTGTGACTTTCTCGTTCCTTCTCCCCTGCAGGGAGAAGGTGGCCGCTTCGGCCGGATGAGGGGTTGCTCGCAAAGGGCTGATATCTCGTGCCACGACTTGTCATCAAGTCGTGTGATTCGTTAAGCACGACTTGAGGACAAGTCGTGGCACGCCAAATCATTTACTTCGCCTGCAGCAGCTCATCCACAAACTTGGTCACATCCTCATAAGTGAACCCCTCGTCTTCGTTCTCCGCTTCCGCGTTGTCGAAGGTCTTCACCAGCTTTCCCGTGCGGTCGTAGACCAGCACGGCGGGGATCGACGGAATGCCGAGTTTCTCGAACATCGCCTCGGATTCCTCGCTGCACAGCACATTGTCGAAGGTCGCGTTGTGCTTCGTGAGAAACTTCAGAACCCGCTCGCGATAAAACTCCGGCGGCTTCGCTTTCAGGCCAATATAATCCAGATTCAGCGATATACACGCGACATCTTTGTGATGCGACTTGTGTAGCGCGACCAGATTCGGAAATTCCTTGATGCACGGCAGACAGGAAGTCGACCAGGCATCCACGACCACGATCTTTCCCTTGTGAGAGGCGACGAGTTTCTGGGTCGCCTCCCAATCCAGAATCTGAATCGGCACGGTGACTGCTTTTTCATCGGCGGCCGGGAGCATCGTGATTAAGCAAGCCAGCAGACTGCAAACGATACCGATGGACAAAGTGCGAATCATGGATGTTGCTTTCAATTCAACGGAACACTTACCGCGGAGACGCTGAGTCGCAGAGAGGGAATACAAATGGTCATTCAGCGCACATGTCTTGCGCAAATCTCTGATTCGGCTTTTTCACTCCGCGTCTCTGCGTCTCCGCGGTTCATTTCTCAATCTTAACCAACCCCGCCTGCGTCGCCGCGACTTCCGCATCTTCGTAAGGCAAGGCTTTCAGAAACTCCACCAGATCGATCCGTTGCGCGGCCGTCAGATGACTCGTCTTGCCATGCTTGTCCGCCGGGTTGCAGGTGGTGAGGACATCGTCGAGTGTCGCCGCGCGGCCGTGATGCAGGTACGGAGCCGCGCGATATCCGCCGAGAAGCGACGGCGTGTCGTACTCGGGGCCGAGCGTTTCACTCGGGTCGTCTTCGCCCGTACCGACATTGTGTTTGCGGAATGGCTGGACGGGCTGCGAATCGGTGAAGCACGGGCCGGTGTGACACTCGGCGCACTTTGTTTCTTTCGCGAAGAACAGTTCTTTGCCACGCAGCGCTGCTTCCGATAAGCCCCCCTTCGCATGGGGACTCAAGGCGAACTTGTGTGTGTTGGAGTACGCCGCCAAGGCATCGAGATCGGCCGACAATCCCTTGTTTGGCTTGTCCAACGGGCCATGCACGCGACCGCGAATCAGTCCCCGGCCCCCCATGAGCGCCCCGCGTACCGTGATCTCGAAATCCTGCACCTCGTCGCGGTCGGCCGACCAGTGAATCGGATGGGTCCACGCCATACCCGCCAGCGACATCGTGTTCCGTAATCCCTCAGCATTCTGCCAGGTACGACCGTCGGAGTCTCCATCCGGATGGCAACTGGAACATGAAATCCAGCGGGCACCGACCATCGGTTGCAGCGCGGTGTAGAACAAAATCTTGCCCCGCAGCACTTCTTCTGAATGCGGATTCTGCGAGACATCAATCGTCGCAAGTCGCTGCCACTGCACGGTGTCAAAAATATCGACCGCGAAGTCAAGCGAACTCAGGACATACAACTCGCGGCCATCCGGCGAGAACTGCGCCGCCCTCGGATTCATCCCCACTTTCAGCACGCGTTGAAACTCAAGTTCCTTGTAATCGTCATCGAGAACTTTGCAGGCGTACAAGTCGTCGGTGCCGGCGAACACGGCCGCGAACTTCTTTCCATCCGCACTGATCGCGGCCTCCCACGGATTCGCCACGACGAAAATGCTGTTGAAGGCATCCATCGCAATCGGCTTGCGGCGACGGCCTTTGCCCCCTTCCATATCGACGACAGTGACAAACGGAACAATCGCCCCTTCCCCTTTATCCACCGTGGTTCGCGACCGGATATGCGGCACATACGCCTTGGTGCGGGTCGGATGCAGCACGATCTGACGGGCGAGATTCTCGCTAGCGGTGCCGGGCCACTGATCGACAATCTCACCCGTTTCCAGGGAAATCGCATTGACCGTGGCTGTCAGATATTCGGTAACGTAAATTCGCTGCTGCTGTTCGGACAGCGCGATCCCCCGCGGCATTTTCCCCGCGTGCATGCTGCGCAGGATTTTTTTCTCCGCGACATCATATTCCACCACCTGTCCCGGATATTCGCAGGTGATGTAAAGCCGTTTGCCGTCCGCGGTCGCCGCCAAGCCATATGGCTCGTCGAAGACCTCGATCGTTTCCTGCAACTCACCCGAGTACGCGTCGATCAACTTGACGAGGTCATCGCCATAAACTGAGACGGCGAGCGTGAATGTGTCGCCGAGAAATGTGGCCGATTCGGGATGATGGCCGACCGGAATTTCCCGTAGGACTTTCCGCGACGTCAGATCGACGATGCTGACCGAGCCGTTATCGCGATTGACCGTGGCGAGCAGCGTGCCATCGGCGGAGACTGCGAGCATGGAGTTGGAACTGGCCGCGGCGGAATTCAGCGTGATCCAGCACAAGCCACCGATCAGCAGCATCCGGCTCAGCAGCATCCAACGGCACAGAGACATGCCAGGCATTCCGTTTCCTCTCGCATTCGAGGTAGGCGTTTTTATGTAGAGCACTTGCTCCGCAAGTGCATGTTTTCGACAGATCGAATGTGGCGGTACGTGGAGAATTGGGCCAGGATGAAGCATGCACTTGCGGAGCAAGTGCTCTACATTCAAATGCTGGACATCGCAGTCCTGTCCAAGATGGCGTGAGTAGCGAAATCACCCGCCGGATCCTGGATGCGAACCCGGCGGGTGATCAACGTCATCAGTAGAACAGGCCCAAAGGCCTGGTCGCAACTAGTTCAGAATCTTCTTCGTTTCACCGGCGACGGTATCAACCGCTTTGGCCGAGAGCTTGCCCTTGGCGAAGGATTCTTTGACCTTCAGTTCGCCGTCAACCCACATCATGACGGTGGTTTCGGCGTCTTCTTTCACGCCATAGCCATCCGGGCCGGCATCGCCTTCGATGACGGTCAGCGGAACGTGCTTGATGCCTTCCTTCTTGGCGATTTCCGCGAGCTTGGCTTCGGTGGCATCGGCGTCGTTGGTCAGCACAACCACGAACGAGGCCATCTTCTTGTCGGAGTTCTTGCCGACCTGGGCATCGACGTTCTTCACCAGTGCAACGACATTTTCATTCACATCGCGTGTGAAGATGGTCACGACCGGGCGATCGCCAAACTTGCAGCGGTAGCACAGCGTCTTGCCCTTGTTCGGGCCGGTGATGTCGCGGACATTGAACGCCGGCACCGGATCGCCAACCGACAGGGACTTTTCCGCGGCCATCGCGAAGCCGGCAACAGCCAGCACGCCCAGGAGAGACAGGTGAGACAACTTCATGGATCGATTCCTCGCAACTGGTGAAATTCAGGCACGGACCTTCCATGCCGCGGCCAGATCGGCCGCTTCTTCCTCCTGATTATTGCCGTCGAGACCGACAAGTCAATTCTCCGGCGTAGTTTGCGACCACATTCGATATGATAAATCCTTCATAATCCGCGGCAGCGTGTTGGAATGTCGCGCTGCGAAAATCGAACTTTTCTTTGATTCGAAAGCCTGGCATGCAATTGTTGCGTACGCTTGGAGTGTTGCTTGCCGCCGCATGGGCGGCCACCTCGTCGTGTTCTGAATCGCCCGGCTGGACGGACGGCGATCCTCGGCAAACGCTGGCCGATGTTCACATTCTCGGCGGCGCGACGCTGCTGGAGAATGGACAGGTTCTCGCCGCCGGTGGGTTGAACCGATTGACGTTCCAGGCGACTGCGGTCGCGGAGTTGTATGATCCCGTCGCGCGACAATGGACGAAGACCGGTCCGCTGAATACGCCGCGCTGGTCGCTGGACGCGATCACACTTTACAATGGCAAGGCGCTGTTCGCAGGCGGAGCCGAGGCATTCGCCGAGAAGGCCGCGCTCGCCACGGCCGAAATCTACGATCCTGCCACGGGACAATTCACTTTCACGATGAATTCCTTGTCGGTCGCTCGGCAAAGCTTCGGCATCTCGCTGCTCAACGATGGTCGCGTGCTGATCACGGGGGGCAACACCACGGGCAACAATCTCGGCGGCACCGGGACAACCGCCGTCGACATCTATGATCCCGCAACCAATTCGTTCCAACCGGCGGCGGCCATGTCGTTCGGCCGATCGCTGCATGCGCAGCTCACGTTGCGCTCCGGCAAAGTGCTTGTGATCGGCGGGGCACAAGTCAACGCGGAAATCTATGACCCAGAATTGAATTCCTGGACGACCGCCGCCGAGAGTTTGCCGACCACGCTGAAAGACATGAAGGCCTTCGAGTTGTTCGACGGCCGGGTGTTCATTCCCGGCGGGCAGAACACCGTCGATGGCCTGACAGCCGACGCCACCTGGTTCTTCGATGTTGCGCGCGGAAAATTCACGCCCGGGCCGAGTCTCGCCGGTTTCTGCTACGCCCCTGCCGGCGTGCAGATCGGCACCAGCGACTACAGCGGCTTCGATTTGTTTCCGCAACAACATGACCAGCACGGACGTTACATCCTGATCGCCGGCGGCGAACACGATCCGCCGACTGGCCCGGATGTCGAACTTCACTCCGCGATCATTTTCGATGCGGCGGCAGACAAGTTCATCGATGTCGGCCCGATGCCATTCATCCACGATGATCACACGGAATCGCTGCTGCGGATTCATGATGCCGGGCATCCGGAAGTTCTCCTCTTCGGGGGAAACAGCACCCGGCGGACCAGCCGGTATGAGTTCGATCTGAAAACGCTGTTGACTCC
>Ga0105047_10003152_pt1 | contig 29149 bp, 28 predicted proteins | sample MAT04_FD_78384 | JGI IMG/M metagenome (GOLD analysis project Ga0105047, IMG submission 78384) | Freshwater microbial communities from Lake Fryxell liftoff mats and glacier meltwater in Antarctica - MAT-04 (megahit assembly) | ecosystem: Environmental > Aquatic > Freshwater > Ice > Liftoff... | reverse complement strand
TCAGGACATCACCTCGCGCAAGCAGGGCGAGCACGAGCTCGCGCGCATGAACCGCGCCCTGCGGCTGTTGTCGAACTGCAACGAAGCGCTGGTCCGCGCGCAGTCCGAGCAGGAGCTCCTCGACCAGATCTGCCGGATCGCCGTCGAGGACGGCCACTACCTCCTCGCTTGGGTCGGCTACGCCAACGATGACGAGGCCAGGACCATCAGCGTGCGCGCGGACTCGGGCGCGAACAGAGGCTACCTCGAAGGGCTCCGCCTGAGCTGGTCGCCGGACCTCCCCGAGGGGAACGGGCCCGCCGGCGAGACCGTCCGCACCGGCGAGCTCGTCGCCTGCAGGGACGTCGCCGCGGACGCCAACTTCGCCTTCTGGCGCGACCACGCCGTGGCGAACGGGATCCGCAGCGTTCTCTGCTTCCCGCTCCGCGACGCCTCGCGGATCCTCGGCGTGATCTCCCTCTACGCCGCGGAGGTGAGCGCGGCCGGCGCCGACGAGCTCAAGCTCCTCCAGGAGCTGGCCGACGACCTGGCCTTCGGCATCGTCGGCCTCCGCGCCCGCGAGGAGCACCACCGGTCCGAGCAGAAGCTGCGCGAGCAGGCCGCCCTCCTCGACCAGACCAGCGAAGCGATCTTCGTCCGCGATCTCGACGACCGCATCACCTACTGGAATCGCGGCGCCGAGTGGCTCTATGGCTGGACCACCGCGGAGATCGTCGGGCGCCGGGCTGCCGAGGTCTTCCACCGCGCCGACGCCACCGAGCTCGAGAGAGTGCGCGCGGCGCAGGAGCAGGTGGTCGCGACCGGCGCGTGGATCGGCGAGGTCCTCAAGGTCAACAAGGCGGGGCGCTCGCTCCTCATTGCGGCGCGCTGGAGCCTCTTGCGCGACGCCCGCGACCAGCCGCGGGCGGTGCTCACCCTGGACGCCGACATCACCGAGAAGCGGCAGCTCGAGACGCAGCTCCTGCGGAGCCAGCGCCTCGAGAGCATCGGCACCCTGGCGGGCGGCATCGCCCACGACCTGAACAACGTGCTGACGCCGATCCTCTCGTCGATCGCCATGCTCAGCGAGGACGAGACCCGCCCTGACAGGCGGGAAGACCTCGCGGTCCTCGAGGCGTCGGCCAAGCGCGGCGCGGCGATGGTGCAGCAGATCCTCGCGTTCGCGCGCGGCGAGCCGCAGGGACCGCACGAGCACGTCGACGTGGTCGCCATCGCGGGCGAGGTCGTGACGATGATCCGCGAGACGTTCCCCAAGGACATTTCGCCGGTGCTCCGGACGGGCGAGACGACGTGGCCGATCCACGGGGACCCGACGCAGATCCACCAGCTCGTCACGAACCTGTGCGTGAACGCCCGCGACGCCATGCCGAACGGCGGCGTGCTCACGCTGGCCATCGAGGGCGTGGTGGTCGACGACGCGTACGCCGAAGTGAGCGCTGGCGCGCCGTCGGGCCCATACCTGCGGGTGCGCGTGGAGGACATGGGCAGCGGGATGGCACCCGAGGTTCGCGACCGGATCTTCGAGCCGTTCTTCACCACCAAGCCATCGGGCAAGGGGACCGGCCTCGGGCTATCGACGTGCCACGCCATCGCGCGCAACCACGGCGGGTTCATCGTCGTCTCGAGCGAGCTCGGCAAGGGCTCGCGCTTCGACGTGTACCTGCCGGCGGAGGTCCTGACCGAGGAGCGCGTCGAGGCCGCGGCCACGCAAGCGCAGCTCCCGCATGGCCGCGGCGAGCTGGTGCTGGTCGTCGACGACGAGGAAGCCATCCGCAAGGTCGCGCGCCGCATGCTCGAGCGGTACGGCTACCGAGTGCTCGTCGCGGCCAACGGCACCGAGGCGGTCTCGCTCTACGCCGAGAACGCCGGCGGCATCTCCGCGGTGGTCACCGACATGTCGATGCCGATCATGGACGGGCCGACGACGATCGCCGCGCTCAAGGCCATCGACCCTCTGGTGCGGATCGTCGGCTCGAGCGGCCTCGACGCCGACAGCAAGGCCGCGAAGGCGCGCACCCTTGGCGTCACCCACTGGGTCCCGAAGCCGTACACCGCCGACATCCTCCTGCGGATGCTCCGCGCCGTGATCGGGTAGAGCGCCCGCCTCGCGAACCTTCCTCGCTCGACGGGGCCCACCACTCGACTGGGCGCCATGGCCCGCCGACCTACACGGACGAACGCGGCTCCTTGGTGCTCGGAACGCTCGCCTCGGACGTGGAACAGATGTCCTCCGCGGCGGCTGTCTTGAAGATGGCCTCTGCGCGCTTCTGCTCGTCGCCGTTCTCGGTGTGGACGGAGATGAGGAGGTTGCCGCCCTTGATCTTGCCTTCGTACCTCTTGGCCTCGATCTCGGGGATGCCCATTCCGACGAGGGCTCCGGTGAGACCGCCCACCGTGGCTCCCGCCGCCGCGCCGCTGAGCGCCGCGAGAAGGGGGCCGGCCGCGATGAAGGGACCGAGGCCGGGGATCGCGAGAGCGCCGATACCCGCCAGGAGGCCGACCGTCCCGCCGAGCACACCGCCGGCGCCTGCACCGGCCACGGCACCTTCGGGCGCCTTGGTGTGGTGCTCATGGGCGAAGTCCTTGGTTCCCTCCTTGTTGGGAAAGAGTACCGAGATGTCGTTGTTCGAGAACCCTGCGCCCTGGAGCTGGCCCACGATTGTCTCGGCCGCGGCGCGGCTCTGCACGATACACATCACTGCTTTTTTCATGGCAAATCCTCTTTCGTTACTGGCGATTCGGTGGGTTCACTTCTTGACTTCGAGCTGATTGTCGACTTCGGTGACGCCCGCCGTCTGCTTGGCGCGGGTCTCGATGGCGGACCTCTCCACCTCGGTCTTCACCGGGCCGCGCAGCGTCACCTTGGTGCCCGTGGTGATGATCTTCACGTTCTTCGCGGTGAAGGAGAGCGACTTGTCCCCGACGACGCCCTTGCGAATGGAGGCTGTGATGTTGCGCTCCGCCGCGCTGCCGCCCTGATCCATCGGCGTCAGAGCGCCATGGCGATCACGATCGTTGATCTTGGTGTTCGTGGCGTCCTTCGTCTGATCCGCGACACCGGGATTGTTGTCGACCGCGGTGCCTGTACTGGGCTGTCCTGCCCCACTGTTGGGCGCAGATGTGTCGCTGCCCTTCGGCGACGGAAGGACGGTGGGTCGAGCGTCCGGCTCACCTTGACGGTTTGCTCCTCGTGTCGCCGCGCCTGTGGTCGCCGGCATCGTCTCGCCCGTCGTAGCTTCCGTGGACGTGCTCGACGAGGCAGGGGTGAGCGAGGTCTCCGACGGCGCCGCCGTGGTGTTGACCGCTGCTGGATCGTTGGCCGGTCGAGCTTCAGGGCCTCCGCATGCGGCGACGCTGGCGACGCCGAGCGTACAAATCACAATGAGAATTCGCGTGTTCATGCGTTGTCCTCCGTTGGGTGCGGACGGCGCCCTCGCAAGATGCAAGCCACTACGCCGGGCGTGGCTTCGCCGAACGTCTTGTTGTCCTCTCGAAAGCTGAACAAGCACTTGTGGCCCGACGGGGCGAAACAGCGCAGCGCCGTGGCGACGCGAGCAACGCACACCCCTACCGCTCATGGCACGGCAGCCCATCGAAGCAAGACTCCGAGATTCCGCTGATTGTCGCGAGCTCGCTCTACTCGAGCGCCGCCATCGGGGCCTGGGTCAAGGGCGTCCTCGGCGAACGACCGTTCCAGCAGAAGGTGACGGACGTCCTGCTCGGACTGCGCGCCGGGGCCCTCGAGCACAAGCGCTGAGCGATCCGAGGACAGCGGCTGTCAGAGCGCGACTGCGATGGTGACCAGGGACGAGGTGTCGTTCATTGCCGCTACACGGCGACCCCATCGTGGCGGAAGCGAACCGCCCTCGCGACTGAAGTGCGGAGAACGCGTGCGGCCCACATGTTGCTCCAGCCGTGGTCGAGCGATTCATCGCTCCCCTGAGAAGGACATTCGAATGAAATACGCAATCGGCTGGCTCGTCGGCATCCCGGTTTCGATCCTCGCCGTCATCTACCTCGTCTCGCACTGCTAGGGCATCGACCCGGAAGGTCGCGAAGAAGCACGGCGTGGTCGTGTCCCGTCGTGGCGGGGCTTGTGCATGACGAGCGGGGACTACGCGGTCGCGGCGTAGCGCTCGCATTCAGAACGCAGCCGGCAACGTTGCGGTGCTCGTGCGCGTCCTCGAGGTCCTCGAGCTCGGCCTGTCGACCGCTCGCCACGCTCGCCTCGGCCCGTGCCGCCGGGCCTCGCCGATGCTATGGGCACGGCATGACGATCCGCACGACCTCCTCGACCCTCGTGGTCCTCACCGCGCTGCTCGCTCTTGGCGCGGGCTGCACGGCGACCACGAGCACGCCCCCCGTCACCGAGAAGCCTTCCGCGCAGCAAGGCACGGGCGCTCCCCCCGCCGCCACGGAGGACACGGCAGCGCCCCCGGCTCCGGCAGCCACCGCTGCCTGCGCGGACGCCCCCGCCGGGAAGGTCACCGATGTCAGCGTGAGCGATCTGAAGGGCCTCATCGACAAGGGCGAGAAGCTCGCGGTCGTCGACGTGCGCGAGCCGGACGAGACGGCGGCGGGGACCGTCGCGGGCGCGCTCCTGTTCCCCTGGAACACGAAGGTTCTCCAGGCGCGTCACGGCGAGCTCCCGACGGATCGGCCCGTCTATGTCATCTGTCGATCGGGCAGCCGCAGCAGCGCGGCCTCGGCGTTCCTGGCGAGCACCGGGCGAGCGTGCATTCACGACGTGCAGGGCGGGATGAACGCCTGGACCGGCGCGTCCTACCCGACCACGAAGTAGGCCGCTCGCGGTCACGCTCGCCGACATCGGTCGCAGGTTCGGCAGCGCCGCACATCAATAGCCGACGGCCGCTTCGACGGACTCCGCCACGCCCATGTAGCCGGTGGCCGTCGATGACGTGTACCGGAACGCGAAGTCGCGAGGCACGGTGCGCGTGAAGAGCATGCGGAAGAACGCCCACGACAGCACGTCGGGCATCAGCCCCCGCACCTCGCGTAGCGCGAGGCCGCTCGCCTCGCACATCGAGCGTAGCTCCCGCGGCGTGCGGAAGAGCGAGAGCACGTGCAGGTCCTTCGGCGTATTTCGTACGAACCACTCCACGCCCTTGATCACCACCAGCCACGCCAGCGCGGTGCGGTTGAAGGTGTGGAAGAAGAAGAGCCCGCCCGGGCGCAGCACGCGCGCGGCCTCGGCCACCACGCGCTCGGGGAAGAGCACGTGCTCCAGGAAGTCCATGGCGCACACCACGTCGAACGAGCCGGTCGCGTACGGGAGCGCGTAGGCATCCGCCACCTCGTAGCGCACCGCGCCCGTCGTGTCGTGACACGCCGCGACCGCCAGCGAAGGGGCGGAGGCGTCGATGCCCGTGACGGTGAAGCCCTCTTCCCGCGCGAGCGCATTCGCCAGGAAGCCCGCGCCGCAACCCACGTCGAGCACGCGCACGGCTGGACGCGAGCCCCCGACACGCCGCCGCATCTCCTCCACCAACCACGGGGTACGGTGCGCGGTCTCGGCGCGGAGCAGGGCGATCGGGTCGTCTTGCGCCGTGTACCAGCGCTCGCCGAGCTGGTCGTACACCGCGTTGTTCACCGGGTTGGCGAGGGTCGTCGAGATCGTGCCCATGGCAGGTTCCAGTAGAGGATCTGAAAGAGACAGAACGCGCTCGTGAGCGCGAGCTGCGTGACGACGATGCTCGTGGCCGGCACGCCGCGAAGCCACGACGGAGCTGCGTCTTCGGACGCGTGCACCCCGAGCCACAAGAGCCCGATGCTGGCGAGGCTGACGGGATGCACCACGAAGAGCACGGCATGGAGCCACTGCTCGGTGCCCCCGCAAGCAGCGGCGTGCACCGCCTCGTCCTTCGTGATGAAGACGCAAGAGACGATCGCCAGCATGACGTACACCGCGATGGATCGCGGTGTCGGCGCCACCAGCAGCACCCACGCCAGGCACGCGAGCACGGTCATGGTGTCGAGCGGATGACCGATGCGCTCCCACGCGGCGAGCCCGCGGCGACGGTGAAAGTGGAGCTCGTCCACCATCATGGCGAGCGCCTGTATGCCGAGCGGCAGCACGAACGCGAAGCGTAGCGGGCTCACCGCCGGCCCTCGCGCACCATGAGCGAGCCGGCGACCGTGAGGCCGGGCCCGAACGCGAGGCTCACCACCGGCGTCCCCGAGGGAATGGCATCGTCGCGCACGATCTCTCGCCACACGTGGGGCAGGGTCGCCGACGACATGTTGCCGAAGCGCAGCAGCACGTCGCGGCTCGCGGCCACCTGCGGATCGCGGAGCTCGAGCACATGCTGCACCAGGTCCACGATGCGCGGTCCGCCCGGATGCACCGCGAACACCGCGCTCTCGCGATGCGCGTCGAACGAGAGGCCCACCTGCTCGAACAGCGCGTCCACGAAGGCGCGCACGTTGGCGGCGATCTTCGTCGGCACGTCGCGCGAGAGGACCATCTGCATGCCGTGGTCACCGCACGTCCAGGTCATCGACTCGGCGGAGTCCGGCACGAGCACCTCGCGTTCGGCGAGCACGGCCAGGGCCGCGCGACCTGATTCGCCGCGCTCGATCGCGTAACGTGCGTGACCGTCGGCGAACAGGCTCTGCACCACCAGCTGCTCGGCGTCGTGCGCGCACGGCTGGAGATGCAGCGAGCAGATCTCCGTGTGCACCACGTCTGCCCGCGCCGCCGCCGAGCCCGCGATGAGCCCCGCGGCGATGCGCGTGGCCGGCAACGCCGCGTAGCAGCCCATGTGATAGGCGTGCGTCACGCGGGTGTCGTCTCCCCAGCCGCGGCTGGTCACGAAGCGCTGCGCCGCGCTCGGCGACGCGTAGCCGGTGCAGGTCACGTGCACGATCTCACGCGGCGGCTCGGTCTCTCTCGCGTAGAGCTTCTCGAAGGCAACCCGCGCGGCCCGCGCGAAGAAGGCGGTTCGCGCGGCCGTACCCGCGCCGCGCGGATCGCGCTTCACATCGTAGATGCCCATCTCGTCCCAGCGCTCGTGGGCGCAGTCGGGGACCTCGTGCCCGCGCTCGGACAGCCGCTCCGCGCCGCAGGCCACACGGGCGAGCAGCTTGCGCAGCTGCGCGTAGAACTGCGCGCCGGCGTCCTCGAAGCGCTCCGGCGTGCGCGTGCTCTCGGCCACCGTGTGCGCGCGCGCGAGCCACTCGAGGGTCGCGTGCTGCGGAGTCACATGCGCTGGGCGCGCGATCTCGAACCGCGAGAGCCGCGGTGCGTCCGGTAGTGCGTCGAGTGTCATGGGGAGCGCGGGCGCGTGAAGCAGTGTCTGTGCCGTCCCCGCGCGCGCGGTCGCGTGGCGCCTTTCGGAGCCCTGGACCGGGGGGGGGCCAGTGCAGCATCACCACACCGTGGGGCAGCCTTGCATGCAGACATGCGACCGCGACACCGTCTCACCCGCCAGCGCCCCAGGTCGGAGGCCTTCGCAGCGCGCTCGAACGCGGCCGAGGAATTGCACCCGCGCGCACGGCCATGATGCCGCCAACGACGGAGCGAGCGATCCATCTCGGTACTGCCACCAGCGCCGGGCACGCCAGGAACCTCCTCGTCCACCTGCGCCTGCCGTTCCAGCTGACTCTCGCCCCTTTCATGTTATGGGGCGTCGCGCTCTCGGGTGCGCGAGTCTCGGCGAAGCTGGTGCTCGCCTTCGTGGTCCTCCAGGTCTGCTTCTACGGTGGAACGACCGCGTTCAACTCGCACTACGATCGAGACGAGGGGCCCGTGGGTGGACTCGAGGCGCCGCCGCCCGCCGGGCCCTGGCTCTTGCCGGGCAGCCTGCTTCTCCAGGTCATCGGCCTCGCGCTCGCAGCCCTCGTCGACGCGCGCTTCTTCGCCGTGTGCCTCGTCTACGCGGTGCTCGGCATCCTCTACTCGCATCCGAGCGTGCGCTGGAAGGCGCGACCGTTCGCGAGCTGGGCGGTCGTGATGTTCGGTCAGGGAGCGCTCGGCGTGCTCGCCGGTGTGGTGGCGACCGCGGGGACCACGGTGACGCCAGAGGTGATCGCTGGCCTCGTCGGCGCGGCCATGCTGGTGGGCGCGCTCTATCCGCTGACCCAGCTCTTCCAGACCGAGGAAGATGCCGCGCGCGGCGACCGCACGGCCGCGATGGTCCTGGGCCCTCGCGGCACGTGCATCGCCGCCGTGACGCTCGCGGTGCTGGGCTCCGCGGCGATGGCGGCGTCGGCCTCGCTCGGCGGTCGGCCCGCAGAGGCTGCGCTGCTGGTGACGGCGTGGGTGCCCCTGTCCCTCGGCGCGGTGTGGGCATGCGCGACCGCGGCCCCGAAGACGGTCTTCCGGCGCGTGACCGTCGTGCAGCTCGCCGCGGGCGCCGGGTTCGCGCTCTACACGATCGTGCGGATCGTCGCGCAGCTCCGCGCGTGATCTCCGCGCGGTCGCCCGCGCGGTCGCGTTCCTCGGCTCCAAGGGCTTCGACGGAACGTCGATCCAGAGCGGGGCCTCGGTGTCGAGATCTCGCGCGGTGCTGCGCCGGGGCACTTGAAGCCGGCTCGGACGCGGGATAACGCCTTGCGCGATGAATGAATCGCTCGAAGAGACGCGGCGTGCGCTCCTGACATCAGCACGACGCCGGTTCGGCGGGATCCCCGCGGAGCTCGTCGTCGAGCACGTCCTCGCGACGACGGACGGCGCGGATTTTCCGGTTCGCGAGGCCGCACTCGACGCGCTCGTGCGTCGGATGACCTTCGCCGTACGCGACGGCCTCGCCATCGTCACGCGCCCGCCGCGCGGGCAGGCGCTCGGCGCGTACTCGACCGGGCGCGCGCCCACGAAGGGCGCTCGCAAGTCGCGCAGCCTCCAGAGGCCGTACGTCACGACGCTGGACGGGCTTCGGCCGCTCGCGGGCTCGTGTGATTGTCCGGACTTCGTGCGCTCGTCGCTCGGCATCTGCAAGCATCTGCTCGTCGTCCTCGATGCCGTTCATCGGGCGGGTGCCCACGAGCGCCCGCCGGCGCCGGCGAAGGCGCTGCACACGAGGCTGACCTGGTCGTCGTCATTGCCCCTGCGCGGTCCGCTCGATCGCGCGGCGGGGTTGCGCCTCCACGTGGTGAGCCTCGCGGACGTGCCGCTCGCGATCAGGAAGTCCTTCCTGCCTGGAGGCGGGCCTAGACCCGGAGTGCTCGATGATCTCCGCACCCGGGCCGCGCTGTTCGAGCGCCTGCGCGCGGCGCTCGTCGCGAAGGGCGCACCGCTCGACGCGACCCCTGCCGCGCGCCGCATCGTCGAGGAGGAGCACGAGCGAGCCTCCCGGCGAGCACGATGCGCCGAGAATGCACCGCGCGTCGCACGCGAGCTGGCGACGCTCGAGCGCAAGCTCTACCCCTACCAGCACGAGGGCGTCATGCGCCTCCTCGAGCACGGCCGCCTCCTCCTCGCCGACGACATGGGCCTGGGCAAGACGACGCAGGCGATCGCCGCGTGCCACGCGCTCTTCCGCGCCAAGCAGATCCGGCGTGGCCTCGTCATCGCGCCCGCCAGCCTCAAGCCGCAGTGGCTCCGCGAATGGCAGGAGACCACGCGCGTGCCGATCCGCCTCGTCGAGGGGACGCCCGAGGAGCGGCGGCGCATCTATCGCGAGCATCGCAGCGGCTTCCTCGTGATCGGCTACGAGCAGCTCCTGCGCGACCTCGCCGAGGTCCAGGCCCTCGCGCCGGAGATGGTCGTCCTCGACGAGGCGCAGCGCATCAAGAACTACGCGACGAAGTCCGCCGCACACGTCAAGGCGCTGAACCCCGAGTACCGCCTCGTGCTCACCGGGACGCCGATGGAGAATCGCCTCGAGGAGCTCGCGTCGATCCTCGACTGGGTCGACGACGTCGCGCTGTCACCCAAGTGGCGCCTCGTGCCGTGGCACACGCGCTCGGATGGTGACGGCGACCGTGGCGCGTCGGGCGCCCGCAACCTCGAGACGCTCCGCGCGAGGATCGGAGGGTGCACGCTACGGCGCCTCCGCCGCGACGTCCTCGGTCAGCTCCCTTCGCGCACCGATACCCGCGTGCCGGTGGAGATGACCGAGCAGCAGCGCGACGCGCACGACGAGCTGAGCCACCCCATCGCGGTGCTCGCGAGCAAGGCGCGAACGCGGCCGCTCACGCAGCCGGAGTTTCTCAGGCTGATGTCGCTGCTCAATCAACAACGGATCATCTCGAACGGCCTGGCGCAGCAGCGCTTCGACGCGATCTGGCCGACGTGCGCCCGGAGCCAGCCGGACGCCGCGTTGCTCGAGGGGCTGTTCGCGCCGAAGCTGTCCGAGCTGAGGAGGCTCATCGCCGATCTCGTCGTCGATCAGGAGCGGAAGGTCGTCGTCTTCAGCCAGTGGCGACGCATGCTCCGGCTCGCCGAGTGGAGCGTGCGCGACATTCTCGCCGCCGAGGGCTGCCGCGCCGTCTTCTTCACCGGCGCAGAGAGCACCGCCCAGCGCACGCGTGCGATCGTCGATTTTCACGATGACCCGAACGTGCGCGTCATGTTCCTGAGTGACGCGGGCGGCGTCGGCCTGAACCTCCAGCGCGCGGCGAGCGCCTGCATCAACCTCGAGATGCCGTGGAACCCGGCGGTCCTCGAGCAGCGCATCGGGCGCATTCACCGCCTCGGGCAGACGAGCCCGATCGACGTCTACAACCTCGTGAGCGAGTACGGCATCGAGTCCCGTATCTCCGCCCTCGTGGGGATGAAGCAGGCGCTATTCTCTGGCGTCTTCGACGGGACGACCGACGAGGTCTCCTTCGAGGCCGCAGGCTCGTTCGCCTCGCGCGTCGAGAAGCTCGTGGAGCCGGGCGCTCTTGCGCGGCCCTCGGCGCGTGCCAGCAGCGTGGCGCTCTCCGACCCCTCGGACAACGACGAGAGCAGCGACGACGAGACGCCCGAGGACGACCGCGCCGCGGATGCCCCGGTCGCCGAGGTCGGTCCGATCGCCGTTGCCGCGACGGTGCAGAGCTCATCGCCGGTAGCGACGATGCTCGCGGGCATCCGCATCGAGCGCACGGAGAGCGGCGGGGTCCGCATCGAGGCACCGCCGGAGGCCGCGCAGTGGATGGCGACGGCGTTCGAGGCGATGGCGACGCTCATGCAAGCGGCAGCGCAGAGCAAGCATACGGGGGCTCCTTGATGGCGCTCGAGCGCGGGCCGCTCGCGTGAAGCGTCGCGCGTGGGCGTTCCATGGCGTCTCGGTGACAGCACCACGACTGAGCACGCGCACGAAACGGCGCGCTCGCGATGCACGACTGTTTCAGAGCCTTCCTCCGCGCTGCAGTACGAGAGCGGACCCATGAAGCACTTCTTGTCTGGGTTGTGGCTCCTCACGACGATCACCGGTGTCGGTTGCGCGGTCGGAAGCTCGGCGGACCTCGGCACCGACGCCCTCCCCGCCACACGGAAGGACGAAGGCCCAGGTGACGCGAGCATGGGCAGCGAGGCCGCCGCCGCCCTCGTGAACGGCGGCGCGAGCGTCACGAGCGACGGCGGTGCGAGCAAGGGCGACGGAGGCGCGAGCGACGCGAGCGTGGACGTCGCGGAGAGCGGCGTCGACAGCGCGGCTCCCGGCGCGTGCGCGTTTGCCGGCGAGCTCGTCTCGTTCGATCTGGCGAAGCTCTCGGGGACTCCGTCGACGGTCGCCCCCACCGCCGTGGGCCCGGGCGTGGTCGCGACACCGCTGCGACGTGTCGGGGTCACCGCCGCGTCGAGCGCCGGCGCCCTGAACTCGAGTGGCTGGCCGACCGGCGCGCTCGACCCGGCCAAGCACTTCGCGTTCAGCATCACGCCGCCGTCTGGATGCAAGCTCACGGCGACGACGCTCACGATCGATCTCAAGGCTTCGTCGACCGGGCCGACGCAGGCGTCGGTCGGGACGAGCGCCGATGGCTACGCACACCTCGAAGCGATCGCGCTCGTCGCGGCCGGGGGCGCCACGAGCGTGCCCCTCGTGGGGGGCAGCGGAGCCAGCGGCTCGGTCGAGGTCCACGTCTTCGGGTTTGCCGCCGACGCGACGACCGGAACGCTGCGCATCCAGGACACGCTCTCTGTGACGGGCACGCTCGGAAACTAGTCCTCACCTCGTGAGGATGCCGCCCGCGAGGAGCGCAGGGCGGAGCACGCCGCCGTCGGGGCATTGGAGAGCGCGCCCATGGCCGCCCGCAAGGTCGACTGGAACCTTACGGTGGCGACGTCGGCGATACGCTGCATGATCGTCACGAAGGGGCAGAAGGTCGCCTTCGAAGGTGACTTCACCGTGCATCCGCTCGGTGCGTCGGGCGGCAGCACGCCGAGCCCGTTCGCGAGCGTGCCCGAGACAGGCAAGGTGATGTTCACCTCCGCGGGCACGTTCGGATTCATCTGCAGCATGCACCGAGCATGACGGGAGCGATCAAGGTCATCGAGTGACCAAGGTTCTTGCCGTCCATCGGCCCCTGGCGGCGCGAGGGGGCCGGGTCGAACGGCGCGAGCGGGGTTTGTGGCCGAAGTACGGCCGCTGCAGTCTCGCGACCTTGCGACCCGCGATCGATCGGCGTGGGATCGTTTCTATCCCCCCGCGATCGATCGCCGGCGACGGGCCGTGATCGGCGCGCGCCATCGAATTCCGGCACGTTAGCGTCGTCCGCGAGCGACGGGGAGGGCAGAGAGACCTCCAAGTGCGCGAACCGTCATCACCAGCTCGGTGCGTCGGCGATCGGACGGCATACCATCGTTTCGATCGTGCCCTGCGCGATCGCCGCTCTTCACGGATCGCCGCTCTTCACGGGCCGATGGTCCACACCACGCGCACGGAGTCCGGGGTGCCGAGCATCCGCATCGCGTCGAGCGTGGGGGCGAACCCGACCTGATCGGCGAGGCTGCGCGAATGGGCGAGGATGGTGAACACCTTGCACTGGCCGTCCGTCACGCCGCGTGTCTCGGCTTCACACGCGGGGCTCTGGACGTAGGCGTCCATCTCCTCGTTCGAAACGAGACGCGCGCCGAAGCGCTCCAGGAGCGCTGGGGTCTTCTCGTTGACCTCGGAGCCCATGCGCCGTGCCTTCTCCCGGTACTGGCGCCACAAGTGCGGACCGAGCAGGCGGCGCTCCTCGACCATGCCCTCGAGGGGAAGGCGCAGCAGCTCCTCGAGTGTTGCCCATGATTCACTGGCGAACTCCTCGCCGAGCTCGGACAGGCCTTCCTCGACGCCGGTGGAGACGTCGTTCGGAATGCCGCGATTCACCAGCGAGCGCTTCTTGCGGACCACGTTCACGAAGTCCATCTCGAGCGCGGCGCGCAGAGCTCGCTCTTCGTGCCAGCCATCCTCGGCGTATCGCTCCACGAAGGCGCTGACCATGAGTCCCATGCGCCGCAGTCTACCCTCTCACTCCGTCCCGCGTTCGGCTCCGTCACACGGCTCGGAGCGGCGCGAGCGACCGCTGGTGCTCACTTGCAGGCGCCGTAGGGGCCGGTGGTGCCCGAGACGCCGCGGTACCAGAGGCCGGCGTGGCACTGCTCCTTGACGCCGTCGCCCGCGGACAGGACACACGCGCCTTCGGGCATCGTCTTTCCCAGCGTGTTCGAGTAGCAGCTGCCGGTGCTCGTGGTCGTGGCCGTGCACACGCCCGCACCGGTGCAGGCCGTGCCGGCGGCGCAGTCGTCGTAGGCGGCGACATGCTGGGTGCACGCGCCCGCGGCGGAGGCGGTGCAGCTCAGGCGCCTGCCCGACGCCGAGCCGCAATAGGTCGGAGACACGCACTCCTGAGCAACGCCGCTGCGCGTCGTCTTGAACACGTAGCAAGCGCCGACCTGCGTGCAGGTGAGCTCGGTCGTGCCGTCTGCCGTGCAGTGCGCGACGCCGGCGTTGGTCGCACTGCAGCCGGCGTCGCTCGAACAGCCTGCCTGGCAGCTGCCGTCGTTCTTCGTCTTGTCGCACGAGAAGTTCGCGTCGCAATCTGCGCCCGGCGTCCACGCGCGACAGCCGCCCTCGCCCATCTTGCACACCTCGGTGCCCGAGAGGCTCGTGGTCGAGCATCGCTTCTGGCCCTCGGTGGCGCACTCGTCCGTGCAACGCGCGTCCGGCGTGTGTCCCTCGAGGTCGGGCGCCCGCGTGGGGTCGCCCAGCACGATCTCCGTCGTGCCCTCGTCGTCGTTCCCGTCCTTGACCGTCGTGTTCGGGCTGCTGACCAGCTCGTCGTCGATCGGCGGCGTCGCGCAGCCCGCCACGACCGCGCCGCCGACGACGACGGCTACGGCGATGAGCCAGCGCAAGGAGCGGTCATCGGACATGCGGTACCTCCAGCATCGCGCGTGCCAGCCGTGCGCGATGGCGACTCGCGCGCGTTAGCCCAAGGATCGCGCGGGGTCGCGTGGATCGGGGCACGATCTGGCACGGTCTGACCTCCCCAGTGGATCACCGCTTGGCCGCGACACCACGGATGTGGATCCCCGGAGCCCCGCCCCGTCACTCCGGTCCGTCACCGTGCGCGTCACGACGAGCGGCGTTTCTGCTCCTCGAGGTAGAGCGGCAGCTCGATCGCGAGCGAACGCGCGACGCTCGGACGCGACCGCTGCCGCGCGAGATAGCGCGTCACCGCGGGCCACTTCGCGAGATCGACGGGCGTGGCCTGGGCCCAGTTCAAGACCGTGACGAGGTACGCGTCGGCCACGGTGAAGCCGTCGAGCAGGTGCTCACGGTCTGCGAGGTGCGCCTCGAGCACGTCGAGGCGCGCCGGCGCCTTCGACAGCGCGTACGCCCTTGCGCCCTCCGGCGCGTGGCGGTCGAAGAGCGGCGCGAACACCACCTTGTGCAGCTCCGTGCCGACGAAGCTGAGCCACTGGTCGAGACGCGCTCGGTCCATGGCGCCCTCGGGGGCGAGGCGCGCGCTCGGGAAGCGGGTCGCCACGTACCGCAACACCGCGGCGTTCTCGGTCAGGATCTCGCCGTCGTCCGTCCGCAGGGTCGGCACGAGCGCGAGCGGCGAGACGTCGCGCAGCTCGCGGCCCTCGAGGGTCCGGTGAGTGAACGGGTCAACCTCGATGAAGTCGGCGGAGGCGCCCGCCTCGTCGAGCGCGATACGCGTGGCCAACGAGCAAGCGAGCGGCGAGAAGTAGATGTGCATGGCTTCGACCTCCGTGGGGGGATGCGAGGAGGATGGGGCCGTGGCATCATTGAATCCAACGCAACGTTTTCAATGAACCCATGAGTATCGTTCATAGGATGCCCAACCTCGAGCTCCGCGACCTGCGGCTCGTGCTGGCCATTGCGCGTCGCGGCGGGCTCGGGCCGGCCGCGCGGCACCTGCACCTCACGCAATCCGCGCTGAGCCATCACCTGCGCGCGCTCGAGGATCGGCTCGGCGTCTCCGTGTTCGATCGCGTCGGGCGCAGCCTCGTCGTCAATGCGCGCGGCGCGCGCCTCGTGGAGCTCGCCGATCGGCTCCTGCCCGAGGTGCTCGAGGCCGAGCGTGCGATCGCCTCACCCGCACTTCCGCCGCGCATGATCCGCATCACGACCGGCTGCTACACCGCCTATCCGTGGCTGCCCGAGGCGCTCCGGCGCCTCACCGCCTCGGCGCCGGGCACGCGCGTCGCCATCGTCGTCGACGCGACGCGAAGGGCGACGGAGGCGCTCCTGAAGGACGAGGTGGATCTCGCGGTGATGCCCTGGCTCGTCGAGGACAAGCGTCTCCTCGCGCGGCACCTCTTCGACGAGGAGATCTGCGCGGTGATGCCTCCAGGTGACCCGCTCGCGAAGCGCGCCACCGTCCCCGTCACGGAGCTCGCGAATCGCCGTGTGCTCACCCACGAGATGCCCGCCGCGGAGCTCGCGTGGGCTCGTGCGAGCCTCGGTCGCAAGTTCTCGTCTCTCCGTCACGCCGAGCGAATGCCCCTCACGGAGGCAATGGTGGCGCTGGCGAGGGCGGGGGAGGGGATCGCGCTCATGGGGCTCTGGACGATCAAGAGCGAGCTCGCGAGCGGCGTGCTCGTCGCTCGTCCCTTGCGCCCGCGGCTGCGCAGGCCGTTCGCGGTGGTCAGCGTGCGCGAACGCCCGGCCGACCCGCGCGCCGACGTTCTCGCCTCCGTGCTCCGCGCCTGGGGCCGCGACGCGGGGCCGGCGGCGATCGGCGCTCGAGCCGCAGCGCGCTGACTGCATCAGCCCGGGGACATGCCCTCCGCGGAGAGACCGTGACTACCGAGCCCAGTCACGGAGCGCGAATCGGGATACGGTCCCCCGCGAACCTGCGGCATGCCTCGTACTCCCAATCGCCAGCTCGGCAACGTCGGCAACCTCGGCGACATCATCAAGCACGCGGCGCTCGTGGAGCTCGCCGCGTTGCTCGCGGGCGGGCGGGCGGACGTGAGCTTCGTGGACACGCACACCTTCCAGCTCCAGGCTCCTCTCCTCGATCGCGCGCGCTGGGACCGCGAGGTGGACGCGCTGGCAGCCCGGCATCCCGCTTACGAGAGATACGCGACGCTCGAGCGCGCGTCGCTCGGACGGAGCGGCTACTACCGCTGCTCCTCTGGGCTCGTGCTCGATGCCCTTCGCGACCGTCGTGCGTGCGCTGTCCTCGGCGAGGCCAACGCCGCGAGCCGCGCAGAGCTCTCGGCGCAGGTCGCGGCGGAGCGCTTCGCGAACGTGCTCGTGGTGGATGATGCGGCGCGAATCGACGACGCCGCGCGCGTGCCAAGCCGAGGCGCGCTCCTCGTCCACGTGGATCCGTTCACGCTCTCGGCGGAGCTCTGGTCGCGGATCGCGCCCGCGCTCTCGGCCATGTCCGGTCGCTCCGCGGACGTCGCGTTCGTGCTCTACCGATACTCCCGGAACGCCCGCGCCCCGTGGCCCGACGCACCCGCCGGCACCTCGGGCCCCCTCACCGAGACGCGCGGCGGCCCGCACGAGGTCGCTGCGTACGCCTCTCCGGGCATCGCGGAGGCCGTGTGCAACACGTGCGCCGCGCTCGGGTGGGCCGCGCGCGCCGACTGAACGTCACGCACGGGCCACCGGCCGATCACGGGCAGGGCTTCAGCGGAAAGGCCCGTCGTGCCCTTCGGCCGCTCGCTCGACGCGATCGATCGCGAGATCGTCGAGCACATAGCCATTCAGATCGCGTCCGATGAGTTCGATGATCTTGTCCTGGAGGTCGGCCCGCTTCGTGACGAGCTCGTCGAAGGAGAAATGGCAAACGACGGTGACGAGCGCGCTCGTGAACTTCGCGCCAAAGATCGACGTGAGCTCGGTCAGGTTCGTCGCGCGCGCACAGCCGACCGAGCTGGCGTCAGCCGAGAAGGAGCGACAGGCGGGCGCGCGTCGCTTCGGTGAGTGAATCGTCCCGCAGCAGCTCCGTCGCGGCGTTCACCACGCGGCGGGCAATCTCGTCGCTCGCGGTCGTCGCGATCTCGCCGAGCAGCTTCACGGCGACATCCGCCTCACGCGCGTATGCCAGGTGGTCGACCACGTGTCCGGTGAGAAGATCATCCGAGAGCCTGGCGACGTGCGCGTGGGCGCGACGGACTCCGCCGGCGATGATCATGGACTCCACGGCGGCCTCACGGACGTTGCCGTAGTCGTCGTGCAAGCGCGCCACGAGAAGCAGCTCGACGTCGGACCACTTGAAATTGCGGAGCAGGTTCGTCGCCGTGGCTCGCACGAACCTGTCCTCCGACCTCGAGAACACCTCGAGCTTGTCCGGTCGAATGCGTCCCTTCGCGCGCTCGAGTGGCGTCTCGAGGCGCGCCAGCTCTCTCACGGCCCCCTTGGCGTCCGAGGCCTGCCGCGCGGCGAGCACATGACGGTCGAACTGAGCCCGCACGCGTCGCATGAGGTCGGGCGTCCCCGGCGCAACACATGAAGCGCAGAGGCAATCGAATGCGGCACCGGGCTCGGGCGTCTCCGTCCAGCCCACCAGCTGCGTGAGCTCGCGCACGAGGGCGAGTTCGTTCTTTCGGATGCCACGCAGCAAGATGAGCTCGTTGCCCGCGGGCTCCTCCAGCACGCGACGCACCGCCACCCGGAGCGGCACCTTCTCGTGGGGCTTGTTGTACCGCCCGACCATGACCTCCTCGTCGCTCGGGACGACGAAGTGAACGGCGACCATTCGCTCGCGGTGGAAGCGCCGTAGCTCGCGCAGCCACTGGTAGGTGACCGAAAAATCCGGGAGGATGGGCATGGCGTACACCGCACGCGGCACCTTCACCCCTTTCTTGCCGTCCCAGACGTGTGCCTCCTCTGCGCGGATGCCGTGTCGCTCGATGGCGCGACGGCGGCTCTCCGGCGCGAGGTGGACGAGTCGGGGCACGCTTCGAAGGTTACGCCATGACGGCAGGGGCGCGCCGCGCGGCGTCGCTCGTCGCGACGTACCTCACGGCGGGCAACGCCGTCACCTGCGCAGCGAGCGGGGGCAGCGCGAAGGCTGGCGCGTTGTTCGCAACGGTGAACCTGCAGGAGAAGTCGCCGTGCGCACCGAATCATGGCTGGGCGGGTGGTTTGCGGTTCTCGCCGGACTCGGCATCGTGGCTGCGTGCTCGAGCACCAGCGCTTTGCCCACTACTTCCGCGTGCCTTGACGGCAGCCAGGACGGCGACGAGACCGGCATCGACTGCGGCGGCAGCTGCGCGGCCGTCTGCGATCCGACCACTGGCGCCGCCCAGGTCGGCGACGGCGGCGTGCAGATCCCGCACATGGACGCAACGGATGCCGCCCCGGAGGCGCTGGCGCCGCCAGCACGCAGCGACGACAACCTCCGGAACGGCAACGAGACCGACGTCGACTGCGGCGGTACAGCCGCCCCGAAGTGCGCAGTCGGCAAGAGCTGCCTCGTCGACGACGACTGCAGCGTCGCGTGCAACTACGCCAAGAGGTGCATCGATGCGCCGAGCTGCGCGCCTCATCTCGGCGGCGACACGTGCGGCAAGGGCGAGGTCGGAGAGCCCGGAGCGCAGCACGAGAGCTGCTGCCGATCCCTACCCGTTCCCGGCTACGCCGATGCGGCGCATCCAGGGAAGACCGTCACTCTCGACAAGTACGAGATCACCGCGGGCCGCATGCGCGCGTTCATCGACGAGATGGCCCGCGAGAACGCCGGCAGCCCCGACGTCAAGGCCTGGATTGCGAAGCACCGTCCCCAGATCTGGAGCTCTGCCTGGGACGTGTTCCTGCCGTCCGGTCTCGAGGGCGGGACGGCGATCATCGGACGGCGCCTGCTCGGCGACCCACGCCCGGAGGACGAGCATTCGAACGACCCGCCGGGCCCCGGGGTGATCCTGCCTCCCGCGACGGATCAGCTCCGCCACATGGGCACCAACTACCAGTTCGGCTCGGAGATCTACGTCGACCTCCATGGCAACAACTGCGCGACGTACGCGGGGACGTACGGATTCCCCACCACCTACTATCCCGCCGACATCCTGAGTCGAGACAGCCAGCTCCCGCGCGCGAACGGCGTGACGTCGAGTGGTCAGCCCATTGCCGCGAAGGATCTCCTCGACGTCAAATCGGTCAACTGCGTGAGCAACGCGATGCTCGCGGCGTTCTGCGCCTGGGACGGCGGCCAGCTCGCGACCGACGAGGTCCTCGACTTCGTCACGCAGGCTCCTGCGACGCTCGGCAACGTCTCGGGCTGCGGCACCCAGATCGACGACCACGGGGAGCTTCTCGGCAACGTCTTCACCCACACCGTCCAGACGGGCGGCCGCTGCGCGCCAGTCGCGCTCGTGAATGCCACGTTCGACGCGGGCGATGCGCTGCCCGTCAACGGCAGCCCGCTCAATCTCCACAACTACCGCTACCCGAACACGGGCTATCCGGCTCACGACAAGGCGTGGCAGATCGCGGCCCCCGGCCGTGCGAGCCTCGCCGCCCCGGCGAACGGTCAGCCCGTCGACGTGGTTCGCGTCAACGCGGGCGACGAGCCGTGGATGGACCTGCACGGCAATCTCAGCGAGGCCGTGCTCGACATGACGGGCGCGACGTTCACGGGAGCCTTCGGGCTCAAGTACCGAGGCATCGGCTACGGCAGCGCGCGCTCGGATCTCAACGTGACGCTGATCAGCGGAGAGAGCGTCTTGCGCATCCAGCGGCCCGAGGCGAAGGCCGCGTTCGCAGGCGGCCGCTGCATGCGCTTCAAGTGAGCCGAACAGGAGGGCGCCGAGGCCGGCGTCGGTCAGGAAGGTCTTTCGTGCGGGAGTGTCTCCCGCGTCGCCGGCGACGCGGGGATACCCCTGTAGACGCGCGGGGGCGACGTCGACGACGCAGGGCTCGTCTGCTTTCCCCTCGGAACGGCCGTCGGAGCGTCGCAACGTGCCAGGCGCGCCGCTTGCGGGAGCAGCCCTCAGCAGCCAGTCCGCACTGCGGCCCGTGCCTCTTCAAACCCCCAAGGAGTCATCCATGCGATCGTTGCTCGTACTCGCCACCGCCGTGCTCGCTCCTCTCGGCGCCTTCGGGTGTGACGGGCTGAAGAACGACTTGAAGGCCGACCCGGCCGCGTCCTCCGTGGCCGCGCCGGGCGTGAGCGCTTCGCCCACGGGCGTGACCGTCGGCGGTGGGCCGGCGGGCACCGTGGCCGCGGCGGTCGTCTCGGCGGCGCCCGGCGCCCCCGCATCGACGGTGGTGAACGCCAACGGCACCAAGGTCGTCGCCAAGCCAAACGGCGCGACGAACGTCCAGACGGGCGGCGTCAAGGTGCAGACCGACGGCAAGGGCGGCTCGACCGTCGTGGTGCCGGGCGTGGGCACGGTCGTGACGCACTGAGCGGGCAAGACCTTCACGGCCGACCACTCGACAGGCGTCGTCAGTGTCGTAGGCAGGGGTGAGCTCGGCAACATCCCGGCAAGCCCTCCTCATCTCGCCGGCTCCGTGAGCGTCAGCGCCGGCTTCTTCGACCTGTGCCGCTTGCGCGCAGACGGCACCGTGCGCTGCGTCGCCTGGTCCAACGAGCTCCTCGACCCCTGCGCGCCTCGGTCAGGGCGCCGTGGGCGCGGTCTTGAGCTTGACGCGCTTCACCGTTGTCTCGCCGCTGGTGATGGTGACGGTGACGATGGTCTTCGAGGCGTCTTCCTTGTTCTCGAGCGTGAGGGTGTGCTGCCCGGCAGGGAGCGCGAGCTTCGAACAAGGCGTCGTCGTGCAGAGCACGCGGCCGCGCACGCTCAGCTTGGCGGCCGGAGTCGTGATGATGGTCAAGAAGCCCGGGCCGCTCGCCTCCGCCTCCGCCGCCGCCGGTTTGGCGCTCGAGCTCGGCGCCGGAGCCGGGGTGCCCGAGTCCTCGCGTTCGGTGGTCGGCGCGCGCGCCGATGCCGGGAGCGCCGCGCTCGCGTCCACGGCGCCCGCGCCGGCGACGGTCGGCTCCGCGTTCGCTCCGAGCACGAGGACCGCCGATATCGCGGCCGACGCGCCGACGACGAGGAGCGCTGCTGCCGCGATGCCGTACGGCGCCGACTCCTTGGCCACGTCGTGATCATAGCCGCGAAACCAGCGATCCGCGCGCCTCGTGGAAGCGGCTCTCCCTGGGCGCTACGGCCCGGAGGGGGGTTGCTGATGGAGCGGCGGATGGTGCGCGGCTTGCTGACGGAGCCACGCCTCCTGCCTTGCCTTCGTCCGTTTGCGCGAGAGATAGATGGCGCTGCCCGCGATGGCCATCGCGACGTAGACGAAGAGACGGCCAACGTCCTCGCCGATGTCCTTGCCCTCGTGGGGCCGCGCCGCTGCCTCGAGTGCGATGGTCGGCATCGATTCGGTGGCCACTGCGCGGATCGTCGCTGCATCCGCGCGGGGGCTGGCGATGAGCAGGAGGTAGGCGCCGCTTCGCGTGAACGTCGCGGCGATCTCGTGGTGCTCGGCCGCTCTTGCTTCGGGGGTCGGGGGCCCGTCGTCGATGTCGATGGTGGCACGCACGACGCGCGTGTCCCCGTTGTGGACCACGCGCACGTCGCTGACGTGAGGCCTGGCCGAGCCTCCGACCTCGGTCGCCACGTCCTTGGCGTACGACTTCGCGAGCTCGTCGGCGGCCCGTTGATCGGGCTGCGGCAGGCGCGACGACGCAAACGTCTGCGCCCTTGATGTCGATCGAGAACGGTCCGTCGGTCACGACGTCCGCGCGCGCCGCGGTCGTGCTGCCCAGCGCCGCGACCACGAGCACCCCCGCTGCGAGCTTCATGCGAGGTGGTTTCGCGCCCGCGCGTGGCTGGGTCACGCGGGAAGGAGCGTGAAGGTCGTCCAAAATTTTGGACATGGTACCCGGGACGCGCGTGCGGAAGGCGGCGCTGCCTCGGCGTCCCTCGACTCGACGGAGCTCCACTTCGACATCCCCGTCTTGATCTACCGAGGGAAGCTGCGCGTTACGATGTCCTCGAAGACGAGGAAAGGGACATCTGTCGGCTCCGGCGCGCTCGCCGCGAAAGCCATCGCTGCCGGCATTGCACGTCGAGGCCCATGAGACATCGAGCTATGCCTGCCGCGAAGGGTCGGCTGAGGCGTGCGAAAGCTGGATCGCACGGACGCGCCCCTCGGGTCCGACGAGAATCGCAGCGCTTCGCATCGGAGTTGTTGGGGGAAACGCGCAGGCTCGGGCGGAGTTGCGCCGATGCGACAGCGGCCATTGCGAGTCGCCGAGGGCGCTCGACGACGGCGCTCTTCACGTCACGTCACTTCACTTCTTCGGGGCGCTCGAGCAGCTACACGCGGGGGCGCAGTTGCACGAGGGGCACGAGCAGCTCTCGGCTCCGTGCTCGCGGGGGTCCTTCGGCGCGCTCACCGCGGAGTCAGCGCGACCCGCCGGATGTTCTGCGACGCCGACAGGATGAGGTGGCGGCCGAACGCGGGGGTCTCGTCTTCGAGCATCTGGAGCGGCAAGTAGAGTGGGTCGTGCTCTTCGCCGACGGCCGCGTCGGCGGGGGACCAGGTCTTGCCGTCGTGCCACTCGACCCATGCGTGCATTCCGGCGAGGAGCTGGCCCTTCTCGTCGACGAACACCATTCCATGAACGACACGCGCCGCGTAGCCGAAGCTCCGGCCGAGCGCGGCGAGGAGCACCGCGTGCTCCGTGCAGTCGCCTTCGCGGCGTCGCGCCACCACCGACGCGGGATCATAGCCACGTGCGAGGTTCTTCTTCTCGACGAAGGTCGCGACGAAGCTCGTGAGAGCGCGCATCGTGGGTTTTTCGCCGTGCTCGCGCGCGGCCTGCGCTCTCACGTTGCCCACGTCGTCGGTATCGAAGTCGATGACGAACGACGCCGCGCTGTCGCGCGCGCGCGGTGCGTCAGCGCGCGTCGGGTAGCCGCGCAGGGCGATCTCGACGCCCTCTGCCGTGCGGACGGAGCGCAGCCCGCGTCGCTCGATCTCCTCCGAGCCGACGCCGAGCTCACCGTCGATCGCGAGCGTCGCGCCGACGCTTCCGCCGACCTTGCCCGGCGCCTTCCGCTCGATCGCGATGTTGCCGAGATAGACGCTGCGAAGGGCGTCGAGGACCGCGACGCGGCCGCCGGCGTCGCTCGGGCGGGCGGCGACGTTCGCCGAAGGGACCGGACCGGCTCCAGAGTCGGCGGCCGCGAAGGACGAGGGCGGCGCGGCCAGCGGATTCGTCGCGCAGCCCACCACCACGACGAAGGCACCCACCCACGCCCCGGTCGCGGCGCCCGGGCGCCTCATCGCTTGCCGCCGGCCCCGAGGCGCTCGATCGACAAGCTCGCGCTGCCGACGTTCCCGCTGAGCTGCTGAGCGACGACTCGGCTCGCGAATCCGTGATTGTCGGTCCAGTAGACGAAGGCGTCGTCGACTGCGATGGCCCAGGGCTGCTGGGTCGGGTCGCTCGCAAGCGTGAATGGGAGACCGCCGCTCTTGCTCACGCCGCGGATGACGCCCCCTGCAGTCCAGTAGATCGACCACGCGTCCATCGTCAGCGAGATGACTGGATACGGTTCGCCGCTGGCGATGGTCTTCACCGGACCGCCGCAGCGGGGCATGGTGCGAATGGTTCCGCCCTGGTCGCCCCAGTACACGTCGCAGCCGTCGGCGGTGATTCCCCACACGCCCTCGGTGAAGCGGGCGAGCTCCGTGGGTCCGGTGCCGGCGTCGGCACAGACGACCGGAGCGAGACAATGCGGCGGCGGCTTCGCGGCGTCCTTGCCGGTCTTCGCGTCGAGCGCGGCCGCGTCGGTCGGCTCGGGGATGAAGGCACCGTCCTGCCTCGAGGCCTCGCCGCGAGCGTCGGCCGAGACGTCGGGCTGCGCGGCGTTGTCACTCTCGCTCGCGCCACAGGCGACGAGCGCCGTCCACACGACGACCGCCACGAGAGCGACGAAGACCGCGATGCGCGCGCGACGCGGAACGGCGACCGCCATGAAGAGCTCCATCTTGCGCTTCCGCTCCGCGCTCCGCCACCGAGGTAACCGTGTTTCACGCGGCCTAGCGGTTTCCCGAAACGTCGGCTCATACGTCTGCGGCGGCGTCTTGTACGCGGTCACACTCGAGTGTGGGCCCACGATGAGCCAGCTGGACCGCCCTCCACGGCGACGCGTACGATCCCCACCGTGAAGACGATCTCCGCGATCACGGCGTTCGTCCTCCTCACCACCCTCGCGTCGGCCGCATGCTCGAGTGACTCCGCCTCCTCGCCCGCATCGCCCCCTCCGCCCGGCGACCCCACCGCATGCGCCGCCGACGAGCGCGCCGCCGCCGACGGGACATGCGAGCTCCTCGTCGCCGACGCGGCTTCATGTGGGCCCGGCACACGTCCCGCGGTCGGCGTCGCCGAGTGCGTTCCCGTGGGGACATCGTCATGCGCGCCAGGCTTCGCGCGCGACGCGAGCGGCTGGGGCTGCGCGGCCGTTCTTCCCGCCGCCGCATGCACCGGCGCCACGCGACCGAAGCTCGGTGAGACCACCTGCGCGCCCGTCGGCGACTGCGCGGTGGCATTCCCTCCCGCGGGCGCGATCCTCGTCGACCCGACGCTCGCCCCCGGCACCGTCGACGCGACCCACGTACTGACCGTCGCCGACGCGCTCGCCATCGCGACGAGCGGCGCGACCCTCGCGCTCGCCGACGGCACGCACACCGCCGCGCCATTCACCGTCAACAAGCCGCTCACCATCGTCGGGCGCTGCCCCGCGAGCGCGCACCTCGTCGCCGCACAGCCCCCCGGCGCCACCGGCATCTCGGTCACCGCGAACGCCATGCTCCGTGGCCTCACGCTCGACGGATTCACGCAGGCCTTGCTCGTCAGCGGGTCCGTCACGCTCGATGCCGAGGACCTGGTCATCGAGAACGCCCGCTCGCGCGCCCTCTACGCCCAGCGCGGGGCGAAGGTCACGATGCGTCGCTCGGTGATGCGCGGCACCGCGCCCATCGGCAAGAGCGATCAAACGCTCGCCGTCCTCGTCGGCACGAGCGCGAGCGTCGCCCTCGAGGACAGCGCCATCCTCGCGAGCGTCGACGGCGCCCTCGCCGTCACCGACAACGTCAACACCCGCGCATCGCTCACGCGCACGGTCATCCAGGGGACGAAGCCACGCGCCGACGGCAAGGGCGGCGGCGCCGTCCGCGCCTTCCAGGGAGCACGCCTCGCGATCACGGAGTCCGCGATCCTCGACTCGACCGGGATCGCCGTGCTCGCACTTCGTCACGAGCCGGCCCCACCGCCACAGGTCACGATCTCGCGCAGCGTCATCGCCCGCAACGTTGCCTCCGCGGAGACAGGCACGGCGATCGGCACCGCCGTGAACGCGGCCTACGACGCGATCGTGACGCTCGACGAGACCACCGTCGCCGACTCGCAGGGTAACGGGCTCTATGCGGCCGAGAAGGCCAAGCTCACGCTCACGAAGAGCGTCGTCCTGCGCGTCACCCGGACGCCCGATCTCCACTCGCAAGGCGCGAGCGCGCTCCGCGGCGCAACGCTCGACCTGACAGACTCGGTGGTGGTGAAGGTCGGAGGGAGCGGGGTCGGAGGCTGGAACGGCGGCCATGTGACGATGACGCGCTCGCTCGTGCGCGACATCGGCGGCGACGTCGCGCAGATGTTCACGCTCGGCCATGGCCTCAGCGCCCTCGAGGCCTCGACGCTCGACGCCACCGACAGCGCCGTCGTCGACGCGCTGGAGCTCGGTGTCACCTCGTCGAAGGCGGGCTCCGCCATCCGGCTTCAAGGCGTCCTCGTCACTCGCACCGACGCCGCGCCGACGCCACGGTTCGGCCACGGCATGCTCTCGGTCGACTCCGCCACGATCACGCTCGTCCGGAGCATCGTCGAGCGTCACGTCGGCGTCGGCCTCTTCTACGCGTCCGGCGGCGGCTTCGCGTCCGGCTCGCTCGTGAAGAACAACGCCGTCGGCGTGCACGCCCAGGACGGCTCGTCGATCGCCGAGGCCGACACCGCCCCCGACCCGGTCCCCGAGCAGTCCGTCGTCGTCGTCACGAAGGACACGCGCTTCGTCGGCAATGCGACGCGCGTGGGTGCCGGCGTGCTGCCGCTCCCGGCGCCGCTCGCCGACCCACCGCCGCCGCGGTGAGCCGCCGTCATCGCTGCAGCAAGGCGACCCCGTTCCGGCGCCGGAACGCAAACGACGAGCCGTGATTCGTGGTCGATTTCGCGATGAACGCCGGCAGAAACGAAGGCGCGGGCGGAGACTCGCGATCGATCACCCTAGGATCGCTTCTATCCCCCGGCGATCGAGCGTGCACGCCGCCGAAATCCGGCGACTTCACGTCGTCGGCGGGCGGCTGGGTGGCCACGGGAACCTCCAAGTGTGCGAACCGTCGTCACCGGCTCGTGGCGTCGGCGATCGGACGGCATACGATCGGCGATCGGACGGCATACGATCGTTTCGATCATGCCCTGCACGATCGCGCTCACGCCCGCTTCGAGAGCCTCACGTGCGTCGCACGCTCGCTCGCCCCGCGGGCGTCCTCGGTCCCCACCGAGGGACGGTTCGCCCGCCACCATGCGGCAGCAGTCTGTCGCCACTCGCGCGTGACCGACCGCTTTGAGTCGGTGAATTCCTGCTCGCCCACGCTCGTCCATCGCGAACGTTGAGGTCCGTACCGCACACACGCGACGTCGTCGACGCGGACGACGACCTGCCCGCCAAGCGGGTCTTCGACATGCTCGGCCAGAAGGCCGACTACGTGTTCGAGGGGCGGCTCAGGAAGGCCGTGACGAAGGCCGGCCAGACGATCGACACACTTCTCTACGCGCGCGTCCTCGAAGCGCACCCGTGATGCAGGGGCCTCGGTGATGCTGGAGGCGAGAACACCGTCGAGCCGTGCGACGACGAGCACGCGGACGGAGACTCGCGATCGATCGCCATAGGATCGTTTCTATCCCCCCGCGATCGATCGCGCCGGCGACGGGTCGCGATCGGCGGACGCCGCCGAAATCCGGCAACTTCACGTCGTCGGCGGGCGACGGGGAGGGCAGGGGACCTCCAAGTGCGCGAACCGTCGTCATCCGCTCGTGGCTCGGCGATCGGACGGCCCACGATCGTTTCGATCGTACCCTGCACGATCGCCGCCCTACGCGCTGGCTGTCGCGCTGAGCCCCTGAGCCATCCTCCCTACGCGCTCACGCGCGCTTCGACAGCTTCACGTGCGTCGCTCGCTCGCCCTTCACCACCTCGTCGACGCCGTAGCCGAGCGCGCGCAAATCGAGGCCCTCGAACAGCGGCTCGCCGCGGCCGAGGAGCACCGGCGAGATGGCCAGGTGCAGGTCGTCGACGAGTCGCTCGCGCAGGTACTGACGGATCGTCGAGACGCCGCCGCCGAGGCGCACGTCGAGGCCGCCCGCCGCCTCGCGCGCCTTCTCGAGCGCCGCGCCGATGCCTTCGGTGACGAAGTGGACGAGCGCCCGGATCGAGCGTCCCGACTTCAACCGAGCTCGGCGATGCGCGCTCGGAGGAGCTTGCGTACGACTGTCGCGGGCAGGCCTTTCGTCGGATCGAAGTGGAGCGCGGACTTCGTCTGGCCGTAGGCCCTCACCGTGTCGGCGACGGTCGCGAGAGTCGTGCCGCTGAAGGGGAAGTACGAGCAGCCCTTCCTCGTCGCGAGGAAGCCGGCCACGACGTGGCCCTCGTAGCGGAACGCGGGCATCGAGTAGCGGATGCACTCCTCGGCATCCGGGAGGATGGACCGAATGGTCTTCCGCAGCTTCTCGAGCGCAAGCCTGCCATCCGGGGTGACGGTGGCGAGGTAGGCGTCGATCGTCTGCGGCTTCTTCGGCCCCGACTTTGCCGTGCGGGAGGCAGCGGCGGAGCGCGCGCGGAACCACTCGGCGATCCCCAACATGTGTGGCTCGAAGTCGCCGGGTACGGAGACGTTGAGCGCGCCCGCTCGCTCTCCGGTGCGGTTCTCGAAGTCGTGCGCGGTGCCTCCGGGGGCGATCACCAGCGAACCCGTCGGCGCGTCGACCCACGTGCCGCCGACGAAGAAGCTCATCGTCCCCTCGAGCACGAAGAAGACGTCGTCTTCGGCGTGTGTGTGCGCGCCGGGGCCGCGCGTGTAGGGCTCGAGCCACCACTCCGAGATCGAGTACCGCCCGCGCGTCTCGTCGCCGTCCGCCTTGAAGACGGCGTGCACCGGGCCCATCGCATACGCGCGGCCAGCGCCAAGAGGGAGAACGATCGCTGCACGTTGCTTCCTCCGCGGCACGCGGAGACGTTAACCGCTCGACGAAGCGCCCGCTGCTCGTCTCCAGATCCTGCCCGAGCACGGTGGCGAGCAACGTCGCGGCTTGCTTCACTACCGGCGCGAGCTCGCGTCCGTCGAGCACCGCGAGCGCCGCGAGCGCCGCGTATCCATCGCGCGCCAGCGCATGACCGCCCGCACAGCCTCCCGTGCCGCTGCATCGTCCCATTCGCACTGCGGCTTGCCCGCGCTCGCGTAGTCGTCGTCGCGTACGAGCACCGCACGAACCTCCGCGGCGAGCGCGGCGTCGCTTTCGCGCAACAGTCCACGCACCGCCGCGCGGATCATCGTCACCGTGTCCTGCGTCGCCACCGCGTCGTAGAGCGCCGTCGAGTCGAGCACGCGCTTGCGACCGACGAGGCCCGCCGCCTTCGCCACCTCGAGCACCGTCTCGAAGATCCGATCGGGCCGCGTCGACCTACGAAGCCGCGCCCGCATGTCCACGAGCACGGTGTGCACGAAGC
>Ga0105047_10003151_pt1 | contig 29157 bp, 11 predicted proteins | sample MAT04_FD_78384 | JGI IMG/M metagenome (GOLD analysis project Ga0105047, IMG submission 78384) | Freshwater microbial communities from Lake Fryxell liftoff mats and glacier meltwater in Antarctica - MAT-04 (megahit assembly) | ecosystem: Environmental > Aquatic > Freshwater > Ice > Liftoff... | reverse complement strand
GCACCCGGGCGCTCGATCCGAAGCTGGCGGTCATCTATGCCGCCGTGCTCAACTTCGTCGGAGCACTCATGGGCAGCGAGATTGCTGCAACCGTCGGCAAGGGTGTCATCAAGGCGTCCGCGAACATCGCGACGCTTGAGGTGGCGCTCGCGGGACTCACCGGTGCGATTACCTGGAACATCGTCACGTGGTTCTTCGGCATTCCTTCCTCCTCCTCCCATGCGCTCATCGGTGGGCTCGTCGGCGCGGCCATCGCGCAGGGTGATACACCCGTTATCTGGACGGGCCCGGAATCCACCGGCGTGGTGGGCAAGGTGCTCATCCCCTCGCTCATCGCGCCAACCATCGGCCTGCTCGGGGGGCTCATCCTCATGGCCCTGCTCATGCGCGCGTTCAAGGGAATGAATCCGCGCACCGGCAACAAGACGTTCCGGCGATTGCAGATCATTTCCGGTGGCTGGCTCTCGTACACGCACGGGCTGAACGACGCCCAGAAGACTATGGGCGTGATGATGCTCGCGCTCATCGCTGCGGGCAATCTGAGCGAGGCGACCGTCGATCCGCCCATGTGGGTCAAGCTGAGTGCCGCTACAGCCATGGCTCTGGGTACGTACGCGGGCGGTTGGAAGATCATCAAGACGCTGGGCGGTAAGATCGTCAAGATGAGCCCCATGCAGGGCTTCTCCGCCTCGGTCGCCGGTGCGAGCATCCTCCAGTGGGCCGAGCACCACGGCATGCCGGTCTCCACCACACACTGTGTGACGGGCTGCGTGCTCGGTGCGGGCTCCGCAAAGCGCCTCTCCTCCGTGCGCTGGACGGTCGCCGGCGAGATCGTCACCGCGTGGGTCATGACGCTGCCGATGGCCGCAATGGTCGGCGCGATCGCCTTCATGATCACTGCGATCAGCCCGGTGCTGTTGCTGGTCATCGCGGGCGGGCTCCTTGTGTACCTGCGCATACGCCAGGCCAAGTCGGGCGTTGCCGTCGCACACTGAATACCGATGGGGCTCAACTTCCGGAGCGCCGATGCCGATGCGCCGACAGATGCCCCGCCCGCTCGACTTCGACGAACACGAGGATGACCCCGCCGTGCGTGGGACCGTCGCACGTCTGCGTGCAAGCGTAGCGGCCGTGATCGGTGGAACGATCGCGTTCCTGGTACTCGGCGCGTGGGCCGCGCATATGGCGTGGATGGACGGGATGGAGCGCGGTCGTGGCATGGCCAGCGGCACGCCGGATCCGATAGGTGTCCCCAGTCCCCTCGTGCTTGTGGTGCTCGTCAGCGGGTTCGCCTTCATCGGGTTCGTGCTCTTTCGCATTGTGCGCGCTCCCTACGATCAAGCGCGCGGCCACGCCGTGGAGCTCGTGCGGTCTGAGCGCCAGCTCGCGGACTCCACCCTGGAAACGTTCGCAGCGCTCAATGCGGCGGTCGAAGCAAAGGACCGCTACACCGCCGGTCATGGCCTACGCGTGACTCTGGTCTCCATTCTCATCGGACAGGAGCTGGGGCTGAGCGAGCAGGAGCTCGACGTCCTGCGCCACGCCGCGACCTTTCACGACATCGGCAAGATCGCTGTGCCCGACGACGTGCTCGCCAAGCCCGGTCGTTTGACGGACAAGGAGTTCGAGGCGATGAAGGTGCATCCGGTCGAGGGGGCGCGCATCTGCTCGAAGCTGCAGTCGCTCCGCACGGCCGTGCCGCTCGTGCGCTCACACCACGAGCGCATGGACGGACGTGGATACCCGGACGGTCTGGTCGGGGAATCGATCCCGATCGGCGCGCGCATCATCGCGGTGGCCGATACCTGGGATGCGATCACGAGCGATCGTCCGTATCGTGAGGGACAACCTGGATTCGTGGCGCTCGAGGAGATCCGCCGGTGCGCCGGCCCACAGTTCGATCGACGCGTTGTGCGTTCGTTCATTGAGGTGCTCGCCAAGGACCCGTGGATGTTCGGGCTCACGCCCGAGGACGTCGTTGCTGGTACACGACCGCTCCCCGCCCCCGTGCCCGCGTCGCGCGGTGTGGATAACGACGGCGATGGCTACTCCGACGACCGCGTCGTGCCCGGCACATTGGTGACCGCGCGCGAGCCAGAGATCGATTGGTCGACGGGCTTCGACGATGAGGACCTGCGCGCGGCATGAGCGCGGATCATCTGTGTCTCGGCCTGTGTCAGTTCTTGTCGAGGTAACGTCCGAGGTGCGCCAGCGTTTCCGGACGCGAGTCCACCGGAAGCGAGACGTACCACCGCCGGATACTCACGCTCTCCCACACCACCAAAACTACGAGCACGATCGCAATCCACGCGGCGACAACAATCGTCTCCTGGCGCGCGAGGATAGGCGCTGGCGCGACGAGTGCGAACACCGCCACCAGCCGTGCGCGACTCCACGTGCCCGTCATGCGCAGACGGAAGGCATTCTGGCCGAGCAGGTAGAGCAACGGTCCGGCGAGGATGATCTTCAACTCCGTCGATGTGAACAGCTCGTGCGGATGCTTGATGACGAGTTTGAGTGACACCGCCGCGCAGATGATTCCGGCGACGATCGGCAGGTGCAAGTAGGTGAATCCGTCGCGCGCAAGACTGCCCGGATCCGGCGCCGTGGCGAGTCGACGACTCGCCGCCTCAGCTGCGAAGTCGAAGTAGAGCCACCACATGCAGAGCGTTGTGAGGAATCCGACACAGAGCGCAACCGTCGTTGTGGCCGACAGCTCGACCGCCGCTGCCGAGCTCCCGATTACGACGATCCCCTCACCGAGCGCAACGATCACGAGCAACTGGAAGCGCTCCGCGAAGTGGTGCGGATCGATGTCCCAGTCCGCAGCGGATGACGCGCCGATCACCGGTACCCAGTACCACAGAGTGGGTGCGATGAGATCGATTGCGAACGCTCCGGCCCACCACCAGAAGCGATCCGATGCAGCGTCCGCGAAGGACCCTGCGATGAGCACGACGCCGGAAAGGACGCTCCACCACAGGACGCGCTCGAACCCACGCGAGCGGAGGCTCCCGCGTGGCACGCTCAGCACCTTGAAGAGATTCTGGGAGAACTGCAGTGCGACGTACGCACCCGCAAAGAGGTAGCCACCATCTGCAAATGCGGTGGGAATTGCGATCGACATGAGTAAGCTGCAGAGCATCGTGACCGCGAGCATCAAGCGCACGGGCACACGATCGGGGTCGAGCCAGTTCATGGTCCACGTCGCGTAGTTCCACGCCCACCACACGAGCCCGAGTTGCAGCGTGACCTGGGCGACCCCGCGACCAGTGAGGTCATGCACGAGCGTCGCTGCAAGCTGTGTGATGGCGAACACGAACACGAGATCGAAGAACAGCTCGATCGTCGTGGCCTTGCCATGCTCGGCGCGCGATCTGAACAGTCGGGGGAGATCTCCGTCACGATCCTGAGACGTGTCGATCGTGCCAGTCATGTGGGACTCCTATCGAGGGTGACGGTCACGGGACCGTCGTTCATGATGTTGACGGACATGTGCACAGCGAAGCGGCCGGTGGCGACCTCGACCCCCTGTGCACGGACGAGCTCGTTGAAGCGTTCCCACGCGGGCAGTGCCACATCTGGGTGTGCCGCACGCGTGAAGCTCGGGCGTGTGCCCTTGCGCACATCGGCGAGGAGCGTGAACTGGCTGATACTGAGGAGCGCGCCGCCCACGTCCCGCAGCGATTGGTCGAAACGTCCGTCTGCATCGTCGAAGATCCGCAGCCCGACGATCTTGTCCGCCATCCAGCGCAGCTCATCCTCCTCGTCGCCCACGCCGATGCCGACGAGGGCGACGAGGCCGTGCCCGATGGCACCGGTCATCTCCTCACCCACCATCACGCTCGCCGACGTGACCCGCTGTAGCACGCATCGCATGGGTGGATACTTGCATCCGCATCCCGCGCAGCCGCCGCGACCGGTATCATCCTCCGCATGTCGACCAAAGAAGACACCATTGAGGTTGAGGGCGTCGTCATCGAGGCTCTCCCGAACACCATGTTCAAGGTGAAGCTCGATAACGAGCATGAAGTCCTGGGCCACATCTCCGGCAAGATGCGTCGGTACTACATCCGCATCCTCCCGGGTGATCGAGTCAAGGTTGAGCTCTCCCCGTACGACCTCACGCGCGGGCGCATCACGTACCGCTATAAGTGACGCGATAGCCCGCCACCGGGAGTGGTGATCACGGGGCAGCGTTGCCCCGGCCTGGGCCAGCGGGACCGAGCCGGCGGAGGTTCTCGTCCCACGTGAGCCGCGGCAGCCCAAGGTCCTCGAGCATCTCGCCGCGGCTGACCTCCATGATCTTGGCGGCTTCCGAACGCGCGGTATGGTCGTAGTGGTCGAGCGCAAAGCTACGCTCATAGAAGGAGGTAGCGCCACGCAGGTTGTTGAGCGTCTCCTCCACGAGCGGTCCGCTCACGCCCATGCCGTGTGTGCCGCCGGTCGACGTCGGAAAGTACGGACCGAGGAGCTCATCTCCGGCGAGGAGCACGCGACCGCGAACGGCAGGCTGGTCGTGCAAGAGGGAGAGCTGGACGTTGACTTTGAGGAGTGCATCATCGCCCTCGCGCATCGCGACGTCGCCCATGCCGAGCAGATCGGCGCGGTCGCGGATCACGGCGCGCAGTGCGTCGTTGGGAACGTGACGTGCGTCGTGTGCGATCTGTGCCCAGATCAGGCCGTCGGGGAGCTCCAGGCGGCCGGTGCCGGGGAGGCCGACCGTCGCCCAGCCGCTGTTCGCGGGATTGAGGCTGCGAGTTTCGGGGGCGAGATCGGCGCCATCGCGAAACACGCGCCGCAGCTCGACGCGCGAGGGGTCGACCGTCTCCATGCGTCCACCGACCCAGTGGGCGACTTCGGGGAAGAGCTGGCGTTGCGAGCCAACGATGTTGCGGCCACCGGTGGCAGAGACAAGCCAGGCGCCATCGAACACCTGTGTGGTATTCGTTGCGGCGTGGTTGGTGAGGGCACGCACCCCGCGGTCGGATTGCTCGAGCGCAGCGATCGTGGTGTCGAAGCGCATGTCGATCTGCGGGTAGTGCCGCTCGATGTAGGAACGAAGGTGGTTCTCCACTCCGCCGATCTGGATACGGCTCCACGCGCGCGAGTCGTAGCCGGTGTATCCGTCGACTACCGCATGTGACGTGAGCGGGCGTGATCCGTCGGCGTTGATCGTGCGGCCGACGTTCTCGATCTTGAACATCCCGTTGATCGTATCGTCGGAGCTCCGTCGCACGATCGGCTGGAGTCCATCGACGAGCTCTGTACCGAAGCTGTCGAGGCGAGCGAGCGAATCCGCCACGGTCGGAGCGAGGTTGAAGATGGTGGCACGCGACCCGACGCGCGCGTACTTCTCGAGTAGAGTCACCTCGAACCCGGCCTTTGCGGCGCCAATCGCTGAGTACAGTCCTGTCACGCCGCCGCCTGCGACGATCACGTGGTTGTCGATGTTCATCCTGGAGGTCCCGGTCCCGACTGCGTGCCGACGCGTTGTCCCAACGCGCTGCACCGTGCCCATCCATCGAAAGTGGGGCCGATTCGGTCTCGCGAGCATCGCGTCCGATGTATCTGGGTATGGTGCGCGCAGGTGCGTCCGTGTATGCCACACGGAGACGCACACAGCACCGTCGTGGCTGAAGTGTCGCGATGGGCCACGGAGGGCGGAGCTGGACCATGCTGGTACTGACCAGAAAGATCGGTGAATCGTTCGTCATCGGCGATAACATCAAGGTGACGATCATCGACATCATCGGCGGAAACAAGGTCCGAGTTGGAATCGATGCACCCCACGAGGTGCCGGTGTACCGCGAAGAGATCTTCGAGCAGATCAAAGCCGAGAACGCGGCCGCCGCGCAGACAGATCCGACCAAGCTGCCGTAGGCGCGCTTTCCGGCTGTACATGTGCAGTCCGTGGCTGCTCCACAGCGGTGAGCGTTACCTGGTGTGCGCTCAGCGCACATGACGTACCACTCACCGAACCTTACGGCCCCGCACGGCCCGCGCGGCGGTGAGCGTTACCTGGTGTGCGCTCAGCGCACATGACGTACCACTCACCGAGGGCGGCCATGCGAAGCGACGGAGGCCATGCGAAGGGCGGCCATGCGAAGCGACGGAGGCCATGCGAAGGGCGGCCATGTGAAGCGAGGCCATGCGGCGCGGGCGCATGCCACGGTGGCGTGCGGCGCAGGTCTACTACCAAGGCCGCCCGTCAGCGCCGCTGTGCGGCGTTCTGCGACAGAATTGAGCGTCTGATCGCGCACTTCGAGCACGGGTTTGTGAATTGATCAGGCGTCTGTTGCGATGGCCAGAACGCGCTGAAATCGGCTCAGGCCGTCCCCATCTCCATCTCACTGACTTGTCCGAGGTCGTCCACGCGGACGAGCAGTCGGATCTGGCGAGCGCCCTCCACCAGCTTGCGGTGCCAGCCGAGGAGCGCGAGCCCCGCGCCCAGCAGGAAAAGTACGCCTCCAACCCAGAGGAACATCGCCACTCCTAGTGCGGCGATCACGACGTTCGGCACCATGCTCGACTTCTGCGTGACCTCGATGACCGCGCGGAAGCGATCGTGCTCGACGATCGTCCCGCCACGCTGGCGCACCTTCGCCAGGTGGAGCACGAGTCGCGCGAGACGGGTCTCATCGTCGAGGTGAGCTTGAGGATCTGCAGCTGGGTCCAGGTTCATGATGTAGTGGAGGTTGAGGGTCGGATGGGGGTATTTTCGGGGTGGTAGCAGGTCAATCCAGGGGTTCGTCGCGGTAGGAGAGCCGTGGCCAGCGCGAATCGCACAGTCGAGCCCCATGGATTGCGGGCATCGCTACCGTCAGTGGAAGCACCATCGGTGCCCCGAAACTGCGCCACACGGTGGTGGCAGCGGCTACCGCCGCATCTTGTCGCCGAACATCTGGCATCGAACATCCGTTCGCAGAGAGCCCACACACATCGCAGCGCGTCGTCCGAACGCCTGCCACATCGATCTATCGCGCGGTTGACCGGGGTCGTTGCACGCCCAGCGTGTGACCGCTGGGCCAGGTACCGTCCGCTTCCGATGCCTGCTCCGATCACCGTACGAGGCCTCCATCTGGATCCACCGCTGCTCAACGGCAGCGGCGCGGTCGACGTGGTGTCCGTCGACCCGGATTGGAACCTGCCCGACGACGCACTCCGGAAACTCGGTGCCTTCGTGACCAAGACCGTCACGATGGCTCCGCGAACAGGCCATCCACAACCGTGGGCTGAGGTATGGGGTGAGGGTTCACTGGTCAACGCGGTGGGCCTCGCTAATCCCGGGATAACGGCCGCGATGCGAGACTGGAGGGGCCTCGAATCACGGCTCGGCTCGGGCGGTAGCAACCTTCCGGTCATCGTCAGCGTCGACGGGGCTCCGGAGGATGTCACGGCGCTTGTGCAACTCGTGGATGCTGCCGGGTGGGCGAGCGGGATCGAACTCAACCTCTCGTGCCCCAACGTGGCCGGTGGACTCGTCGCCGCAGACCCCGCCGCAGTGGGCCACGTGGTGGGCTTGGCGCGCACCGCCACCGACCTTCCGATCTTCGCCAAGCTCTCCCCCGCAAGTGGCGATCGAGCCGCCATCGCACGCGCCGCGCAGGGGGCCGGCGCCGACGCCCTGACCTGCGGCAACACCATGCCGATCCGCGCCGTTGGGCCCGACGGCAGACCGCTTCTGGGTGCCGGCCCGGACGGCGGGCTCTCGGGCCGCGCGCTCCACCACATAGCGCTCCGTCTCGTTGCCGAGACCGCAGCCGCCGTGGACATCCCGGTCATCGGCCTGGGCGGGATCGAGAGCGAGGAGACAGCTCAGGCGATGTTCGATGTAGGTGCCGCTGCGATCGGCGTCGGCACGGGCGCCGTCCTCGATCCACCGCTGATCGCCACGCTTGCCCGGTGGCTCGGCGCAGATCCCCCGTAGGGATGGAACTGACATCTCCCCCGTTGCTCGTCGCTCGGCGATGTGGCCGCGGGCTCCACAGTGGCGGCCGCGTCCGGCGCGATGACGAAGATCATGCGATGAACGGATTGCCGAGCACCCGGCGCATGGCTATAGTGCCCCGCTATGCCCCCGAAGTCTTCGAGCACACCGGTCCGTTCCCCCTCCCAGCGCATGGAAGCGCTGCACAAGGCGAACGCCATCCGATCACAGCGCGCCCAGCTCAAGAAAGAGCTCAAATCGGGCGAGCTCGAAATCGTCGACGTGCTTCAGGCACCGCCGGAGTTCCTCAAGACGGCAAAGGTCATCGACCTGCTGCTCGTGGTCCCCAAGTTCGGTCGGGTCAAGGCGACCCGCGTGCTCACGCGCTGCCGTATCAGCCAGGCCAAAACCGTCGGTGGGTTGAGCGACCGACAGCGCGTCGAGCTGTGCGAGCTCCTCACCAAGCGAACGACCGCCGGGTGATCACCCGATGAGTTCGCCGGCAGCCGAATCTCATTCGCAGCGACCGCGCCGAGTATTCGTCGTTTCCGGCCCCTCGGGTGCCGGCAAGGGCACGCTCATCCGCGGCGTGATGAAGTATTTCCCGAGCCTCGACGTGGCCATTAGCGCGACCACCCGCGCTGCCCGATCCGGCGAGGTGAACGGTCGCGAGTATTGGTTCCTCACCGATGAGGAGTTCGACGTGCACATTGCCGCGAACGACTTCCTCGAGCATGTCGACTTCGCCGGCAACCGCTACGGCACGCTGCTGTCTGAGATCGATCGATTGCACGAGACCGGCAACCACGTGATCCTCGAGCTGGAACTCAACGGCGCGCTTGAGGTCGAACGCGGTTCGATGGCGTCCACCCTCGTGTGGATCGAATCTCCTGACTTCGAAGAGCTCGAACGCCGACTGCGATCGCGAGCCAGCGACACGGACGAGGAGATCGTCCGGCGCATGGCGGTAGCTCGTGATCAGGTGGATGCCAAGAGCCATTTCCAGTATGTTGTCGTGAACGACGACCAGACGAGGGCGATCGCCGAGCTTCAAGCGATCATCGAGCGCGAGCTCGCATAGCCCCTGGTCGGGTGAACATCGAGGGGAATCACGCATGTCGATCCAGCTGCAAGTCGAGAACTACCTGGAAAAGGTCGATGGCTCGAAGTATGCGCTCGTGCAGGTTGCTGCCAAGCGCGCCCGCCAGATCAACGACTACTACCACCACCTCGGTGAGGGCATGTCCTACGACGACTTCCCGCCGCCACTCATCGAGTCGCACTCCAAGAACTACCTGACGCTGGCCCTCGAGGAGATCGCCTCGAACAAGATCCGCGTCGAGTTTCCCCCCAGCTAGATCTGCGGAGCGTGAACTGTGCGTACGGCGCCGTCGGGCTACCATCCGATCGGCGCCGTTTTCGTCTTCAGGGAGACGACGAATTACTGACGGAATCTGCGCGTTTTCGCGTCCGGTTCGGCTCGTAGACTGCACGGCGGTACGTGAGGTGTGACCTACCGAAACCTGCAATGTGTCCAGCGCGCACCGCTCACACGTTAAGGGACGGGCTCTGGTGGTCGATAACTCCTCCACGGGCGAGGTAACGGGGAATCCAGCCAGTGACGCGATTCGCACAGCGAGTTGAGGCATTGCCGCACCAAGCGGCCCCTCGACGTGCGCCGTCACACCTCGAAGTCATTCGCCCTGACGCGGTGGAATCCTCCTCCCGCTCCTGGTTCACCGCAGTATTCCCTGTGTTCGCAGTGCTGCTGGTCATCGCCTCGGTCATCGCCGTGGTCCACACCGTTCGGTCGGGCGAGCGCACCCCGGCCCCCGCCCCGAATCGCTCGTTCCTCGACGACGCACGCCCTCTGCCGGATTTCGTGCGTGGCTACCTCGGTCAGCCCGTGGCTGGACGTGCGACGTTCAAGGGCACCGATTTTTCCGCGACGCTCGGGCTGCCCTTCACCGCCGGCCCGGATGAGTCGGACATGAACCGCAACGGTTTCTCGATGGTCAATCCGGCGCCGGTGATCGCCCGACACGACTTCGAGACCGGCGTGCGCTTCACCACAGCCGAGTACGACGTGGTTCAGGATCGCGCGTCGGGCCTGATTCGCGAGAACACGATCGTCCGCGAGCACCAGGGACGTAAGACGTGGACCTGGGAGGCCGCTGGCGAGGGCCAGATCAAGCTCGATAACGATGGCACCATCCGCTACGCAAATGGCGGCACGGTTGCCCCACCGGTGATCTACAACGCCCAGGGCGAGATCTTGGAGATGCCAGGCCTCAAGTGGGAGATCGAGGGTCGACGATTCTCGATCTCGTTCGACGATACGCGCATGCCACTGCCGTACGTCATCGATCCAGACACCACGAACCCAGTCATCAAGATTGATCGCATCACCACCACCACGCCTGGGTGCGTGTGGATCAACGGAACAAACGTGTGGATGCGCACCAAAACGTGTGTGGGTGGCGGTAATTTCAACGTACGAGTCATCGCATTCGATGAATGGCAGGGCACTGCGGCAGCGGATGACTCTGTGGGTCTCCGAGCAATCAATGGCGTGAACTTCCCTGCCGCGCCGACCATTTTCAACACCACAGGAGCGGTCAATTTTCCGAACACAGCGCTCCCGTTGGCGGGCGCGGGCAAAGGGCTTGACCTCGTCTGCTACGGCAACGCGGACTTCAATGGTCCTCCCGGCTTCGCCACTGACACGACGCTTGACTATGACGCCACGCGCTATGGAGTCGTCAGAGGCTTCCGCAACTTGCACACGTACATGACGGGTGGCGCGCCGCAGATCGCCTTCCCGGACGGAAACCCTTCGTACGGCGGCCACTCCGATAAGTCGTGCCGTTGGACCGGCTACATCGTGCCGCGTGGCAACAACACGGGCAACTATGCATTCCAGACCTACTCCGACGACCAGATCCGCCTCGACATCGGCGCGAGTGGCGCGGCCCAGGTGCTCGCGACATCATGCCCGTCGGGAGTTGCTGCGCTCATCTGCAACTGGACCGCCCACGCGCCGACGTGGAACGGTCCCGCGAACGTCAACTTCGTCGACCGATGGGACGCTCGTCCATTCTCCCTCGCCTGGGGTGAACGTGGTGGTGACGGCGCGACGGCGCTCATCTGGTCTCCGCCGTCGGGGCCGGCGGTAGCTCCCGTTATCACCGCGAACGGTGGCAATCCGGCGCGCCCGGGTTATGAGGTCGTGCCGCCCTCCGCCTACTTCCGCGACGTGTACTACGAGCGCAACTACGTCTACACGCAGGACACGAACGATGCGCCGCAGTCGCTTGGCAACAACGTCAACATCGCGGCCACGGACAGTTCGCCAGCCCCGGGGCCGCGAACCACCAACACCGTGCTCACCCTCAACCTCGACAACGACATTCCCGAGCCCATGCCGGGCGGCTTTCAGGTGCTCGCAGGCGCGACGCCCGTCACCGGTCCTGCTGGCCCGGATTGGACGACCAACGGCACCTGGACGCGTGACAACTCGATCTCCCTGCGCAAGCAGGACGCGATCGACTCGCAGTCGGGCATTAACGCGGCCGACCCTACTGCGTGGCGCCTTGAGCGCAGGTTTGCTCCGTTCATCAACGGCACCGCTACGTGTGGCGCACCGCAGTCGCTGCAGGTCATCACGCCGGGCGCGTGGTCGTTCAACACGGGTGCGGCCCAGACGACCATCGATACGGTCCTCGACGGTTGTTACTACTACCAGTACCTGCGTAAGGACCGCGTGGGCAACGAGAACATCGGCACCATGTCCGGCACTGCGGACATCAACGACCCGTCGACGTGGATCAAGGTCGATACGGCTGCGCCAATCTTCACACCGGGTACGTTCTCGTTCATCGAGGATGCGGGCAGCGAGCCCTTCCTGTTCGACAGCTCCCAGCCCGGCTCACCTGTCGTCGGTCGCCCCACGATCTGGTACAACTCGACGGCGTCTGGCTCGTTTAGCGTCTCCGCCGCTGTCGAAGATGACGGCCGTGGCGTGAACCGCGTCGAGTTCCCCGACCCGGACGGCGTATTGGGTGTGTGGTCCACCCCAGGCGGCGTCGCCATCGACGACGTGGACCGTAAGGCGACGCCCTACACGGCATCGTTCCCGTGGGCGACGGGCGCGACGTCTGTCGGCACGATCACTGCGAGCGCATACGATCTCGTTGACCCAGGCAACAACCGTAACGGACCAACGACGTTCCAGTACGACGTCCTAGCCGACGGCACTGCACCGACAGGCGGTACGCTCTCAACCAAGCGCGGTCCGTTCCCTGGCTGTCCGACGACGATGGTGACCAACCAGTACTTCACGACGTCGATCTGCGTCGAGCTCACGGGTGTGCCAGTTGACAACGTCGGCGGCTCTGGCGTGGATCTCGCGCGTGGCGTGTTCGAGCGACGTGAAGCTCCGCTGACCAGCGGCTCGTGTGGCGTGTTCACTTTGTGGACGATTCTGTCCCCGCTCGGTCCTCCGGCTGTGTACGAGGACACCTCCACTGCGAACGGTAACTGCTACGAGTACCGCTACCGCGTGCCCGACCGCGTGGGCAACTACCGGACGGTCATCAACAGCGTCATCGCGCGCAAGGACACCACTGCGCCGATCGGTGGCATCGACCCGATCGCTGAGAACCCGGGCAGCGGCCCGGTGCTCATCACTGGTACCTCGGCCGATTCGGGCTCGGGTGTGAACTATGTCAAAGTCGAGTACGACGGCCCCGACCTGGGTACCGCGCCCGACGGTAACTGGTGCCCGGCCGCGCCTCCGGGGCCACCGCTCACCGCCGGTGCTTGGAGCTGTTCGGTCGACACGTCGCTCTTCCCGGACGGGCTCTACACGATCACCCTCATCGTGTACGACAACGCAGGCAATGTCAGCACGACGTACTCACGAACGTTGACGCTCGACAACCTGCCCCCGGTCGTGACGGCGATCAACTTTACCGAGAATGTGGCGCCGCAGTACCAGTTTGCATCGAACTGCGTGCTCCCCTGCACGCCCCGACTGTTCTTTAACCCGGCACAAACCGGCAGCTTCGGGCTGTCGGTCGCGGCGACAGACGCGGGCACGGGCGTCGCGAGCGTGAGCTACCCTGACTTCGACGGAGCTGGCACGGCCTGGTCGCCGGGTGCGACCGTCCAAGGTGGTGCGAGTCCCTACAGCGTCAACTTCCAATGGACGGGACCCGGCGCTACCGCCATTCCGTTCATCTTCCTGACGACGACCGACAATGCCGGAGCGTTCGTGCAGAACCAGGTAGAGATCATCGCTGACAGCGCGATCCCCACCGGCTCGAGCATCTCCAACCCGACGAACGCGGTAAACACGCTCAGCGTTCCGATCAGCTTCGTCGCTGGCGGCGACGGAGTTGGATCCGGCGTGGCGACGGCGCAGGTCGAGCGCCAAGAGAGCACGCTCCTCGCGGGCACGTGTGGCGGATTCGGTGGTTGGACTCCCGTCACGCTCGTGCTCGGCAATGACACGTCGGTCATCACCGCAAAGTGCTACCAGTACCGCCTGACCGTGACCGACAATGTCGGTAACTTCTCCACCACGGGTGCGACGACACCGGTCAAGGTGGATACGATTGCTCCGACCGGGTCGATCAGCGGCACGCCGGTCTCCCCCTGGGCCAACACCGTGACCATCACGGGCACCGCCGGCGACGCACACTCGGGCGTGTCCGGCGTGACTGTTACGTACACGGGCGCGGCCTCGGGTACTGTGTGTGCGAGCGTCTCGGTGCTCACCTGGGGCATGGGCTGCGCGTGGAATACGACCAGTGTCGGCGACGGCAGCTATACAGTGACGGCGACCGTCACCGATTTCGCAGGCAACACGTTCTCGACCAATCGCATCGTGGTCATCGACAACACGGCGCCGACCACCACCTTCACCGGATTCCTCGAGGGGCTCCAGCCCAACAATCAGGGCACGGACCTCGGCAACCCGCAGATTCACTGGTACAACCCGCTCCTGTCTGGCTCGTTCACCGTGCAAATCGACGCCAACGACGGTGGCGGCACCGGCGTGAACCGGATCGACTTCCCGAACTTCGTGGGCGCGCAATGGTCTAACACGGGACTGACCGACAACACGGGCCCGGGCCCCTACACCGCGCAGTACACCTGGGCGGCGGGCGCTCCCGAGCCGGGCGCTGTCACCGCCACGGCGTTTGACAACGCGAGCATGTCGGCGACACAGTCTTTCCAGGTCAGTGCCGACTCCGCCGATCCGAGCGGCGGCGGCATCAGCCCCCCCAACGGTAGCTTCGTCTCCACGAGCGCCGCCATCGGGTTCACCGTCGGCAGCGACTCGCAGTCAGGCGTCGGCAGCTGGGTGATCGAGCGCGCCGAGGCGACGCTCACCGGCGGGGCATGTCCGGCCGTGGGCGCGTACACCTCCATCACCTCCAACCCACCTGGTGTGAGCTACAACGATGCAACGCTCGTCGACGGGCGCTGCTACGCGTATCGCCTCATCGTGACCGACCGCGTGGGCCGCTCGACCACCTACACCAGCGGCAGCCGCGTGCTCGTCGACCAGGGCAAGCCCACCGGCACCATTGCCGGTCTGCCGGTCAGCCCGTTCGCCAACACCGTCACGCTCACGGGTACCGCAAACGACTCCGCAACCGGGCCCTCGACGATCTCCCTCACGTACGCCGGTGGGTCCTCCGGCTCGATCTGCTCGGGTTCCGCGCCGCTCGCGGGTCCGTTCCCGACCACGTCGTCGGGCTGGACCTGTAACTGGAACACCTCGCTCGTCCCCGACGGTACATATCTGCTGGATCTCGTCGTGACCGACTGTGCGGGTAACCAGAGCATCGCAGCGAGCATTACACGCAGCATCGTCGTCGACAACACGGCGCCAGTGGTCGCGTTCTCGAGCTTCACGGAAGGCTCGGGCGGCGGTTTCCAGCACATCGTTGGCTCGACCATGTGGTTCAATCCGGCCCAGTCGGGTGGCTTCACCGTCACCTTCACCGCCACCGATGCGGGCACCGGCGTCAACAACGTGACGTTCCCAGCACTCGGTGGCGGCTGGTCCAACGGCACGCTCGTCGACAGCACAGCGACGGCACCCAACTTCTACGACACCACGTACTCGTGGGTCGCAGCCGCCGTCACGCCGAACGCGCAGATCGCCACCGCCACGGACAACGCAGGCAAGTCCGCGACGGCTGGCTTCACCGTCAGCGCAGACACGACAGCGCCTGTGGGCGGCAGCGTCACGGTGCCGACCGCCACGGTGAACGCCACCTCCGCAACGATTACCCATGTGAATGGCACCGATGGTGGTCAGTCGGGTGTGGCCGGCCAGCAGCTGCAACGCCAGAACGCGCCGCTCACGGCCGGCAGCTGTGGTGCGTATGGCGTCTGGGGCAACATCGGTCCGGCGAACCCGGCGCTTTCCTACACCGACCTCACCGTCGTCACCGGCCAGTGCTACCAGTACCGCATGATCGAGACCGACAACGTCGGCAACGCGACCACGTACAACTCCGGCGGGGTCATCAAGGTCGACACCGGCGCGCCGACGGGATCGATCAGCGCGCTTCCGCCCGGCCCGTGGAGCGGCACGGTGAGCGTCGCAGGCTCGGCGGCTGACGCCGAGAGTGGCGTCGACTTCGTCACGGTGACGTATTCGGGTCCGGCGAGCGGCACCATCTGCAACGCGCCTGCACTCGTGGTGGGCAACTGGACCTGCTCCTGGAACACCAACCCGGGTCCGGCGCTACCTGATGGCTTGTACACCGTCAGGCTTGCGGTGCGCGACCTCGCGGGTAACGTGACGAACACGATCACCCGTCTGGTCACGGTGGACAACAATCCGCCGACGATCGCGTGGACGGATTACATCGAGGGCGCGGGCGCCAGCTACCAGCACGCGATCGGTTCGACCATGTGGTACAACCCGGCACAGTCGGGCTCCTTCACAGTGCGCATGACCGCGACCGATCCCGGTACCGGCGTCGCGCAGGTGGCGTTCCCACTCCTGGGCGCCAACTGGACCCCGATAACGGGCCCGTCGGCGACGATTATGGGGCCCGCGACCCCGCACGCGCTCGTGTACGCATGGACCGGTCCTGCAGCCGCCGCGCCTGGCACCGTCAACGCCACGGCGTCCGATTCTGCGGGCAACTCAGCGACCGCGCCGTTCACGGTCTCCCCGGATAGCCTCGCACCGACCGGCTCGTCGCTCACCGTGGTTGGCGCCACGCAGAACACGACGAGCACGACGCTCACGATCGGCGCCGGATCGGATGCGAGCTCGGGCATCTTCAGCACGCAGCTCCAGCGCGAGGATTCGCCGTTCGTCGGTGGCGTCTGCACCGCATACGGCTTGCCCGCCAACGTCGGGCCTGCCAACCCCGGAGCGTCGTACGCCGACAACACCATCACGAGTGGCAGCTGCTATCGCTATCGACTCATCATTACCGACAACGTGGGCAACTTCGCGACGGTCACCAACCCCAACGAGGTCAAGGTCGACAGCACACCGCCTACCGGCTCGATCAGCGGCTCGCCGATCGGCCCGGTCAGCGGCACCATCGCCATCACGGGTACGACCAACGATGGCCAGAGCGGCGTGTCGCACGTCAACGTGACGTACTCGGGCCCAGCGAGCGGCAACGTGTGTGCACCGCTCACGCCGCCCGCGACGTGGAGCGGCGCGGGTTGCTCGTGGAACACCACCGCGCTGCCGCAGGGCACGTACACGATCACGTTGCATGTGTTCGACCTGGCGGGCAACGACAGCGGTTCGATCACCCGCACGATCGTGATCGACAACTCGGGTCCGACGGTCAGCTTCAACGCCTTCAACGAGGTGTCGGGTGGCAACTTCATCCACGCCATTGGCACGACGATGTACTACAACCCCACCGGCACCGGGCGGTTCGGCGTGCGCATCAACGCGACCGACGCCGGCGCTGGCATGGACCGCGTGACATATCCCGACTTCCTGCTCGTGCCGTGGTCACCCGCAGGCGGCAACGACAACACGCCGGCTCCCTTCTACGAGCTCGAGTACCTGTACGCCGCGCACGCGGTGGGCACAGCCAACCCGGGTGCGAAGATCGCCACGGCGTTCGACCTGGCGGGCAACAGCTCGACCGTCGGGTTCTCCGTGGTCGAGGATTCGACGGCACCGACGGGCGTGAGCATCAGCTACCCCAACGTGGTGACGAATGTCGCGTCGACGAGCATCACCTACACGGGTGGCAGCGACGCCCAGTCGCTCGTCGCGAGCGCGCAGATGCAGCGCCAGCAGACGACCTACGCGAGTGGCACCTGCAACGCCGGCGGCTGGGGCATGTTCGCAAATATTGGTGCAGTCAACCCGGTGAGCCCGTTCAACGACACGACGATCAACGACGGCTTCTGCTACCGCTACCAGATCGTGGTACGCGACAACGTGGACAACGCGACCACAATGACGAGCACCAACGAGGTCCGCGTCGATCAGACCAAGCCGACCGGCACCATCAGCGCTGCGCCGGCCGGCCCGTCGAGCGGCGTGGTGCCGTTCACCGGTACAGCGAGCGACCTGGGCTCGGGCGTGCAGAGCGTCTCGATTGCGCAGTCTGGCGGTCCGAGTGCACCTGCGGTCATTTGCCCGAGCCCCGGTTCCCCAACGGCGTGGAGCTGCAACTGGAACACGGCGGCGTTGCTCGATGGCACGTACACCATCACGTTGCTTGTCACCGACGCGGCCGGCAATGTGTCCAATCCCATCACGCGCACGATCCTCATCGACAACAACCCGCCGACGGTCACGTTCAACTCGTTTGCCGAGGGCCTCAATCCGCAGTACCAGTTCGCGGTGGGCTCGACGATGTACTACAACCCGGCGTTCGGAGGCTCATTCAACACGCTCATCAACGTGGTGGACACGGGCACTGGTCCGGCGAGCGTTTCCTTCGTGGACCCGGATGCAGCGGGCGTGGGCTGGACATTGGCGCTGGGCAACGACATCACACCTCCGAGCCCGTTCAGCGATGCGTTCACGTGGAGCGCGGGCGCTGCGCAACCAGGCGTGCAACTCGCCACCGGATTTGACATCGCCGGCGGCTCCGCGACGGCATCGTTCACCATCCTGCGCGATGCAATCGTGCCTGCGGGCGGAGGAGTGAGCTACCCCACGCAGTTCACCAATCTCGCCTCCATCCCGATCGGCTTCGTCATCGGCTCCGATGGTGATTCGGGTGTGGCGAGCCACCAGATGCGACGCCGCCAGACGGTGCTCGCTGCTGGGGTGTGTGACACCCTGAGTTGGAGCGCGTGGGGCAACATCGGTGCGGCGAACCCGGCCGGCCCGAATCTTTCCGACACCACTGCGCAAGACGGATTCTGCTACCAGTACGAGCTGCAGGTCACCGATAATGTTGGCAACATCGCGTCGTACACGGGCACGAACGACGTGAAGGTCGACCGCTCCAACCCGAGCGGCGCGGTGGACGGGAACCCGGTCGGCCCGGTGAGCGGTACGCCGACCCTCACCGGTACGTCCTCCGACGGAGGCTCGGGCGTGGACTACGTCGACGTGACCTATGACGGTCCGGGCGCGGCCGACGGCAACGTGTGTGGTACGCAGCCCGCCAACTGGAGCTGCGCGTGGAACACCGGCGCGCTGCCCGAGGGCACCTACATCATCATCTCGACGATTCGTGACCGCGCCGGCAACATCGGTACCGCCACACGCACGATCGTCATCGACAACACGCCGCCGACGATCACCTTCGCGAGCTACACCGAGGGAACGAATCCGCAGTTCCAGCACGCCATTGGTTCGACGATGTACTACAACCCGGCGAACTCGGGTCAGTTCACGGTGCGCTTCACCGCCACCGATGCTGGCTCGGGCATGCAGCGTGTGGACTTCCCGGGTCTGGGCGCTGGATGGAACCCTGTGGCCGGCGGCTCCAACGCGCTCGGCCCGTCGCCGTACGGGTTCTCCTATGACTGGACCGCAGCTCCCGCCAACCCGGGCACGAAGCTCGCCACGGCGTTCGATGTCGCCGGCACCTCGGCCACAGCGGGCTTCACAGTCACCCCGGACGTGTCGACTCCGACCGGCGCCTCGATCGGTCAGCCCACGACGATCCAGACGGGCACGAGCTACCCCGTCACCTTCAACACGGGTGGCGATACGGGTTCGGGTGTGGGCAGGTGGCAGATCCAGCGCCGCTCCACGACGTACGCGGCCGGCGTGTGCAACGGCGGCACATGGGGCGCGTTCGTGGACGTCGGCCCGGTGAGCCCCGCTTCTCCGACCTGGACTGACAGCGCCATCGCCGACGCGACCTGCTACGAGTACCGGCTGGTCGTGTACGACAACGTCAACAACAATGCGACGTTCGCAAGCTCGCAAACCACACGCGTGGATCAGACCACACCGGCCGGCTCGATCGATGCAACGCCGATCAGCCCGTTCAGCGGCACCAAGACGATCACTGGTACTGCCACGGACGCTGCATCTGGCGTGCAGTACGTGAATGTCAACTACAACGGTCCGGGCGCGAACGACGGCCCGATCTGTCTCAACCAGCCGCCCGCCGGTTCCACGTGGTCGTGCTCGTGGGACACGTCGGCCCTGCCCGACGGCGCGTACGACATCGAGCTCGTCGTCTACGACAACGCGAACAACTTCAGTACGACGATCATCCGCACTGTAACGGTGGACAATCAGCCTCCGGCAGTGGTGTTTGACTCGTTCGTTGAGGTGAGTGGCAACCAGTACACCTACCCCGTGGGTGTCACGTCCAAGATCTACGTCAACACCGCACAGACCGGCTCCTTCCAGGTGCGCTTCGCGGTGACGGACCTCGGTACCGGCGTGCGCGATGTCACGTTCCCAGCGCTCGGTCTGAACTGGCTGCCCGCAGGCACGAGCATTGATAACACTCCGCCGTCGCCGTACTCGACCAACTACGATTTCGCACCTGGCTCCGCTGATCCGGGAGCGCAGACGGTGCTCGCCGCCGATAACGCGAGCAACACTGCTACCGGCGCCTTCACCGTCGAGCGCGATATCACGGCACCTGCGGGCGGCTCGATCACGTCGTCGAGCTCGACCGTCAACACGGCATCTACCGTTGTCAGCTGGGCTGCCAGCGCCGATGCACAGTCCGGCCTGGGTACGAAGGTCCTTGAGCGCCGCGAGGGCGCGTACGCGGCCGGCGTCTGTGCCGCGCCCGGCGCGTGGGGCTTGCTCGCCACGAACCCGGCTACCCCGTACACGGACGCGACGATCGCCGACGGTCGCTGCTACGAGTACCGACTCAACCAGTACGACAACGTCAACAACCTCCAAACGCTCACGTCGCCGAACGTGCTCAAGGTCGATCGCACGCTGCCGTTCGGTGCGATCAACGCTGCCCCGGTCGATCCGTTCGGCGGCACGGTGAGCGTGAGCGGAACGAGCGGCGACACCATGAGCGGTGTCGAGCATGTCGACGTGACCTATGACGGCCCGGGCGCGAACGACGGCAACATCTGCCTCGGTCCGTCGCTCACTGCCGGCGCTTGGACCTGTTCGTGGAACACCTCGGCGCTGCCGGATGGCAGCTACGACATGCGCCTCGTCGTGTTCGACAACGCAACGAACCAGAGCGCCGTGGTCATCCGCACGGTCATCGTGGATAACCAGCCGCCGGTCGTCAACTTCGACCAGTTTGTTGAGGTGAGCGGCCTGCAGTACCAGTCCGCCGTGCTCGACAAGATGTACTACAACCCGGCGCAGACCGGCAGCGTGCGCGTGCAGTTCACCGCCACCGACGGTGGCACGGGCATGCAGCGTGTCGACTTCCCAGCGCTCGGCGCTGGGTGGACACCTGCCGCGCCCAGCTCCGACCTCGTCGGTCCTGCACCGACGTGGGGCAAGCAGTTCGACTGGGTCGGCGGCGCGGCGAGCCCAGGTCTCAAGACGGCGACCGCCTACGATGTGGCTGGCAACTTCGCGAGCGACACATTCGAGATCGAGGCCGACTCGACCGCTCCGTCCGGTGGCGCGCTCAACGTGCCGAACATCATTACCAACCTCACCACCGCAGCCATCGCGTTCACTCCCAGCGCGGACACGCAATCGGGCCTGGGTCTCGCCCAGCTGCAGCGCCGCCAGACGACGTACACCAGTGGGGTGTGTGACACGCTCGGCTGGAGTGTGTTCGCCAACATTGGTCCGGTCAATCCGGCCACGCCGTACAGCGACGCCACGCTTGCCAGCGGCTTCTGCTACGAGTACCAACGGCTGGTCAATGATCAGGTGAGCAACGTCTTGACGCTCAGCTCGGGCAACCAGGTGAAGGTCGACACGGGTGTGCCGACCGGCATCATCAACGCCGCGCCTGTCGGCCCTGTGGGTGGCTCGGCCGTGCCGATCGCCGGCTCGGGCAGCGACGGCAACTCGGGTGTGAACCACGTCGATGTGACCTACGACGGTCCGGGGGCGAACGACGGGAACGTCTGCCTCTCCCCCTCGTTGAGCGCCGCTCCGGATCCGCGCACGTGGACCTGCAACTGGGACACCTCACTCCTGCCGGATGGCACGTACACGCTCATCCTCAAGGTCTACGACAACGCGACGAATGTCTCGCCGAACATCGTGCGCACGATCGTCGTCGACAACCAGCCGCCAACGATCACCTTCGACCAGTTCATCGAGGGCACTGGCACTTCGTTCCAGTTCGCGGTCGGGTCGAAGCTGTACGTCAACCCGGCCCAGGCAGGTGACTTCAACGCACGCTTCATCGCAACGGATCCTGGCACGGGCATGCAGCACCTGCTCTACCCAGCCATCGGCGCGGGCTTCACCCCCGCCGGCGGCACGCAGCCCACGGGCTCGCCATACAGCTTCGTCTACAGCTGGACCGCTGGCGCCACAGGCACGGGCCTCAAGACGGTCACGGCAGTTGACAATGCAGGAAATACCTCGACCGCCACCTTCGAGATCGAGCTCGACTCGACGGCACCTGTAGCGGGATCGATCGGATCGTCCAACGCCATCACCAACGCCGTATCGGTCCCCGTCACGCACAACCCCGCGGTGGACGCGCAATCCGGGCTCGGCGCCGTGCAGCTCTCACGCCGCTCCACGACCTACTCAGGTGGGGTGTGTGACACGCTCAGCTGGAGCATCTGGGCGCCGGTTGGTCCGGTGAACCCGGCCCCCGCCTGGTCCGACGCCGCGCTGCTCAACGCGACGTGCTACGAGTACGAGGTCACGTTCACCGACAACGTCGGCAACACCGCGACAATCGTCGGAACCAACACGCTCAAGATCGATCGCACGATCCCGAGTGGCTCGATCTCCGCAGCTCCGCCGTCGCCGTTCAGCGCCACCGTCGCGGTGAACGGCAACTCCGCCGACGCGCATTCGGGTGTGCAGACTGTGGACGTCACCTACGACGGTCCGGGTGCCAACGACGGCAACATCTGCCTCGGTACGACGCCGACCAATCCGTGGAGCTGCCCGTGGGACACCACGAGCCTGCCGGATGGTCTGTACGACATCATCATGCTCGTCACCGATCGCGCGGGAAACACCTTCAGCGACGTGCGTACGGTGACGGTGGACAACCAGCCCCCGGTCGTCACCTTCCTGAGCGTGGTCGAGGGCGCTGGCGCGCAGTACCAGCACATCATCGGCACCAAGCTCTACTTCAATCCGGCGCAGGTCGGCGCGTTCGACCTGAACATCACGGCGACGGACGGCGGCACGGGTGTGAACCGCGTCGACTTCCCCACCCTGGGTGCAGCTTGGACGCCAGCGGCGCCGTTCTCCGACAACACCCCCGCAGGCACGACGTACTCGAACACGTACGGGTGGGGCGCAGGCGCGGCGAACCCCGGCGTGAAGACGGTGACCGGCTTTGACAACGCCGGTAACTCGGCGAGCGCGAGTTTCGAGGTCGAGGCCGATTCGACTGCACCTGCAGGCGGCACGCTCACGGTGCCAAACGTCACCACGAGCGTGACCACTGCGACCATCACCTTCTCCGCCAGCAATGACGCCCAGTCGCTCGTGGCGAGCGGCCAGCTCCAGCGTCGCCAGACGACGTTCACCAATGCGGTGTGTGACACGCTCGGCTGGACGGGGTTCGCCAACATCGGCCCAGCCACCCCGGCGTCGCCCTACGCTGACGCCACTGTCGCCAATGGCTTCTGCTACGAGTACCGGCGCCTCGTCACCGACAACGTCGGCAACGTCCTCACGCTCACCTCGGTGAACCAAGTGAAGGTCGATACGGGCATCCCGAGCGGCACGATCAACGCCGCACCGGTCGGTCCGGTGAGCGGAACCGCCGTGCCGATCAGCGGCACCGCGAGCGACGGCAACTCCGGCGTGAACCGCGTGGATGTCACCTGGAGCGGCCCGGCAGCAACGTCTGGTCCGATCTGCTCCTCGCCGGCGCTGACCGCTGCGCCCGATCCGCGCAACTGGACCTGCAACTGGGATACGTCGCTGCTGCCGGACGGCCTCTACACGCTCGAGCTCAGGGTGTATGACAACGCCACACCGGCCAACCAGTCCGCGCTCATCACGCGCACGATCATCGTCGACAACCTCCCACCGAGCATCGCCTTCGACAGCTTCGTCGAGACGGTGGGTCTGTCGTTCCAGCACAGCATCGGCTCGAAGATCTACATCAACCCGGCACAGTCGGGCACCTTCCAGGTACGCTTCACGGCGGCGGATCCGGGCACCGGCGTGCAGCATCTACTCTTCCCCGCCATCGGTGGCGGCTGGAACCCGGCCGGCGGTACGCAGCCCACCGGCTCGCCGTACGGCTTCACGTACGACTGGACCGCGCCCACTGCGGGTGCCGGCCTCCAGACCGTCACCGCCGTCGACAACGCCGGCAACACGTCGACAGCCACCTTTGAGGTCGAGCACGACACCACCGCGCCGGCCGCCGGCTCGATCACTTCGTCGAACGCCATCACCAACCTCGCAGCCGTGCCCGTGAACACGGTGAACGCGGTCGATTCACAGTCGGGTCTCGCCACCACGCAGATCGAGCGTCGCAACACCGGCTACGCGGCTGCCACGTGCAACGCAGGTGGCTGGACCGTATGGGCGCCCGTCGGACCGGTCAACCCGCCCGCCGCCTGGAGTGACGCCACGCTGCTCGATGCCACCTGCTACGAGTACCGCGTGGTGTTCACCGACCGCGTGGGCAATGCGAACACGCTCACGAGCCCTAACTCGCTGCGCATTGACCGCACGATCCCGAGTGGCACCATCAGCGCTGCGCCGATCTCGCCGTTCAGCGCCACGGTGGGCGTGAACGGCACGTCTGCCGATGCACACTCAGGCGTGCAGACGGTCGATGTGAGCTACGATGGTCCAGGCGCCAATGACGGTCCCATCTGCCTCGCCGCGTCGCCCACCAACCCGTGGAGCTGCCCGTGGGATACCACGACCCTGCCCGACGGCAGCTACGACATCAAGCTGCTCGTCACCGACCGCGCGGGTAACACCTTCGCTGACGTGCGCACGGTGATCGTGGACAACCAGCCGCCGACGGTCACGTTCAACAACTTCGTCGAGGGCACGGGCGCGCAGTACCAGTTCATCGCCGGTGCCAAGATGTACTTCAACCCGGCCCAGACCGGCACGTTCGATCTCAACATCGATGCGACCGACGGTGGTACGGGCATGAACCGGGTCGACTTCCCGGGGCTCGGACTCAACTGGACCCCGGCGGGGCCGTCATCCAACAACACGCCTGCCGGCATGACGTACAAGCAGACGTACGGCTGGAGCGCGGGCGCCGTGAGCCCGGGTCTCAATGCCGCCACCGGGTTCGATCTCGCGGGCAACTTCGCGAGCGCCAGCTTCGAGGTCGAGGCCGACTCCACCGCACCTGCGGGGGGCACGCTCACAGTCCCGAACATCACGACGAGCGCGACATCTGTGAACATCGTGTTCACGGCGAGCAACGATGCGCAGTCGGGTCTGGCTAGCGGTCAGATCCAGCGTCGCCAGACGACCTTCACCAACGGCGTGTGCGACACCCTTGGGTGGACGGCGTTCGCCAACGTGGGTCCGGCTGGCCCGTCGTCGCCGTTCGCGGACACGACCATCGCCACGGGCTTCTGCTACGAGTACCAGCGTCTCGTCACCGACAACGTCGGCAACGTGTTGACGCTCAGCTCCGTGAACCAGGTGAAGGTCGACACTGGTGCCCCGACCGGCACGATCAACCCGGCACCGGCCGGCCCCGTCAGCGGTAGCGCGGTTGCGCTCACGGGCACCGGCAGCGACGGCAACTCCGGTGTGAACCGCGTGGTGCTCACCTACAGCGGTCCGGCCACGGGCACGATCTGCACGTCCCCCGCGCTGAGCGTCCCACCGGACCCACGCATGTGGAGCTGCGTGTGGGACACGTCGCTGCTCGCGGACGGCACGTACACGCTGGAGTTGCTCGTCTATGACAACGCGACGCCGGCAAACGTCTCGCCGCTCATCACTCGCACCATCGTGGTCGACAACCAGCCCCCGACCGTCGCGTTCACGAGCTTCCTCGAGCAGGTCGGCGGCAACTTCATGCACGCCGTGGGCTCCAAGATGTACATCAACCCCGCGCTCGCGGGCCAGTTCCAGGTGACCTTCAACGCGACCGACGGCGGCACCGGCATGAATCGCCTCGCCTTCCCGTCCATCGGTGGTGGATGGAACGCAGGTGGCAATACGGTCGGCGCAGGGCCGGCGTTCACCTACAACTACGACTGGGTCAGCCCGACGATCGGCACCGGGCTTCAGACCGTCACCGCCTACGACAACGCGGGCAACTCCTCCACCGCCACCTTCGAGATCGAGCACGATACCGCCGCGCCGGCCGGTGGATCGATCACGTCGTCGAACGCGATCACCAACCTCGCCGCCATGCCGGTGACCTTCGCCAATGCGGCCGATGCCCAGTCGGGCCTGTTCAGCACGCAACTGCTCCGCCGCTCGACCAGCTACCTCGCGGGCGCGTGTGACACGCTCGGCTGGGGCGCGTTCGCTCCGGTCGGTCCAGTCAACCCGACATCGCCTTACAGCGACGCAATACTTGCGGACGCGACATGCTTCGAATACGAGGTCCAGTTCACCGACCGCGTCGGTAACGTCTCCACGCTCGTCAGCCTGAGCACGCTCAAGATCGATCGCACAGCGCCGCTCGGCAGCATCTCCGCCACGCCGCTCAGCCCGTTCAACGGCTCCAAGACCGTCTCTGGCACGTCGAGCGACGTGCACAGCGGCGTGCAGAGCGTGCTCATCGAGTACACGAACGGCACCACAACGGGCACCATCTGTACCGCCGTGCCGACCAACCCGTGGAGCTGCCCGTGGGATACCACGACCGTGGCCGACGGCAACTGGACCGTACGCATGACGGTCACCGACCGCGCGGGCAACACGTTCATCGACACGCGCGCGGTCGTCGTGGACAACAATCCGCCGGTCGCGTCGTTTGACAGCTTCAACGAGGTCACCGGTGGCGCGAACTCCTTCGCGGTCGGATCGACGATGTACTTCAACCCGGCGAACACCGGCAGCTTCGACGTGCGCATCGCAGCTACCGATGGCGGCACCGGCATGGATCGCGTGGTCTATCCCGCGACGCCGGCCGTCGGCTGGCTGGGCGGCTCCACGGACTCCACCCCCCCAAGCCCGTACTCGGGCACCTATACCTGGAGCGGTCCGGGCGCTGGTGAGCCCGGCACGGTGCTCGCCCAGGCATTCGACCTTGCTGGCAACTTCGCCAACGTGAGCTTCCGTATTGAGAGCGATTCCACCGCGCCGTCGGGTGGCTCGATCAGCACTCTCGACGTCATCACGAGCGCTCCCACACACACGATCACGCTGACGAGCGGCACCGATGCGCAGTCTGGTGTGGACACGGTCCAGTTGCAGCGCCAATCGACGAGCTATGCCGGCGGCGTCTGCAACGCGGGCGGCTGGTCCGTGTTCGTTAACCTGGGCTTGCCAAACCCTGGCGCCACCTACATCGACAGCACGACTGCGGACGGCTTCTGCTACCGCTACCAGGCGGTCGTGACCGACCACGTCGGCAACATCCAGACGCTCAACAATGCCAACACGTTCCGCGTGGACCGAACGGCACCGTCGGGTGCCATCGACGCCACGCCCGTGGATCCCTTCAGCGGCGTGAAGACGGTGACCGGCATCTCGAGCGACGGCACGAGCGGCGTGCAGCGCGTCGACGTGAAGTACACAGGCCCGTCCAGTGGCGACATCTGCCTGGGCCCGACGCTCACCGCCGGCGTATGGGGCTGCCCGTGGGATACGGCGCCTCTCGCTGACGGCACGTACGTCATCGAGCTCACGGTGACCGACCAGGCAGGCAACACCTTCGTCACCACGCGCTCAGTCATCGTCGACAACCAGCCGCCGGCGATGAGCTTCGTCGGCTTCGTCGAAGGCACGAACAACAACTTCCAGCACGCCATCGGCACGACGATGTTCTACAACCCGGCCCAGACCGGTTCGTTCTCGGTCGAGGTGGCCGGCACGGATGGCGGCACGGGCATGAACCGCACGGAGTTCCCCGGCTTCGGTGCGGGATGGACACCGACCGCCGGTCCGAACCCGGACAACTCGGCGCCCTACTCGCAGAGCTACATCTGGACCGCAGCACCCAACAACCCGGCGCTGCGCACCGCCGTTGGGTTCGACAACGCGGGCAACTCGGCGGGCGTGAGCTTCACCGTGAGCCCGGATGCCGTGCCGCCGAGCGGATCGACGATCACGTACGTGAACGGTGTGACGTCGGGCACGAGCCGCAGCATCACCTTCGCGGCGGGCACCGACACACTCTCCGGTATTGGGGTCACCCGCCTGCAGCGCGCCATCGTGCCGTACACGAACCCCGGCAACACCGTGGGTAGCTGCCTCGGTGGACCACCGGCGCCGGGCGCCTTCACGCCCATTGGCCCCGTCAACCCGGCGAGCCCGTACCTCGATACCACGCTCCCGGACGCCTCGTGCGTGTACTACCGCCTCGTGGTGAACGACAACGTCGACAACCAGACTGTTGCCACGACGAGCGACGTGGTGCTCGTGGACCGCACGAACCCGACGGGCCTCATCGACCCGAACCCGCTCGGTCCGGTCGCCGGTACGGGCGTCACCATCACGGGCACGAGCTCCGACGGCGAGAGCGGCGTCGCCAAGGTCGACGTGCGCTGGATCGCCCCGGACGCATCGACGGGCGCCGTGTGTCTCGCTCCTCCGAGCCCTACCACGTGGAGCTGCACGTGGGACACCACTGGCACACCCGTCGACGGCCTCTACACCATCGAGCTCACGGTGACCGACTTCGCTGGCAACACGTTCGTCACCACCCGTACTGTGGTGGTCGACAACAATCCTCCGACCCCGGGCACGGTCGACTGGACCCCGCAGACCGGCCCGGCATACCAGTTCGTCACGGGTACCACGCTGTGGTTCAACCCGAACCAGGCCGGCTCGTCCAAGCTGCGCATGGTGGCATGTGACGCACTGGGTGTGGCCAACGTCGACTTCCCAACCATCGCGGCCGGTTGGAGCACCGCCGATCCAGATCCAGACACCTCAGCTGTCAACCCGGCGGTGTGTGCGGGCGCGGTCGGCGGCGAGTACGACGTGACCTACGCCTGGGCCGTCGGAGCCGCCGCGCCGACCGCGCCAGGCACCGTCACGCTCACCGTCACCGATACTGCATTCCCGACGCCGAACCAGTCGACCGCGACCGCACAGGTCAAGGCCGACGCCGCTGGCCCGTCGGGTGGCTCGATGAGCTACAACAACGCCACCACGAATGCGCTGACCTCGCCGCCGATCAATATCTCCGTCGGCGCGGATGCGCTCTCGGGTGTACGCAACCACGTCATCCAGCGCGATAGCGCACCATTGCTGGGCAATGCGTGTGGGGCCTACTCGGGTACGTGGACACAGGTCGGTCCGATCAACCCACCCGGCGCGTTCCAGGATACGACGATGGCAGACATCACCTGCTACCGCTACCGCCTCGTGGTGACCGACAAGGTCGGCAACCAGACGATCTACACGGATGCCACGAGCGATGAGTACAAGATCGACCGCACCGCTCCGTACGGCACAGTGGACGCCGCGCCCGTCGGCCCCGTGAGCGGTGCCACCGTCGCACTGACGGGCACGAGCGCGGACGACCACACCGTTG
>Ga0105047_10003150_pt1 | contig 29164 bp, 22 predicted proteins | sample MAT04_FD_78384 | JGI IMG/M metagenome (GOLD analysis project Ga0105047, IMG submission 78384) | Freshwater microbial communities from Lake Fryxell liftoff mats and glacier meltwater in Antarctica - MAT-04 (megahit assembly) | ecosystem: Environmental > Aquatic > Freshwater > Ice > Liftoff... | reverse complement strand
GATCGATGTAGTGTAAATCTAGCCGTGCGGCATCATCGATGGTCTCAAGGTCTGAACGCCCAGAAATCTGCCAAAGTCCTGTAATTCCTGGTAAAACTAGATGTCTAATGTGATGCCAGTCTTCAAACCGAGCTACATCTCGAATAGGTAGAGGTCTGGGTCCAACTAGGCTCATTTGCCCTGTTAAAACATTAAATAATTGGGGTAACTCATCTATGCTTAAGCGGCGGATCAGGTGTCCGATGGGGATAATTCTAGGATCACGTTTGATTTTGAACATCACCCCATCTTTGCTTTCATTTAATTTCTCTAATTCCGCTTGGCGATCGCTTGCATCTAGGCACATACTCCGAAATTTCCACATCCGAAATACCTTACCATTTAAGCCAATCCGCTCTTGGGAGAAAAAGACACTACCCGGTGAACTGATTTTAATAGCGATCGCTACGGCAATAAATAACGGCGCTAACAGTATAATCCCCGCCAATGCTCCTAGGAAATCCAATAGGCGCTTACATCTATACTCCCAAATACCTAAAAACTGCGAGCTAATTTTAATTGTCGGCATTCCTGCAAATATTTCAGGCGCTCCCCGCCGATGCAGCATTGCCAAGCTCGAAGGAGCAAGCCTAAGGTTAATTTGAGCATTCCGCAACTGCCAATACAAGTCAGAGGCTAAATAAGTCTCAGGTAGGCATTCAGCCAGAACTTCTTGGGTATTTAATTTGATAATTTTGGCAATGGTTTCAGGTAAATATGCCTGATCTGATGGGGTACTACCTACGACTCTATATCCAGATCTTCTTTGAATTGATTTAGTTAAATCTGAAATCCTCGAATGCGGGGCAATAATAAAAACTAAGATCGGTGGGCGGGCGATCGCTAACTGATGTAATCCCAAAATCATGACAAGCCTTAGGATAAATACACAGCCAATACTGGCAAACCAAGCCGAGAAAAAAAGCGATCGGGGAGCATCTAGCTTAGGATCATAAAAGTAATTGACTACTAAAGAAGCTAAATAAACTGTACTAATCGCCTGTGCCTGCTTTACATAGTTTTGGCATTGAGATGTGGAGCTATAAAAACCTTGAGATGCCAGCAATAAAATCGTAGCTAAAGCAAACCCCCAAAATAAGCTAGGCATTCCTAAAAATTCCCACTGGATAAATTTTGATGGTAGTGGCTGAAAGGATTCATTTAATCTTGCCGCCAAATGCCATGCTAATCCTAGCCCCAACAAGTCACCACATAGGAGGCTAACCGATCTGAACCAGCCAATTTCAGGAGATGGTAAAAGTTGGGTGTGGGCAGAGGCTCTGAGATCACGCATGAGCTTTTGATGTTTAATCTTTTCCTTATATCTTTCCCTAAAGAGTAACTGTAGATGGCTTGAACCCCAAAACTTAATGGAGGAATAAATTCCAAAATTAAATTTGCCTCTCCATTAGAGTTTATGCTACATTCATAAAGCTCAATTTTCTCTCATTTTTTAAGGTTTAAATCGTGCCTAAGCTAAAAACACGCAAAGCTGCCGCAAAACGCTTCCGAGTATCAGGTACTGGTAAGTTTATGCGTCGTCATGCCAGCAAAAACCACCTTTTAGAGCATAAATCCACTGCTCGCAAAAATAAACTGTCCCAGATGGCTACCGTGGACGAAACCGATGTGGATAGAGTGCGTGGGATGTTACCTTACGCCTAATTTTGAAGACTTACAAAATACATATAACTACTAAATTCTATGACTAGGGTAAAGCGCGGTAACGTTGCCAGAAAACGCCGCAATAAAATTTTAAAGCTGGCTAAGGGCTTCCGTGGCTCGCATTCCAAGCTATTTCGGACTGCTAACCAACAGGTAATGAAGGCGTTACGCAATGCTTATAGAGACAGACGCAAGAAAAAGCGTGATTTCCGTCGTCTCTGGATTGCTCGGATTAATGCTGCGGCTAGAATGCGTGGTACTAACTACAGTCAATTAGCTGGTCAGCTCAAAAAAGCTAATATTGTGATTAATCGTAAGATGCTTTCGCAAATTGCCATACTTGATCCGTCGGCATTTACACAAATTGTAGAAGTTGCTAAGTCTGCTCCATAAGTTATTAGTAATTTAAGAATAGTGATGATGCGATCGCTTGTTTCAATGACAGCAGTAGCTTTGGTGTTATGGGAGATTTTACTATCTCAGACCTTAGCTGCTGGACTAGAAACTATTAAAACCCGTGGTCGCTTAATTGTCGGAATTAAAAATAACCTTCCACCTTTGGGATTTCTGGATCAGTCTGGTAATCTCAAGGGTTTTGAAGTTGATATAAGTCAGCAACTTGCTAAGGAGCTATTAGGTAGTAATAACCAGTTAGACCTCTTACCACTAAAGAATTCCGAAAGATTTCCTGCTCTGTGGTCGGATCAGGTCGATTTACTAATAGCTCAAGTTACTCTCACTAAAAATAGATCACGGCTGATGGACTTTAGCCTCCCCTATTACGTTGATAGTACGGTTTTGATTGGGCGCAAGGGGCTTAAATCCAGTGATTTTCAGAGAAAAGAAGATTTAATTGGCATACTAAAGGGTTCAGCAAGCATATCTATTCTCCAAGGTGCTTTTCCTCAAGCTGCGTTAATTGGGGCAGAATCCTATCAAGCAGGTTTAGATGCGCTGAAACAAGGGGAAATTAAAGGCTTTGCAGGTGATGCCATTGCGATCGCTGATTGGTTAAAGCAAAATCCCGAATTTACGCAGGTTGGTAATAAATTAGCTTTTCATAGCTTGGCGATCGCTTTACCACGGGGAGAACAATACAATTCTCTACGGTTAAGGGTGTATAAAATTGTTGAAGGATGGCGACAAAGTGGATGGCTGCAAGAAAGAGCTACATTTTGGGGACTACCGTAGTTCATATCTCAAAAATTAGAACATATTAAATGAGGTTACGCGGGCGATCGCTAAATCAAAAAACTAAATATTGCGACTATATTTTATGTGAAATTCAGCTATGAAATTTAATGTGACAATTGATCGAGACGAAGATGGTGTATGGATTATTGAATGCCCCAGTATTCTTGGTTGCGTGAGCCAAGGAGCGACAAAAGAAGAAGCATTAGAGAATATTCAAGATGCTATTTCTACCTGTCTTCAAGTCAGACTTAATCAGCCTCAATTTGATAGCTTTAACTTGGCTCAGTAAAGCTAGGCTAAACCAAGCCAAATAAAACATTAACTAGCCTTTCTGTTCTTAATCAAACGCTTCACTACAAACAGTCCACCCACAACCGTTGAACCAACCGCGGGGCTAAACTCAAAAGGTACAGGTGCTAGAGGGGTAGCAGTGAGAGTGCTATTAGCAATAGGAATAGTTCCAAAATTAGTTGCGTTATTACTAATACCTTGTGTACCACTCCCACTGAAAAATCCAGCCCCAACAGCTTGACTTCCCCAAAGTTGCCCTGTAATACCTGAACTAATTCCACCCACTAAAAATTGCTTGGTTGTGGTATTGAAGTTAAAGTTAGAAGCAGTTGTAGCCGTGTTTAAAGGATTACCATTCAGAAATGTAGTGAAGGTAAAGGAATTAGGGGTAAGGGCAGCAAAAGTAATGGCTCCTGTATTGTCAAGGCTATTGGCATAGCTGAAGCTACCCTCTAAAGTATATCCATTAATTCCCGTCCAATTAATACCAAAGTTTTGCAAAGCCGAAGCAGGACCAGAAACGGCTAGAGTGCTTGCTAGGAAGGCAATTACCCCCCCAATTTTTGGAAATAGATGTTTGATTTGTGGCATGGTTAATTAGGTAACAGTTAATGAAGCCAAACTAATTTAGCTTTGCCCCAATAGTATCAATATATCTATCAGGTGAAAAGTACGATCTAGCACCTTAAGATAGATTTTATACCTAACTTAAAAGCACCTTAAAAGCCTGTATGTATAATTCTTCAAATCTCAAACTCAAATTTGCTGAAGAATTTAGTCTATTAGTCCGAGCAAAGTATCCCATCATCTATGTGGTCACGGCGGAGGAAGAACGGGCAGAGAAAGTGATTATTCAAGTGGCGAAAGAGTGCAACCCCATTCGAGAAGTATTTTGTTATGACCTAATTAAGGGTTTTGATCATAGTGGCACGGGTAAAAGTAACTTTCTTCATGCTCTGGAAAAACTAGAGCAGGAGTCGGCAACGGCAATTTATGTAATTCGGGACATTCACCATCGGCTCACGGAGCAGAAAACAGACGAGCAGATTGTTCGCCAACTTCGCAATTTATACAGACATCTGCGGAATACCCGTAAAACTTTGGTGCTGTTGAGTCCAATTTTAGAACTACCAACGGAATTGCAAGAACAAATTACAGTTTTAAATTTTCCCCTGCCAGACTCGAGCGAAATTAGATTAGCAATTAAGCAAGCAATTCCTGATGTGCAGATTCGGCTGAATGATCTGGAGATGGAGCAGTTAATTAAAGCTTGTTTGGGTTTGACGCGCGATCGCATTTTAAATACCCTTGCTAAATCCATTGTCCAAAAGCAATATATTACTGCCAATGATATCGATCTAGTTTTAGCCGAAAAACAACAACGCATCCGTCAAACAGAATTTTTAGAATTTTTTACACCCCAAGAAACCCTCGATCAAATTGGCGGTTTAGATAACTTTAAGCATTGGCTAATTCAACGGCAACAGGCTTTTTCGGATGCGGCTCGTGATTTTGGTTTGCCTAATCCCAAGGGAGTTTTGCTTATGGGAATTCAAGGTACTGGTAAAAGTTTATGTGCTAAAGCGATCGCCCATTTGTGGAATTTACCGCTATTACGTTTAGATGTGGGTAAGTTATTCGGGAGTTTGCTCGGACAGTCAGAAAGTCGAACTCGTCAAACTATTCAACAAGCGGAAGCGATCGCTCCTTGTATTTTGTGGATAGATGAAATTGATAAGGCTTTTGGCGGGATGTCAGGAATGTCAATGGATTCTGGCACTAGTCAACGAGTATTTGCCGCACTTTTAACATGGATGCAGGAAAAATCTAGTTCGGTCTTTATTGTCGCAACTGCCAATAATATTAATTCTTTACCCCCTGAATTATTGCGGAAGGGTCGGTTTGATGAAATTTTCTTCATTAATTTACCTAACCACCAAGAACGCAAGCAAATCTTAAAAGTACATTTGCAACGCTTTCGCCCTGAATCTCAAGATTTTGATATCGATCGCCTTGCCCAGATTGCCGAAGACTTTAGCGGGGCGGAAATTGAACAGGCAATTATTGAAGGGATGTATACCGCCTTTAATCAAAATCGAGATCTGGTGACTGAGGATATAGTCATGGCGATTAAAAATACCTTTCCCCTTGCTAGTACCGCCCGTGAGCAAATTAATTATATGCAGGCTTGGGCAGAACAGGGACGGGCGCGCAGTGCTTCTTCATCTGGTAAAGATTTAGGCTTTTCTGAAATTACGGGTATCACTACTGACGTATCCTAAATGAATGACACTCTTGGGTAGCGATCGCTACTATAGTTATATAAGAAATTCAACTATACAAAACTTTACAAGAACAAACCTGCAAACTATGGCTATAAAAAATGAAGACCAAAAAGGTAAGCAATCACGGATCATTGGCAATATTTTACTGCTAGTCGGTGGCGGGTTGCTTTTGTTAAATTTCCTAGTTCCACTTTTTGCTACGCCACAATTACCTCAAGTCCCCTACAGTCTCTTTATCCATCAAGTTCAAGAGCATCAGGTAGCACGGGCATCGATCGGGCAAAATCAGATTACCTATCAGTTAAAAGATAGCGAACCCAATAATCCCAGTTCAATTTTGACCACGACCCCAATTTTTGATTTAGAGCTACCTAAGGTACTTCAAGCCAACGGTGTAGAGTTTGCGGCGGCTCCAGTTAAAAATAATAACAGTTGGTTTGGAACCTTAATCAGTTGGGTCATTCCTCCTCTAATTTTTGTGGGAATTTTTCAACTATTTGGCAGATTTGGCGGCGGCGCAGGTGGTCCAGGTGGACTGCAAATTGGGAAAAGTAAAGCTAAGGCATACGTTCCTGGGGACTCCTCTAAGGTTCTCTTCAGCGATGTTGCTGGTGTAGATGAAGCTAAAACCGAACTTGTAGAAGTAGTTGAGTTTCTCAAAACCCCTGAAAAATTTACGCGCATTGGTGCCAAGATTCCTAAGGGTGTGCTGTTAGTAGGTCCTCCTGGTACTGGCAAAACTTTACTAGCAAAGGCAGTGGCAGGGGAAGCAGGGGTGCCATTCTTTAGTATTGCTGGCTCTGAATTTGTCGAGTTATTTGTCGGAGTTGGGTCTTCACGGGTCAGAGATTTATTTGAGCAAGCTAAAAAGCAGTCTCCTTGTATTGTGTTCATTGATGAATTAGATGCGATCGGTAAGTCTCGCTCTAACAATGCCATGTTTGGTGGTAACGATGAAAGAGAACAAACTCTGAATCAATTACTGACAGAAATGGATGGATTTACCGACGATGGTACTACTGTAATTGTGCTAGCCGCAACTAACCGTCCCGAAACCCTTGACTCTGCGCTCTTACGTCCGGGTAGATTTGATCGCCAAGTCTTAGTCGATCGCCCCGATAAAATTGGTCGTGAGGCAATTCTCAAGATTCACTCTAAGAAAGTTGTACTTGATCCTGAAGTTGATTTACAGGTGATTGCCACTAGAACCTCTGGATTTGCGGGGGCAGACTTGGCAAACTTAGTAAATGAAGCAGCTTTATTAGCAGCTAGAGCAGGACGCAATGCTGTCAAAACCGCCGACTTTGCCGAAGCGGTCGAAAGAGTTGTGGCTGGACTAGAAAAGAAAAGTCGAGTTCTCAATGATACCGAAAAGAAAATAGTTGCTTACCATGAAGTTGGTCATGCCCTAGTTGGCGCATTGACTCCTGGCAGCGGTAGAGTTGAAAAAATCTCAATTATTCCCCGTGGCGCGGCAGCCTTGGGCTATACCTTGCAAGTGCCGACCGAAGATCGTTTTCTACTGAGCAAAGAAGAAATTCAAGCCCAGATTGCTACTTTATTAGGTGGGCGATCGGCAGAAGAAATTATCTTTGGTAGCATTACCACAGGTGCAGCAAATGACTTGCAAAGAGCCACAGAACTGGCTGAACAAATGGTAACTAGCTACGGGATGAGTAATGTTTTAGGTCCTTTAGCTTATCAAAAAAAGAGTAATGACTTTTTAGGTGGCGGCATGAATACTGGGCGCAGCCTAAGTGCTCATACTTCGGAACTGATTGATAAAGAAATCAAGGGGATTGTGGAGGGAGCCCACGATCGCGCGTTAGCAATTCTCAACCATAACCGATCGCTCCTAGAAACCATTTCCGAAAAACTACTAGAAACTGAAGTAATTGAAGGTGATTTTCTCCAAACTTACTTAACCCAAGTAGTAGCTCCTTAAATTCAATTCAAAACCTTAAACCTGCCCTTATTTTATGATTTATCTGAAATAGGGGCTTTTTGCTTGAGATAGATTTAATATAATTACTGCAAGCCAACTCAAAAATAGCAAGACAAAAATACTAGATCGGAAATATATGACACCTGAAGAAACCGAAGCCAGATTTGAACGGATCGAATCAGCACTAGAAGCCACGGCTGAACAAATGCAATTATTATTGATTGGGATGAATCGGCTAACTGAATCAGCTATTCGTGGCGATCGCCTTCATGCAGAAACCGAGCAATATAAACTAGAAAATGAACAATATAAACGAGAAAATGAGTTATGGAAGCGTGATAACGAGCTATGGAAACGAGAAAACGAACAACGTAGGTTAGAAAACGAACAACGTAGGTTGGAAAATGAGCAATGGAAACGGGAAAGTGATCAACGCTTCAATATCTTGCTAGAAGAAGTTAGAGCTAGCAACCGCAGAATCGAAATCATTGAAAATCAGTAGTTAAAACCGAGATTCATATTCCACCGAAACACTATTATTGCCATTTAAGTCAGTGTTAGTGCGGACAAGGGTATTCGGATCGACCCGATAACGGAGAGTGAAGTTAGTATTTTGGCTAGGATCGTTAAGTACAGAGCGAATAGCAAAGGAAAAACTGGGAGAAATAGAAATTGCTGCCTCTGCTGCTACACCTATGGCACTTAATCCACCACCCGTTGTACTTGTAGTTGTAGGGCTAAGATTAAATTCTGATAAATTGAAGATATCACCGATCGCATCTTGTAAAAATCCAATAATCGTTCCTCCTGCCAAATTAGCTAAAACCGCCGTGGGATCACTACCTCCCTGCTGCAGTAATCCTCCTCCAATCAGGGTTAAAATCTCAGACTGACTTCGGGGTGGACTGCTACGAAATTCAATATTAGGATTTTGGACTGAACCTGTAACCGTAGCTTGAATTTGAAGAGTGCGTTGCGCCCCAAGATTGCTAATGGGAACATTACTAGGATTAAAGGTAGAGAGGGAATCATTAACAATATTCGTGCGTGTTACTTCAGGAATAGTGCCTAAGACTCGGACATTAAGATTCGGATTTAGTCCTTGAGAGGGCAAAAAGTCAGCAAAGTTTTCAAAATCACGATCTAGTCTTAATCGGGTAGAAATTATATTGATTTGTCCTCGTTCAATTCTGACTCTGCCACTAGGACGAATATCATTTAAAGAACCATTCACCCTTAGCTCTCCCCTTGCTAGGAGGTTAAGTATGGGAAATCGCGTAACTTGGACACTATTACCAAGGCTAACTAAAAGATTATCAAAGCCAAGATTAAACTGATCTTTTTCGATATTGGTGCCGTCGGCTGGGGATTCTTCACCCACAATGACTCTGCCTTCAGAAATAGCAATATTACCCGAAACTACTGGAAATAATATGGAGCCACGGATGGCTAATACTCCATCGGCAATACCTGTATAGAGATTTTTTAGATCAAGATTGAGCCTTTTCGCAACTATGGTTAGGGGATTATTAAAGTCAGGATCATTGGTATTAATCAAACTAGGATTAGAGATCGCCATTACACCATTGGCAGTGAATTGCCCCTGACTAAACTGCCCCATCAAATCTGCCGTAAACCGATTAAAATTAAAATCAATTTTGCCGACTACTTCGGTAATATCACTAGGTAGTCCTGCCACTTGAAAAGCTGCTTCTTGCAGAGTAAGACTACCTTTAACTATAGGTTCAGCAAAGGTTCCTACAATCTCGACCATGGCTGCTCCCTGTCCAGATAGCCAACGTACAGGTGAACTTAAAATATTAATAAATGCTAATCCTTCATTTTTGACACTTATATCGATTTTCAAAGCTTTACTGACGGTGCCAGACAGATTACACAATACCTTAAAGGTGCTGTCGTCAGGGATTGGACAGAACTGGTAGGGAATATCGGCAGCGATCGCAATGGGTTCAGTTTGAGATTCGGTCGTGACAATTCTGCCATTAAACTTAAAGCGACCATTGGCATAATCAAAATTACCGCCTACAGAATCAAGGGGTTGACGGTTTACAGTTGCATCTTCTAGGGTAATTTTTCCTAATGCTTTGGGGTTAAATAAGCCACCACCTAAGTTAGCAAAACCATTAGCCAATCCTGTAATATCCACGGGTAGATTATTAAAGAACGGGATTGGTCGCAGGGACTCGATGGGGAAGTTAGCGAGCAGGATTTGACCATCTAGTTGCCGTAAGCTGATTTTTGCATTGGTAATTTGCCCAAGGCGATCGCCTGATTGCAGTTTAACCGTAGCTAAAGTCAGAACATCCTTGTTAAAATCGCCCTTAGCTTGGACATCATCTATGGCAAATTTACCGTAATCCCAACCTTTGCCCGTTACTGCAAACCCGACCTTGATGCCATCTGATTTTAAGGCAAAACTAATTTCTCCATCTAAACTACCCTTAAATTCCGATAGGGCAGGTAAGTTATTGTTAGCTTGCGAGTCTAAACTTTCTTGCTGATCCTTCCTAGCTTTAATTTGGGCAAAATATTGTAACTGTTCGTAGAAAGATTGATTATTTTGAACTTTAGGTAAAGAGGCTAGGGCTGATGCTTTACCATATTGGGGTGGATTAAATAAATTTGTAAGATCTGAGAATTGTTCCAGATTTAAAAGACTAAAAAGTTCGGCTACCGATCCAGACTCAATTTTTACTCTGCCCTGTAAAGTTGTGGCGGCAGATGGAGCGTAAGCTAGATCGAATTTGTATTGGGATTCTTGATCTTTAGAAATATTCAGCAGTCCTTTACTTAAAATCACACCGCCATTACTAGCATTCACCTTAACTGCTAATTTCTCTCCTAGTATTTGACGGAATCTGGGCTTAATGATTACCACTTCCCCGATCGCTTGCCGATTTTTGAGGTTAACTACTAAATCACTAGATAAACTGCCATCTACTAATTCAGGCTGTCCGGCGATCGCACTAACTAGAGCAAGGGGTAAATTTTGTAATTTTAGGTCAAGATTTTGATTGTCTAGACGTTTACCGATGAGTGAAGTAGTCGCTAACTTTACCTGAAAATCTATAGGCTGCAAGGTAGGATCTAAGCGGAGGGCGAGGCGATCGGTTTTACCTTTGAGATCTGTGGTTAAGCCTTCTTTAGAGTTAAAACTTAGCTGTCCTGTAATCAGTGGATCAAATTGCTTTTGCTTGAAACCGAGATTTATTAACTTGACTACGCCTTTAACTTGAGGGCTAAATTGAGCAGGATTAAGGGTCGCATTAAATACCCCACTGACTTCACCTGCAAAAGCAACTTTACCCTTGGGCAGAGATTGAGAGTTGGGGCTAATATTACTACCCACAGCTACTAATTCGGGTATATCAAATTCTTCTAAACTCACCTTGGCAAGTAATTTAAGGTTATTTAACGCCCCCGTAATCTTGGCATTAAAATCAATGGTGCCTTGATTAAGTTGATTAAGTTTAAGACTTGCGGGTAAAAAAGCCTGAAATTTTTGAATTTGCTGCCGTGAGCGCGATCGCACATTAAAATTAATTCCAGTTACCGCAAGGTTTCGATCCAAACCAATCACGCCATTACCACCCACATAGTTACCAACCTGTAATTGCGGAATTGCCAAATTTTTGCCATCAAAAGCGATCGTGGCAGTAACTAATTCCTGAAGTCCCTGTAAGCGCAAATTGCCCATAGCAGTGATGTCTGTGAGTGCAAAACTGCCTTGGGGACTACTCAGCTTTAACAAACCAAAAAGATTACCTGCCCGCAAAGCCTCAGGAAGATTCTGCCCCAATATTGATAGGGGCGTACCATTATTAGCTAGTTCTAGTTGCCACGGACGTTTGCCATCAAGGGAAATTGTCCCAACTAATTCCACATTACCCGTAGGAAACTGAACTTTTGTGTTCCGTAAGGTAGCAGTACTACCGATAATTTCCACCTCGCCATTTGTGGGAAATAGAGCTTGAGGAGCTTGAAAATTTGCCAGAATTTGCGGATTAGTGGCTTCGCCATTGATCTGGACTTGAGCGGACACTGCGCCAACGGGAACTGGGAGTTTCGTATCATAAAGAGCGGCGATCGCTTCACTATTAATATTCTCTAGGGCAAGATTAAGCTGAAGACTAAGGGCATTATTGGCTTGTAAGGTCACAATGCCGCCGCCTATAAGATTACCAATGGCATCGGAGTTGGCTTTAATTTGTTTAAGCACTAAAGACCGATCATCTTTATTCTCAATCTGCCCTTGAATTTGCTGAACCACAAATCGATCCACTGTAATGGGTTTAGTGGAGGCAAAACTAGCAATAACTTGGGGCTTTTTACCCGTAATCTTGGCGTTGAGCTTAACCTCTCCTGAAATTGGCAATGCTGGTTTTAGATTAAGACTGGTTAATGCTTTGGCAATATCCGTAGGGGCAACGGCTACGTCTAAATTTAGTCCAGATTCGAGGCTGACATTACCATTAACTTTGCCCACTAGCGTCCCGTAGCTGCCTGAAATTCCTTGTAAAGTGGCATTTGTGCCGTTAAATTTAATCCCGCCCGTAATATTTTTAATGGGTTTGGGGACATCTCGAATTTTTAAATTTACATCTTCGATTTTAATGTTGCCTTCAACATCCGCTTGAGCGCTACCAGGAGTGATCCTAATGCCCACGGTGCCATTAGTTTTGCCTTGGAGCGGTGTGATTGGAAAGTCGGGGAAAAACCCATCAATTACGGCTACGCCTATATCTTGCGATCGCAATTGAATATTGCCCGCACCATTAGTTAGGTTAAATTCCGCTTTGGTAATACTTAAAGTGCCATTGGGAGATTGAGATGCGATCGCCTTTTTGAGTTGATCGGCTGTAGGAATATTAGAATTTACCAGTCTTGTATTAATAACTTGCCCCGCTCCCGTAAATTGCACGCCTTGACGGTTTGGATCGGTGATTTGCCAGTTACTATCTAAATTGAGCTTAGTTACACTGATGGCAGTCTGGGAGTTAAGGGGCTGGAGCGTCAGACTTGCCTCCTCAATTTTAACGGTGCGAAGATCAATGGCTCCTGTCTCGGTGGAGATCGATGGACTAAATAGTTTCGGTAAATACTGCCCATTAATAAAATCTTGGCGCAGGAATACTTGAGGTTTAACTACAGTAATATCTAGTCCAATTTGTCTCGTCTGGAAATAATTCCATAGATCAACCTGGACATCGATAGCTTCGGTCAATGCAAAATTGGGTTGTGTTGCGGTTTTGGGAATTTCAGTTTGTCCAAATCTCACCCCATTCCAACTAAAGCGATCGACTCCCCCTAAGCTCACTGGTCGATTTAACGCCTTGGATAATTCTGCCTGCACCAAGGGCGATAGCTGTTGTTCCAGAAAATATTTACCGTAAAAAAATATTGCTAAACAGGAGCCTGTCAATCCTAAAGCAGCGATCGCTATAAACTGGTTACGTCTTGGTTTAGGTTGTGGTATTTGTTCCACAGATTTTTTCCCCACACTATCCATGTCCAAATGTTATACCAATTCTTAAAAAATATGTTTCCAATGTTTATTAAGTCACTAAAATTCTGAGATGTACGATAATACCTGTAAATTTTTGGCTGAGAGCTTTTCCGATGACTTTGCTAGATGGTTATTAGGATCAGCGATCGCTCTAACAAAGCTTGAACCTTCAGAACTTTCGGTTGAGCCTATTCGGGCTGATTCAGTAATGTTCTTAGAGTCAGAAGAGCTAATTTTACATATTGAATTTCAAACTGAACTGAACGAGAATATCCCCTTTCGCATGGCAGATTATCGAATTCGGCTCCATCGTAAATTCCCTAAAAGACAAGTTCATCAAGTGGTTATCTACCTCAAACCCAGCAAGTCACCATTGGTATATGTAACCGAATTTAATCTGGGTAAATTAGTCCATCAGTTTCAGGTAATTCGGCTATGGGAACAAGCAACCGAAAATTTTCAAAAGTGTTTGGGATTGCTCCCCTTTGCAACTCTGTCTCAAACTACTAACCCCGAAAAAACCCTTGCAGATGTGGCAAAACTAATTGATAAAATTGAAGATAAGCAAGTTCAAAGTAATATAGCCGCAGCAACTGCAATTATTTCTGGGTTAGCATTAGATCGGAAAGTTGTTCAAAGATTATTAAGGAGCGAGATTATGCGAGAATCTGTAATTTTTCAAGAAATTTTACTCGAAGGCGAAGCTAAAGGTGAAGCTAAAGGTGAAGCTAGGGGTAGGGCTGAAGAAAAAGCGCAAATTGCCCTAAATATGATTAAATCCAATATTGATCTAGAGTTAATTGCCCAATTCACGGGATTATCCCTCGAACAAATCCAAAATCTACACTAGTGTCTAAATCTTTCATATCGATCTTTATCATTGTTGGGGTTTGCTTGCCTGTTCAGCTTGGATTTAGCGATCGCATCTTAGCCCAAGAAATAAAAGCTCAAGGAATGATCGAGCAGTTGACTGAGGCGAATCGGTTCTTTAAGCAAGGATTCCGTGACTTTGGTGCGAATAAATTTACAGATGCTCTCAAAGCATTTCAGCAATCTTTATTTCTTTATCGGGAAATAGGCGATCGCCAAGGAGAAGCAGCCCTACTTGGTAGTTTGGGTTATGCCTACAATGCTATGGGCGAGTACCAAAGAGCAATTGATTTCTATCAGCAATCAGTAATTATATTTACAGAAACAGGAGACTCTAAAGGGCTAGCAAGTATGCTAAGTTCTATGGCAGTTAGCTATGACGCATTAGGGCAGTACCAAAAATCCGTAGAGATCGCTCAAAAAGCTCTGAAAATTTCCACAGCCAGTGGCGATCGCTCTAATTCAGCATACTCCCTCATAAATTTAGGAAATACCTACAACTCCTTAGGGCAATATCAAAAAGCGATCGCTAGTTTTCAAGAATCCTTAGCTATTTCTAAGACACTCAATCATCGAAATGGAGAGAGTTCATCCATCAATGGCTTAGGTAATACTTATTACTTTTTGGGGCAGTATCAAAGGGCGTTAGAGTTTTTTCAACAATCTTTATTAATTGATCAAGAATTAAGCGATCGCGGCGGGGCAGCAACTTCCTTCCAAAATATTGCCAATACCTATCAAGCATTAGAGCAATACCCAAAAGCCATAGAATTTTCGCAACAATCCTTGACGATCGAAACCGAGTTGGGTAATCGTAATGGCATTGCGACTTCCTTAAATAATATCGGTAATTCCTATCTCTATTTGCAACAATATCAAAAAGCAATTGGATTCTATGAACAAGCTTTAGTGATCCAAACACAAATTGCCGATCGCCCAGGAATAGGAAATACGTTAACCAATCTGGGTATAGCTTACCGAGAGACTGCCCAGTATCCCAAAGCGATTAAGCTTTATCAGCAAGCATTAGGTATTTTTCAAGAAATTGGCGATCGCACAGGCGAGAGAAAAACTCTAAATAATTTAGGCACCACTTTTGCCAAGCTTAAATTAACTAATCTAGCAATTTATACTTACAAAAACTCTATAGCAGTCACCGAATCTATTCGCAAAGATATTTCCAAACTGAATAAAGAAGATCAAACATCTTATCTGGATTCTGTAGCCCAAACCTATCGTCGTCTTGCCGATCTTTTACTTAGTCAAGGACGAGTTATGGAAGCCCTGCAAATTCTGGATCTACTCAAAGTTCAAGAACTTAAGGAATTTCTAAGAAATGCTAATTTTACTGCAAGCCTCAAAATCCCTTTTTTAATCTCAGAGCAAGAGCTTGACGATCGCCCATTCCAAACTGCGGCAAGCTTAAAAGAACTAACTCAAACTGATCGAGATTTAGGTGTGTTGATCAAGCAAATTCCCCTAACTAAAATTAATCAAGTTCCCAAGTATTTACAAAATATTCCTAAAAATGCAGTTTTACTTTATCCGTTAATTTTGAGCGATCGCCTTGAAATTATTCTATTCTCACCAAACCATCCTCCCATCAATCACAAAGTTAATATTAACTCCAAAATCTTGAGTGAATTAGTCCTAGACTTCCGTTCCGATCTGCAAAATCCTTTGTCCCAAGATGTTAAGATTTCAGGCAAAAAACTCTACGATCTGATGATTAAGCCGATTGAGTCCGACCTCAAAGCGTTCAAGCCGACCACTATTCTCTATGCCCCCGATGGAGTTTTACGTTATTTACCTCTATCCGCACTCTACGATGGTAATCAGTGGTTAATCGAGAAATATCAGGTCAATAATCTCATCGCCTATAGTCTTTTTAATCCAAATTCTCAGCCCCGAACGAACTTCAACATTGCCGCAGGAGCCTTTGGTGGTCAAAATGGGCAAACTCGATTTGGAGGGACAGGTTTACCTGCAACCATAGGCGAAGTTGAGAATATTAGTAAAATTTTTCCCAATGTAGCTAAATTAACCGAGTCAAACTTCACAGCTTCAGCTTTCCGAGGGCAAGTGCTTGGTAAAAATATTATTCACTTTGCGACCCATGCTGTGTTTAATTCTGGAAATCCGTTAGATTCCTATATTTTATTTGGCGATGGCAGTAAAGTTACCCTAGCTGAAATTAGCGAATGGCAACTTAAAAATGCTGATCTGGTGGTACTAAGTGCTTGTGAGACAGCGATCGGCACCTTTGGCTCTTTGGGAACGGGAACTGAGATTTTGGGCTTTGGTTATCAGGTGCAACGGGCGGGGGCTAGGGCTGCGATCGCCTCTTTATGGGCAGTTTCCGATGGAGGTACACAGGTATTAATGAATGGCTTTTATCAAAATCTCCAAACCCAAAATATTCTCAATGCCCTGAGGAATTCTCAAATCAATATGATTAAAGCACCGATAACTAAAGACAAAGTTAATTTTAACCATCCTTATTTTTGGTCTAGTTTTGTTTTGATTGGTAGCGGTCTATGAAATTAATGTAGCTCTAAATATTAAGGAGGTATTTATGCGGTTAACTGCAAACCTGTATACTCAAACAATCGTCCGTCAAGTGTATGATTTTTAAATTCACGAGCAAAGTATTAGTTAGCTATGCCGACAAAGAGATTAATAGCGATCGCCATTTTTTGTTTAACCCTAATAATGTTAGTCTCTCTGGTATTATCTCCTAAGCCTAAAAGTGTCGCCGATATTAACTTTGCTGAAGCTCAAACCCAAAATCTAGTTAAAAATTTACCCAAATATTCACAAGCCCAGATTGCTCAACGGCGGCAATCCATCTATTTTTTATCAGAGCTTAATAATTTTGCACCCGTAGAAGGATGTGAATTACAAGCCCCCAAAAATCCTACCTATGCAGCCAAATTAACTAAGACCCCAATTACCCTAGAGCGATTTCGTAGACCTCTCCCTATCCTGCCAACAGAACTTCTCAGCGATCGCCCACAAAATACCTATAATCCCAGAGAAGTTATAGCTTTGGCAGCAAATTCAAATTATGGCGATCGCTATCTCAAAGACTTAAAGGGCAAGCCCGCGAATCTGAAGCCAATTATCGTTCTCCACGAAACCGTTGCGCCTACCAATAGTGTAATCGGTTATTTTCAAGCATTCCAACCTTACGAAGAAGATCAAGTTAGCTATCACACCTTAATTACCATTGATGGCTCAATTATTTACTTTGTGCCACCTGATAAGCGCGCATTTGGTGCAGGTAATTCTGTGTTTGTCAGTGCTTCAGGGCGAGAAGCTGTTAAAACCAATCCAAATTATGCCAGTTCTGTAAATAATTTTGCTTATCACATTGCCCTAGAGACACCTAGTGGTGGTATGCATAACGGTCTTAGTCACAACGGCTATACCAACTTACAATATCAATCCTTGGCATGGCTAGTTGCCAAAACCGATGTTCCCTTTAATCGGATCACTACTCACAGGGCTGTCGATCGCTCTGCTTCCCGTATTGATCCACGCAGCTTTAACAGAAATCAATTTAAAAAAATACTTGATATCTATCCTAGAACCAGTGAGATCTCGATCAGGTGTCCCGACACTTCTCAAAATTTGGACAAAATATCCGATCTAATTTTGGGAATTGATCTGTTAAAGAATAGTAACTAAGCAGAAATATCAAAGTCAAGTTAGTAACTGTGATCTGAAAATCTCCTAAACCCAAAATTAGAATAAAAAATATCGCTGTGCTAAAGGTAGCACTGTGGCAGGTTCGCAGGTTAGGAGTTCACCATCAGCCCTGACTTCGTAGGTTTCGGGATTAACTTCCATAATCGGTAAAGTATCATTTAGTTTCATGTCCCGTTTGCTCAATTGACGAATGCCACTAACAGGAACCACAGATTTTTTTAGATTTAAATGATTAGGAACACCCCGCTCTATACCAACTTGGGACATAAACGTCACAGAAGTTGAAGTCATAGCACCGCCAAAACTGCCAAACATCGGACGCATATATACAGGCTGCGGTGTGGGGATACTAGCATTGGCATCTCCCATTTGCGCCCAAGCAATTAGTCCACCTTTAATTACAACTTCTGGTTTCACGCCAAAAAAAGCAGGTCGCCATAAACATAAATCGGCTAACTTACCCACTTCAATCGAGCCGACATAATTAGAAATCCCATGGGTAATGGCTGGATTAATAGTGTATTTAGCGATATATCTTTTTGCCCTAAAGTTATCATTACGGCTAGAATCTTGGGGTAATTCGCCCCGTTGGGTTTTCATCTTATGGGCGGTTTGCCAAGTTCTCATAATCACTTCTCCCACTCTTCCCATTGCCTGCGAATCTGAGGAAATAATACTAAAAGCTCCCAAATCATGAAGAATATCTTCGGCGGCGATGGTTTCTCGGCGAATTCGAGATTCAGCGAAAGCTACATCCTCAGGAATACTAGGGTCGAGGTGGTGACAAACCATTAACATATCTAGGTGTTCTTCCAAGGTATTAACGGTATAGGGACGAGTAGGGTTGGTAGAAGAAGGCAGCACATTTACCTCACCACAGATTTTAATAATGTCGGGAGCATGACCGCCGCCCGCTCCTTCGGTGTGATAGCTGTGGATAACTCGATTTTTAAATGCGGCGATCGTATTTTCCACAAAGCCTGACTCATTTAAGGTATCGGTGTGAATTGCCACTTGAATGTCATATTCATCAGCTACAGTCAGGCAAGTATCTATAGTCGAAGGCGTAGTTCCCCAGTCTTCATGGAGCTTTAAACCGATCGCTCCCGCTTCTACTTGTTCTACTAATCCCTCAGGCTGACTGCAATTGCCCTTACCCAAAAATCCTAAGTTCATTGGAAAACTATCAGCCGCTTGCAACATTCTATACATATTCCATACCCCTGGAGTGCAAGTGGTAGCAGTAGTTCCTGCGGCTGGGCCTGTGCCACCGCCAATCATTGTGGTGATTCCAGAGGCGATCGCTACTTCAATCTGCTGAGGACAAATAAAATGAATATGAGCATCAATCCCACCAGCAGTTAGGATCATGCCTTCGCCAGCGATCGCTTCGGTTCCAGGTCCGATCACAATATCCACATTATCCTGAACGTAGGGATTGCCTGCTTTGCCAATTTTATAAATTTTGCCATCTTTAATCCCCACATCTGCTTTGACAATGCCCCACCAATCTAAGATCAAAGCATTAGTAATTACCGCATCCACCGCCCCATTAGCATTCGTAATTGGGGATTGCCCCATACCATCGCGAATCACCTTACCGCCACCAAACTTTACTTCTTCACCGTAGGTGGTGTAGTCTTTTTCGACTTCTATAATTAATTCGGTATCAGCTAACCGCAGGCGATCGCCCACTGTAATTCCATAGGTTTCAGCGTATGCAGAGCGACTCATCCTATAGCTCATAGTTAGCTCCAGATATTTATTTTAATTTTTATTTTACTTCAATCCATAGAATACATCTATGCGTACCGATACCATTTTTCATCAATTATTTCTGACTTTTCACAGCCTCCTGTTTGAGCTGCTTAATTAACCAGTGGAAAATGCCAATCACTATAAATTCACGTCTGTCGAGGTTAAAGAAAAAGCCTTTTGATTTGACGGTATTTTTATACCTGATCGCCTAGATCAAACCATCTATTTTGTGGAAGTGCAATTTTAAGATAAACCAGTTCAAGATAAACCAGATTTTTATTGGGAATTTATTACAGAGATTAATATTTACCTGAATCAATATAAACCTCTTCAAGATTGGCAAGCGATCGCTATATTTGCAAGTCGTAACTTAGAAGTAAAAACATTAACTGCCTACCAACAAGAATTAATTAGCAGTAAGAGGATTTTGCAAATTTACTTAGGATCGATTGGCATCGGATTAGTACAGTAAACTTGATTTAGACTTGCTTATTACTCACCCCAAGTTAAAAATAAAACCATGACAGAACTTGATATTACCCTGCCCAGTATTCGCCACGTTCACCAAATCCTTCGCGATCAACAAAACTCTGACAACTCAGCAACTGTCGAGGTTAAGTTAATTACAGGCGATGTCATTACTGGCACTTTGAAATGGATAGACCAGAATTGTATTGGTATAGATGGCGCGCAGGCTGGGAAAAGTCATCCGATGTTAATTTGGCATCATGCGATCGCCTATATTAAATCTTGAAGTTAGTAGTTTTGAACTTGTACGGTAAAGCGCACTAAACATTGATGTATAGCCGATCTTAGTACCTAAGGTATTGCCCCTAAGATCATTCCAGACACATAGCAAGCCTTACAGGTCTGATTATTATGCAACCTACTCAAAACCAATTTACGGAAAAAGCTTGGGAAGCGATCGTCCGCACGCCCGAAATGTCCAAAGCTGCCCAGCATCAACAGATTGAAAGTGAACATCTCATGAAGTCCCTCTTAGAAGAGGAGGGTTTAGCAACGAGCATTTTCAGTAAGGCAAGTGTCAATATCCAGAAACTGCGCGATCGCACCGAAGAATTTATTAATCGGCAACCAAAAATCTCTGGCGGCAATGCCTCTGGCTATTTAGGACGCAGTATGGATACCCTTTTAGATCGAGCAGAGCAGGCACGCAAATCCTTTAATGACGATTTTATTTCCATTGAGCATCTGGTTTTAGCCTTTGCCAAGGACGATCGCTTTGGTAAAGCATTACTCCAAGAATTTAGCCTAGATGAGAGTAAACTGCGTAAGATCATTGAGCAAATTCGCGGAAATAACAAAGTGACGGATCAAACTCCAGAAAATAAATACGAAGCTTTGACTAAATATGGTAGAGACCTCACTGAGTGGGCAAGACAAGGCAAACTAGATCCAGTCATTGGTCGCGATGAAGAAATTCGCCGAACCATTCAGATTTTATCAAGAAGAACTAAAAATAATCCTGTATTAATTGGCGAGCCTGGTGTAGGTAAAACTGCGATCGCCGAGGGGCTGGCACAAAGAATTCTAAGCGGAGATGTGCCTGAATCTTTACGCGATCGCAAGCTAATAGCCCTAGATATGGGAGCTTTGATTGCGGGAGCCAAATATCGGGGTGAATTTGAAGAAAGATTAAAGGCAGTACTCAAAGAAGTAATGGAATCCCAAGGGCAAATTGTCCTATTTATTGATGAAATCCATACTGTAGTAGGTGCAGGTGCCACCCAAGGGGCAATGGATGCTAGTAATTTGCTCAAACCAATGTTAGCAAGGGGCGAACTACGTTGTATTGGTGCTACTACTTTGGACGAATATCGTAAATATATTGAAAAAGATGCTGCCCTCGAACGCCGATTCCAGCAAGTATTTGTCGATCAGCCCAGTGTGTCCGATACGGTTTCCATTTTGCGAGGCTTAAAAGAACGCTACGAACTCCACCACGGAGTCAGAATTGCCGATAATGCCTTGATTGCTGCTGCTACTTTATCCACTCGTTATATAAGCGATCGCTTTCTACCCGATAAGGCGATCGACTTAATGGATGAAGCCGCCGCCAAACTGAAAATGGAAATCACTTCTAAACCCGAAGAGCTAGATGAGATTGATCGCAAAATTCTGCAATTAGAAATGGAGCGGCTATCTTTAAAAAAAGAAACCGATGCTGATTCCAAAGAAAGAGTAGAAAAATTAGTAAAAGAACTATCTGAACTTAAGGCTGAACAGATAACTCTAACTGCTAAATGGCAATCAGAAAAGCAAGTAATTGATAATGTCCGCCAACGCAAAGAAGAGATAGAGCAAGTCAACTTAGAAATTCAGCAAGCAGAACGGGACTATGATTTGAATAAAGCCGCAGAACTGAAATACGGTAAACTCACAGATCTGCAAAGGGAGCTAAAAAAGGCAGAAGAGAGACTAACCGAAAGCCATACAGTCGCCAGTCGTCCCATGCTCAGAGAAGAAGTTACAGAAGAGGATATTGCTGAAATCATTTCCAAATGGACTGGGATTCCTGTCTTAAAGCTGGTGGAATCAGAAAAGGCAAAATTATTATACCTAGAAGATGAACTTCATGAACGGGTAATTGGGCAGAGTCAGGCTGTGGCTGCGGTTAGTGATGCCATTCAGCGATCGCGCGCTGGTTTATCTGATCCCAATCGTCCGATCGCTAGCTTTATTTTTCTTGGTCCCACAGGTGTAGGCAAAACCGAACTAGCAAAGGCTTTAGCCAAATATCTGTTTGATACCGAAGAATCAATGGTGCGAATCGATATGTCTGAATATATGGAAAAGCATTCCGTATCCCGTCTAGTGGGCGCACCCCCTGGCTATGTGGGCTATGACGAAGGAGGGCAATTAACCGAAGCTATTCGCCGCCGTCCCTATGCCGTGATTTTGTTTGATGAAATCGAAAAAGCACATCCCGATGTCTTTAATATCATGCTGCAAATCCTTGATGACGGCAGAGTTACCGACTCCCAGGGACGGACTGTGGATTTCAAAAATGCCATTATTATCATGACCAGTAATATAGGTTCTCAATATATTTTGGATATCGGTGGCGATGATAGTAAGTATGAATTAATGCGCGATCGCGTGATGGAAGCAATGCGCTCTAGCTTCCGTCCAGAATTCCTTAACCGTATTGATGAAATTATTATCTTCCACTCCCTGCGCCGAGAAGAGTTACGGGAAATCGTGAAATTGCAAGTACTCCGCCTAGAACAACGTCTATCTGAACGCAAAATGTCTTTACATCTGTCGGAATCTGCCTTAGATTTTATTGCCGAGGTTGGTTACGATCCTGTCTATGGTGCGCGTCCACTCAAGCGGGTGATTCAACGTCAATTAGAGACACAAATTGCTAAGTCCATCTTGCGGGGAGATTTTGTCGAAGGCGATCGCATTTTGGTAGATGTGGAAAACGAACGCTTATCTTTTAGAAAAACAGCAATTAATGAAGATATTGCCATTGAGTCTAAAAAATAAATTATATTTGGTGAAACTATGCAAATTAGTTATACCCCAGATAATCCTTAACAAATCTATATATTATGAGAGAGATTGACCTATACTACGAAAGGAATATTAGAGCTATCAAGACCTAATTTTCCAAAAATATATCGATCAAAACTTTAAAATTTATTAGATAACTTCAGGAGTATAAACATGCAGCAGACAGGGAAAACCCTGACTGTACCAATTGGTTTAATGGGAGCCCCTCAAGGATTTAACCCCACTTTATGCCTGCTGATTGGTTCTGTTATTCTAGCGATCGCTTCAACTACTGGCTATTGGGTCTGGCATTGGGCGCACTGGGTAGTGTTTATAGCTAACTTTATTTCCCTATACGTCCTAGGTACGGTGATCCACGATGCCTCCCATGGCGTAGCCCATCGTAATCGAGTGGTAAATGCGGCAATAGGGCATATTTCCGCAGTATTACAAGGTTTTGTTTACCCTGTATTTACTCGTGTTCATATGCAACACCATGCTAATGTCAATGATCCCGAAAATGATCCCGATCACTTTGTATCTACGGGTGGTCCTCTGTGGTTAATTGCCGTCAGATTTTTCTACCATGAAATATTTTTCTTTCAAAGAAAGCTCTGGCGCAAATATGAATTAGTAGAATGGGGTATTAGCCGACTAATATTGGTCAGTGTTTTAATCGCTGGCTATGAATTTAACTTTTTACCCTACATTCTTAATTATTGGTTTGTTCCCGCCGCTATCATGGGTTTAGCTTTGGGCTTGTTTTTTGATTATTTGCCCCATCGTCCCTTTAAGGAAACCTCCCGTTGGCAAAATGCCCGAGTGTATCCCAGTGGTCTCCTCAATATTTTATTGCTAGGACAGAACTACCACCTGATTCACCATCTCTGGCCCTCTGTACCTTGGTACAACTATAAAAGTGCCTATACTCAAATGAAGCCTTTGCTAGATGCTAATAATGCCCCTCAAAGTCTAGGGCTATTAAAGCTTAAAGATTTCGGCGGATTTTTATACGATGTTTTTCTAGGGATTCGCTTCCACGGTCATAAATAAATTAGCAACCTATGGCTCTGATTCATCGAAGTTTTTATCAACCTTATCATCAGCTTCTGAAGTTAAGGGCAAACTACTACCAAAAGTCTGATCTAGCTTCATCCTAGTTTCCATTTGACTTAAAAAATAGCCTGTCATCATGGCTGATCCCAAAAGATTAGCCAAATTTTCGTGATTAGTAGTTACGGAAACCTGAAACTGGGGTGAAGGCAACATTCCCACTAAGCCTTGAATATTTTGATTAATAATTTGCCGAATTTCAGGGCTGACGTGCTTTGCTACTTGTTCAAGTGCTTCTGGGGATTGATTTTTTAAATAGGTGAGTAAGGCGTTATTAGAACCTGTATCTTGAATTTCAAACATTTTGGATTTTTCCTAAGTTAAAGTTCTGATTAAGGATTTATATATTTTTACATTGCGATCGCCTGATCTAGGGAAGAAAACCGATCAAACTAAGAGGCGATCGCCCTAAACTAAGTCAAGATTATAGAAATCGCCGCCAAACCCACTAGCTTTAGCCGTGGGATATAAGGCGGGTTAAGGTAGGTAAGTAGTTAACCAAATCCATTCTATAATTAAGTTGTGCTGAATCAAGTAGGCGTATCAACTGCACGTTGAAATATCCTAGGTCGGTGAAACTCCCGCCAGAAAGAAACTACCAGCCATGCTGGGAAAGACTAAGGAACAGGCAAGCAGAGACAGGATATAGAGTGTACCGAACTGGCTAGTGTTGAAAAGTGCGAACGATAAGCTCCGAGATTAAAAAAAGTAGCCGTAAGCCTCATGGCGAGAGTCAGTGAGCGTGAATGGGTAGGGGCGTATTGACTACATCCTTAAGGTACAGTGACTGAGAAATCAGATTCTGGACTCTTAAAGAATCCCATACTCTTTAGACGTGGGAGTGTCAAATGTAATAGATTAGTAATTTATATTGCAGGAACTATGGACAATAATAATTTACTCAAACAATTATTAATGATTGGGGTTGGCACCACTTCATTGATGGTAGAAAAGCTCAAAGAAGTCGCCGATGAATATGTCAAAGATGGCAAAATCAACTCAGATCAAGCATCAGAATTTATTAATGACTTTGCCGATCGCTTTAAATCGGAACAGGTAAATTTTGAAACCTTAATCCAAAAACAAATTCGTAATGCGCTCCAAGACCTAGGTGTGCCTAGGCAAAATGAAGTAGACGAACTTAGAGGCAGAATTGATCGCCTAGAGCGACAAGTCAGAGAATTGGAGAATAAAAATTGGCGTTAGGCACACTTTACATAGTTGGCACTCCCATCGGCAACCTTGAGGATATGACGGTGCGGGCAATTAAAACCCTGCAAACCGTTGACTTCATTGCCGCAGAGGATACTCGCCATACGGGTAAACTCCTGCACCACTTCGAGATTCAAACTCCGCAAATCAGTTATCACACCCATAATAGCTATGCCCGGATACCTGAACTTTTAGATTTGTTACTAGAAGGGAAAAATATTGCCCTAGTTAGTGATGCGGGAATGCCTAGTATTTCTGATCCAGGTTTGGAATTAGTTCAAGCCTCTATTTCCGCTCAAGTTAATGTCATCCCTATTCCAGGAGTTAGTGCCTGTACAACTGCTCTAGTGGCTTCAGGTTTGAGTACCGATAGCTTTATCTTTGCAGGATTTTTATCTACGGATTCAAGCCAACGCCGATCGCAACTAGAACAATTAGCAATTGAGCAACGCACGATCATTATGTATGAAGCTCCCCATCGTTTACGGAAAACTCTCCAAGACTTGAGCGCATACTTAAATGCAGATCGACAGGTGGTGCTGGGGCGAGAATTAACCAAACTCCATGAAGAATTTTGGCGAGGAGATCTCAAAGAAGCGATCGCCCACTACACAAATCAAGAGCCAAGGGGAGAATTTACCCTAGTCATGGCAGGAATACCCAAGGGTGATTCTAAAGTGTGGACAGAACCCCAGCTTAAATCAGAGCTAGTAGCAATCATGGCAGAGGGTATATCCCGATCGCAGGCAAGTCGAAAACTAGCTGAGATCACAAAAATCCCCCGCCGCCAACTTTACCAAATGGCTTTAACTATTGATTTAGAAATTAGTCAATAGAAATAATCATTTAGGTATATTGCAAATCGCTCAACATTATGTTACATTTCTTATTGTGAACAAATTAACTGAAGGCAAAAACAATGGAAAATGATAATCGCAACGCTTGGACATGGGGATTTTCTAATGGTGCTGAAAACTGGAACGGACGTCTAGCTATGATCGGTTTTGTAGCTGCGATCGCAGTCGAGTTAGTCAGTGGACAAGGTGTTCTTCACTTCTGGGGCATCATCTAGTATTAGCTTCATATTTAAGTCTTCAAGCTCTTGCTACTAATAGTAGGGGCTTATTTTTTTATGCATAATCTCTGCCAGAGAGCGATCGCCCATGAATGTCAAAATGCCTACAAAGCTCGAAGAATCTCTATGCAAAATCGTCGCCCTGTTTAAGCAGAAGAAAATCCAATTTTGCAGCGTAGAAATAACTCATTGTCTTATTGATACCCCCTTCCCCTTCAAGAAATAGTTACAGCCAAGCGCAACATATTAGATTTCCGTATTGAGTTTTCTCGTCTTAAGACTATTCCGATTTTCTGCACCACTAAGGTCTCAGTACTATATCTCAGGTATTTATTATTCCTAGCTAAAAGGGAATCTATAAATTTACAACTGTATGTTTATGACTAATTCGTATAGATTGCTTACAAAACGTAAAAAAAATCCTAAACAATTTAAATACAATAGGTATACATAAATCTTTTAATTTAATCCTTCAGAAATATTAGTTAGTAAATTCCTAAACTAATAAATTTCATAAAAATCACAAAAATTAATTTTAAAAAAACGAGGTAAATCCGATGAATGAACTTAGTAAATATAGTTTCAGATGCAATCTCACTCTTGGTGATATTTATCTGCAAGTTGTAGTTTGGTTAGGCGTAATTTTTGCCAGCTTAGCATCAGCACTGGCACTCATGAGTCAGCCTATTTATTCCTTTGCTGCTGTAGGGATCATAGTGGTTGTGTCTTTACCTTTCCTCCTATTTGCTTTCGTGACTACCCTATTTAATCACATTGAAATTTCACCCATGGAACCTAAGGCTACTAAAAATATGAATGTAAAGCCAGCTAATCCAACTGGGCTTAATCCTGCTCTTTAAGATTCTCAAATTAGAACTTAAAAAATAGTCTTCTCCCAAGGTTTGGGAGATTTTTTTTGAGAATTTTGATATTTAACCCATATCCTCTACTAAACGAGAGCCAGTATAAATTAATCCTTTTTTGATATCTACAGTTAAAGGTTCTCCATCTCGAATCTTGTGAGTAGCATCCTTAACTCCGATTAAAACTGGGATACCTAGCTTTCGACCAATTACCACAGCATGGGAATCAAGACCTGAAACCTCAGTAATAATTGCTGAGGCTTTACGAATTACATCGATAAAATCTGAAGTAGTACTCTCAATGACAAGAATTTCCCCTAAGTTAAAGTCTTTAACATCTAAATAGTTATGAGCTACTCTCGCTCTACCAGTAGCTATGCCTGAGCCCACACCTAATCCTTTACCAATTACCGAAGATACATACTCGACCTTAATCAAGTCAGTGGAGCCAGATACTCCCTGCAAAGTTCCTGCGGTCATCACGACTAAATCACCTGCGGCAACCAAATTTTGCTCCTGTGCCAAATTTAACGCAGCTTCAAAATTTTGACGAGCTGAAGGTAATGATAAAACCATGAGCGGATGTACACCCCAAACTAGTTGTAACTGCCTTGCGACATCGACATGAGAGGTTATTGCCAAGATGGGAATAGGAGGTCGAAATTTACTGACATTTCGGGCGGTCGCCCCTGATTTAGTTAATGTCACAATTGCTGATGCCTCTAGTTGACTGGCAATCTTACTTACAGCTTGACTAATAGCATTAGGTACAGACTTGCCCACGGTTTCAATAGGGGTAAATTTATGCTCTTTTTCCGTTCTTATGGCAATTCTAGCCATAGTTTCGACCGATTGGATCGGGTAATTGCCTGTAGCTGTTTCGTTGGAGAGCATCACCGCATCAGTACCATCAATAATCGCATTGGCTACATCAGAAATTTCCGCACGAGTAGGACGGGGATTATTGTACATACTGTCTAGCATTTGCGTCGCCGTAATTACGGGTATACCTAGCTGATTAGCAGTTTTAATCAAGCGTTTTTGCAGAATTGGCACATCTTCGGCTGGTACTTCTACCCCTAAATCTCCTCTGGCGACCATAACTCCGTCACAAACTTCCAGAATTTCTTGCATCTTAGAGATCGCCTCATGTTTCTCAATTTTGGCGATGACTTTCACATTTCTGCCACTTTTAGCAATTAAGTCTTTTAGTTCCAAAATATCTTCAGGATTACAAACAAAGCTCAATGCCACCCAATCTACACCTTCTGCTAAACCAAATACTAAATCAGCTCGATCTTTATCCGTCATTGCCTTGACAGAAAGATGAACATTGGGAAAGTTAACACCTTTATTATTTGATAAAACTCCAGCAATTACCACCGAACAACGCAGTTCTCCTGCCTCTGGGTCAATTTCATCTACCTTAAGCTCAACTTTTCCGTCGTCTAATAAAATCACTGCCCCAACAGGTACTTCCATTGCCAAATTATCGTAGGTGACAGAGCTAATGGTTTGGCTACCTGCAATTATGCGATTAGTAAGTGTGAACTTATCACCTTTTTTAAGGGTAATAGCCCCATCAGTAAACTTACCTAAACGAATTTTGGGTCCTTGAAGATCTTGTAAGATCGCTACAGGCTGGTTAAGTTCTACGGAAACTTGGCGGATATTACAAATACTACGATGATGATCGGCATGGGTACCATGGGAAAAGTTGAGCCTTAATGTAGTTGCCCCTGCTTCAATTAAGGCACGAATCATTTCAGGGCTACTGGTGGCAGGTCCAATGGTAGCAACAATTTTGGTACGACGAATTTGTTCTTTAGCTTGCATTTACAATGTTAAATGGATTTTAGGGCTGATCTGTTCTTGAATGATTAAATACATAAACAAAAGCTCGCCTATTATTCTATTAGACAATTACGATATTACTTTTGATTTTGACATTAAAAAACGCCCATAGTTTTAAAGCATACAGACGTTTTGATTAATATTTAAATATTTTGGGATTAAGAACTAGGCAACAGACTTTTTACGTTTGATTAACTTGTAAGAACCAAACAAAACACCACCAGCGATGAATCCAGTTAGAGG
>Ga0105047_10003149_pt1 | contig 29170 bp, 33 predicted proteins | sample MAT04_FD_78384 | JGI IMG/M metagenome (GOLD analysis project Ga0105047, IMG submission 78384) | Freshwater microbial communities from Lake Fryxell liftoff mats and glacier meltwater in Antarctica - MAT-04 (megahit assembly) | ecosystem: Environmental > Aquatic > Freshwater > Ice > Liftoff... | reverse complement strand
GGGATTCTTACATTATTGTAGAGATCTTGGTGCTGGTAATCATTATTGCCATCATTAGCGTTGGATTGTTTTCTCTCGCAGGATGGCTTGGACACTGTTATTAACTCCTCTTTTCTGCCTCTTCCTTATTTTCTGTTCGCAGAATTAAGGGAGAGGCACTTACATTTATTTTCTCCTCTGATTAAAAACTTTGCTAAGCAAAGTTCCTACTACTATTATTCCAACTATTACTAAGACCCCAAGAGCAATTTCCCAAGGGATATTAAATACTGTTCTTTGTGTATAGAATTTCTCTCCATTTAATTGCACTTCCTGTAAATACTGAGTGTTACCAATTCTTTGCCAAAAGGGTCTTGTGTCGCTAATTGTGCTGTTAACTTCTTTGCTTTGCAAAGGATAAATCTTGCCATCTAGTTTGTCTGTTAGGGTTTGTTGGCCAATAACCAGCTGGCCGTTGTTCGATACTCCTAAAATTCTGCCAGAAGGAGTTAAGATCTTGTCTTCTGTACCGTTTAATATTTCTGTCATTAAATTCACTTCAGAACCAAGGTTTACGTCTCCAATGCCAAGAACTGGCTGCACTTGCAGTCTAGTAATAATTTTGGGAATATCTCCTATTTGCAGTTTTGTTTCTACTATTACGCTAGCTAGCTGGCCGTTTATGCCAACCTGTTGGTCTTTGCCGTTTAACTGAGTAATTAAATCTCCGTTTACGGTTACTAGGGCACCAGAAAAGAAGCCAGAAGTTTGCTGCTTATAGGTTACTTTTACTGTTTCAGATTTTCCTGCTTCTAGTGTTAACTCACTTTGCGAAAACGATACTCTTTTATTGAGTTCGCTCTGAGTAACGTCTGTGCTTTTAATAAGAATAAGTTGAGGTTCTGATTTGCTGGCAGTAAACAGTGCTGCATCTAAGCGAACTTTTACAGGAGATTTGCCGTTATTTGTAATTACTAAATCGTAACTGCCGTTTAGTGCTACGTTTGTAAATGCAGGTGTAATAGTAACTCCGGTGCTGTTCGGCAATCTTTTAGTATCCATTTAGAAAGTTCCCACCATTGTGAAGTAAATGAAGTCTTGGTAGTTTCCTGCTTTATTTGCTGCTTGTACAAGTGCTTTTACGTCTATACTGGCACGGCCATTGTTTACCATTCCTTGGTTTGCTCCTGCAGTGTTTGTTTGGAAGATCCCTTTAGGGGAGGTTGTTAAGTTTCCTACTTCATTGGCGCCTACTTTTTGGAAGTTCGTGCCAACATCTAGAATTGGACCAAGCGCTGTTTGCGATTTGGTTGCTGTTTTAAGTCCGTAACCACCAGGACTGCCGCTGGGAGCATCTAGATCTTCATCTTCAGAGTCTATTATTCCACTTCCTGTAGTAAGGTTAAGACCTGCGTATGTGTCGGAAACATAAGTGGTCATTCCTGTTTGACTGTTTGTATTCATATCTAGCCAAATTCTGTTTGGGGCAGTTTGCACAATGTCCGAAACCAAAACGCCCAAGTCTATTACATATTCTGGGTTTGTTTCTGCGGCGCTGCCACTAGAATCTGCAATATCTATGTCTAGGCTTAATGAAGGATATTCAGTTGTAAAGTCTGGCAGCGCAGAAAGATCGCTAAAATTTGTTTCTGTAAAGTTGCCGCTTAGTGCGCGGACTTGTACAAAATAGGCTGTGCCAGGAACAAGTCCGCGCAGATTGGTACTTTGCCAATCTGTATTTGGAGTACAACCAGAGCCTGTGCGGCCGTCTATGCCGTTTATATCACAGATTGTCATGTAGTTATTGGCAACAGTTGGTGTAGCGGTATCTATTGTATGGCTTGTTGTTAGGTAATACTCGGTGCCAGTAACATCTGCGGTTAATTTTACTAAGTACAAAGTATCTACTGGGTTATTCTGATGATCTACCTCTATCTTTGCGCGGTCGTAACAACCTGGTGTGCCGCATTCTCCTTGTGCACCGTTTGCATTTGGGTAAGTACAGTTGCTGCCAGCAATAGTGTCTGTTTCGGCACAAATTATCTTTGGTACATTGGCCATAATTCCTGCTGGAAAACCAGAAGTGTAAGCATAGCTGCCAGAAGTTGCGCGTGAATCGCTTGTAGGGTTGGCTAGGGAAGTTAATAAAGAGTAATCGCCAGAGGCGGAATCTCCTGCTCCTCCTCCGCTATCTATATTTGGGTCTAGAATCTTAAAGTTTGTAGAGGTAAGTTCTTGGGCCTGAGCAAAGACAGTTAAAGGCGTAATTGTTACTGCTAGGAAAAGCACTATAACCACTAGTGAAATTGTAGAGAAAATTTTTCTTGAAATCATTGTTACTACTATTAATTTAACAAATATAACGCCATAGTATTTTGCAAGATGCCAAACGTACATTCACTTATTTTACTAAGTCTCATGGTGTTACAATCTAGTGTTCAAATTTCGTGATAGAAAATTGGGAGCTCAAATTTAAGGAGAAATATGGAAGACGTAGCTATTAGCTTCGGACGTTACCAGATAATCCATCTGTTGGCGATGATTCTAACTCTGTTAATGCTATATGCTGGGGCATATTTCATTGCAGAAATTCTCGATTCTCTTAGTGGCATGTTCTACGCAGGTGTGTTTTGCTGTTTCGTGCTGCAATGTGTGTGCTGGGGTGCTGCCTATTTTGCACCGCAGACTTTGGGAGCGCCCGATGAGCTTCCTTGGTTCTACTGGATGTCATTGCTCTGGGGAGGATTATTGATTGCGTTTACGATAATTACACGCAAGAAAAACGAGTCGACCTTCGGCTCAGAGGCAGAATAGTTCGTAACGTGTCTATTAAGGTTCTCAACAGCTCTTCGCAGTTGTTGGGAACCTCTTTTTTTGTCTTTCTCATTTAGCTATGTTATCTTCTAAAACTGGTTCTCTAGTTACAGAACTATGGAGCTGTTGTTCGAAATTCAAGTTTTTTAGAAGGAGTGTCCAAGATGACAAACGTAGTTCCCTTTGAAGTTCTTTTTACCATTCTAGGTGGAATGGCGTTATGGTTTGTTGCCTGCTTCATTATTGCTCATAGGCGGCATGTAGATACTGAAGGATTTTCAATTAGTGTGGTCGTTGGTTGTTGCCTGGCCGTAGCCAGTTGGGGATTGTCTATTCTGCCCGGTTTGCATGGCTGGTGGCCAGCAGTTCCGTCTGCGATCATTATGATAATCTCGCTTGGGGTTAGTTTAACCAAGCAAGAATCGCGAGAGAATCGCCACTAATTCCTGTCTTTTGCAGGTGTTTCTATGGCTCGAATGCCACAACGCATTCGAGCCTTCTTTATTTTCTAACCCTATGTTATCCTCTAGCGTTGAGTTCCTAGGCAAGTGCTTAGGATACTTGGAGCAAATTACACAAGTGAGGTGATTTTCATGCTAGCTATATATCTACTCTGGATGGTGCTTGTCGGTCTGCTACTTGGTCGGGGCTTTTGGCTTGCCTGGCGTTATGCCAAGGCTCATGAATCGTTTGCAGGCGGATTCAAGCCGTTCTTCGTAATTGGGGTGGTCATTTGCCTTGCGGCATGGATTCTGGCAATAGTTAGTATTGTCACTTTACCCGTAGCTACAGGTATTTCCTTTTTTGGATTGGCCATTACCTGGTTAGCGGCATTTCATCTTGAGAAAGATGAATTGGAGGATAATAGGAAGTTATGATTATGCTGTTTGTAATAGCTGGATTGCTAATTTCTGTAATTAGCATTGCAGTAATTGAAAAGTTGCCAGCGTTTGGTTGGTTTCGCATTGCAGGAACTGTAGTTCATGCAATTGGCAGTGCGTTGGCAACAAATGGCGTTGTGAACATTGCAACAATGGCAATGATAATTGGCGGCAGCATTTGCGTTGCCATTTTTTTGGTTTTGGCAGTTGTAATGTTCGTGCGCGAAAAGATTCGCGCCGCAAGTTAGATTGTGTTCTTAGAGCCCGCAGTTTGCACTGAGGGCTCTTTTTTAATCGTCGAATCTTGTGTTATTGTCTTTTGGTCAAGCCTTAGTGTTAGGACTATAGGATTTATGAAGTTTTACAAGGAGTGTTTATGGATCATCCAATGTTACAGTACTTTTCGTGGGAAGTTTTGACGGTCTTGTGGTTGCTACGAGTAATGTCTTTTTGCGCTTGTGCAATTATTGGCGCAGTACGCAAGGTCATTGAAGTGAAGTTTTTACTCATTTTGATTGCATTTGCCATTGCTGCCGAATTGCCATGGTTAATTGTCATGCAATTGTTTACTGGGGCAGCTGGAACATGGCCAGGATTAGCATCTTCGCTAACAATTCTTGGCATGTTTTGGTATGCAATTTGCAAAGGAGAGATTAACTTTGCAGAGGAAGACATCCTAGAGACATAGACTGCTATTGCTTAACTCTGTTCCTGAATTAACAGAGTTAAGCCTTCTATCCTTTTTTTTCTTGATTTTCATATCTTCTAGTGTTAATCTCCTACTGTTCTAACTTGTGCTAATGAATACTTATTGGGCCTGCGGGCAAATAAGGGCAACTATTCAATTGGTGCAAAATTCTAGGAGGTTCTCAAAATTATGTCTCAGTTTGTCATTCCGCTTTCCCCGCTTTTAGTGGCAGGATCTGCAGTAGGTGCTCTTATCAGCACTATCTGTGTTTTTCTGGCGTACATGTTTGCTTCTGCTAACAAATCTCAGAGTAGTGTGGCCAACGTTAGCATCATCATGTGGTTCCTAACCATGGCGGCAACATTGTTCTTGGTGTTGTTTAACGGTCACTATCTCTTTGTGGTTGGTGGCAACGCTCTGATGTGGTTTTTCTGTGGACTTTTCTGCGTGTCCGTTATTCTGAAGGCAGCTCTGAAGCCCAAGTTTGGGGAGGTAGAGCGATGACGTTTCTTCCTCCAACAGATCAGTGGGTGTGGTGGCAATGGTTGTCACTTGGACTTACTGCAGTAATTGCGGTGTGTTTTGGCAGCGCAATGGAATGGTCAACAACTCAGAAGCTTGATAGCAAGAAGGAAGTGCTTGTTTACGGTGTGATAACTTTCATTTTGTTGCTAGTAACTTTAGTAGTGGCGCTAACAACAGAGCTCTGGTTGCTCCTAATCTTACTGCACATTGCACTGTTCGTAACTATTCTCATGCTTACTATCCATTTGCTGCCAGTATGGATGGACAAGTACGATGAATCGCCTCCAGAGGATCAATTCATTCTCGATGCACCCATCCGAGAAATTGAATAAGTGTCTAAAATTTAACCCTGTTCTTCATTTTGTCTTGTGCTTTACAAAGCGCTGCAAGAAGATGCACAAGTTGCCAACTGTACAGACCACTGGTCTGCAGGGTTAAATTTTTACTTTCTTCTTCTCTTCACTGAAATTTCAGAAACTATGACTATAATTAAGTAATACCTTTAATTTGTTACGATTAAATATGCACACCACACTATATATGGCCATGTCTTTAAATGGCATGATTGCTCGCGAAAGCGGCGCTCACGAATTTATCTCTCAGAATAACTGGGAAACTTTTACAAAACTGGCCAAAGAATATGGCAACGTTATTTTAGGTCGCAAGACTTACGAGGCTGTAAAAATGTGGGGTGGTTCGTTTAGTTTAGACGACGTAGAGGCCGAAAAGGTTGTTGTTACTTCAGATACCACCTTTCATGTAGAACCTGGTTATATAAAAGCCGCTTCTCCAATGGAAGCTATCGAGCTGCTCTCTTCTCATATGTTCGAAAAGGCGCTACTTACTGGCGGAGGCACATTAAATACTGCCTTTGCATCTCATAATCTTATTAACGAAGTTGTCTTTAATATGGAACCTATTATTGTAGGAGAAGGTATTCCGGTACTTTCTGCTGCAGATTTCGACTTGAAATTGCAATTACAAAGTGTAGAAACTGCTGTAACTGGCATTGTAACTATGAGATATTCTGTAGTTTAGCTTTAGATCATGGCAATCATATATAAATGAAAAAGGTTAAAACAATATTCTCTGTCTTTGCTTGCGCGGTTCTGTTAGGTTTTCTAGGTACGGCTTCGCTAAACACGCTTGCCGCCCAAAGTACAACAGAATCTTACCCTGCTAACCTTTGTAAGGAGGACGAAGTTGTTATTACTTGCTCTAATGATTGTGCAGACTATGTAGAAAACCAAAACTACAGACTTGTGCAAGGCGACACTGTTTACTGTAAAAAGATTGTTGTAGGTGCAGACCCCGAACTATCAGACATAGACTCTATGAAAAACCTGCAAGCTGCTTTAGACGAAATGGAAATTCCTACACCAATTCTGTTTGGCGGCATGGCAGTGGTAGCAATTGGCATTACTGGTCTTATTTGGCTAGTTGTGCGGCGCTATAAGCAAACCACTTAAGACTTTCTCCTTGTTGCTTCTTCATTACTGTAGTGCTAAACTCTGGCGTTCTAAACGTTCGCGTTATTAGGAGGTTCGTATGACAGAAGCACAAATTCAAATTTCAACTTTGCTAAAGGTTTTTTCTGCAGTCCTTTCATTAGTTTGGCTGTTAGGAGCAGTCCTGCAACGCTGGAAAGATCCGGGTTTTCTTAAGACAATTCTCTTCTTGTTGCTAGTTATTCCGGTGATTCCAACAATTGTTGTCACTGTTGGTTTGTATGGTGATTGGTGGATGGCAATACCACTTCATCTTTTTTCGGTTCTGATACTTTTCTTTCGCGAAAGACTACGAGAAAAGGAATTTGAGTCGCGGCTCTTCGAGATTTGGGTATTACAGTTTATGGCTAGACAATCTGAACCTCCAGAAGGTTCTTAATCATAACCCTGCTAGATCATTTGGTCGGCAGGGTTTCTTCTTTCCTTGATTTTCCTTCTCTACCAGTGTTATTGTGCAATTGTTCTACATGTGCGAGCAATAATGTTTCGCTCAAATTCTAGGAGGTTCATAATATGGAAATTTCTTCCGGTTTGTATTCGCCTTGGGCTTTGTCTCTGCAAGACGAGCGTTTGTTCAACTATGTTACAAGCCACTCTTCACCAGAGGACGAATCAGAAAAGTAGGAGAAAAATGAATCCTGTTCTAATAATTAAGGTCGTTACGATTATCACTGGAATTACTGGCCTAGTTGTACTTGTAGTGCAAGTGCTTCCTGGCAAGAACCCTGAAAAGTTAGACTTCACAAAGTGGGCAGAAATGCACCTAAATTTGGCAAAGCTGCTAATTTTTTTCTCGTTGCTTTGCCTATTGTTGGGTTTTCAGCCAGATATTCCGGGTGAAGCTATGCTGATAGCGGTTATCATGACCTGGTTGGTTGTGCCAATATTTCTTGTAGAGCTTGCTCCGCGAAAGCGCGACAAGCGTTAATGAGTTGGCGGTCTGCCTACAGACCGCCAACTCTCATCTTTAAAACTTTGTTAATTCCCCTGCTATTTTTAGCGGGGTTGAGTACTTAATAACGTTTATTCCTACGCTTTTGGCCGCTGCCAAATTAATATCGGAATCGTCTATGAAAATAATTTCTGCTGGTGCCATTTGCAGCCTTTTGGCTACTTCTAAATAGGCATCTGCATTTTCTTTTCCTAAACCACCAATATCGCTTACTGTAATAACTCCTGCAAAATCTGTGCTGGTTAAATATGCAAGTGCACTGTCTTCCTGAATTTTCTCTGTAGTAAAAATATAAACTTGGGCATCGTGTTGAAGCTTAAATTGCTTATAGATCTCTGCAAGTGGCTCGTTCCAACGGAAGTGATCGAAAAACACAAAGCTAGGGTCGCTTTTTAACGTTTTATATAGTTCGTTAAGCGAGCCATGGTAACTGTCGTCTGTAGGAAAAAGCAGTGTGCGAGAAAAATCTGAAACAATTGCTTTGATCATGGTTTATTTTAGCAGGCTATTGTATTATCTTCATGTCGAAATTTGTCCAAATGGACTAGTTTAGGAGGCTCTTTTACTATTATGGATAGTCTCATTAAGAATATTGATCTTGGAATGTTCGCACTACTTGTAAATTTTCCGCTAATTCTTGCCACAAGTTATTTGGCAATTACCTCTTTAATTATTGGAGGTGAGCTTTTCAAAGCAGGTCGCATTATTGGCGTTCCAATGACAATTGTTAGCAACCTATTTTTGCTACATAATATGACGTTGCAGCATGTAGGTAGTTCTTATCCGTTCTTTCCGTGGATTTTAATTGTAATTGCAATGGTTGCGTCTTTGTTACTAACGAATCATTCATTCCAGATGAACTGGGACAAGTATTTAGAAAAGAATCCTATGTCTATGCGCGATTAGTGGGTGAATATTCTTTCTATAAGGAGTGAAATGTCGCAAACTGTTTTATTTGCTGGTTTTTACGTAACGTTAGGCTTGATATGTGTTGGAAGCATTGTTTTTACATTGCTTTCGCCACTCGCGAAGCGACCTTGGCAAAAGCCTCAGTACAAGGCTTTTATCCTGACAGTGGTTTCAACTGCTTGCTGTTTTGTGGTAGCAATTTTAATTAGTCGCTTGCAGAATATGCCGGTTGTTAAATCTAGTCTGTTCGGTGAAAACTTGGCGCCAACATTCTTTTTTGGATTCTTTGCGTTTGTATCTTGCATTAACGTGGTGCGCTTTCGAAGAGCACTAAAAGAATAGCTCTTTCAGGGTTGGGTCTAGCCAGCATTAATTGCTGGCTTTTTTATAGCTTTGCTAGATATGTTTGATGCAACTTTATTCGTCCTACATTAAAGGGTGTTAAATCTTCACTATAGTAAGCAAGATATTCTAAAACTCTGTAGTTGAAGTAAAGATTTTCTCTTTGCTGTTCATTTTCTGAAAAATTCATTATTTCGTAATATTCTTTTGTATCTATGCCAAAGTGCCACAGCAACATGCGCACTCGGGCAAAATCCATAATTGGGTCACCAAATAGTGCTTCGCCCCAATCGATTATTGCTGCTATTTCTGTCTTCTCTGGGTTTACAAACAAATTGCGCTGATTAAAGTCTGTATGTATAAGCGTATATGGAGCTTCTGGGCAATCTGTAGTAATAATTTGCTTAATAATTTTGGCCACAGATTTAACAACTAATTCAGAATCTAACCCATCTCTTTGTGAAATTTCTTGCCAACTAAAACTTAAATTCGTGTCATTAAACCTGGCAAGTAGAATCTCTTTCCAAGTGCCGGTGCGGTAGTCGTCTGTAAGGTTGCCGGCGGTTTTAGATTTTATTGTATGTATCTTTTTTAGGTTGGCAATCATTGAAGGCACGTACTTGCCTATTTCTTTATTGTCGATATTTTCTAACAGCGGAAAGTGAATCTTTTCTAAAATTAATCCTGGTTTTTCGTCCCACACAAATGTGCCAAGCATTTTGGGAACTGCAATTTCTACTTTGTTGGCCGAAAGTAGTTGATAGGCGGCAATGTCGCTTAATACGCTATAGCCGTACTTCACTACCAGTTGTTGGCCTTTTTCTGTGGTGGCAAAGAACACTTCGCTATCCATGCCTTGTAATGCTTCGCTTGTAGAGACAATTTTAGAACCCAAAACTTCTTCTGTTTGTTTAACAAGCGGGTTATTCATTACTTCATTTTACTTGATTAGATAGGGTTTGAGTGTTAATGTCTGGCTGTTCGAACTTAAGTTTTCGGAATACTCATTGTGCGGTAGTTTCTACTGCGTTGAGGGGCAATGATTCTAGGAAGCTTAATAACAACTGATCTTAAGGAGGTTTTATGAATTAATCGTCATTTCGATGGCAAAATTGGTTCACAGGTAGCCTCTCAGATTATCTGGGTGGTTGTTGTTTTCATTAAGCGCAATAAAGAATTGCGTTAAGGAGTAAAAATGTTAGGATCGAGATTTATTGACTGGGTGCCGATCATTTCCTATGCTACTTCCATTGTCGGTTTTGTGGCGGCAATTCTCTTTGCTGCGATACTTACCAGCAGCACTTTGCTAAGGAATACCAATCTTCGGCCCAGACGCAGGAAAATCTTGCTGGCTGGCGATGTTGTGTTTCTCTTATTCACGTTCATGAATTTTGCAGTGGTGGTAAGCGAGGATTTTAATCCTTGGCAAATTACTATCATGCTGGTGCTACTATTCGCGGTTTTCATTGGTTATGTAGTATTTTTCTTCTACTCCATACCAGAGTTTCTGAAACGCGTAGTTGATGTGGAGCCTTAACACCAAAGTTGAGTTTGCACTATCAAGCTTTGGCAAACAATTTCGCTGTAGCTAAAAAAGAATCTGGTGAATCGGCCTGCAACTTATGTTGCGGGCCTTTTTTCTTCTATTTGTTTTAAGCGGAACTCTACCATCTTGGTAATAAGCTGGGCTGGTAACGCTTTGTCTAGCTCGAACTGCACTGCCCCTTTGCTTGTAGCATATGGCTTTAGCTCTTCTTCGAAGGCTACAATTACACTTGGGGTTGGGTAAAAGCCAATATGAGTCTTGGCGGCTCCAAAGTGCACAATGTTTTGCTCATTCTTAAAGGTAGGAACTCCGTAATTGATAATTTCTTTTGTACCCTCTGGCACTGCCTTCTTAATAATGTTGTATATCTCTATAAGGCTGTTATGAGTAGCCTCTGGCATACTGGCAATGTAAGAAGGGATACTTTTGCTTTCTAGCATAATTTTTTGTTTTGTCTATTGTTATTAGTAGACATTATACAAAGAAAACAGAGCGACACTAAGCTTTAGACCCTTATAATGTTTTGTATAATGAAATATGAAATTTGTCGCACTACTAAGAGGAATAAATGTGGGAGGCAACAATAAAGTTGCTATGTCCGAGCTTAAGGCATCATTCGAGCAGCTTGGTTTTAGTAACGTAGCTACTTACATTAACTCGGGCAATGTAATTTTCGATTCCGAAACAATTACAGACCCAGTAAAACTAGTACTTCTCTGCGAAGAAAAGATTGAACAGCAATTCGGTTTTCATGTTATTTGCGCAGTTATTTCTGCCACAGACTTAATAACAGCTGTAGAGCACGCCCCCAAGTGGTGGAACAAAGGCGATGCCAAGCACAATGCCCTATTTGTCATTGCACCAAAGACAGCAGAAGAGATAATAGCCGAGGTTGGCGAAGCCAAGGAAGAATACGAGAAAGTAGCAGCATATGAGCCAATTATTTTCTGGACTGCACCACTAGAAACATTTAGTCGCACTCGTTACAGCAAAATTGTAGGTACCAAGGCTTATAAATCTATAACAATTCGCAACGCAAATACAACGCTGAAGCTGGCAGAGCTTTGCAAACAATCTAATTAGATTTTGTTGCTACGAATAGCCTCTAGTGTTAGAATACCCTGTTCAAAAAATGCTGATTTCACAGCATTATATGGAGGTTCTAAATGTATACAGCTTTGTTAATACCGCTAGCTTTTCCAGGCGCAGCAATGGTAATCAGTATGGCTATGCTGTGGTTTTGTATAGATGGTAAGGCATTCAAGCGCATCATATACCTGCTCGTTGAGGTTGTTATCATTGTTGCGATCTACAGGCAGGTGCAATCAATGGACAGCATTACTGCAGACAGTTCGAATGCACTCGCCAATGCTGTGCGGTTTGGACCAATTGCATTTGGTGTGGCCTTCGTTGACTCTGTCATTGACATCTTATTGGTGCTGAAGAAAAAAGGTGTCTTTGCGCGGCGCGATGTTGTGGTTAGCGACCCGACCAAACGCTAGAAGAGTTTTTGTTTCTTCTCCGAAGGAGCCAGTATTAATTTACTGGCTCCTTTTATCTTTATAGTTACTATGCGTATTCTTATCACTTTCTTATTTGCACCATGTAGTACAATTCGCATGTCTGAATCGTAAAATGCGATTAGGAAAACCTTAAGGAGCTAGATACAAAATGCAAATCAATTCAGCCAACATACTCGACGTGACCTATTTCGCCATTAGAATTCTACTATTAATTCCAATGATAGGAATTACAACTTGGCTGGTAGAGGTACGGAAGAAGGATTACGTCAAGCTTTGGGGAAACAGGACACGCAATGCTTGGAGCCGTGCTCTTGTAGTTTCGGTAGCCTGTTTCATATTTCTGGGCACAACCTTTGCGGTAGATTCGTTCGTGATTGACTACTTTGGCGATAAGCATGGTTTTGTCTACGCCGGCCTTACCATTATTTTGGCCTTGTTAACTTTCTTGGCAGGAACCATGAGAGAGATAGTTAAGTTACGCTCGGATAATGTAAGCTCTATGCAAGGATCACTTATTGAATAGTAAGTGTTTCGGTTCTTGGGCCTGCAATTAAATGCAGGCCCTTACTTTTTCATTTCCTTGATATAATAAGCCTAGTTTCTATGACCCAATTGGAGAGGTGGCAGAGTGGTCGATCGCGTTTGTCTTGAAAACAAATGAACGTAAGTTCCAGGGGTTCGAATCCCTTCCTCTCCGAGTTTCAGTACAAACAGTTTCTTTGAGTACCGATTGCATTGATTTTTCAATGGTATTGATTGGTTCGAAAATATTTTTCTCATTTCCTATATTTCCCGTTACTTTCGAACTTTCATTAGTAGTATTAATAGCCTTCAAGAGAATTTTAGGGAGTTTCTTTTGGATGGCGGTTAGCTCCAAAGTTTTTTGGTGACAATAAATGGCTATTAGATACCTTTATTAAAACTTTAAAAAAGACTCAAGGGGTAGCTCAGCCAGATTTTAGAGTTCTAGAATCACTAGCAGGGATTTCTGAAGATTACCCTAAAGAATGTTTGATAGCTTTAGGCCTTATGATTAAAGGTAAGGATACGGAAAAAACATATTATTTCCGTGACCCTGAAGTTTTAAAAATAATAGAGACTGCAGAATCGAAGAATGATGAGGAATTAACTGAAATGGCAAGTAATATTCGTAATGATTTAGTTGGTAATTATGGATTTCTGCAGTATAAAAAATGATAAACCCGTATCTATATTTTGGTTTATTTAACTTCATTCATAATTTTGCATCTTTTATTTTTTCAGAGCCTTTTTGGAATATCAGTACTGCCATTGATACTCTAGGAGCAACTGTCGTAGAAGTTATATCTTTATTGATGATCAGGACAGAAAGGACTTTTAATATTAAGAAAGAAGAGTATTTTATTTACCTACAAAAACTTGAGTAAACGCTTGCTAACCTTCACAATTTGGTAAGTTAAATCAATATATTGCATGCCAATTCTTTGAAAGATTTTATGAATTTTAATAGACAGGAAATGCACAGATATGAAATTGAGGGGTTATATCTATTCTATTAAGCCATTTTAATACTGTTACTTTACAGAAGCTTCATAGCTATACTCCCCAAAGCCCTCTGCTACAGTGTTATAATCACTGTACATAAATTTGGATATGAAAATGAATAAGAGTTTTGCAGCATTCGATATTGACGGAACCCTATATAGAGGTAACTTAACATGGGATTTTTTTAGCCAGTTAATTAGTGAATCAATTATCTCCGGAGACTTATTAAAGTCTCTAGAATCTTTTCACATTGCTCACGATAGCCGTACACACGATAACGCATACAGCGAATATGACGTTAAGCTTATCTCAATATTTTGCGAAGGTCTAGCTCAGATTTCAGACTTAACCAGATACTGGGAAATTGGCAAAACTGTAGGCCAAAAAAGCTCCAAAAGATTGTATAGATTTACCCGCGAGAAATTAGCAGAATTCAAAGAACAAGGTTATTACTTAATTGGAATTACTAATTCAATTGGCGCCGTTGCAAAACCTTTTGCAAAAGAGCTTGGGTTTGATTTCGTAATTTCAAACGATGAGATCTTGTCCTCTGATAGTAACAAAATTGAGAGCTGGTCAATTTACTCACGAAATATGACTAAAGGGGAATTGTTAGCAAAACTTATTAAGGATTTAAAACTTAAAATGGAAGGTAGCTACGCAATTGGAGACACAATGGCTGATAGCTCAATGCTAGAGATTGTTCCTTATCCAATTGCCTTTAATCCAGAAAAAAGACTTCAAGAGCTAGCTATTCAAAAAAATTGGCATTTGGTAGTTGAACGTAAGAACGTAGTCTATGACCTAATACAGAAGAACGACTTTGTGCTAAATATTAGGCATTAAGTAAGTTAGGTTTAATGCTATGTTTCTGCTTGTTTGCTTGCCAATCTTCTAGCAGCTCCTGCATGTAACTCTCTAATCCTCTAGGCTTATAACCATATTTTTCAATTGCTAAGCTTGAATCTAAAATTAGATTTAGATTTGGGAATGGGAATAGTTCATCGTAGAAGTAATCCTCTTTTAACCCGTGTGTTTCGTAGTTTACTTCTTCAATTTGCGGCTCAATATTTACCTTATTTGCAAATTCATTGATTACGCCATGTAAAGTAAATAGTTCTTCTCCGGCTAAGTTCAGTATTTCTACAGATTTATCCTGTAAGAATGGCACTTTATAAAACATTTCAACAACGTCTTTGTAATAAGCAAATTGTAATAAAGCATTTCCTTTACCAGGAAGCTTAAAAGTATGATTTGCTTCTAATCTACTAAAGAAATACGGATGACGTTCAAAGTAGTCCCCTGCTCCAAGAATATAATGAGGCCTAAATATTGTTAGGTTAATATTATTGTCCGAACAAACTTTGGTATAGATTTTTTCTATCGCAGCCTTGTTTGTTCCATAGTCTCCGAAGGATAAGTGCTCTCCCAATTCAGAATCTTCTCTAAGTGGAAATTTTCCTATTCTAGCGTAAACAGCTGCAGAGCTAAAGAAGACTAATTTCTTAGCATGCTTAGCAACTATGTTCATGAAAGATCGGGCCTGATCAGGTACGTAGCAGCACATGTCATATATGCAATCAAAAGACAGTTTTTCTATGTTTGTGCGTAAGGTTTCTAAATCTTCTGGATTATTACGATCTCCTTTAATATATGTCACTAAGGCCTGGGTAGGAGCTGAGCGTGAAAAAACATATATAGAATGACCGTCTGCAAGAAACTTATCTACAAGCTTTGCACCAATAAACTTAGTCCCACCAATAAAAAGTATTTTTTTTGAGTTACTCATTTAAGAATTGATTTAATTTAGAGTGAAGATCATCTGCTAATTCAGTTAAATTGACGTTTGCATCTATTGTTAATACTGGTACTTTTACAGCAATCTCTTTTATTATTTCTTCATATTTTTTGAATATTTTTTCAGTGTGGGTATACCAAGAATACTTTGAAGTATAGCGACCGATTTTCTTTGCGCGATCAATAGCAAGTTCAGGTGTAATACGTAGATATACATACTTGTTGGGTAAGCTTAAATCCTTGCCTGCATACCATGCTTGTAACTCTGCAAATCTTTCTTCATTTTCTCCATACATGTAAGCTAGAGTAGAAATATGACTACGGTCGACTAAGACTAATAAATCTTTTCTATCAATTAGCTTTGCTAGGGTTGTTTTAGCGATATCGTTTGCCATACAAACTTCTGTAGTAACGCCTAATGTTGTATCAATAATAAATTCTGGTATTACACGATAATTCTCTGGATATTTTTGCAAAAGACTACTTAAAATAGTCGATTTGCCAGCGCATGAGAGTCCTTCAAATACTATTATCATGATCTTTTTACCCCTTCATAGATAGTATTGGTAATTGAATTGACGTAATTATAATTTTGAGTTGCTCTTTCGTAACCTTTCTTCTTAATATCTGTGAGTTTTCCAGTGTCCATATTGAATATTTCTAGAAAAAGATTTGCGATTGTCTTATGGTCAAATGGGTTTACTAAAAAACCATCTTCTTTATCTGTAATTTGTTCCACAAAACCATCTAGGTTGCTCGCAACAATTACAGGGCCCACATCCTTTGCCCATATTCTAACCTCTTCTGGGACTAGTCCGAATGGTTCACGATGCGATAATTGCGCTACTATTCTTGTTCTTTCCCATTGGCAAATAATGCGTGGAAGCTCCATTTCTAGGTTATAAATTGCAGTAACTTTTGAGTCTAAATTGTGTTTGGTAATTAATAACTTTAATTCTTCTACATTTGAGGCACTATTTCTAAATGGAGAAGCAACAAAAACTAAATGGGCGTTGGAATTGGCATTTGCTATAAGTGCAAACGACTCAATTAAGTCTTCAAATCCTTTGTAAGGAACCGCTCGAGCTACACTAAAGATAAGGTCTTTATCTAGTGGAATTTTATATGCTTGCAGCTTAGTTTCAATCTCTAGTTTTGTTGCATGTTCAAATCTCTTATCTGTTAAGAGTAAGCCCGTTTGCATCGCAATAATTTTTTCAGCAGGAATATTATGATGTAGCTTTACGTTATTGGTTAAAAAAACACTTGTGCTGGCTAAAAACAAATTTTTCAGAATAGCTATTTGTTTAAATGCAAAAGTTTCCCATTCTAAGCGTACAGAATCAATATTGTTTGCAAAATGAGAGTAAACATCGCTGTGAGGTACAAGATAAGAAATAATTTTACCTGTTACGCTTCGGGAATAATATTGAGGCACTCCTAAAAATGGAGTGTCTACTAAATAGGTAATGACAAAATCATAGCTTGAAGCAATCTCGGTAATAATACTCGCTGCATTCTTTGATGCAAGTTCCCAATTGTTAATATTGCCAAAGTTCTCGGAGGCGTTTGTGCCATTATCAATTAGATGTAGCTTTCCACCAGAGTTAACTGTGATTTGTTCTGTCTTTTGCTTGATTTCATTTGAGTAGCCATGACCATTTTCATTTAGACTGACAGCAACTACATGCAGACTTAAATCTACATGATCTGAAAGAGTTTTTCTGATTTGAGGGAATGAGTTTATAAAATATTGCGATAGTACTCCAACTCCACAAGTACAGTTAAGAGCACCATCATAAGTGGTGTAAACAACAGCAATTCTTTTTCTTTTCATCTCGTGATAACTATGCTTGAATTTCTAGGGCAATAAACTCAAGATCTTCCGTAACATTAGTTATTGAATGCCTGCTACCAACACGGGTTAAAACACAATCACCCTTTTTTAATATTGTAGACATACCATCAACAGTAAAAGTTGCACTACCATTTAAGATGAAATAGATTTCATCTGTATGCTCATGCAAATGTTCTTTTACATCTGCACCAACTGGAAGTTTTGCAATAGCAAAGAAGTCCCAATTTGCATCTGAATAATTTGTAACTTTTTTGTAAACTGCTTCATTCAAAAAGTGATTATAAGTCTGATGAAAAAACTTCATCTCAATCTCACCTTTTCCACCATGTGCAGACATTTTAAAAGGAACAACAGTATTTAAATTTTCTATTAAAGGAGTATCTTTTATTTGTCCTAGAAAACGAACGGCTCGGGTTGTTTTTCCTTCATTAATTGAACGAATCTCAAAACGTTTCTCTAACTCAGTTTTCACTTCTCTGATTAATTCGCTAGCAATATTTACGAACTCAACTTCTAATAATTGCTCTGAATAAATATGTTTTTTGTTGCTGTAAGTTACGTCGTCGTTTACAACCTTAATGACAGAATCGTCTTTAGTAAAAGTTACCTCAGTACGCTTATTGTGAAATTTGAGCTTATTTTCAAGCGTAAGGCTAGGTATGTCTAAATTTAGGTCATAGCTATTAATAATGGTGGGATGTTGGTTTGAATCTAGTTGAGAGTGGTGCTCTTCAAAGCGACTTTCTCCATTTTCACCTTTTCCAAGAAATCTTTTGGCAGTTAGAGTAGTTGCGTCTTTTTCAGACCTAACCCTTACACCAGTATTAAGTTTGGATAGACTATCAAAAGAATCGTCATAAATACTATCCACAATGACAAAGGACGCAATATCTTTTTGCCAAGTTGTAAGACAGTTTAATTGAGTTATTACTTCAGATTTTCCTAACCATTCGTAGGCAATTTCTGTTTCCAGTTCTTTTTGATTCTGATTTTTCATATGACATTATACTTTGAGTAAGTGTTCAAGAGAAAACTAGAATACCAATAAATTGTGAAATAATGGGCCAAATAGCTACACTGTACTATAATTACCCTACTAAATTACCAGTAACTTTTTTATGGAAGTAGTTTCTGTAGCAAATATCGGTGAGCGTCCTCATAATCCAGAAGCAGATTATGTTCTAAATATTATGAGTGAACTTGAGCAAGATCCTGCAATTTTTATGATTAAGCCAGATTTCTTTCCTGAATATAATGGCATGCCATTACAGCAATATATTGAGGGAATGCTTACAAGTGTACAGTTGGATGTTTTATGTACATCTCAAAGGACACTGAGTCCAGAGCAGGTTTACGAACTTTATGAAACTGTTTTAAAACCACATCCAGAAAATGATGCGAAATATGGTACTGAATGGAAAAGCGAAGTTGTTGATTACATTAGCGGTGGTGAAGTTCACGCTTATTTATTAGCTGGTGAAGACGCAGAAAATCGCGCAAGAATAGTTAAGAATCATTTAAGAAATGTAATTGGTGACTCTAGTGTTGCCTCTAGAATTGTTCGGAATGTAGGTCACGTCTGTGACAAAGAAGATTTTGAAGTTACTTTGCAACACTTATTCCTATAATAAGTTCAGACTGCTTCGTCCTTGTCTAATATTCTTATAAGCAATAGTTAATTGTGCTATTCGCTTTTCTTTGTTGACTAGAAATAGTGAAGAAAGGTAGAGGGTCGTTTTAAATCTGAACATTAATAGTAGAAAGTAATTGTATTCCTTCTTCTATAAATAAATCAGGTTGTTTGATAATATTAAACCAGTTAAAGGTTCGAAAATCGTCCCATGCTTCCTGTGTTTATGAACCGTCTTTATCAATAAGTATTTAGTTGTGAATAATTACTCGGAAGAATGCCTGTAAGGCGCCTCTCCGTGTTTCGGGTGAGATCAACTTTAGTTGATACCAGCCGAAACATCTAAGAGGGATTCGAAAAGAGGAAAAACAATGCCAATCTTGGCATTGTTTAGACGGCGGGGTCGCGAAATTTCTGGAGGAAATTTGGTGACCGAATCCCGTTCTCTTTCCTATCCAAATAAGAAAAATTGCTAAAATAAAACCATGAACAACCCCAAAGTTACCGCAGGACTATCAATTTCTTTAGATGGCTTTGGTGCAGGTGTAAATCAGAGCTTCGAAAACCCATTTGGAACAAATTTCTCGCCAAATTTACTAGAACGCTGGATGTTTGCGGAGCCAGAAAAGTCTAAGCATACCAAAGAAATAGCATCTATTCTCGACGCAGGCGCATTTATTATGGGTAGTAATATGTTTGGGCCAAAAGACAGGCGAAATAACGAGGAGTGGAAGGGCTGGTGGGGCGATAACCCACCGTACCACGCACCAACTTTTGTGCTTTCTCACACCAAGCGCGAGCCTATCGAAATGGCAGGAGGAACCATATTTTTCTTTGTGACCGGTGGCATTGAATCTGCGCTAGTAAAGGCTAAAGAAGCAGCAGGAGACAAAGACGTAAAGATTATGGGAGGAGCCAATACTATTAATCAATATTTGGCTGCAGGGCTAATTGATGAACTCTGGCTGCATATTCTTCCTGTTACTGTTGGCAAAGGCACCAGACTTTTTGATGGGGTGCCTTCTCTAAAGCTAGAACCGATTGAAATAAGCGGTACCGATGTGGTGACGCATATTCGGTATAAGGTTTTGAAATAGGTTTGGCAAACACTCTGGCAAGATAAAATGTTTCGCGATTGGGCGAACATAATCGATAAAGGCCAATACATGGTCGGAGAATTGGTAGCAGGAAACGAAGTGCAGTTTATTTCCGCAGAAAACGGCTACGGTGTAACGAGTCTTGTAGAAAAACTTATTCCCAATGAGTATTTAGCAATTCGGCAAAGCGCAAACACTAAAGCCAGCGGAACGCAGCTGCAAGAAAAGGAATGGACCGGAGGCACAGAAATCTTTGAGCTTGCATAACACGATGGTGTTACCACTGTGCTTGTAAATTATTATTCCTTCTGGACTAGAAGAAATATTCGATGATAGATTCCCCAAGACCTTGGAACGAGTGAAGGTGTTGGAATAGGGCGTGTCCACAATTTGATTTCGTAAAGAAAAATCGGAATTCCCATACCTCCTTCCTTTTGCGGGTTGCGAGTTTATCCCGCAAACAGCTTCGCTGCTGTACGAGACCCAAAAAACTCGTCGGATGACCTGCGGCAGGACTAATACGCGCGCACCACCATTCTTGAATCCGCATATCTCTCATACACAAAATTATAAATTTCTAAACCTTTATGTGCGCATTCTTGTTCGGTATAAAGCGTTGCTGGAAGTCTTGGGAATATGACATTCGAAATTGCAATTTTCACACCAGCTCGCAACGGCTCAAAATCGCGCCAACCTGGGACTAACTTTTCCTTCAATTTTTCCAATAGCTCTTTAGATACTAACCGTACTTTTTCTGTATCATTAGGATCTAAATTATCTTTTTGTAGTAAATCAAATATCGCCAGTTCATCTTCGGTCAGCCCCTCCTTGACTGAGCGCTCTTCTTCTACGTCCAAATCTTTTGCCAAGTCCACCAAGTCATTAAGAAGCTGATCAATATCGTGTGCGCCAGTGTTGTACTCTTTCAATAACGAATTCAAGCGCTCAATAAACTTTGCTCGCTTACGATTCTTTCGAACCATTTCTTCAATTTTGTCTTTTAACTCTGCGCTCAAGCTTTCTGCCTGTATATTCTTATTATCCAACTTCGTAAAGAATTCATGAAGTGCATCCACATCAAGCGCACTTAGATCACGCAATCTCTTATGTTGCGGAATAACATATTCGCCAGCCTGAATAGATCGGTCAAGTAAATCTTCTAAATCTTTTTTTACTTGTGTTACATCAATACTTGACGAGCCAACATCACGAATTCGTGATGCAATAATCTTAATCGCAGTCACTTCCTCGTAATAATCATCGGCGATCGGATCCGGCAGAACAGAGCGATAGGCACTGTGAATATTTGCCGCCAAATTGAGAAACTTCTTTTTCTTCGTCTGATCACCCAGAATAGTGTTGACCGCGTGTTCAATCAAAAGCAGTTTTTCTGCTCCCGGTACGGCTAATATTTTCATAATGTCTATGTTCTCGCTTTGCAAAAATTCCTTCCCACTCTTAAGTGCCACCAATAGCTCCGCCATCAGCTCGTCCTTGCTCCTAATAATATCGTCTTCATCGTTGCCAGATGTGGCATAAATAGCCAGCGCCCTCTCTATGTTTTTGAATACGCCAATATAGTCCACGATCAAGCCATTTTTCTTGTCTGGTGATACGCGGTTTGCCCGAGCAATCGCCTGCATCAACGTATGATTTTTGAGTGGTTTATCTAGATACAAGGTAGAAAGATTTGGCACATCAAAACCAGTCATCCACATCGCACAGACAAACACGATTCGCAGATTGGTATCTGGTTTTTTGAATTCTTCTTCCAGATTACCGGTCAAAATGCGTGAGCGAATGGGCGCCACATCAATCTCAAACTCTTCCATATCTTCCATCTCGTTTTGATTGTTGCCCAGGCTTACCATCGCAGCCATGTCTACATTTTCATGACGTGCCAATTGTTCTTCAATTTTCCCGCGTTCATAGTCGTTAGTTGCTCGTCCCAAATCCATTCGTAGTTTGCCGATGTAACGCTCCCATTCTTTCTTCACCTTGTCATACATTCTAAAAGTGGTTTTCTTATCCACAGACACCACCATCGCCTTGCCGTCATAACCTCGCCCTACAAAATGTTGGACGATATCGCGGGCTATAGCATTCAATCGATCTTCACGCGTTACGATATGATAAAAAGTAGAAAATTCTTGCTCCAGCTTTTCTTCTTCATCATCGTTTAAATCATAAAATTCCATCACTTTGCCAACCTCATCTTCCAAACGGTCATTTACATTTTCCAGCCGTGGTACTCGGTTTTCATAATACAAAGGCACGGTCGCACCATCACGCACTGAATCACCAAAGTTATACTCCGAAACATATTCGCCGAAAGTCTCACGAGTTTTTTCCTCGCCCTCTTGCATGAGTGGTGTACCAGTAAAGCCAATAAACGAAGCATTGGGCAAGGCTTTGCGCATATTCTGCGCCATGCGGTCGTATTGGGTGCGGTGTGCTTCGTCGGTCATCACAATAATATCATCGCGCTCAGAGAGTGCACCCTCTATATCTTCAAACTTAAAAATAGTAGTAAATACTTGGCGATGATCTGCTCGCAAAAGTTCCTTAAGATTATCTTTAGAAGTAGCCTGCACCTCTTTTTCATATACCGCGCCTACGGTTGCGAAGTTTTTATAGGCCTGGCGGTCTAGATCTTTTCGGTCGGTAACGATGACAAACGTAAAATTGCCCGGCAGTTTGCGCAGTACCTTTTGCGATAGATACACCATAGAAAATGACTTACCCGAACCTTGGGTATGCCAAAATACCCCGAGCTTCCCCTCGTTCTCTTTTCTTTTTATTACTTTTTGAAAAGCGCGATTGACCCCGAAATATTGGAAATAACGCGGAACAATCTTTTTGACTTCAGCAGATGATGAGTTGAACAAAATAAAGTTTTCAAAAATATCCAGCATCCGCCCTTTATCGCAAATACCAGAAATAATTGTGGCAAGGTCGGTCTTGGGTGCGTCGTCTTCACTTTTGGCTTTCTTCCATTCGTTGAAAAATTCAAACGGCGAAGTCAGCGAGCCGAATTTGTTTTCGATGCCGTTACTGATAATCACGCCCATGTTGTACCAAAAGAGTTTTGGAATGGTGCGCTTGTAGTCGCGCAAGTTGTCGCGGTAGGCGTCTACCAAGCTTTTGTGCGAAGCTTTGAGCTCAAGGAGTACTAAAGGAATGCCGTTTACAAACAGCACCACATCGGGCCGGCGAGTATACATTTCGCCCACCACCCACAGTTGCGACACACACAAGAAATCATTATTGCTGGGGTTTTGGAAGTCAAAGAATCGCACCGTTACGTCTTCAAATTCGCCATCTCTGCCTGCCACTTGCACACTTGCGCCACCACGAAGAAGCGAGTACACTTCGCCGTTAGCATTTACCAAAGACAAATGAGACCGGTCGCGCATTACTTGCTCCATCGCTTGCTCTAGAGCATCGGTCGGCAATTCTGGATTGAGTTTTTGCAGTGCGGGCAATAGATACTTTTTGAGTACCACCTCGCCACGATGCGCTCGCCCTAGCCTGGCGTCGTCTTCGTCGGAATACGCATTGATATGACACGCTTCATTCGCCCAAACTTCTTTGACGAGTTTGATGACGGTTTGTTCGACTAGGTTGTCTTCGGAAAATGGGTTCATAGTCATTTTTGGTTTAACCATAAATTTTTCGGGAGAAATTTGTTTATTTCATCGTCAGAAAATGTGAATTCCTCTTGTTCTCTCAAAGCGACCGAGGCCATTTTATAAGCTTTGGAAGTAGTAGGAAGTGCATTTTTATAAATCAAATCAAGATCGCGCAATAAATGATCACGTTCCCCCAAAATATTTTCCTCAGTTATCTTTTCATTCATTATATCTGCAATAAGACATGTATATTTTTCTCTGACTTGCCATAATTGATGTGCTGTCTGTTTATATTTATATGCTTTTCCTTCTGGATCAAAACTCATCTGAAATATAGCTAATCCGAGACCAGAAAATGTAAAAATTGATCCTAAAATAAGAAGGTAATTTTGATCTGCGATAAGCGAGCCGAACAAGCCAGACGAGCCTAAAACCAACACGATAAGATTAACCCACTTGAAACGTCTGGCGTGTAATTCTTGTATCTCAAACTCCTTTTCGTACGTTTTATGAGAATAAACAACTCGACCGAACGATTCTCTTATAATTTGTAAATTTATTTTATCCATATAAATTTTAATAATTATTTCCAATAGGAACTAGTATACGACCCAACCCAACACATTTATTATCTTTTATAATGTAGCACTCAACATAATGTTCGCCATAGTACAATGTGCTTTCTTGCCTTGTTTCTCTTCCAGAATCATCATATATTTGTCCTCTCAATGCAGTTGCATTTTGAGCTTCAGCTCCAAAGTTTCTTATTTTCCATTTGATCGCATAGGGAGTTGGTACATTATGAGTAACTTTGAATAAAAGTTTTTTCTTTTTTTGAATAGGTAATCTTTTTGCAAGAAATGATAGCAATGTGCTATCTCTGAATCCATTCTGTTTCGTAATATCAGCGTCTATGGATACGTTGTAACTTGGATCTACCACAAACGGTATCCTATACTTTTGATCAAGATATTCCTCCGCTTCAGAAGGATATTGATCATTGAGCTTGGTAAGTCTTGAATACTCATCTTTAATGGCAGTTGCTGTTACAGCCCCTGCTATTTTCGGGAAATCATCACCAAATATCTTTTTCCATTCATCCACCGCCTCCTCATATTTATTATCTATTTCAAAATCAAGTGCCTTTTGAGCCCGATTGAGAGCTGTCGTTATGTGGTTACATAAATCTTGATCGGTCGTACTTTGAAGAAAAGACTTAAAAAAATCAACCATTGATTGTGCGGTAGTAGAATTACCAAGAATACTACTTGAGAAAAATGACAAAACCATCTGCTCTATTTCATAGGTTCTGATTCGAGCCGTGCAATTTTCAGACCACTTTTTAATCGATCTGATTATAAATTTTGTTTTCCCTGTAATAGCATCAGATTCCGCTATTTCTAAAATTTCTTTTCTATAGTCTTGAATATGCCACGATCCACCATTTTCTGAATCAGGAATAGTGAAAGTTCCATCACTATTTTCCCATCCCGGCACAAGCTCTACGTCGTGTTTGGTATCTGCAAATTCTAACTTTACAATCTTGCCATAAGCACTTATGGGAGTATTTGGATATTTTTCTTCGAGTATTTTTTTTACATCTTGCAGTAGTTGTGATTGTTTATTTGAAATGTTGTCGTCATATTGTGCAAATTTTTCCGGAGGCATTATAAAAATAACATCAATGTCTCGAGCTGGCCTGATTGATGTATGCTTTCCATACGAACCTATTAACAACTTTGTGCTACCAGAATAAGTAGTATTCGGATAATAGTAATTATGCAGCTTTTCACAAACGCCATTATATTTAATCTTAGCGTCATCTTTTTGAGCTGGTGTGAGTTTTATGTTTTCATAAAACTTTTCAAATTGTTGTTCAATCGTATTCATATATTTAATTTTTAACCTCCCGTTTCCCCGTGACCAGCTGGGGAATTAAAAGATCGCGGGTTTTGGATAGGATTTTGTTTTGTCTTTCTATATTGAATACTTGATCAAATAAATTTTTTACCAACGACCCGAATCGAATTTTTATTTCATTGTTTGGAATAAGAAACAATACTCTACTAAGATTTTCTTTTGTAATTTTTGGTTGTGCAGCACCTGTAATTAAAGAACTCACGCTAAATTGCCTCATGCGTAAGTAAATCATTTCGGTAGAAATTATTTCACCTTGTATGATATGGGCATGATTACTAACCCAAAATTTTTCATCAACAAATTGGAGCATGGGTTTCCCGTCTGGCGTAATAACTGAACCATCTTCGGCAATCAAAAGATAGCGACCATCAAAAATATAATTATTGACATAATCAATAATTTTTGCAGCTCCATAATATGGATATATGCCTTGTATTTCTTGTCTTTTAATACTTGAAATAGGCTTTCTCTTTGAATCAAAATTTTTAACTACATCATAAAACCTCTTTACCTCCCACCCTTCGGGGATTTTGCCGTATTCGGTGCCAGAGTCTATGAGGCAGAGTTTTTCGTGTCCAGGGAATTGGAATTTCACAAACCATTCGCGATACAGTCGCTCTGCCATCTCCTCCAAAATCTTGATCCGCTTCTCGTTGTTTTCTATCAAGTCGTCGTAGGCAGAAAGAACGGATGCAATATTTTTCTGTATTGAAAAATCTGGAGTCTGAACGATAGTGTTTTCAATCAAAGGAATGCGAAGGTTACTCACAGTTGCACCTGAGTTCTCGGATTGTTTAAACTGCCGTTGAATCGAGGGTGAAATCAATTGATAAAGGAGATAGCGAGAATCGACTTTTTTTGGCCTAATCAGTACTACCCTTTGGCCTAAACATATTTTGTCATTAGTATTTACGTATCCTACCTGACCTATTGGTGCTTCTCTAGAGAGAATACTGTCACCCTGTTTTGGCACAGCTCTTTTAGTTCGCGAAGTAAATGTAGTAAAGTCGGTGTAACTCGCTTTTTCTCTGATAATTCTTCCGTCTGATAGGTTATAGTTGCGTACGACAAAATACCCATTATCTGCCCAGATTGGTGTTGAATGGGGGCAATCAAATACGTCTGCAACATCCCCTAATTTTTGTTTAGTCCAAGTGCTCATATTTTTTTGTTATCTCTTCTTACATCCCTAAAACCATCATCAAAGATTTCATAATAATCGGCATAAATATATTTTTGGCCATAATCGGCATAACTAAGAGGCTCAAGGATTTTTAGACCTTTGAGCCGTTCAATCACCTTGTACGCGCCTGGAGCAGTGAAGCCTGTCCATTTCATTATTTCTGCCACACCGACAATCGGTTGACCAAACAACTTGCGCACTATCTCTAGTGTGGACTCAGCTGATTTTTTGCCAAGCTTTTGCATTTTAGCAAAGTCGCGGTCACGCAAGGCAGTGATTTTTGTGCAAATTTCAATAGAAGAGTTGGCAATTTCTGCGACACCCTCAAGGAAAAATTCCAGCCAGCCGTCAACATCGGCCTCTTCGTCATGGTATGCCTGTAATTTCTGGTAATACAGCTTTTGGTGTTTCTTGAAGTAGTTAGAGAGATACAGCACAGGCAATTCTAAAAGTTTTGCATGTTGAATATACATAGTAATGAGCATTCGTCCCGTTCGACCATTGCCGTCAGTGAATGGATGAATAGTCTCAAACTGAGCATGGATAAGCCCCGCCTTTACCAATGAAGGATAGTCATCTTTTGCGTGGATGAAGTTCTCAAGATCATCAAGAGACTTATGCATGTCGCTTGGCGCTGGAGGTACGAAAGATGAATCAGAGGGAGTTTTCCCACCAATCCAATTTTGACTACTGCGAAACTCACCCGGATAGGCATGTTGGGTTGAACGCGCACCGGTCATTAACTTTTCATGAATTTCTTTTATCAATCGTAAAGAGATCGGCAATGTTTCCGTTCTCTCCATGCCGTAGTTAACCGCCTCAACATAGTGGATGATATCATCAACATCAGGATGTTGTCGTGATTTTTCTTCTGTAACGGAAGCAGCGACTGCGTCTTGCAAGGTTGCTTGAGTTCCTTCAATCTGACTTGAGTATGCTGCATCCTTTTTTATGAACATTAAAAGAAAAAAATCTTTATCAGGCAAAAGTTGCGTAATACCATCAAGTTTGCCAACCAATCGGATGGCTTCTTCGTGTTTCTTGTAGAGTTTTGAACTCATGACAAAACCGCCCTTTGGAGGAAAATCAAAAGGGGTAAAGGCTTTAAAACCCTCCTTTTGGGCTATATATCGGCCGATTTTTGGTTTGTTTATATTGTTCATACAGATATAAACATATTATACCATTTCGTTTATATTGGCAAGTGAGATGTAAACTGTTTATATAATCTTTTTCCAGTCCGTCTGGATCTTATTTTCTAACTCGTGCGCGTCTTTGGTGAGCGTGGTAAATTCACTCATTAGCTCTTTCATCCGTGCCTCAAAATCCGCATCGTCCATTTCTTTTTCTACAATCTCTACATACCGCCCCGGATTGAGCGAATAGTCATTGGCTTTGATTTCGTCCAATGTGGCTACCTTGCACCTGCCTTTGATGTCTTCATATTGCCCCGCGCCTTCTTCGCCACGATACCGGCGCACTATGCTGGCAATTTCCTGTGTTTGTTCTTCTGTCCAGGTGTTATGCGCGCGGTCTATCGGCGTAAAAATGTCTTGGGCGTTGATGAACAGAATTTTCTTTTGTCTGTCGGTGCCTATTTTACCTTTATCGAAAAACCACAGCGTACAAGAAAGCGTCGCGTTCATAAACATATTTGACCCGACCGAGATAATTACATCCACAAAGCCGGCATCTGCCATTTTGGCGCGGATTTCTTTTTCTTTATTGCCTGCATCACTAGCACTATTGGCCATCACAAACCCCGCTCGGCCTTTGCTACTCAAAGCGCTGGCAAATATTTGCATCCATAAATAGTTAGCATTGCTAATTTCGCCCTGACCAGTGATAGGTAGGCCGTAGTTGTAGCGTTTGTCGCCTTGCAAACGTGCTGGGTCTATAACCATCTGGCCGTTTTTGTCTTTACCCTTTACATTGAACGGCGGATTGGCGAGCACATAGTCAAACTGACCAATGCTTTTGTGCGGATCTTCATAAAAAGAGTTGGCCAGCTCGATCTTGCCGGAAAGGCCGTGGATAGCCAGGTTCATCTTGGCCACGCGCATATTGTTGGCGCCTTTTTCTTGGCCATAAATACCCACTTCTTCCATGATTGGTCGTTTGTTTTTTTGATGGCGCGCCACGAAGTTGGCTGACTGCACAAACATACCGCCACTTCCACAGGCTGGGTCTAATATCTTGCCGTGATACGGCTCAATGACTTCTACTAGTAATTTAACAATAGATTGTGGCGTAAAGAACTCGCCACCCTTGGCGCCTTCGGAACGGGCAAACTCGCCCAAGAAATATTCATAAATGCCACCGAAGGCATCGCCCTCAATATCATCGGGAATTTGGTTAAAATTCTTAAGGAGAGTAAGGAGAATGCGACTATTTTCTGCCGGTTGTGATGAAAGCTTGGTGTAATCCTGCGGAAGTATGCCGGCAAGTTCGCGGTTTTCTTCTTCAATGGTCTTCATCGCATCGTTAATAGCACGGCCAATATTTTCACCCTCGGGCATATTCATAAGGTGCGAATATCCTGCAGTTTCGGGAATATACGGCACACCTAGTTGTTTGTAGTTATCTGGCGTGATGGGCGCCTGACGGCCGGAGGTTTGCGTTCGTTCGGCGCGGATTTCTTTTTCTGCCTGCCTGAATTTTACATCGGCAAATTTAAGGAAAATTAGACCCAAAATAGGCTCGGCAATTTCGTTAAGCTTTAGCTCACCATTGGCGCGCAGTTGTTCTGCCGCTGCCCAGAGTCTTTCGTAAAGTTGTTTTTGATTGGTCATAAGTAAATTTTCCTAAATATAGTATTATTCCTCAACATCGCCATTGCCCCAACGACCAAGTGCTAAAACG
>Ga0105047_10003148_pt1 | contig 29179 bp, 26 predicted proteins | sample MAT04_FD_78384 | JGI IMG/M metagenome (GOLD analysis project Ga0105047, IMG submission 78384) | Freshwater microbial communities from Lake Fryxell liftoff mats and glacier meltwater in Antarctica - MAT-04 (megahit assembly) | ecosystem: Environmental > Aquatic > Freshwater > Ice > Liftoff... | reverse complement strand
GATCTTCTCCCATCTGGCGTGGGCCGATGCACCGGACCACCCCACGGTGCTCGCCCAGGCGCGCGTGTTCGATCAAGCCGTCACCGCGGCGGAACGACGGGGCGCGCGGCTCGAGGTGCGCCACCTCGCCAACTCGGCCGCCACCCTGACCAACCCCGCCATGCACTACGACCTCGTGCGGCCGGGACTGGCCGTCACGGGGCTCTCGCCGGTGCCGCAGATCGGTGACGCCGCGCACTTCGACCTCGTGCCCGCGATGCGGCTCGAGGCGACGCTGGTGCTCACCAAGCGCGTTCCGGCTGGGCAGGGCGTCTCCTACGCCCACCTGTACACGACCGCGCGCGAGACGGTGCTGGGCGTCCTGCCGCTGGGGTATGCCGACGGCATCCCCCGGCACGCGTCGGGGACCGCGGAGCACTGGGGTGGCCCGGTCCAGGTGGGCGGCCGACGGCTCGGCGTCGCCGGCCGGGTGTGCATGGACCAGGTGGTGCTCGATCTGGGGCCCGGCGCGGCGGAGGTCGCCGGTGACACCGTCGTGCTGTTCGGCTCCGGGGCGGACGGCGAGCCGACGGCCCAGGACTGGGCGGACGCCGCGGGCACGATCTCCTACGAGATCGTCACCCGGCTGGGCGGGCGCGTGCCGCGGGTGTACGTCGGTGGCTGAGGCCCGGGCCAGGGAGCTGGCCCTCGCGGACGCCGAGCAGACCAGGGCATGGGGTCGGCGGCTCGCGGTGGTGCTGCGCGCGGGGGACCTCGTGGTGCTCAGCGGTCCGCTCGGCGCGGGCAAGACGACGCTGGCCCAGGGGATCGGGGCGGGGCTCGGGGTGCGCGGCCAGGTGGCCTCGCCGACGTTCATCATCGCCCGCGTGCACCCCTCGCTGACCGACGGGCCCGCCCTGGTGCACGTCGACGCCTACCGGCTCGGCTCGCTCGAGGAGCTCGACGCCCTCGACCTCGACGCCTCGCTGGAGGAGTCGGTCACGCTCGTCGAGTGGGGTGAGGGGCTTGCCGAGGTGCTCTCCGACGACCGGCTCGAGATCGCCCTGGACCGCCCGCACGGTGCGGGGAAGGAACCGGACGGGTCGGACCTCGGCGGGTCGGGGGTGCGCCGGGTGACCGTGCGCGCCGTCGGGCCGCGCTGGATCGGGGTCGTCCTGCCGGCCTGATCGTCCCCGGCGGCCGCGTGCCGTCGACCACCCGTGCCGTCGACCACCCGTGCCGTCGCTCATCTGAGTGCCGCCTTCACCTGCGGGCTTCCGCTCACCTGAGTGCGGCCGACCACCCGTGCCGCCGACCGGTGGGAGGATGACGCCGTGCTGGTCCTCGCTCTCGACACGTCCGCCGACATCACCGTCGCTCTCGTCCGGGACGGCCGGACGCTGGCCCACCGCCGCGTCGCCGAGCAGCGGCGGCACGCCGAGCTCCTCGCCCCGCTGGTCGTCGAGGTGCTCGCCGAGGCGGGCCTTGCCGCCGACGGGCTGGACGTCGTGGTCGTGGGGACCGGTCCGGCGCCGTACACCGGTCTGCGAGCGGGGCTGGTCACGGCCCGCACGCTGGCGTGGTCCCTGTCGATCCCCGTCCACGGGGTGTGCAGCCTCGACGCGTTCGCGGTCCAGGCCTTCGCCGCCGGCGTCGCAGGCGGCAGCGACGAGGTGCTCGTGGTCACCGACGCCCGCCGCAAGGAGGTCTACACCGCGCGGTACCGGCGCGGCGTCGACGGGTCGACGGTGGGCCCGGGTCCGCTCGGCCTCGCAGCCGACGTCGAGCGGGTGGCGGCGCCCACGGTCGTGTCACCGGCCGCCCTGGCGGGCGACGCGTCGACGGCGCGCGCCGTCGTCGTCGGACCGGGCGCCGCGCTGTATCCGCAAGACCTCACGCCGGCGCCCGGCGCCCCGACCGAGCTCGACCCGTCCGTCCTGGCCCGGCTTGCGGTGCTGCGAGCGGTCGGTGGCCTCGCCCAGCCCACCGAGCCGCTCTACCTGCGCCGGCCCGACGTCCTGCCCTCGGCCGGTCGCAAGCGGGCGACGGAGCGGGCGTGAGGAGTTCGCCGGACGACGGGCCGCTGCGCGCGCTGACGCCGGCCGACGTCGCGGCCGTCGCGGAGCTCGAGCGTGAGATCTTCGCCGTGTCGGCGTGGACCGCGGCGATGGTCCGCGAGGAGATCACCGGTCCGGGCCGCTGGTACGTCGGGCTGCCGGACGAGGTGGGCCACCTCCTCGCCTACGCCGGAGCCTGGTTCGACGGCGACGTCGTGCAGGTCATGACCCTCGGCGTGGCACCGAGGGCGCGCGGCGCCGGGCTCGGTCGGCGCCTGCTCGAGGCACTCGTCTGCCACGCGCGCGACGTCGGGGCGCGGGCCGTGCTGCTCGAGGTGCGCGTCGACAACGAGCCGGCGATCGGGCTGTACGAGCGGGCCGGCTTCGTCACGCTCGGGCGCCGCCGCCGGTACTACCAGCCCGAGGACGTCGACGCCTGGACCATGCGCCTGCCGCTGGCCCCACCCACCGCCGGGCCGACCTGACCTACCGTCAGACGACGGCGGTCGTCTGACACCCCCGCCCGCCGCTTAGGCTGGGACCATGCCTGATGCCAGCCTCGTCCTGGGGATCGAGACCTCCTGCGACGAGACCGGCGTCGCGCTGGTGCGGATCGACGGGGACCGCAGCGAGCTGCTCGTCGATGTCGTCGCAAGCTCGATGGACGAGCACGCGCGGTTCGGCGGGATCATCCCGGAGATCGCCGCGCGCGCCCACCTCGAGGCGATGGTCCCGACGATCGAGCGGGCCCTGGCGTCGGCAGACGTCGACCGCGGTCAGGTCGGGTCGATCGCTGTCACCGCCGGTCCGGGGCTCGTCGGCCCGCTCACCGTTGGCGCCTCGGCGGCCAAGGCGCTGGCCGTCGGGCTCGGCGTTCCGCTGTACGGCGTCCACCACGTCATCGGCCACGCCGTCGTCGACGAGCTGGTGCACGGGCCGTTCCCCGAGCGGGTGATGGCCCTGGTGGTCTCCGGCGGGCACTCCTCGCTGCTGCTGCTCGACGACACCATCGGGGTGACCGAGCTCGGCTCGACGCTGGACGACGCCGCGGGGGAGGCCTTCGACAAGGTCGGCCGGCTGCTCGGTCTGCCCTACCCCGGCGGGCCCCACATCGACCGGCTGGCCCGGGACGGGGACCCCGCTGCGATCCGCTTCCCGCGGGGCCTGACGGCAGCCAAGGATCAGGCCGAACATGCGGCGGACTTCTCGTTCTCCGGGCTGAAGACGGCCGTCGCGCGATGGGTGGAGGCTCGCCAGGACGCGGGTGAGGAGATCCCGCTGGCGGACGTCTCGGCGTCCTTCGCCGCGGCGGTCGCCGATGTGCTCACCGCCAAGACCATCGCGGCCTGCCGGCGCCGCGGCGTCGACACGCTCGTCGTCGGAGGGGGGTTCTCGGCCAACTCCCAGCTGCGCGAGATGGCGGCTGAGCGGTGCGCGGACGCGGGGATCGACCTGCGCATCCCGCCGATCCGCTACTGCACCGACAACGGTGCGATGATCGCCGCCCTCGGCGCCGCAGTCGTCCGGCGTGGCCTGCCGCCCTCCCGCCTCGACCTGCCCGTCGACTCCTCGATGCCGCTCACCCAGGTCCTGGTCTGACCCCACGGCCCGCCGGTCGCCGTGCGGACCCGGAACCAGGTCGGTTCCGAGTCTTCCGCGGTGGCCCCCGGCTGGGTGGTGGGCGTCAGCGGGAGGTCCAGAGCCGCCAGACGCGGCTGCCGTCCGGGCAGCAGAACCGGTCTACAGCGGCTTGCCTGCGCGCATCTCCGCCACCAGCGCTGCGACGACTGCGCCGAGGTCGCCGTCGTTGCGGCGGGCGACGGCGCGCTGGCGCTGGTAGGAAGCACCCTTGCGCAGGATGGTGCGCACCTGGTCGAGCTCAGCCGAGCAGCGCAGTCGCTCGGCGACCGGCTCGAGCTCGACGAGCAGCCGCTCGACGGCGTCGGTGACGAGCTCCTCGTCGCCGGCCCGGTTCAGGATGATGATCGCGTCCATCCCGTACCGAGCCGAGCGCCACTTGTTCTCCTGGGCGAACCACGGCGGCAGGCTCGGCAGCGGACGCCCCTCATCGAGCATCGTCGAGAAGTGCTCCACGAGGCAGTGGATGAGCGCGGCGAACGCGAGCACCTCGGTGAGGTTGGACGCGCCGTCGCAGATCCGCATCTCGAGGGTGCCGAACCGCGGCGAGGGTCTCAGGTCCCAGCGGATCTCGTCGACCTCGTCGATGACGCCGGTGTGCACCATGTCGGCGGTGTAGGACTCGAACTGCTCCCACTGGTCGAACTGGAACGGCAGACCCGCCGTCGGCAGCTGCTGGAACATCAGCGCACGGTTGGACGCGTACCCGGTGTCCTTGGCTCCCCAGAACGGCGAGGAGGCCGACAGGGACTGCAGGTGCGGGAAGTACGTCAGCACCGCGCGCAGGATCGGCAGCACCTTTGCCCTGTCCTCGATGCCCACGTGCACGTGCACGCCGTAGATGAGCATCTGGCGGCCCCACCACTGCGTGCGCTCGATGAGCGTGTTGTAGCGCTGCCGGTCGGTAACCTTCTGGTTGCTCCACTGGGCGAACGGGTGGGTGCCGGCGCACATGAGCTCGACCCGCAGCGGGTCGGTCACCGCGCGCAGCTCGTCGACCGAGCGCTGCAGGTCCGCGCCGGCCTCGGCGACGGTGCGGCAGACGCCCGTGATGATCTCGACGGTGTTGAGCAGCAGCTCCTGCTTGATCGTCGGGTGCTCGCCGCCGCCGGCGGGGGCGACGGTGTCGAGCACCGTCCGGGCGACCTGGCGCAGGTCACCGGAGTCGGAGTCGACCAGGGCCAGCTCCCACTCGACCCCGAGGGTCGAGCGCTCGGACCGTGCGAACGCGATCTCCATCAGACCGGCTCCACCACGAGGACCTGCTGGGACCCGGCCACGCGGGTCAGGACGATGGTCGCCTCGCCGTCGCCGCGCAGGTCGAGCTGCTTGCGCAGCTGCTCCGGCACGACGGCGGTCCCGCGCTTCTTGATGGTCAGGCGCCCGACGCCGCGCTCGCGCAGGGCGCTGCGCAGGCGCTTGAGCCCGAACGGCAGGACGTCGAGCACCCGATAGGCCTGGGCGACGTCGGTAGGTGCGAGCTGGTCGGATGTCACGTAGGCAATCGTGGCGTCCAGCAGCCGCCCGTGCACCTGGTCGGCGACCAGGGCGACCAACCCGGCGCGGATGACGGCGCCGTCCGGCTCGTAGAGGTAGGCGCCCGGCGGCCCGACGTCGGGCGGTTCCAGGCCGTCGTCCGGCATCCGCAGGGTCGAGGCGGTCGACCCGCGCAGCACGAGGGCGCTGCGACCCGGTCCGTCGGGGGCGAGCGGGCCGAACCACAGCCCCGCCTCGACGACGTCGCCGTCGACGCTCACCCACTGCGCCTCCGCGTCGGCCGGCACCTCGGTGTGCGCGATCGCCGGGCCGACCTTGACGCCCAGCGCCGGTACCCGCTCGCGCACGGCAAGGACGTCGCCGAGGGGCGGGCTGTAGGCGGCCGGGTCGTGCCGACGTCGCCCGCCGACGGTCCGCCGGGCCGGGTCGGCGAAGACGCCGTCGACTCCCTCGGCTGCCAGATCGAGCGCCAGGCCGTCCCCGTGCCGCACAACGGCCTCCGGGAAGTGGCGCAGGTTGACCGTGGCGATCGCCGCGGTGAGCTCGTCGACGTCGGTCGCCAGCACGCGCAGGCCCAGGGCGGCCATCGCCATCGCGTCCCCGCCGATACCGCAGGTGAGGTCCGCCACGTGGACCAGCCCGGCCGCCGAGTATCGCTGGGCGTGCCGCGCGCCGACGGTCAGTCGGGTGGCCTGCTCCAGGCCGGCCTGGGTGAGCAGCATGCCGTCGGCGAAGTCGGCGAACTTCTCGCGGGCCCGCAGGCGCAGCCGCGACTGGGTCAGCGCGGCTGCGACGAGCACCGGGTCGACGCCCTCGCGCGCCAGCCGCTCCGACACAGCCATCGCGATCCGCTCGTCGTAGGGGGGCAGAGCCCCGAGCAGCGCCCATCCCGCGGGGCTGAGCAGCAGCGACAGAGCGGCGGGGTCCATGGCCCGATCCTGCCAGGTGGCGCGGTGCGCGAGGGTCGCGGGCGGTCGCGGCAGGGCGGGAGCCCACCCCGCGCGGGCCGTCGGCGGCCGGGCCCGTTGGCACTCGGATTGACCGAGTGCTAACGGACGCATAGATTCGTCCTGGTCCTCCCCACCCGGGGAGGCCAGCCGCACGGTCAGGCTGACCGGCACCCGCGACGACGGGCGGCCAGGCCCTGCTGCCCACCATCTGTTCCCACGAATGCGAAGGGGAGGTCCGCTGTGTCGGTCTCCATCAAGCCGCTCGAGGACCGTGTTGTCGTTCGTACGCTCGAGGCCGAGCAGACGACCGCCTCCGGTCTGGTCATCCCGGACACCGCGAAGGAGAAGCCCCAGGAGGGTGAGGTCCTCGCGGTGGGTCCCGGCCGCGTCGACGACAAGGGCCAGCGCGTGCCGCTGGACGTCGCCGTCGGCGACACCGTCATCTACAGCAAGTACGGCGGCACCGAGGTGAAGTACGCGGGCGAGGAGTTCCTCATCCTCTCCGCGCGCGACATCCTCGCCGTCGTGGTCAAGTGATCTGACCGCACGCACGACGAAGGCCCCGGACCACCCGGTCCGGGGCCTTCGTCGTGCGTGCGGCCGGCGACCTCAGCCGGCGCGGCGCAGGCGCTCGGCCAGCAGGGACGTCCGCTCGTCCTCGGACAGCCCGCCCCACACGCCGTACGGTTCGCGCACGGCCATCGAGTGCGAACGGCACGCGTCCATCACCGGGCACGTCGCACAGACTGCCTTGGCCGAGTCGGCCCGACGGCGACGTGCGGAACCGCGCTCCCCCTCCGGGTGGAAGAAGAGCGTCGGGTCGGCCTCACGGCACGCGCCCTGGTACTGCCACTCCCACAGGTCCATCACGGGACCGGGCAGTCGTGAGATCTCGGTCACAGGTCCTCCAAGGGATGGTGCAGCGATCTGCCCAACCTAGAACCGCGCCAGAAGTTGGTCAACCCTTGGGGCGGAACTGGTGCGCCGGGTTCCACCTTCACGCGGCACCGGCGTCAACCGCGCGGGCTGTCACGCCACCGCGTCACACGGGTGAAGTGGCGAACCGCGCCACAGGCTGGGCACAATCGCTTCATGCACCTGTGCCGTCGTGTCCGCGCCCTGACCGCGGCTGTCGACGCAGGATGAGCACGGGGCAGCCGATCGACCCGGCGCTGACCGTCGCAGCTGTCGCCCGGCGCCTGGGTGTCGCACCGGCGACCCTGCGGACCTGGGACCGGCGGTACGGGCTCGGCCCCTCCGAGCACCTCGCGGGTGCCCACCGGCGCTACTCCACGACCGACATCGCCCGCCTCCTGACCATGCGTCGACTGACCCTCGAGGGCGTGGCGCCGTCGGAAGCGGCCCGCTCGGCCCGTGAAGGCCGCGGGAGGCCCTCGACGGTCGAGCTGCTTGATGCCTACTCGGACGCGGTGGTCATGGCGCCGGACCCGGCGGCCCTCGCCGCCGCCGCCGGCGCCTTCGACAACGCAGCCCTGCGCTGGATGCTCGCCAGGGTGAACCCGCGCGACGTCCTGGACTGGTGGACCGGGCTGGTCGAGCCGGCCCTCGCCGCGATGGCGGTGCGGCGATCCCTCGAGCGCCCCGGGGAGAGTGCCGTCCGCGGTCTGGAGGCTGCTGCCTTCGCCGAGCTGCGCAGCCGTGTCGCCGCGGCGGGGGTGCGGGCCCGGGCCATCCCCACCCCGGACGGCGGGGCGGTCCTGGTGGTTCCAGCCGGATCGGGACCGGACCTGCTGTCCCACGTCCTTGCCACGGCGCTGGCCGAGCATGCGGTCCCGGCGATGGTCGTCACGGGCGGCGGGCCGAGCGCTGTGCTGGAGGCCGTGACCAGCGTGCGGCCGGCTGCAGTCCTGCTGCACGTCGCTGCCGAGACGCCCGCCGAGCTGGTGCGCAGCCTCGGGGAGCTGGCCTCCGAGCTGCCGCTGTTCGTGCTCCGCGAGGGTGCCGCCCCGCTGGACCTACCCCCGGCGGGCGCCCTGCACCGGGTGCGCACGCTCACCGGTGCCCTGCACGAGATCCTCGCGGTGGTCGGCTGAGGTCGGTCCCGGCCCTGTCTCCGGACGGATCCCGGCCCCGGCCAGCACGCGGCGGGGCTCGCCGACCTTCTCACCCGGCTCGTCCCCTAACGTCCGAGCCCCGGCTAGCCGATGAGGTAGGCGCACGGCACTCATGCCGTGCACTGGAGCAGGACCCTGGTTCTGCGGCGTTGTCGGAAGGAGGGGTATGGCCGGCGTCATCGTGTGCCACGGGTCGGCCGGCGTGCGGGATCGGATCGTCGCTGCCGCGCACGGCGTCCCCGCCCTTGCCCCGGCCCGGTCCGTTGCGACGGCCGAGGAGCTCGTCGCCCTGGCCCGCCGGGTCGCCCCCGCGCTCGTGCTGCTCGACGCCCACCTGCCCGGCTCAGGACCGATCGAGGCGCTGCGCCGGCTGCGCACCCTCGGGGTCACCGCCGTCGTCGTCATGCTGGCCGTCCCCGGCGACGAGATCACCCTCGACCGTGCGATCGCGCTCGGTGCGCGCGGCTACCTCCCGCCCGACGTCGACCGCGCCGAGCTCGCAGCGGTCGCCGCCCACAGCCTGGCCCCCACCGCCGTCCCGCAGCAGGCCGGCCCGCCCGGACGCCTCGGCCTCGTCCCGCCGGTGGGCTCGACGCTCCCGGCCCCCGGCTCCGCGCACCAACGACGTCCCGCCGCAGGTGAGCTCACCCGGCGCGAGCTCGAGGTGCTCGCCGGGATGAGCCACGGCCGGTCGAACGCTCAGATCGGCGCCGAGCTGTTCCTCTCCGAGGACACCGTCAAGACCCACGCCCGGCGGCTCTTCCGCAAGCTGGGTGCCTCCGACCGCGCCCAGGCCGTTGCGATCGGGCTGCGCGCCGGCCTCATCCGCTGAGCCAGGCGCGCCTCGGGTCCACGACCCCGGACACGTAGGATCACCGGGGTGAGCCCCCACGAGCCCAGCACCCCTGACGCTGCCGCCGACCCCTTCGGGATGATCGGCCTGACCTACGACGACGTCCTGCTGCTGCCGGGGGAGACCGACGTCATCCCCAGCGAGGTCGACACCACCTCGCGGCTGACCCGCGAGATCTCCATCCGGGTCCCGCTGGTCTCCGCGGCGATGGACACCGTCACCGAGTCCCGGATGGCGATCGCAATGGCCCGCCAGGGCGGCGTCGGCATCCTGCACCGCAACCTGTCGATCGAGGACCAGGCCCAGCAGGTCACCGTCGTCAAGCGGTCCGAGTCCGGGATGATCTCGGACCCCGTGACGATCGCGCCCGACGCGACCCTCGCCGAGCTCGACGCGCTCTGCGGGACCTACCGGGTCTCGGGGCTGCCCGTGGTGGACACCGATCAGCGCCTGCTCGGCATCATCACCAACCGTGACCTGCGGTTCGTCGACCCCGCCGACTACCCGTCGCTGCTGGTCCGCGACACCATGACCCCGATGCCGCTCATCACGGCCCCGGTGGGCATCGCGCGGGAGGACGCCGCGGCGATCCTTGCCCGGCACAAGGTCGAGAAGCTGCCCCTGGTGGACGACGCTGGCCGGCTGCGCGGCCTCATCACGGTCAAGGACTTCACCAAGTCGGAGAAGTACCCGATGGCCACCAAGGACGGGGCCGGCAGGCTGGTCGTCGGCGCGGCGGTCGGGTTCTTCGGCGACGCGTGGGAGCGGGTCGGGGCGCTCGTCGAGGCGGGCGTCGACGTTCTGGTCGTCGACACGGCCAACGGCCACGCACGGCTCATGCTCGACATGGTCCGGCGGGTCAAGGCGGACCCGGCGCTGCGCGACGTGCAGGTCATCGGGGGCAACATCGCCACCCGCGAGGGTGCGCAGGCGCTGGTCGACGCCGGCGTGGACGCGGTCAAGGTGGGCGTGGGGCCTGGCTCGATCTGCACCACCCGGGTGGTCGCGGGGGTCGGGGTACCGCAGGTCACGGCGATCTACGAGGCGGCCAGGGCGGCCCGGCCGGCCGGGGTCCCGGTGATCGGCGACGGCGGGCTGCAGTACTCGGGCGACATCGCCAAGGCGCTCGTCGCCGGCGCGGACTCGGTGATGCTCGGCGGTCTGCTCGCCGGCTGCGACGAGTCGCCCGGTGACCTCGTCTTCGTCAACGGCAAGCAGTTCAAGCGCTACCGGGGGATGGCCTCGCTCGGGGCGATGCAGTCGCGCGGGGACCGCCGCTCCTACTCCAAGGACCGCTACTTCCAGGGCGACCTGTCCGACGACGAGATCATCACCGAGGGGATCGAGGGTCAGGTGCCCTACCGCGGCGCCCTGGCCGCGGTGACCCGCCAGCTGGTCGGCGGGTTGCACCAGTCGATGTTCTACGTCGGAGCCCGCACGGTGCCGCAGCTGGCGGCGCGCGGCAGGTTCGTCCGGATCACGTCGGCCGGGCTCAAGGAGTCCCACCCGCACGACGTCCAGATGATCCGCGAGGCCCCGAACTACACCAGCCGGTGAGCCGCACCCGGATCGACACCGATGCGGTCACCGCCCTCGTCGAGCGCGTCGCGCGGGAGATCGTCACCCCGCGGTTCCGGTCGCTCGCGCAGGGCGAGGTGAGCGTCAAGGGCGTCGGCGACGTCGTGACGATCGTCGACACCCAGGCCGAGGCCGCGCTCATCGAGGGCCTCACCGCGATCGCTCCCGGGGTGCCCGTCATCGGCGAGGAGGCGACGGCGGCCGACGCGGGCCGGCTCGCCGTCCTGGCGGCAGCGCCGCTCGCTTGGGTGGTCGACCCGCTCGACGGGACGAGGGCCTTCGTCGAGGGCTCGCCCGACCATGCCGTCATGGTCGGCCTGGTGGCCGACGGCGAGGCGGTGGCGGGCTGGATCTGCCTGCCGGCGCACGGGCTGACGTACGTCGCCGAGCGCGGCGCCGGTGGGTATCGCAACGGGGTGCGCCTCTCCCCGCTCGGGTCCCCGCCCGACCCGCTGCGCGGCGGTGTGGCCTCGGGGTGGATGTCGGCGGCGGACCGCGAGGCGATCCTTGCCCGGGCGATGCCGGCCGACCTCGCCGGGCTGAGCCTCGAGGCCAGGATCTGGGCAGGGCATGCCTATGCGCAGGTGGCATCCGGTGCGGTGGACATCCTGGTCTACGGACGCACCTGGCCATGGGACCACGTGCCGGGCGCCGTCCTGGTCAGGGAGGTGGGCGGTGTGGTCCGCCGGTTCGACGGGGCGACCTACCGGCCGTCCGACGGAGCGTCGGGCCTGCTCGTCGCGCCGGACGAGGCGACCTTCCGTCGGGTGCGCGACGGGCTCGGCCTGCAGGGCTGAGCGGCTCAGGCCGGGACCGGGCTCGCCACCGGCGTCCGCGACGGCCACCCGGGCTCGGCCCCCGGACCCGGCAGGCCCTGCCCGGTGCGCCAGGCGTTGAAGCTCTCGGCCCAGGTGCGGTGCGCCTCGACCTGCAGGGCGTGCACCTCGTCGAGGCTCAGTGCTGCGAGCGCCGGGTAGGCGCGCACCAGTGCACCGAGGACGTCGAGGGTGGCCAGCACGTCCGCCTCGGCGCCGTGCAGCGGCGCGGTGCGCACGCCGTAGTGCGCGCACAGGTCTCCGAGCCGGCGCTTGCCGGGGCGGAAGCGGTCGAGGTGCCGGTCCAGCACGAGCGGGTCGATGACCGCGCGGACCTCGTGACCGAGCCGGTCCGGCACGGTGGGCAGCCGGTGGCGGCGCAGCTCGGCGTCCAGCAGCGACAGGTCGTAGCCGGCGTTGTATGCCACGACGGCCTCACCGCGCCGCACGGCCGCGGTGAGCGCGGTCGCGATCTCCTCCAGGGCCAGCAGGGCGGGGCGGCCCAGCGCCATGGCGTGCTCGGTGGTGATCCCATGGATCGCTGCCGCCGCGGCCGGGATGAGAACCCCCGGGTCGACCAGCCAGGTGAGGGTCGACAGGGCGGGCGAGCCCGACGCGGCCCCGGCCATCCTGCGGACCAGCGCGGCGGTGACGACGCGGTCCGTGGCGACGTCCACCCCCGTCGTCTCGGTGTCGAACCCGACAAGGGTCCCGTCGATCCAGCGCATCACGACCTCCTGCTGGTCAGCGTGCCAGGCCGCACCGACAGGCCAGCGCAGGCCACGCCGTGGCCGGTAGCCTTGGCCGGTGAGCAACGAGATCGAGATCGGGCGCGGCAAGCGCGGACGTCGGGCCTACTCCTTCGACGACATCGCGGTCGTGCCGTCGCGGCGCACGCGTGACCCGCAGGACGTCTCGGTCGGCTGGCAGATCGACGCCTACCACTTCGACCTGCCGATCCTCGCGGCGCCGATGGACTCGGTGATGAGCCCCGAGACGGCGATCGCCCTCGGCAACGCCGGCGGGCTCGGCGTCCTGGACCTTGAGGGGCTGTGGACCCGGTACGAGGACCCGACCCCGCTGCTCGAGGAGATCGCAGGTCTCGAGCCGACCGCGGCGACGGCCCGGATGCAGCAGATCTACGCCGCACCGATCATCCCCGAGCTCATCACGCAGCGGCTGGCGCAGATGCGCGCCGGCGGGGTCACGGTCGCCGGCGCCCTCTCGCCGCAGCGGACCCAGCAGCACTGGAAGGCCGTCGTCGACGCCGGGGTCGACCTCTTCGTCATCCGCGGCACGACCGTCTCGGCCGAGCACGTCTCGGGCCGGTCCGAGCCGCTCAACCTCAAGCGCTTCATCTACGAGCTCGACGTGCCGGTCATCGTCGGCGGCGCATCGACCTACACCGCAGCACTGCACCTCATGCGGACCGGCGCCGCCGGGGTGCTCGTCGGGTTCGGCGGCGGCGCGGCGCACACCACGCGGGTCTCCCTGGGCATCCACGCCCCGATGGCCAGCGCCGTGGCGGACGTCGCGGCGGCCCGCAGGGACTACCTCGACGAGTCGGGTGGTCGGTACGTTCACGTCATCGCCGACGGCGGGGTGGGCCGCTCCGGCGACCTCGTCAAGGCCGTCGCCTGCGGGGCCGACGCCGTGATGCTCGGCGCGGCTCTCGCGCGAGCGGCCGAGGCACCGGGGCGGGGCTGGCACTGGGGCCCGGAGGCCCACCACCCTCAGCTTCCCCGCGGCGAACGGGTCGAGGTCGGCACCGCCGGCACCCTGCAGGAGATCCTCTTCGGCCCCGGTCGCCAGGCCGACGGCACGCTCAACCTCGTCGGTGCCCTGCGCCGGGCGCTGGCCACGACCGGCTACTCCGACCTCAAGGAGTTCCAGCGGGTCGAGGTCGTCGTGTCTCCCTACCAGCCGCACTGAGGTTGCAGAAGCACTGAGGTTGCAGAAGCACTGAGTTTTGGGGGCGGCACCGGGGTCTGGGGCGGCACAGGAGCGCCCGCCGCACGGCCGTCGGCGGCTGCGACGGCTCGGTGACCCCCCCGTCGACGGTGCCCGTGACCGGCTGTGCCGGGACCTCGGGCCCACCGCGGCCCCGTGCGGCCCACCGCGGCCCCGGGCCGCCCCGTGCGAGCCTGCTGCGAGGGCCATTCGGACGTCTGCGACGTCGCGCCCCCCCATCGTTTGACAACAGACACAAACAGAACTATACAAAGGAATAACAACATCTGAACGGGCACGACGAAGCGTCAAGGGAGTCGGGTGTACGCGACCGAGAGACAGCAGCAGATCCTCAGCCGTGCTCGCCAGGACGGCCGGGTGGAGGTCAAGGACCTCGCCGCCGAGCTCGAGGTCACCCCTGAGACCGTGCGCCGGGACCTCACCGCGCTGGAGCGTCGCGGTCTGCTGCGCCGGATGCACGGCGGGGCGATCCCGGTCGAGCGCCTGGGCATCGAACCGGCTGTCGCCGACCGGGAGGGCAGGATGGCCGGCCAGAAGGAGCGGATCGCCAGGGCCGCGCTCGACGAGCTGCCCGACGGGGGGGCCGTCCTGCTCGACGCGGGCACCACGACGGTCCGCCTCGCCGAGATGCTGCCCACCGATCGCGAGCTCATCGTCGTCACGCACTCGCTGCCGATCGCCTTGCTGCTCGCCGCCCGGCCCAACGTCGCGCTGCACCTGCTCGGTGGCGCCGTCCGGGGGCGCACGCTGGCCGCCGTCGGACCCTGGGCCGAGCGCTGCATGCAGGACGTCTACGCCGAGGTCGCCTTCCTCGGCACCAACGGCCTGACCGTCGAGCACGGGTTGACCACGCCCGACCTCGTCGAGGCCGGCGTCAAGCGGGCACTGGTCGCCTCGGCCCGACGCGTCGTCGTGCTCGCCGACCACACCAAGTTCGGCCGGTCCGACTTCGCCCACGTCGCCCCGCTGTCGGCGGTGGACACCGTCATCACCGACCGGGACCTCGGGCCGGACCTCGTCGGCGAGATCGAGTCGGCCGGACCCAGGGTGGTCCGCGCATGATCATCACAGTGACCCTCAACCCGTCCATCGACCGAACCTTCGACACCGAGCGGCTCGATCTCGGCGAGGTGAACCGGGCGCTGCGCACGCACCTGGATGCGGGCGGCAAGGGGATCAACGTCTCGCGCGGGCTCCACCAGAACGGCGTGGCGACGATCGCCGTCTTTCCCGTCGGGGGAGCGGACGGACCCCTGCTGGTCGCCGAGCTCGAGGCGGTCGGCGTGCCCGTCCACCCCGTGCCGATCCGGGGGGCCATCCGCTCAAACGTCACGGTGGCCGACGCCGACGGCGCGACCACCAAGATCAACGCACCCGGTCCGCGGGTCGAGGAGTCCGAGCAGGTCGCCATCCTGCACGCCGTGCACGAGCACCTGCAGCGAGGCACGACCTGCGTCATCGCCGCCGGGAGCCTGCCTGAGGGGATCGCGCCGTCCTTTCTCACCCGGCTCGCCGAGCTGGCGGCGGCGCAGCACGTCCCGTTCGCCCTGGACACCTCCGGGGCCCCGCTCGCCGCGGCGGTCCGGGCCGGTGGCCTGTCGGTCGTCAAGCCCAACGACGAGGAGCTGGCCGAGCTGGTCGGCCGTGAGCTGCGCACGGTCGGCGAGGTGCGGGCGGCAGCGCAGGAGGTCATCGTGCTGGGCACCGAGGCAGTGCTCGTCAGCCTCGGCGCACACGGCGCCCTGCTCGTCACCGCCGACGGCTCGTGGTGGGCCGGCGGCCACCCCATCGTCCCGGTGTCCACGGTCGGCGCCGGTGACTCGACGTTGGCCGGCTACCTGTCGGCCGACGCACTGCCGGAGCCCGAGCGTCTGCGGACGGCGGTGGCCTGGGGCCGCGCCGCCGTCCAGCTCCCCGGCACCGAGGTACCCCGCCCCGCACAGATCGACCTGACATCCGTCCGGGTCGTCGAGGAGCCCGACTCGGGCCTCACCCTGAAGGAGCTGTGACATGAGCACCATCCCGCTCATCACCCCCGAGCTCGTCGCACTCGACATCGTCGCCGCCGATCGCGACGGTGCCACGCGCCAGCTCATCGACCTGCTCGCCGCCGCCGGACGGGTCACCGACGCCGACGGCTTCCACGCCGACGTCCGTGCCCGCGAGGCGCAGATGGCCACCGGGATGCCCGGTGGGATAGGCCTGCCGCACGCCCGGTCCGAGCACGTCGCCGTGCCGAGCCTCGCCGTCGGTCGCGTGCCCGCCGGTGTGGACTTCGGGGCGCCGGACGGCCCGGCGACCCTCGTCTTCCTGATCGCAGCACCGGCGAGCGGCGACGCGGCGCACCTCAAGATCCTCGCGGCCCTGGCACGCCGCCTGGTGCACGAGTCGTTCCGCACCTCCATCCTGCTGGCCCCCGATGCGGACACGGTCGCCGACATCATCACCCGAGAGGTGAACCCCTCATGAAGTTCGTCGCGGTGTCGTCCTGCCCCACGGGCATCGCGCACACCTACATGGCCGCTGAGGCCCTGGAGCAGGCCGGCCTCGCAGCAGGCCACGAGGTCGTCGTCGAGACGCAGGGAGCGGCCGGCTCCACGCCGATCGACCCGGCGGTCATCGCCGCGGCCGACGGTGTCATCTTCGCCGCGGACCTCGAGGTCCAGGGCAAGGAGCGATTCGCCGGCAAGCCGACCATCGATGTCGGGGTGAAGAAGGCCGTGCACGACGCCCCCGGTGTCCTTGCCGCGGCGGTCGAGGCCGTCAAGGCGGGTGTCGCCACGGGTGCCGCATCGACCGCAGCGGCGACCCCGGCCTACGCCGCCACGCGGCAGGTCGGCACCGGGACCCGGATCCGCCAGTACCTCATGACCGGCGTCTCCTACATGATCCCGTTCGTCGCCGCCGGCGGCATCCTCATCGCGCTGGGCTTCCTGCTGGCCTCGGTGGCCTGGGCCGAGAACGGCGCGATCGAGGTCACGGCCGTGGACCAGGCCGTCCTGTGGACGGCGTTCGAGTGGGGCAACCTGCAGCACTGGTCCGTGCTGCTCTTCCAGATCGGCGCCATTGCCTTCGGCTTCCTCGTCCCGGCGCTCTCGGCGTACATCGCGTTCGCCATCGCCGACCGCCCCGGCATCGTGCCCGGCTTCGTCGGTGGCTCCATCGCCGGCCTGGTCGGCGCCGGCTTCCTCGGCGGCATCGCCACCGGCTTCCTCGCCGGCTACCTGGCGCACTGGTTGTCGACCCGCAAGGTCCCCAAGGGCGTGCGCGGCGTCATGCCGGTCGTGGTCACCCCACTGGTCGCCACGCTCATCACCGGCGCCTTGACGATCCTGGTCATCGGCCCGCCGATGAAGGCCATCAACGACGGTCTGTCCAGCTGGCTCAACGGCCTGGGTGACACGGCGCTCATCCCGCTCGGGATCATCGTCGGCCTGATGATGTGCTTCGACCTCGGTGGCCCGGTCAACAAGGTCGCGTACGTCTTCGCCACGACCGGTCTGGCGAACGCTGCCGGCGACGTCGGCTCGACCGAGGCCCGCGTCATGGCGGCCGTCATGGCCGCCGGCATGGTCCCGCCGCTGGCGATCGCCCTCGCGACTGCCGTCCGGCCGATGCTGTTCTCGGAGGCCGAGCGCGAGTCCGGCAAGTCCGCGTGGCTGCTCGGCGCGTCCTTCATCTCCGAGGGCGCCATCCCGTTCGCCGCGGCTGACCCGCTGCGCATGCTGCCGTCGTTCATGGCCGGTGGCGCCGTCACCGGTGGCCTGGTGATGGCCGTCGGCTCGGGCGTCCTGGCACCGCACGGTGGTATCTGGGTCACCCCGCTCATCGGCCAGCCGGTCCTGTTCCTGGCCGCACTGCTCGCCGGTATGGTCGTCTCGACGGTGGCTGTCGTCGTCACCAAGGGCATCGGGCGCAACCCGAACGCGGCCGCGCTGGAGCAGGCGGAGAGCCTTGAGGCCATGACCGGCGCCAGGTAGGAAGTCCTGAACCACCAGCCCAGCACCGCAGCTCGGAAGGAAGCTCGACATGTCGCAGCGCACCGTCGTCGTCGCCTCTCGCGTGGGTCTCCACGCCCGTCCGGCGTCGATCTTCACCCAGGCCGTCGCGGCCTGCGGACTCGAGGTCACGATCGCCAGGGCGGGGGAGGAGCCGATGGATGCCTCGAGCATCCTCATGGTGATGGCCCTGGGGGTCGCCTGCGGCGAGGAGGTCGTCCTCGAGGCGGACGGCCCGGAGGCCGACCGCGTCCTGGACGAGCTGGTCACGCTCCTCGCGACCGATCTCGACGCAGAGTAGGAGTCGTCGTGAGCGAGAGCACTCTTCCGGGCGCGGTGCTGGCCGGGGTCGGAGTGGGCCGCGGGGCTGTCTGGGGACCGGTCGCGACCGTGCGGCCCGCCCCGGTCGCCCCGGCGGACGAGCCCGTGCCGTCGGACCCCGCGGCGGCGAAGCGGAGGGTCGAGACGGCCCTCGCCGAGGTGTCCGCGGAGCTCCGCGGCCAGGCCGACCGGTCCTCCGGGACAGTCAAGGAGGTCCTGGCAGCCACGGCCCAGATGGCCGACGACCGGGCCTTGCGCAAGCAGCTGTTCACCAAGATCGACCAGGGTGAGCCGCCGATGCATGCGCTCAACGCCGTGGTCGCCGACTTCTCGGCGATGTTTACGGCCGCCGGCGGGTACCTGGCCGAGCGCGTGACCGACCTGGTCAGCGTCCGGGACCGGGTCATCGCCCGCTACCTCGGGCTCCAGGAGCCCGGTGTGCCGGCCTTGACCACCCCGAGCATCATCGTTGCGGCCGACCTCTCCCCGGCCGACACGGCCGCGCTCGACCTGGAGATGGTGCTCGGCATCGTCATCGCCCAGGGCGGCCCGACCGGCCACACCGCGATCATCGCCGGCCAGCTCGGTCTGCCCTGCGTGGTGCGGGTCACCGGTGCGACGAGCCTGGTCAACGGCCAGGAGATCGCCGTCGACGCGGCAGCCGGCACCGTGACCGTCGCGCCGGACGACTCGCTCAAGGCCTCGATGGCAGCCCGCAGCGCGGCCCTGGCGACGCTGAGCGAGGACCGCTCGGACGGCGCCACATCGGACGGTCACCCCGTCCAGCTGCTCGCCAACATCGGCACGGCCGAGGATGCCGAGCGGCTGGCGGACGCGGCCGTGCAGGGCGTCGGGCTCTTCCGGACCGAGGTGCTCTTCCTCGGCCAGGCCACCGCGCCCACCGAGGACACCCAGACAGCGACCTACGCCAGGGCGCTGACGGCCCTCGGTGGGCGCAAGGTCGTCATCCGCACCCTCGACGCCGGCGCTGACAAGCCGCTGGCCTTCGTCACGAACCCCGACGAGGACAACCCCGCGCTCGGGGTGCGCGGCTACCGCCTCGTCCGCACGGCCGCCCCGCTCATGGACACCCAGCTCGCCGCCATCGGCCGGGCGGCCGCCCAGACCGGCGGTGAGCCGTGGGTGATGGCCCCGATGGTCGCGACGGTCGAGGAGGCGCGGCAGTTCGCCGCGACCGCCCGGGCCGCAGGGGTGGCCACGGTCGGCGTCATGGTCGAGGTCCCGGCGGCAGCCCTGCGCTGTCGCGACATCCTCGCCGAGGTCGACTTCGTCTCGCTGGGCACCAACGACCTCGCCCAGTACACGATGGCCAGCGACCGGCTGCTCGGAAGCCTCGTCGATCTGCTCGATCCCTGGCAGCCCGCCGTCCTGGACCTGGTCGCCGCGACGGCGGTGGCCGGCGTCGAGCTCGGCAAGCCGGTCGGGGTCTGCGGGGAGTCGGCCAGCGACCCGGTCATGGCGCTGCTGCTCACGGGTCTGGGCATCACGAGCCTGTCGATGTCGCCGTCGGCGGTCCCGGGCGTGCGGTTCATCCTCTCGCGGCACACGCTGGCCGTCTGCCGCCAGATCGCCGGCGTCGCTCGCGCGGCCCGGACCGCACCCGAGGCCAGGGCCGCAGCGCTGGCCCTCGTCGACCCCGAGGCCCGCCAGGTCCTCGCCCTCGACTGACCCCCACCCCGCCCCAACCCAACCCACCCCGGCCCACCCCCCCTGGGCGCCGGACGGGGGCTGGGACGCGGGCTGGGGCGGGGGGTGGGGTCAGTCGGTGACCAGGGCGACGGCCTGGCGGGCGATCTCGAGCTCCTCGTTCGTGGGGACGACGAAGACCGTGACCTCGGCGCCGTCGGGGGAGATGACCGTGTCGGCCTTCTTGCGCCCCTCGTTGCGCTCGGCGTCGACCATGATGCCCAGGCGCTCGAGCCCGGCCAGGCAGTTGATCCGGACGATGTCGTCGTTCTCGCCGATCCCGGCGGTGAACGCGATGGCGTCGACCCGGCCGAGGTGGGCGTAGTAGCTGCCGACGTACGACTTGATCCGGTGGTAGTAGACCTGCAGCGCGGTGCGGGAGCTCTCGTCGCCGGCCGCGACCGCGTCGTGCACGTCACGCATGTCGGAGGACCCGGACAGCCCAAGCATGCCGGAGCGCCTGTTGAGCAGGTCGTCGAGCTCGTCGGTGCTCATCCCGGCGACCCGCTGCAGGTGGAAGATCACTGCCGGGTCGATGTCGCCGGAGCGGGTTCCCATGACGAGCCCCTCGAGCGGGGTCAGCCCCATCGACGTCTCCACCGAGACCCCACCGCGCACGGCGGTGGCCGAGGCACCGTTCCCCAGGTGCAGGACGATGACGTTGACCTCGGACGGGTCCTTGCCGAGCAGCTCCGCGGTGTGCCGCGAGACGTACTTGTGCGAGGTGCCGTGGGCGCCGTACCGGCGGATCGCGTACTTCTGCGCCACCTCGCGGTCGATCGCGTAGGTGTAGGCGGCCGGCGGCAGCGTGGTGTGGAACGACGTGTCGAAGACGGCGACGTGAGGCACCGTCGGGAAGGCACGCCGGGCCGCCCTGATCCCGGCGACCGCCGGCGGGTTGTGCAGCGGCGCGAGGGTGCCCAGGTCGGCGATCGCGGACTCGACCGCGTCGTCGACCAGTGCCGGGCAGGGGAAGACGCTGCCGCCCTGGACCACCCGGTGCCCGATCGCGGTCAGCTCGGCGGCGTCCAGTCGCGGGCCGTGGGTGGCGAACAGCTCGAGGATGGCCGCGATCCCGGCCTCGTGGTCCGGCACCGGCTGCTCGAGCCTGGTCGTGCCGTCCGGGCCCTCATGCTTGATCGCGCCGAGCGGCTGGCCGATCCGCTCGATGAGCCCGGTGGCCAGGGCCTGGCCGTCCTCGACGTCGACCAGCTGGTACTTGATCGAGGAGGACCCCGAGTTGATCACCAGGACGCGCGTGCTCACAGAGCTTCTCCTCGGGTGGTGTCCGACCCCGACGGTCCGGACGGTGCGGGCGGTGCCTCGGCGCGCCGAACGGCGGCGCCGGCGAGTGCGTGCGCTTCGGAGATCCGGTCGGCTGCCGCCGCTGCCGAGGAGGTCGGTCCGGTCGGGGCTGCGCGGGCCGCCTCGGCTGCGAGGACGGCCGCGGCGGCATCGGCCGTCGCCTGGCGCTGGGCCTGGATCGCGGTGATCGCCACGGTGTTGACGATGTCCTGGACCAGGGCGCCGCGGGACAGGTCGTTGACCGGCTTGCGCAGACCCTGGAGCACCGGCCCGATGGCTACGGCGCCGGCGGACCGCTGGACGGCCTTGTAGGTGTTGTTGCCGGTGTTGAGGTCGGGGAAGATGAAGACCGTCGCCCGACCGGCCACGCTGGACCCCGGCATCTTCGTCTTGGCCACCGAGGCGTCGACCGCCGCGTCGTACTGGATCGGACCCTCGACGTCCAGGTCGGGCCGACGCTCGCGGACCAGGGCCGTGGCGGCGCGGACCTTCTCGACGTCGGGCCCGCTGCCGGACTCCCCGGTCGAGTAGGACAGCATCGCGATCCGCGGCTCGATGCCGAACTGCGCTGCCGTCGCGGCCGAGGAGATCGCGATGTCGGCCAGCTGCTCGGCCGTCGGGTCGGGGTTGACGGCGGCGTCCCCGTAGACCAGCACCCGGTCCTCGAGGCACATGAGGAAGACGCTGGACACGATCCCGACGCCCGGGGTGGTCTTGATGATCTCGAAAGCCGGCTTGATGGTGTGCGCGGTGGTGTGCATCGCGCCGGAGACCATGCCGTCGGCCAGACCGAGCTGGACCATCATCGTGCCGAAGTAGGAGACCGACCCGACGATCTCACGCGCTCGCTCCAGGGTCATCCCCTTGTGCTTGCGCAGCTCGGCGTACTCGTGGGCGAAGCGTTCGTGCAGGGCCCCGTCCTTGGGATCGATGACCATGGCCGAGGTGATGTCGAGGCCCAGCTCGGTCGCCCTGGCGCGGATCGTCGTCTCGTTGCCGAGGATCGTCAGCCGCGCGACCTCGCGCTGGAGCAACGTGCTCGCGGCCCGCAGGATGCGGTCGTCGCCGCCCTCGGGCAGCACGATGTGCTTGCGGTCGGCCCTGGCCCGGGCCAGCAGCTCCCACTCGAACATCAGCGGGGTGACGACCGTCGGCCGGGCGACGTTGAGCCGGGCGAGCAGGGTCGGGCCGTCCACGTGCTTCTCGAAGAGGGCCAGGGCGGTGTCGACCTTGCGCTGGGAGTCCGCGGACAGCCGGCCCCGGGTGTTCGCCGCGGCGCTGGCGGTGTGGAACGTGCCCATGTCGGTGCGGATGATCGGCAGCCGCGTCCCGAGCCCGTTGACCAGCCGGGCCACCGGGGTGGGCGGGTAGAAGCCGCCGTTGAGGATGATCGCGGCGAGCGACGGGAACCCGTCGGCCGCGTGGGCCATGAGCAGGCCGAGCAGGATGTCCGACCGGTCGCCGGGGGTGATGATGACGGCGCCGTCGGTCAGCTTCTCCAGCAGGTGCTCGATCGACATCGCCCCGACGAGCACTGCCAGCGCCTCGCGCGAGAGCAGCGCCTCGTCGCCGGCGGCGAGGCGGCCACCGACGGCCTCCATCAGCGCGCGGACGGTCGGGGCGCTGAGCAGCTGGTCCTCGGGCACCGTCCAGCTCGGCAGGTCGTTGCCGAGCGCCGCGCGGACGGTGACGAGGTCGTGCGGGGCGCAGCGGTTGGCGACGATCCCGATGACCTCGGCGTGCTGATTGCGCATCTCGCCCAGGCAGACCTCGGCCATCCCGCGGACCTCGTCCGGCCGCCGTCCGGCGCCGCGCACGACGAGCAGCACGGGTGCGCCGAGGTTGACCGCGATCCGGGCGTTGTACGCCAGCTCAGTGGGCCCTGCCACGTCGGTGTAGTCCGTGCCGACGATGACGACGACGTCGCACAGCCGCTCGACCTCGTGGTACCGCGAGACGATCCGGGACAGCGCCGCCTCGGGGTCGGCGTGGACCTCGTCGTACGTCACCCCGACGCACAGCTCGTACTCGAGGTCCACGCCGTCGTGGGCGAGCAGGAGCTCCAGGACGTAGTCCGGCTGGTCGGTGCTGCGTGCGACGGGCCGGAACACCCCGACCTTCTGCACGCTGCGGGTGAGCAGGTCGACGACGCCCAGGGCGATCGTCGACTTGCCGGTGTCACCCTCCGCCGAGGTGATGTAGATGCTGCGTGCCACGTCCGTGCTGCTTCCCGCGCCGGGTGCGCTACTCGTTGTCTCCGCCGGTGGTGACGGTGGCTGCGGGACGACCTGCCTGCGGGCCGCCCTGCCCCAGTGCAGTATCCCCTGCATCGGGCCACACCCAGTCCCGGATCTCGGGCAGGTCCTCACCGTGGCTGCGGGTGTACTCCCGGGCGGTCAGGCGGGCGTCGACCATCCTCTGGCGCAGGTTGGCCTGGCCGGAGCGCAGCCAGTGCACCTGGTCGATGACGTCGATGACGAGCTTGTACCGGTCGAGGTCGTTGAGCATGACCATGTCGAACGGCGTCGTCGTCGTGCCCTCCTCCTTGTAGCCGCGCACGTGCAGGTTGGCGTGGCCGTTGCGGCGGTAGGTCAGGCGGTGGATGAGCCACGGGTAGCCGTGGAAGGCGAAAACGATGGGGCGGTCGGCGGTGAAGACGTTGTCGAACTCCCGGTCGGACATGCCGTGCGGGTGCTCGCGCTCGTCCTGCAGGCGCATGAGGTCGACGACGTTGACCACGCGCACCATGAGCACGGGCAGCTCACGGCGCAGGATCTCCGCCGCGGCCAGGGCCTCGACCGTCGGTACGTCACCGGCGCACGCCAGGACGACGTCGGGTTGCTTGCCCGCCACCTCGGTCCCGGCCCACTCCCAGATGCCGAGCCCGCGGGTGCAGTGCGCGACGGCCTGCTCCATCGTCAGGAAGTTCGGTGCCGGCTGCTTGCCCGAGACCACCACGTTGACGTAGTTGCGGCTGCGCAGGCAGTGGTCGTAGGTCGACAGGAGGGTGTTGGCGTCCGGCGGCAGGTAGACGCGGACGACCTCGGCCTTCTTGTTCATCACGTGGTCGATGAAGCCCGGGTCCTGGTGGGAGAACCCGTTGTGGTCCTGGCGCCACACGTGGCTGGACAGCAGGTAGTTCAGGCTCGCGATCGGGCGGCGCCACGGGATGTCGTTGGTCACCTTGAGCCATTTGGCGTGCTGGTTGACCATCGAGTCGACGATGTGGATGAACGCCTCGTAGCAGTTGAACAGGCCGTGCCGGCCGGTGAGCAGGTAGCCCTCGAGCCAGCCCTGGCACTGGTGCTCCGAGAGCATCTCCAGCACGCGTCCAGCGCGGGCGAGGTGCTCGTCGACCTCCGGGCCCTCGAACTGCGCGTCCCACTGCTTGTCGGTCGCCTCGAAGACGGACTGGAGGCGGTTCGACGCGGTCTCGTCGGGCCCGAAGATCCGGAAGTTGTCCGGGTTGAGGCGGATGACGTCGGTCAGCCACTGGCCGAGCACCTTCGGTGCCTCGCTGATCGAGCCGCCGGGGTACGGCACCTCGACGCCGTACTCCCGGAAGTCCGGCAGCCGCAGGTCCTTGAGCAGCAGGCCGCCGTTGGCCTGCGGGTTGTCGCTCATCCGCAGGGTGCCGGTCGGTGCGAGCGAGGCGATGTCGTCGAGGATCCGCCCTGACTCGTCGAACAGCTCGGCCGGGCGGTAGCTCTCCAGCCACTCGCGCAGCACCTCGAGGTGCTCGGGGGTGTCGCGTGCGCTGGCCAGGGGGACCTGGTGCGCGCGCCAGGAGCCGGTGGTCTTCTTGCCGTCGATGTAGGCCGGACCGGTCCAGCCCTTGGGGGTCTTGAAGACGATCATCGGCCACATCGGGCGGGTGAGGTCGCCGGCCGCCGCTGCCGCCTTGATCTCGGCGATCTGGTCGAGCACCTCGTCGAGCAGCACGGCGAACCGTCGGTGGGTCTCCACGACCGGCTCGTCGTCGTACCCGGCGGTGAACAGGTACGGCGTGTGGCCGTACCCGACCATGAGGGAGGTGAGCTCCTCCTCGGGGATCCGAGCCAGGACCGTCGGGTTGGCGATCTTGTACCCGTTGAGGTGCAGGATCGGCAGCACGACACCGTCGTTGGCCGGGTGGACGAACTTGTTCGAGTGCCAGCTCGTGGCCAGTGGGCCGGTCTCGGCCTCGCCGTCGCCCACGACGGCTGCGACGAGCAGGTCGGGGTTGTCGAACGCCGCGCCGTAGGCGTGCGAGAGCACGTAGCCGAGCTCGCCGCCCTCGTGGATCGAGCCGGGGGTCTCGGGCGCGACGTGGCTGGGGATGCCGCCGGGGAAGGAGAACTGACGGACCAGCCGCCGCAGGCCCTCGGCGTCCTGGGTGATGTCGGAGTAGACCTCGGAGTAGGTGCCGTCGAGGTAGGCCGACGCGACGAGGCCCGGACCGCCGTGACCCGGGCCGGTGAGGTAGATCGTCGACTGCGAGCGCTCGGCGATCGCCCGGTTGAGGTGGGCGTAGAGGAACGTCAGCCCGGGCGTCGTGCCCCAGTGGCCGAGCAGCCGCGGCTTCACGTGGTCACGGGTCAGCGGCTCGCGCAGCAGTGGGTTGGCCAGCAGGTAGATCTGGCCGACGGACAGGAAGTTCGCCGCACGCCACCAGGCGTCGATGCGGTGCAGCGTCGCGTCGTCGACGGTCGAGCCGTCACGGGTCGTCCAGGCGGAGGGACGGTGGGTCAAGGACGTCATGTCACGCGCTCCTGTGCGGCCGGGCCCGACGGCTCCCGCCGGGCGTTCCCAGGGTGTCGCGCCGCGGAGGCAAGACATGGGACGTTTGGCCCCGGATCGTGCTCCGGTCGACCTCTCGCCCCGGGCCGTGGACGGCACCCACCCCATGCCACCACACCACGGCACCTGCGCGCAGCCGGACGACACCGTCGTCTCTGCCCGATGGGCGGGCTGCGGGTACCGTGGGTGCCATGATCGACCGTCCGCCGGCCTACCTGCGCACGGCGCGGTCGCCGCGGATGCTCCTGCTCCTGCTCGTGCTGCTCGGCGCAGCCGCCGTCTGCGGGCGCCTGGGGGTGTGGCAGCTGGACCGCGCGGCCGAGCGGGGTCAGGCCCAGGCGGAGCTGGACGAGCAGCAGGCGGCCCAGACCGAGCCCGAGCCGCTGGCCGACGTGCTCGCACCCCAGACCGGGTTCACCGGCGAGCTCGTCGGCCGGTTGGTGCGGGTCCAGGGTACGTTCGGCCCCGACGAGCTGCTGGTCGTCGGCCGCACGCACGAGGGCGGCGCGGGGCTGCTGCTGCTCACGCCGCTGACCGTCGAGGACACCGGCGCCGTGCTGCCCGTGGTGCGCGGGTGGGTCACTGACGCTGCGGCCGCCGCGTCGGTCCCCGCACCCAGCGGGCCCGTGGAGCTGACCGGCTACCTCCAGTCCGGCGAGGCCGCCGGCACGGGCACGCGGCTGGTGCCGGGTCAGGTCGACGCGATCAGCCCCGCCGAGCTGGTCAACCGGTGGGGCGGACCGATGTACTCGGGCTACCTGGTGCTGGCCGGCTCCGACCCGGTGCCGGACCCGGACGTGGCGCTGCTCGGGCGCCCGACCCTCACCGGGACCGGGCCGGCGCTGCAGAACCTCGCCTACGCCGTCCAGTGGTGGATCTTCGGCGGGTTCGCCGTCGCCCTGTGGGTGCGGCTGGTGCGCGACGAGGCTCGCTCCGAGGTCGAGGACGCGGCCGACGTGGTTGGCGACCCGGCGCACTGAGCACGGCGTGCGGTCGGCGTCGGCCGGTGGAGCGACGCCGCATCGCCGCCGGGTCGGTGCGAGCGGTGGCGGGGTTGGGGCGTCGTCCTGGCGGCGCATGGGGCTGGTGGGGCTGGTGGGGCGCCCACGAGGGATCCACCGTCACTCCTGCACCAGCCGCCGCTACGAGGGCCGGGTCGGGGCGATCGGAGCGCCGTGGTGCGAGCATGGAGAGGTGCCCCGGGAGCTGATCGTCCGACCCTGGCGTCCGGCTGACGCAGCCGACGTGGCCGAGGTCTGCCTGCGGACCGGCGACGTCGGTGCGGACGCGACCGGGCTCTACTCGACCGACGAGCTGCTCCCCGACGTGTTCGCTCGGCCCTATCTCGTGCTGGAGCCGGAGCTGGCCTTCGTGGTGGACGACGGGCAGCGGGCGGTCGGCTACGTCCTGGGGACCGCCGACACCGCCCGGTGGGCCGCCGCGCACCGAGCGACCTGGTTGCCGACGGTTGCCGCACGCTACCCGCTGGTGGCCCCGCCGGTCAGTGCCGAGGACCATCTGGTCCACCTGCTGCACCACCCCGAGCGCAACGTCCGTCCCGAGCTCGCCGCCTACCCAGCACACCTGCACATCGACCTGCTGCCGCAGGCCCAGGGCCGCGGCCTGGGTCGGCTGCTCATCGGCACCTTCCTCGCGGCCCTTCGCGAGCGGAGCATCCCGGGGGTGCACCTCGTGACGGACCGCACCAACGTTGCCGCGGTGGGCTTCTACCGTCGGCTCGGGCTGCGGGAGGTGCCCACACCGGACGAGGGGGCCGTCGTGCTGGTCGCGCGGGCCGACCTGGAGGTCACCTCGTCCGGCTGACCGACGCCGGTCACGGCTCGCCCGCCGCCGATCACGGCTCGCCCGCCGCCGATCCGCGCCGTGCTCACTCCCGCTGCCAGGAGTGCCACAGCCGGGCGTACTCGCCCTGCGCTGCGACAAGTTCGGCGTGCGGGCCGATCTCGGTGATCCGACCGCCGTCGACCACGGCCACCCGGTCGGCGTCGTGCGCGGTGTGCAGCCGGTGGGCGATCGCCACGACGGTCCGCCCCTCGAGCACGGCCGACAGCGAGCGCTCCAGGTGCCGTGCCGCGCGCGGGTCGAGCAGCGAGGTGGCCTCGTCCAGCACGAGGGTGTGCGGGTCGAGCAGCACCAGCCGGGCGAGCGCGATCTGCTGGGCCTGGGCCGGTGTGAGCGCGGCGCCGCCGGAGCCGACCTCCGTTGCGAGCCCGTCCGGCAGCCCGGCGACCCACTCGGAAGCGTCGACGGCCGCCAGGGCACGGGACAGCTCCCCGTCGCTCGCCTCGGGGCTGGCCAGCCGCAGGTTCTGCGCGACGGTCCCGACGAAGACGTGGTGCTCCTGGGTGACGAGGGCGACGTGCCCGCGCAGTTCCTCCAGCGGCAGGTCGACCAGCGGCACCCCGCCGACGGTCACCGTGCCCCCCGCGGGCGGGTGCACCCCGGCAAGCATCCGCCCGAGCGTCGACTTGCCCGCACCGGACGGCCCGACGACGGCGAGCCGCTCGCCCTGGCGTAGGTCGAGGGTGACCCCGTGCAGCACGTCGTGGCCCTCGCGGTAGGCGTACCGCAGGTCGGTCGCCACGACGTGCTCGCCGCCGGGCTCGGCGCCGCTCGCGGTGCGGTCCGGCGCGACCGAACCGACGCCGATGATCCGGGCGATGGAGGTGGCGCCGACCTGGATCTCGTCGAGCCAGTAGATGAGCTCGCCGACCGGCCGGGCCAGCTGCAGCGCGTAGACCGCCAGCGTGGTCACCGCGCCGACGGTCGAGGCACCGACCGAGACGAGGTAGGCGCCCCAGGCGACCACACCGACGACCGGAAGAACGAAGGACAGGTCCACCCCGGGAAACAGCACGGTCCGCAGCCTGAGGGTCGCGGACTCCGCGGCGAACGCCTCGGTGAGGTCGGCGTCGATCCGAGCCCGACGCCGAGCTCCGAGGCCGAGTGCGTCGATGGTCCGCGCGCCCTCGACGGACTCGGTGATCGAGCCGTTGAGGGTCGCGTAGGAAGCAGACTCGCGCAGGTAGGCCGGCGCGGCGCGGCGCAGGTACCAGCGCGTCGTCGCGACGAGCAGCGGCACGCCGACGAGCAGCGCTCCGGCCACCCGCCAGTCGACGGCGAAGGCCGCAACGAGGGTGAGCACCGTCGTGGCCGAGGTGACGAGGATCTGCGGCACTCCGAACCGCACCGAGTGCTGGGCGCGGTCGATGTCGTTGGTGGTCCGGCCGACGAGGTCCCCGGTCCCGGCCCGCTCCACGACCGACAGCGGCAGCCGGGTGACCGTGGTGATGAACTCTTCGCGCAGGTCGGCGAAGACCGTCTCGCCGAGCACCCGCGAGGCGCGCTGGGCGAAGCGGATGAGCAGCGTCTGGGCCACGACGGCGGTGACGAGGCCGACAGCGGCGCGGTCGACGAAGTCGGCGGCGGTGCCCTGCGCGACGGCGTCGACGATCCGCCCGAGCAGCCACGGGCCGGCCAGTCCCGCCACGGCGGCGAGCGCGTGCAGGGTCAGCACCAGGCCGAGGGCGCCCCGGTGGCGCCGCAGCAGTCCTGCGGTGTGCAAGCGCAGCATCGTGGGGTCAGCGACGGGCAGCTTCATGGGTCTCCTCCGTCCGGGTCGTCATGGCGGTCGT